>JADMIO010828160.1_pt1 | contig 108346 bp, 99 predicted proteins | sample 8958161 | NCBI WGS metagenome assembly JADMIO01 (sample SAMN16585339, study PRJNA669376) | soil metagenome | isolation source: Crop rotation soil | place: USA: Cullars Rotation, Alabama | collected 2011
CCGCGACAACTTGTCCACGTGGAATTCTAAGCTTAGGATCCCAATGTGCTGGAAATCTTCTTTGGATCATAGAATTTAAAACAGAAATTGTTGCCGTCAAAACCACTGCTGACAAGTTCCCAAGTCTTTGGCCCTTCGATCTCTTTTGTACCCAGGTCATTTAAATTCTCATCCATCAGGTTGAGTTTAAATAAAAGTGTTTTCCTGTCTACTTTATCGTATTCGTAAAAGCTGTAATAGCCTTTTACTTCCCCGTTTTTCTTAATAGGTCCCACATTTCGTACAGTTACCTGCTTTACATCCTGGAATAATTTTGATGCAGACGACTGTGCAAGACTTTCCAAAGAGATAAAAAGCATTAAAATAATAATGATCCTTTGTTTCATGTTTAGTATTGTTTTATTTGAGAAAAGCGTGAGTCAAGCTCACTGTTTAGCGTGATAAAATTTTTATTTTTTTCATAATAGGCTATTGCCATTTCTTTCAGCTTCGGAAGATCGGATTCATGCAATAACCTCAGCAGCTTGGCATATTCATCGTTCTCATTTTCGGTTGCATAAGGCGTTTGAATAACATATGCAAGCGTATGGTTCTTTTGTTTCTGGCAGAATGAAACAAAGAGGTTAAAGATCTCTGTTTTTATGATTTTGTCCGACGGAAACCTGATGTCATTTTGTATAAGCTGGTAAAGATAATAACTTAAAGCTTCCCTGTCCTTTGCATATTTGGCCTGGCCATTAAATGAAAGTTCTTTAATACTGTTCAGCCGTGTATTGGTTGAGAGGACAAAATCAGGGCCCTGTTTCGGGTTCTTAGCAAAATAATCCTCTGCATATATTCTTCTCAGGGCACAATCAGGGTGTGTTCTGAGTGTGTCCTTCATTTCTTTCTTAACAGCTACGCCAAAACTCATTTTTTTCTTTACAACAAACCAGCTGTCATTGGCAGTGATATTTTCCCTGTTGCAGAAATCTTTTATGGTAGTGAGTGTTTGAATATTATCAGATGAGTCCAGCCGGTTAAATATATTGGGAATGGCCCGGGCTCCATAACTTGTTTTGCCGAATAAGATCATTCCAAGGGAATCGGCAGCAATTTCATAAGCACGATTGTGGCGCCGCTTGTTATACAGGTCAGTAACCAACAAATCCTCCAGTTGCTTCTTGGTATTATATTTTTCCTTTTTTATCGCTTTTACCTTTTCAATAAATTCAGGGGAATTAAATTTTTCTATGCTGCTGATAACTGAAATATTGCCATGGTTCAATAAATAATGGGCTAATTCATGGCAGAAAATCATGGCTACCTGGCTTTCGGTTTCTGCAATATTCAGTAATCCCAGGTTGCATACGATGGTGCCATCCTCGTAAGTATATGCATTAACTTCCGGTGAGCGGTTCACAAAAAAATGAAATGCATTTTTGTCCAGGCCATTTTTATCTACAATGTAATAAAAGATTGAACTCAGGTATTTTACAATGGCAGTATCAAACAGGAAATTATTATCATTTAATTCTTTAATCAGATCGTTATTTTTTTCCGAAATGATCTCGTTGTATTCTTTTTTTATTTTCTTATCCAGGTTTTCTGCTGTTTTTTTGGTTACACTCTCCAGGTAAGTTTTATACTCATCTGTTTTGGTATAAATACAGCAATCGTTATTGACAGTGCTGGCGGATGCATCGGCTGATTTTTGCGCCTGGCAGTTTCCGGCAATGCACACATTGAAGAGTACTATAATGACAGAAAAAAATCTCATCAGGGAATTAATTTGTGTGGTTTAAGATATGATTTTTAATAAATCACGGTTTGGGTTGTTTATTATAATTATCCAGCTGGCTATAAGGTTATAAAATAGCCGTCAATATTAGCATTTAATCCTTAACCGGCAAATAGAACGAGTTCCTATATTTTTTTTCTTAATGGGTAATATGGTCTGTCCCGGAAAACTTTGCTGAGGCTAAGGCAGATAGCTATTGCAGCCATACAAAAGGCGCAAATTTGAAATCTTTATTCTATTTTTACGGTTTACTACATAATTAAGTACTAGCAAATCAAATAGGGCATGATACATGTTGGAGAAAGGGCACTTTCTTTAGGTGATTTTTCAGATATTCTGTATAAAGGTAAAGAGGTGATCCTGGACAAGGCTGCAGTTGAAAAAGTGAACGTAAATTTTCAGTTTTTAAAGAGTTTTTCATCCAATAAGCTTATTTACGGCATCAATACCGGTTTTGGACCAATGGCCCAGTATAAGGTCAGCGAAACCAACCTGTTGCAATTACAATACAACTTAATCAGGAGCCATAGTTCCGGCGGCGGAAACCTGATGTCGCCCATACTCGTAAAAGCTGTCATGGTAGCCCGCCTCAACAGCCTTATGCAGGCATATTCGGGTGTGAATACGGAAGTGGTTGAATTACTGGCAGTGCTTATTAATAAAGATGTTACTCCATGTATATACGAACATGGTGGGGTAGGCGCCAGCGGAGACCTGGTGCAACTGGCACATCTCGGCCTGGTGCTTATTGGCGAAGGAGAAGTTATCTATGATGGAAAGGTTCAGCCAACATTAACTGTTTTCAACAACCTCGGAATAAAACCTCTTTCCATTCACATCAGGGAAGGCCTGGCCATATTGAATGGCACATCAGCGATGACAGGTATCGGCATGGTGAATATCATCCAGGCGCAAAAACTACTGGAATGGTCGGTATTGTTATCAGCTATGATCAATGAGATCGTTGAAGCATTTGATGACCATTATTCATATGAACTGAATATAGTAAAGCATCATAAAGGCCAGAACAAGATCGCAGCACAGCTTCGCGATATTCTCAAGGACAGTAAAATGATCCGCAGCCGCTCTGAGCATTTGTATAATCCCGATAACCTTAACCAGGAAGTATTTGAAGATAAGGTACAGGAATATTATTCCCTTCGTTGTGTAACACAGGTTCTCGGCCCAATCTATGATACGATCGCCCAGTCGGAAAAAGTAGTTGTTGATGAATTGAATTCGGTGAACGATAATCCAATCATTGATCATGAGAACCATAATATCTTTCATGGAGGAAATTTTCATGGAGATTATGTTTCGCTTGAAATGGATAAATTAAAAACAGCGATCACAAAATTGTCAATGCTCTCGGAAAGACAATTGAATTATCTCATGAATGAAAAGCTGAATCAGAAATTTCCACCCTTTGTGAACCTCGGTGTTTTAGGGTTCAATTTTGGTATGCAGGGTATGCAGTTCACGGCTACTTCTACCGTGGCAGAAAATCAAACACTGTCTTTCCCCATGTATGTACACAGCATACCTAATAATAACGATAACCAGGACATTGTAAGCATGGGTTGCAATGCTGCTCTCATGACAAAAAAAGTGATCGATAATACCTTCGAGGTGTTGAGCATTCAAATGATGACGATATTACAGGCGATCGATTATCTCGATTGTGTACCAAGATTATCTTCCGAAACACTGAATGTTTATAAAGAAATAAGGAAGATATTCCCTAAGTTTATCGAGGATAAGCCTAAATACAAGGACCTGGAAAAGATCAAAAAATATTTTGAGAAATCTGACCCTGTTATTTCTTTCAGGCTGGGAACCATACCATCATCCCTGATATCCTGATTTTTCACCTGGCACTACACAGCATTTATTAAAAATATTACAGAAAATAAATCAGCAACTAATTAATATTGCAACGATGAAATTTGCTTTGGTTACAGGAGGGTCGAGGGGAATTGGGAAAGCGGTCTGCATAAAGCTGGCTGAAATGGGATACAATATTCTCATAAATTACAAATCCAATGTAACCGAAGCCAGTCAAACACTCTCTATGATAAAGGAGAAGGGTGTGGAAGGCGAACTCATTCAGTTCGATGTATCCGACAGGGCCCAGGTTCAATCTGTATTGGGTGCCTGGATGGAAACAAACAAAGACAAAGTGATCGAAGTGTTAGTGAACAACGCAGGCATAAGAGAAGACGCACTGATGATGTGGATGAAAGATGAACAATGGGACAGTGTTGTAAATACCAGCCTCGGGGGATTCTTTTCTGTCACCCGTCTCGTGGTGAACAGTATGCTGATGAAGAAATACGGAAGGATCATCAATATTGTTTCTCTGTCGGGACTGAAAGGATTACCCGGCCAGACCAATTATTCCGCTGCAAAAGCCGGTGTTATTGGTGCAACAAAAGCACTGGCACAGGAAATAGGCAGGAAAGGAATTACCGTGAATGCAGTAGCTCCCGGGTTTATTAAAACTGATATGACCGGTGACCTGAATGAAAATGAACTGAAAGCAATGATACCAATGAAACGTTTCGGAACAGCAGAGGAAGTGGCCCATACGGTTGCTTTTCTTGCTTCTGAAGGAGCGGCTTATATAACAGGTGAGGTGATATCAGTAAATGGTGGTTTGTATTCTTAAAAAAAGCTATTAGCTACAAGCTGTTAGCCAATTCGTGTAATTCGTGTTTTAAATTCGTGTATTAAGAAAAATGAACAGAGTCGTTATAACAGGAATGGGTATTTATTCATGCATCGGTAAGAATCTCGATGAAGTGCGTGATTCCCTGTACAAGGGTAAGTCGGGCATCATCTTCGACCAGGTGCGCAAGGATTATGGATACCGTTCCGGGCTTACAGGGTTTGTAGAACGGCCCGATCTGAAAGGCAGTCTCGACAGGCGGGCACGCATCATGCTTCCCGAACAGGGAGAATATGCTTACCTGGCTACCATGGAAGCATTCAGGAATGCAGGAATGGATGCAGATTATATCAGCAAACATGATATAGGCATTTTATATGGCAACGACAGTTCAGGTAAAGCTGTGATCGAAGCAAATGATATCATCAGGGATAAAAAAGATACCATGCTTGTGGGTTCGGGTGCTGTTTTCCAGACAATGAACTCTACTGTTACCATGAACCTCGCAACCATCTTTAAATTGCGTGGGATCAACTTTACCATCAGTGCTGCATGCGCAAGCGGATCACATTCCATCGGGCTTGGTTATCATTTTATAAAAACCGGTTTGCAGGATTGCATTGTTTGCGGCGGCGCACAGGAGATCAATCATCTTTCCATGGGAACATTTGATGCATTGTCTGCATTTTCTGTCCGTGAAGGTTCACCAACGAAAGCATCCCGTCCGTTCGACAGGGACAGGGATGGACTGATACCCAGTGGCGGTGCAGCTACCGTGATTCTCGAGAGCCTGGAATCTGCTCAAAAACGCGGCGCCAAAATATTGGGTGAAGTGATCGGTTATGGGTTTTCATCCAATGGTGGCCATATATCGAACCCAACAGTTGACGGTCCGGTAAGGTCATTGCATATAGCACTGAAAGATGCTGGCTTGCAGTCTGCTGATATAGATTACATCAATGCCCACGCAACCTCAACACCTGCGGGTGATTCCAGCGAGGCAAAAGCAATACATGAGGTCTTTGGAACAAATAAGCCATATGTAAGTTCAACCAAATCAATGACAGGCCATGAATGCTGGATGGCAGGGGCCAGTGAGGTCATTTATTCAATGCTGATGATGGAAAATTCATTCATTGCCCCTAATATCAATTTTGAGAATCCCGACGAGGATTCAGCAAAATTGAATATCGTAAAAAGTACCATAGAAAAAGATATAGTTGTATTTTTGTCCAACTCCTTTGGATTCGGAGGGACCAACTCATCGCTTATAATTAGAAAAATGGATTAATGCAGTATGGAAAACAAAGAAATTATTGAGAAAATACACTCATTTCTCATAGAGGAATTTGAAGTGGAGGCAGAAAAGATCGTACCTGAAGCCAATCTGAAAGAAACTCTCGGCCTTGACAGCCTGGATTATATCGACCTTGTAGTGGTAATTGAAAGCAATTTTGCTTTTAAAGTAAAGCCCGAAGACTTTACCAATATCATTACTTACCAGGATTTCTGTGATTATGTAATATCCAGGGTAAATTCTAAAGAACTGGTATAATGTCGTTATGGCAAGGGAAATCAAAAGGAAATAAGACTGGTTATCAGATTTTTGTTTGGGTCTTAAAGAATTTTGGTGTCATTCCTGCCTACTTCCTGCTCCGTTTTGTGGCATTTTATTTTTTCCTGTTCTCTTACAGGTCATCTAAGCATATCTATAACCTGTACAGGCACAAGCTTGGATATGGCCGGATGACATCTGTGTTTAAGATATACCGCAATTATTATCTTCTCGGGCAGGGGCTTATTGACAAAGTGGTGGTTATGTCCGGTATCAAAAACAAATTCACGTATAACTTTGATGGGGAAGAGAACCTGCGGGAGATTGCTTCATTACAAAAAGGCGGTATCCTGCTGAGTGCCCATATTGGAAACTGGGATATTGCCGGCCACCTGTTAAAACGCATTGATACAAGAATCAATATTATTATGTTTGATGGTGAACAGGAACAGATAAAGCAATATCTTGATTCGGTAACAGGAGAAAAAAGTATGAACATAATATTTATCAAGGACGACCTTTCACATATTTATGAGATAAGTGATGCCTTTAAAAAAAATGAACTGGTATGCATGCATGCAGATCGTTTCCTGGAAGGCAATAAAACCATTACTGCAGATTTCCTGGGAGCACCGGCCCGTTTCCCGGTAGGCCCGTTCGTTCTTGCTGCTACTTTCAGGGTGCCGGTTTCATATGTGTTTGCAGTGAAAGAAAGTAATCTTCATTATCATTTTTTTGCAAGCAGGATCAAAGATCATAGCGGTTACCAGAAAAATGAGTTGCAGCAGCGGATGCTGGATGAACTGGTTGTAGAAATGGAAGCAAAACTGAAAAAGTACCCGGAACAATGGTTCAACTATTATGATTTCTGGAGTAAGGGCCAACCTAACCCGGCATCTACTTAAAATTGATTATGTGAAAAAAATATGGGATCAACAGAAAATATACAGACATTTATACCTCAAAGGCCGCCATTTGTGATGGTTGATGAGGTACTGTCTTCCGATGAAACAATCACCCGTTCAAAATTTTTGATAACGCAGGATAATGTGTTGGTAGAAAATGGGTTTTTAAGAGAACCGGGGCTGGTTGAGAACATAGCCCAGACAGCAGCTGCAAGGGCGGGTTATATTTCAAAAAACGAGAACAAACCTGTGAGGCTTGGATATATCGGATCAATAAGGAACCTTGAGATAAATGGGCTCCCCAAAATAAACGATGAAATAATCACTGAAATCACGATAGAAAAACAGATTTTTGATGTATCAGTAATATCCGGGAAGATCACTTGCAATGATGCCATCCTGGCTCACTGCGAAATGAAAATCTTTATTATCAACCAGTAAAAATTTTGTTATGAAACATGCTTTCAAAACCGGCAGGCTTTTTATTGTATTATTATTCTGCGGCATTACGCAGATCGTATTTGCCCAGGGAGGATTAAAGGAATTCTTCAACAACAGCGAAATGCCGCTTGTTTATCTCGGTATCGACTTCAGTAAGAATAAGATCATCAACGATCCGAATGCAAACTCTTTTGATGTCCGTAATAAACTTTATCCCAGCATCAATAATGTGATCGTTGGTGAACCAAGAAAATATGATTTTAAAAGGGCCTTTCACAAATCAATTGTGAACAGCGACCTTACTGCTGTAAGGGCAAAAACAGAAAAAATAAATGCAGAAGACATAATCTCCTCAAATACGGCAGATTTCAACCGCCTGACTGAATCGGATATATCTTCTGTTGTAAAAGGATTAAGCATCAGCAGCAGGCAGGGCATCGGCTGTCTGTTTGTTATGGAAGGTATGAAGAAGGAAGGTAAATGGGGGCATGCAGCAATATGGGTTGCCCTGGTAGATATGAAGACAAAAAAAGTTTTAATGACCGAGCGTTTTGAAGACAAAGGGGTGGGTTTTGGAAACCGTAATTTCTGGGCTGCGCAGATCAAATCAGTATTGGAAAAGATAGAGAGGGTAAAGTATAAAGAATGGAAAGCACAGTACGGCAGCTAGCCTAATCATTTATGAAGACTGAATTGTTTAACAGCACAGAGATCCATGTCCGTTTTAATGAAGCCGACCCGCTTGGGATCGTATGGCATGGACATTATATAAGGTACTTTGAAGATGGAAGGGAAGCATTCGGCCAGGTACATGGGCTTAGTTATCTTGATGTATACAAACACGGGTTTGTGATACCGATCGTAAGTGTGCATTGTAATTTCAAACGTTCACTTAAATACGGAGATAAAGTAATTATTGAAACGAAATTCATTCCCAGCGAAGCTGCCAAAATGAAATTCAATTACCGCCTGCTTAATGCAGCAACCGGTGAAGTGGTTGCAACAGGTTCTTCTGTGCAGGTTTTTTTAGATAAGGAAACTTCCACGCTTCAATTAGCTAACCCGCCATTTTTTGAAAAATGGAAAATGAAGTATGGATTGAGTTAAAAAGGAAAAATGAGAGACGTCTATATCAGTTCTGATAATATAATATCACCTATCGGGTCAACTTCCGCTGAGAATTTTGCACAACTGCAGAAAAATGTTTCTGGAGTTAAAAAGCATGCTGACAGGTCAATGTCTGAACAGGATTTTTATGCTTCATTATTTGAAGCAGGAAAAAATTTCAGTGCTGGTATGGATGAAAAAGATTTTACCAGGTTTGAACAGCTACTGATCGCCTCCATCAATGACGCATTAAAGAACAGCAAAGTAAAACCGGCTGATAAAAGAACAATCCTCATCATCTCTTCTACAAAAGGAAGCATTAGTTTACTAGAAACAGAAACGGTTGATCATTCCCTTAAAACAAGAATGGCATTGCATCATTCTGCAAAGCTTGTTGCAGAGCATTTCGGCTTTACTGTAAAACCGGTTGTCGTTTCAAATGCGTGTATTTCGGGATTGCTGGGAATCATAACAGCTATGCGCATGTTGCGTTCGGGACAATATGATCATGCTGTTGTTGCCGGCGCTGACGTTATTTCAAAATTTGTATTATCGGGTTTTCAATCTTTCCAGGCAGTGAGTGATGGACCATGTAAACCTTTTGATGAATCAAGAACAGGTATCAATCTTGGTGAAGGGGCAGCAACGGTTATATTAACAACAGATCCGGAACTTTCAAATGGGATGAAGATCACAGGAGGTTCGGTAAGCAATGATGCCAATCATATTTCCGGGCCTTCACGTACTGGGGAAGAACTTTACCAGGCGATCAGCAGGGCGATGAATGAAGCAGGTGTTATTGCAACAGATATTGATCTCATTTCTGCCCATGGAACTGCAACCGTTTATAATGATGAGATGGAAGCAAAAGCTGTTTCTTTGGCAAACCTGCAGGAAGTACCACTGAATAGTTTAAAAGGATATTATGGACATACACTTGGTGCAGCAGGCTTGATTGAATCCATTGTATCTGTTCATTCATTAAAGGAAGGAATAATAATACCCACACTCGGGTTTGAAAATATGGGAGTGAGCAAACCCCTGAATGTTTTTAATAAACCCCGAAAAGCATCCATGAAGAATTGTCTTAAGACCGCATCCGGTTTTGGAGGTTGCAATGCGGCAATCATAATCAGTAAACAATAATGTATTGTGCTATTACCAAACATTAAATTCTTTTTCAAGGAACTGCTGCTGAAGCTACAGTAGTGCAAAAGTTTAATCAGGGCTCCTTCCCGAAAACGGGGTGTAATCGTTTTCGGGACTCTTTTTTTGTTACTTTTTTGGAGAAGCAAAAAAGTAAGACATAAAACACTAAAGGAACTTCATCAAACAGTAATATTTTTGATATTTTCAATAGCACCAGAAGTTAAACAATAACTTAAAAAAATAAATTAAATGGATTTTTACTCCAAGGATACACTGACAGCATTTGAAGCAAAGGAAGCAGCACAATGGATTGCTTTCGGCCCGTTCATCTTTCAATCGGCAAGGGTAATGAGAAACTCGGGCATATTAAGATTGATAGAAGATTCCAAATCAGATGGCATAAAGCTTGAAGAAATAGCAGAAAAACTGGAATTGTCGGTATATGCCGTCAGGGTTTTACTGGAAGCAGGGCTTGGCATCGGTCTTGTAAACATAAATGATGAAAAATACACGCTGACAAAAACCGGTTATTTCATCATGAACGACCCGCTTACAAATGTGAATATGAATTTTGTAAACGATGTATGCTACCATGGCATGGGACATCTCGAGGAAAGCATTCAAACAGGTAAGCCTGCCGGTTTAAAAGAACTCGGTAACTGGCCAACTGTTTATGAAGGGCTGTCACAACTCCCGCCGCATGTTCAGAAAAGCTGGTTCAGTTTTGATCATTTCTTTTCCGATGATGCATTTCCCAAGGTATTACCAATGGTGTATAAGGATGGCATAAAAAAAATACTTGATATCGGTGGCAATACGGGTAAATGGGCTATTGCATCTGCAAACTATTCTCCGGATATTCATATAACCATTATGGATCTTCCAGGCCAACTTAACATTGCAAAAACAAAAATTGCCGAGATGGGATTGGAGGATAGAGTATCTTTCCTGCCGGCAAATGTGCTGGATGAAACAGTGAAATTGCCGAAAGGATTTGATGTGATCTGGATGAGTCAGTTCCTCGATTGTTTTTCTGAGAACGAGATCATTTCTATCCTTAAAAGATGTCATGAAGCACTCGACGAAAACGGGCATGTGATCATCCTGGAACCATTCTGGGACCGGCAAAAATTCGAGATCGCCGCTTTCTGCCTGCAACAGACATCATTATATTTTACAGCTATTGCCAATGGCAACAGCCAGATGTATGGAGCCGGAACTTTTATTAAATGTATTGAACAAGCCGGGTTTAAAATTGTTGAAGAAATAAATAATATCGGGCTTAGCCAGACTTTATTGAAGTGTAAGAAAAAATAACAGTTTATCAAATCATTATAGTTAACATGAAAAAAGAAAAAGTTGATGTATTGGTGATCGGGGCAGGGCCATCCGGTACAGTAGCTGCTTCTATCATTAATAAAGCAGGATTTAAAGTTAAGATCGTTGAAAAAATGAAATTCCCGCGTTTCGTAATTGGTGAAAGCCTGTTGCCACGTTGCATGGAAGCATTGACCGAAGCCGGTTTTGTAGAAGCGGTTAAGGAAAAACATTTCCAGGAAAAATTCGGGGCAAAGTTTGTGAAGGATGGAAAACTGTGCGATTATTTCTTTGCCGATCAGTTCACAAAGGGCTGGACATGGACCTGGCAGGTGCCCCGGGCAGAATTTGATCAGACGCTGGCACAAACAGTTGAAAAAATGGGTGTGCCTGTCAGTTATGAAACAACCGTAACCGGTATTGAATTCAATGGCTCAGATTCAATTACTACAGTTGAAGATATCAATGGTGAAAAATCACAGATCGAGGCAAGGTTTATTGTGGACGGAAGCGGTTATGGCCGTGTGATACCACGACTGTTCAATCTTGATAAACCATCGAACCTGGCTCCGCGTAAAACACTGTTCACACATGTGGTGGATACAAAACGCTCCATGGATGATGAGCCAAACAGGATCACTATTATTGTGCATCAAAAAGGAATATGGATCTGGGTGATACCATTTTCAAATGGAAATACTTCGGTGGGTTTTGTAGGCGATCCTGAATTCTTTAAAAACTATGAAGGAACAAATGAAGAACAACTGCGTGCCTTGCTGGCATCAGCACCATACCTGGCAGAAAGAATGAAAGATGTTGAATTTGTTTTTGAACCCAGGGTGCTGGAATCATGGTCAACAACTTCATCAACATTCTATGGGGAAGGGTTTGTTCTTACAGGAAATGTTACCGAATTTCTTGATCCCGTTTTTTCATCAGGTGTAACTTTGGCAACTGTATCAAGCCAAACGGCCGCACATCTCGTAATTAAAAAACTGAAAGGAGAACCCGTTGACTGGGAAAAGGAATATTCAGAAGTAATGATGCAGGGTGTGAATACTTTCCGTTCTTATGTGATGGCATGGTATGAAGGCACACTTGACACGATCTTTTTTGCTGAAAAGCAGAACCTGGAAATTAAGAGCATGATCTGTTCTGTGCTTGCCGGATATGTTTGGGATAAAAGCAATCCTTATGTAAAGGACCATGATACAGCATTGAAGAAACTGGCAAGGTTGATCGACCTGGAAAAAATGTTATCGACCAATAAATAGAATCTTGACAATTCAATATATCACATCAAGCTGCATTATCAGCAAAGGGGCGGTCTACAAGGATGAAAAACTGGTTTTTGAGAACAGGGAAGCCGGCCTCGTGGATTTTTTTACTGCCGCCTACCGGCATTTTGAACCTGCTTATCCAAAGTTTTATAAAATGGACAATCTTTCCAGGCTTGGGTGGATTGCCGCAGAGGTTTTATTAAAAGATCATTTGAAACCAGGAGAATACAGGCCGGAAGATGTTGCCATCGTTTTATCAAACGCCAATGCAAGCCTTGATACTGATATCCGCTATTACGAATCAACCCGTACAATTGCCAGCCCGGCGCTGTTTGTCTACACTTTGCCAAATATTGTAATAGGTGAGATAAGTATCCGCCACCACCTGAAGGGGGAAAATGCTTTTTTCATTTCTGATAAATTTGATGCAGGATTTATTGAACAATATGTAAGCGGCCTCTTAAATAATAATATCTTGCAGGCCTGTATCTGTGGCTGGGTTGAAATACTGGACGATCAATACAAATCTGTATTATTTTTGATCGAAAAGGATAAGCCAGCCGGTCGGGAATTCACAAAAGAGAACTTAAATAAAATATACGAGTTAGAAAATGGATAAATTAATGTCCGATCTGAAATCACAGATCATTGCACAGTTGAATTTACAGGATGTTAAACCCGAAGATATCGGGGATGACCAGCCATTGTTCATGGAAGGCCTGGGACTGGATTCAATTGATGCGCTTGAACTGATCGTTTTACTGCAACAACATTATAAGATCAAACTTTCCAATGCGGATGAAGGCCCAAAAGTTTTTCGTTCTGTAAGAACCATGGCCGAATATATCACAGCTCACCAGGCAAAGAATGCATAAATAATGAGTCAACCTGTTTTTGTAGCCGGCGTAGGTATCATTTCAGCGATCGGGAATAATGTCGCTGAATGCCTTGCTGCCCTTGAGAACAGCAGGGAAGGCATGGGCCATATGCACTGGTTCGATTCTGCCCACAGGGATAAGCTTCCTGTTGCAGAAGTAAAGATGAGCAATGAAGAATTAGCAAAACTTGCCGGCCTGCCTAATACAAAAAGCCGCACTGCCCTGTTAAGCCTTGTCGCTGCAAAGGAAGCAATCGCAGATGCAGGCGTTCCTGATTTCGGATCATTGCGTACCGGTTTCATATCTGCCAATTCGGTGGGCGGGATGGATAAGACCGAAAAATTCTTTTCTGAATTTTTAACCGATAATAAAAAAGGAAAATTGCGTGATGTGGTACATCATGAATGCGGAAGCGTAACTGAACTGGTTGCTGATGCACTTGGAATTAAAGATCATATCACAACCATCAGTACGGCCTGCTCATCTTCTGCCAATGCTATTTTTTATGGAGCAAGGCTGATAAAAAACAATATACTTGATGTGGTTGTTGCAGGAGGAACAGATTCACTCACAAAATTCACGCTGAATGGTTTTAATACACTGATGATACTGGATGAGCAATTCTGCCAGCCATTTGATGAAAACCGCCGTGGGCTTAATCTCGGTGAAGGTGCAGGCTATGTTGTGCTGGTATCAGAAAAAGTTGCGGCTACATTGAAGAAAAAACCTTCCATCATCCTGAGTGGTTATCATAATGCCAATGATGCTTATCACCAGACCGCATCTTCACCTGATGGAACCGGCTCTTATCTTGCTATGAGCAATGCTTTGAAGAAAGCGGGTTTGCAGCCTTCCGATATAGATTATATAAATCTTCATGGAACGGGAACACAGAATAATGATATCGCAGAAGGAACAGCTATCAAAAGATTGTTTGAAGCACCTTATCCAAAAATGAGTTCTACCAAAACATTCACTGGCCATACATTGGGTGCAAGTGGCGGCGTGGAAGCGGTATTCTCTGTTCTTTCTTTACAACATGGCATTACGTATCCGAACCTTCGTTTGCAAACGCCCATGAAGGATCTGCCATTTAATGTAGAAACAAAATTTTCAAAAGGACTTGATGTAAAACATGTGCTGTCAAATTCGTTTGGATTCGGGGGCAACTGTTCTTCATTGATCTTTTCCAAAATATAAAAATGTATATACGGGCAACAGGAAATATCTCGGCACAAAAAACTTTTGGGCATCTTCCGCTTCCGGCGGAACCTGTTGAGTATTCCGGTAACCGCCTTGCCTGCATAGAACCGGATTACAAGGATTTTATTGATGTGAAGCTGATAAGGAGAATGAGCCGTATCATACGTATGGGCGTGGCCGCAGCAATGGAATGTTTGCAGGAGGCAGGAATAAAAGTTCCTGATGCAATCGTTACCGGAACAGCTTATGGCTGTCTGGAAGATACAGGTTCATTTATGACCAAGATGGTTGAATTCAATGAAGAATTGCTTACGCCAACCGCATTTATACAATCAACACACAATACCATCGGTGCACAGATCGGGCTCATGCTCCAGTGCAATAACTATAATAATGCGTTTGTTCACCGGGGTTTTTCTTTTGAAAGTGCCCTGCTCGATGGAATGATGATGTTGAAAGAAGGAGAAGCATCAAATGTATTGGTTGGCGCCATTGATGAGATCACCAACTATAGTCATGCCATACTGCAACGCCTCGGGCTTTACAGGCATGGCGCAAAAGCGGGAGAGGGAGCAGCATTCTTTTTATTGGCGAATCAACCTTCATCAACGGATTACGCAAAGATAGATGGCATGAGAACCTTTTATAAACCGGCAGGCATCCATGAGATTGAAGACCAGGTTGCATCTTTCCTTGCAGAAAATAATATATCATTCAGCGATATAGATCTTATTATAACAGGAAGAAGCGGCGATACAGCTGCTGATACAATTTTTGATCAACTTGATAAAAGCATTTTCAATAATAATGATTCAATAGATTATAAGAACCTTGTTGGGGAATATCCAACTGCAACTGCTTTTGCATTGTGGCTGGCTGCCAATATTGTCAAAACCGGTAAAGTACCCGGAATGTTTGGATATAGAGGATCAAAAGAAGTAAAGAAAGTGCTTGTATATAACCATTACCTGAGTATCCATCATTCCTTATTACTTGTTTCCAAATGCTGAATTTCAGGAATACAAATATCTTTTTCATAACACTGCTGGCTATTTTAATAGTTGTACATGCTAATTACAATTTGCCCGGGTATATTTATCCGTTGTTAATTATTATTTATTCATTAATAATTTTTTACGGTTGTTATAATATCGGATCCAATTTTTTTATAAAAGTTGTTTGTTCGGCAGATACAGGTAAAAAAGAGATCGCTATCAGTTTTGATGATGGGCCTGTGATAAATTATACCCCGCAGATATTGCAATTGCTAAAACAGGAAAATGTGAAAGCTGCTTTTTTTTGCATTGGTAACAGGATCGCAGGAAATGAAAATATCCTCAGGCAAATGATGGACGATGGACACGTGATAGGCAACCACAGTTATTCCCATCATTTCTGGTTTGATATGTACTCTTCCAAAAAAATGCTGGATGACCTTAAGCAAATGGATCATGAGATGGAAAAAGCCATTGGCTTCAAACCAAAATTATTCAGGCCGCCATACGGAGTTACAAATCCTAACCTGAAGAAAGCGATCATACATGGCGACTATACTCCTGTTGGCTGGAATATAAGATCGATGGATACGGTTATTAAGGATGAAAAAAAATTGCTTGATAAAGTAACCAGTGCGATAAAACCGGGTGCTGTATTTCTTTTCCACGATACAAGTAAAACAACATTGGAGATACTTCCGGCATTCATAAAAGAAGTTAAAAATCAGGGTTACAACATCATCCCTTTGGATAAATTGTTACATTTGCGCCCTTATGCGTAGGATCATTTTCATATTGATTGTATCGGCTTTTAGTATATCTCTCAAAGCACAGTACCCGGGCTATTCACCGGTGCCTGACCTGGGGAAATTTAAAACAGAATTTTCTGCTGCTACACAAAGAACAAATTCTGTTAAAAGCGATTTTGTGCAGGAGAAGAATCTTGCCATGCTTTCTGAGAAGATCACATCAAAAGGAAAATTCTGGTTCAAAAAAGAAAGCCAGGTGAGGATGGAATACAACCAGCCTTATCAATACCTCATGATCCTGAACAAAGACAAGGTATTTGTAAAAGATGGGCAAAAAGAAAATAAGATATCTACGAAATCAAATAAAATGTTCCAGCAGATCAACCGGATCATGATTGATTGTATGCAGGGAACAGCGCTTAACAATCCCGATTTTAAGACGAGGGCATTCGAGAGCAAAACATCTTCTCTTATAGAGCTTGCGCCTACAACAAAGGGAATGAAAGAACTTTTTAAAACGATCAATGTTATTGTTGACAAAAAGGATTTTTCCGTTGTGAGCATAGAGATGTATGAATTATCAGGCGACAATACCATTATACGTTTTACAAATAAAGAACTGAATGCTGCGATCCCGGATACTTTATTCGCTATTAAGTAGTTGCCTGCTGGTATTCATGGGTTGCTCGCCGGCTTATAAGCAGATGCAGACAGCTAACGCTGATGTGAATGCACTTCAAAAATTCAAACCCTTATTTACTGTTGCACTATATAATACGCAAGTGGATGTGGTTGGAAATCATCTAAGCGGTTTATTGCTCATCAAACGCATGCCGGATAGCAGCCTTCGGATGGTTTTTTCAAATGAAATGGGTTATAAGTTCTTCGATTTTGAATTTACTCCTGGTGGAAATTTTAAAGTTCATTCGATCATAAAAAAAATGGATAAAAGATCCGTACTTAAAACCCTGCGCAAAGATTTTGAACTGGTACTGATGGAGCATCTCAATACTGACCAGGTATCTGTTCGTACTGAGAATGGGCTTATTTATTATATCTTTCCACAATCTAAAGGATACAATTATTATATCACGAATGATAAAACCGATAAACTTGTTCGCATGGAAAGGGCTTCCAGGAAAAAAACGATTGTTGAAGCCATCATGGAAAATTATATAAACGGGGTTCCGGATACTATTGGTATTTCACATAAAACATTCAATTTTACAATTGGATTAAAAAGAATAGAACAATAATGCTTTCAGGAGATTTTTTCCATATAACAGAACTTGAAAAGAATGAAACCGGTGTTCATGCAGGTCTGCATATAAATGCAGACCATAAAATATTTGAAGGGCATTTTCCCGGCCAGCCTGTTGTTCCGGGTGTATGCATGATGCAAATGATCAAGGAAATCTTTGAAAATGCTACCGGGCGGGCAACTGACCTGGTAAAGGCGAATGAAATGAAATTCATGGTGATCATTGATCCCACTAAAACCAATATCGTAAAAGCTTCATTGAATTATATCCTTAATGAAAATGAACCGGTAAACCTGTCAGCTGTTATTTCAAGCGGGGAGACAATCCATTTTAAATTCAAAGGGCAGTTTGCTTTTCGCTGACCGTTTCAACTGTTTTTAAGGCTCCATCCAGCTCCGATCTTTCGGGCATCAGCCAATGAATAAGATCGAGTGCGGGCCCGGTCATAAATGTTGTCACAATTGCCATTAACACCATCATGGCAAATATTTCGGGAGACATTATTCCAAGATCATAACCGATATTCAGAACGATCAGTTGCATTAACCCGCGGGTATTCATTAATACACCGATTGATAAACTGTCCTTCCAGCTTTGTCCTACAGTTCTAGCTGCAATAGCACTGCCGCCGAATTTGCCCAGTACAGCAACCAGCAGTATCCATCCGAAGGTAGCCCATAGATGAGCCTGGTTAAGTAAACCTATCTGTGTTTTTAAACCTGTGATCACAAAAAACAGGGGAAGCAATAATATGATACTCACATCCTCGATCTTATCAATAACAATTTTCCTGAAACCAAAACTGGCAGGCATGATAACGCCTGCTATAAATGCACCGAACAAGGAATGAATACCAATGATGGATGTGATATAAGAAGAAACGATCAGCATCACGAAAAAAAATGCAATGATCGCTGTTCTCTTTTTTTCTTTATTGTCGTAAACAGTTTCCAGTTTTACCAGCGCAGGTCGCACGACCTTAAGCATGAAAAATACATATGCTGTTGCAAGGCCAATAGTATATAATACACTTATTGATGAACCCGATTTTACCAAAGCGATCACAGCGGCAAGTATGCACCATGCAGTAAGGTCATCTGCAGCTGCACAGGTTAACGCCATTGCCCCGAGTTTTGTACGTGTAAGTTTTTTCTCCTGCAGTATTCTTGCAAGCACAGGGAATGCCGTTATGCTCATGGCAATTCCCATGAATAATGCAAAAGACAAAAATGAAATGCCTGCAGGCGCATATTCCTGGTAGATAAAATAAGCGAGTCCCATTCCTAATGTATAAGGAATGATGATACTGGCGTGGCTGATGATAACGGCACCGTAGGCTTGTTTGCCGATGGCTTTCAGGTCCAGTTCCATACCAATAATGAACATGAAAAGTATCAGGCCTATCTGGCTGAGGAAGCTTAATGTTCCCAATGAAGCAGGCGGGAATAGAAAATGGTTCACTTCCGGGAGAAAGGAACCTATGATAGATGGCCCCAATACAATACCCGCCACGATCTCACCGATAACAGCCGGTTGTTTTATTTTTTTGAAAAGGTACCCGAATAACCTGGCAGCTGCCATGATAACAATGATCTGTAAAAGCAGGACGGCAAGGGGATCAGAAAGATTTTCATTGAAGGATTGGGTAAAAACCCCGAAACTGTCAATAGCGGTATGCTGTTTTACCTGCTGGAGTTGTTTTGCATTCAATGCGGGAGGCTGCAATGTATCGCCCTGTTTTGCGATCCAGTAAATAACAATGCCTAATCCGGCTACGATAGCAATATAAAAAATTGTACTCCACTTCCGCTTCATAAATAAATGCGATTTTTAATCTTTCACCTGGTATGGATGGCTTTAAAAAACCGGGATAAAGTTATCCGGTTTTTTTTATTTATAAGTTTTTATTAAATCATTGATCATTTTGATTTTTGAATAAGGTATTAAGATACATTTGTAGATACCCAATCAAAAATATTGTTGAATAAATTAATGTGCGGATTTATGAAAAGGCTAAGTTTTATTTTCCTGCTTGTCTCGTTTTCCTTATTTGTAAAAGCCCAGTTCATACAGATAGCTGAAGGACCGGTATTCCCGGAACCTGTATCCGGAATTTCAAAGCTGGTACAGATGAAGAACGGCAATACCATGTTAATACACATAAATCCTGATACGGCATGGCATATCCAGGTTTATGAAGCACAATATAAAGCCAGGACAGAAACTTATATAGAACCTTCCATTAAGTCAGCTCCTTTCAATATTGGAGGGATCTTTGAAATAAAAAATGATGTAGTAGTGTTTATTGGTACTGCAAATCAAAATGAATTAGTACTTAACAGGCTGATCATTGATGGTACAACTGGCAAGCTGAAGGAAGATAAACAGGTAGCTGCTGTTAAACTGGGTGCTCCTAAAAAATCAGATAAGCCTGAAGCGCTTCCCTGGATTTCTGTACAAAAAGATCCTGCAAGTGAACACTATGCTATTCTGATGATCAATCCTTTTGTATCGGATACAAGTAAAAGAGTTGCTATTAGCTTGTATGGAGATGATAACAAGGAAATAGGCAGCGGATTTTATGCTTCTTCAACTGAAAAATATAAATACCTGCAGTTTGTAGATATGGCTGTTATGGGAAATGATAAGGTTGCAGCACTGGTTTATGGTTATAACATAAAAGAGAAAGATGAAAAACAAGGTGAACTCCTGTTGTGTTCATTGAATAAGGGTTCAAAAACTGTTGTTATAAATGAACTGAATTTTTCAAGTGACCTGGTTATTCAAAATGGGATAGTAAAACTGGATCCTGTTTCCGGAAGATTGCTTTTATTGTTTACAGCCCAGGTTAAGAGCGAAGAAGGAAAACTGGGTTCCTGGTTATGTTTTATCGATCCTGCAACAAAAACACTTCTCACTACAACAAAAATTCCCGGTGAAAAATTGGAGGCTAAATATGCAACATCATTTGGTAAGGATGCTGAATACAATGGCGTAGCACAGAACCTTTTTATCAACAGCAACCAGACCTTTACCATCATATTCGAGGAGATGCAGACTAACAAAGAAAAGGGTTCAGTTAACCAGTCATTAAAAAATATGGCTGTGGTAACTTATGATAATGATGTTGATCTGAAGAGTGCTTATTTCATTCCGATGGATCATTATATTTATGATAACCCTTACACTGCTTTTTACCAGTCGGTCAGCAGCAGGGCAGGCCAGGTATTTTTAAAAGGAAACCAATACAAGCCGGCTGTATATATCAGTGATGGGCACAATAGCTTTGTTATGTTCAATGACCTCCAGGATAATGTGCAGGCATTGGGAAAAGATAAGGTTGTTCGCCTTAATGAAACCTATGAAGCAGATGCCTACTATGCCCTTCTTGAAGGTACAGGGACGATTCCGAAACGGCAGTATATGTTTGGAAGGCCGGCTGATAAAGGAAATCATAAGCCTGCTATATTTCCCGTGTACGATTATGATGAAGCCAATAATCTCCTGGTGGTTTTAAAAACAGAAAGAGAAGGTGGTCATCCCGGTGTAAAACTGGTATGGCTGCAACCATAACAGATCTTTATACGTATTGTTTGCTGGTTGGAATGCTGGCCTGGTTGCCGGTTTAAATTGGTATGAAAATGGTTACCTGCTTTGTACAGCTCTGATAAAATGACCGGTATGAAAAAAATCTGTTTGTTCCTGATAGTCCTCGCCAGCTCAATGAAAGTATATCCGCAGGCTGATAGTTATGAAAGGCAACCGGTAAATACTTCTTTCAATTCTGTTACGATGATCAATGAAGAAGCTGTTTTTTCAGAACCATTACCCATCCCACAAATTGATACGGTCAATTCAAATCCATTTGCTCTCATTGCAGGTGGAAGCAAAGGAATAGGCTATTCGGTAGCCGAAGCACTTGCAAAAAGAAAATACAATCTCATTCTTATAGCGAGGCATAAGGACAGCCTTATTTCAGCAAAAGAAAAACTGGAATCATTATACAAGGTTCATGTTGAGATCATACAATATGACCTGAGCAGGAAAGAAGCAGCTACTGAAATAGCCAGATGGTGTATGGATAATAATATTCCGCTGAAAATACTTTGTAATGTGGCCGGCTTCGGAGGTTCAAAAGATTACCTGAACGGGCTTTCACTCGATTCATTGCGTTACATGATAAACCTGAATGTTGAATCATGCATGGCACTTAGCCTTACATTATTGCCATTGCTTGAAAAAAATGCGCCTTCATATATATTGAATGTTTCCAGTATGGCCGGACTGGCGCCCATACCGGCAAAGAATATGTATTCTGCATCAAAATCTTCTGTCATTTTTTTTAGTTATTCCCTCCGCTACCAGTTAAAAGAAAAAAATATCAGCGTAAGTGTCCTTTGCCCCGGGCCTGTTTATACAAAGCCAGAGATCGTTGCCGAGACAAAAAAGAAACTTGGATTTCTAGGTAAGCTTATGGCAATGAAACCGGAAAGGGTAGGCGAAGTTGCGGTTAAGAAAACACTTAAGGGTAAGCTTGTGATAATACCTGGTTTTTCAAGAGTTGTATCCTGGGTCATCAGGTTTTTGCCCCGGAGATGGGTGGTGGCGGTATATGGCAAACTCGGGGGTTAAATTACTGATACTAATATAAAGCTGTGCTGTAAATCTTTATAATTGTTATAAATCAATATATTTTTAAAATTCTTCGAAGAGCCTTTCTTTATCATATGCGATGGAACAGGATGATTTTGCAATATCCTGCAGCAAATCCATACTGCCATTGCTGTTGCAGTAGGATACTCACCACACAGGTGTTTAAAGCGGGCAATGGTGATATCGTTTTCCATCCCGGATTCTACTGTACGATAGTATTTTAAAAAACGGCTATCGCCATTTTCACCTGATAGCAGTAAGTCTATTTTTTCGGTATCAGGTAAATTCGTTTTAATAAAGTATGCGAGCTTTTCTTTGAGCAATGCTTCGTTATCGGTATGCAATGTATCTACGGAAATTACTTTTGCTATGGCATTTTCTTTTTTGCCATTTACAACGAACATGCATGCAGCTTCACCGGCAATAGTGCCGGGTGAATTATCATCATATAATTCTGAATTGGAAATATCTTCTTTCTTATGCCATCCCGATTTATCATCAAATACATAATTGGATGTAGAAATATCATCAACAGCCCCAAGAAGGTAATTGTTGCCAGGATTTTCTTCCAGCAACATGAGTGCATCAATAGCTGCATACTCAAAAGCAAGCCCGGTATGTAGATGTGTTATATTGTAGCCGTTATTCTTTGTAAGTAAACCTATTTGTGCTGCCACTGCATTCGGGGTGCTTTGTACAAAATTGATAGGGGTGAGCATTCCTTCATCATAATCAATCACCTGGTCAAGGAACTTTACACAATCTTCTTTTCCACCGTTAGCTGTTCCGATGAGGATCCCATCCATTGCTTCCATGTTTTGTAAAAGCGGCAAAGCTGTGCCCACGCCCATTCTCACCGATTTACCCATCCGGCGCAATATGCCGGGCGGAATGGCATCATACAAAGGTTCGATAGCGATCATTTTTTTATCAACGGGCCCATGTAATGTATCTATATCAACATCTTTGAATGTTTGTTGCGGAGATATAGATGCATATTTATGGATATAGAACATGGCTAGGCTTTCGAGAATATAAGGGTTGAGCAATTGCCACCGAAGCCAAATGAGTTTGACATGACATGTTCAAGTGATGCTTCGCGGTAAGAAGGAACAGGTTTTAAACCCGTTCCGGGTATCGCATTTGCAAAATTGATACCGGGATAGATCTCCTGCTGTGAAAGGCCCAATATGCAAAACACAGCTTCAACAGCGCCGGCTGCACCTAATGTATGGCCTGTATTTGCCTTGGTTGATACAAAGGGCGGAACATTTTCAAACAACCTTTTCATGGCAACGCTTTCAACCAGGTCATTATTCTCTGTGCCTGTGCCATGTGCATTGATGAAATCGATCTGTGCCGGGTTAAGGCTGGCAGAACCAAGTGCATCTTTCATGGATTTATAAGGGCCTACACCTTCATCCGACAATGATGAGGCATGAAAGGCATCATTCGCATTTGAATACCCGCTGAGTGAAGCATATATTTTTTTGCCTGCAGCATCTTCTTCTTTTTCTAAAACAAGAAATGCAGCTCCTTCACCCAGGTTCAATCCTTTACGGCCTTCATCAAAAGGTGTGCATACTTCGTTCGATAAAATATGTAATGCATTAAAACCATTGATCGTGAATTTTGCCAGGCTGTCAACACCACCTACAATTGCCCTGCGTGCTTTTCCGCTCCTGATAAGCCGGGCGCCATACATGATCGCATTGGCAGAGGAAGAGCATGCGGTATTGATCGTATTTATATGGCCTTTTAACTGGTAGTGATTACGCAGGTATAAATTAATAGAAGCATAGCTGTAAGAGCCTACATACTCAGATGCCGGATTGCCGGCTTTTGAATCTGCATACATTTCATCTGTAAGGCACATACCGCCGACCGTACTTGCACCGATCAATGCTGTATCAAATGAAGATACCTGTTCGGTTGTTAGACCACTGTCAGCAAGGGCTTCTTTCATTGCATGCAATGCAAGTAAGGTTGTACGTGTAATACCTGGTTCACGCACACCCAGTTTTTCTTTTAATGTTTCTGTGCTGATCTTGATCTCGCCGACAGGAAGTTTGCCTGAGAATCTGGAAGGGAACATTTCAAGTTTGCCCATACCACATTTGCCTGCGATAAGTGATGTGCGGTTCTCAGCGACGTTGTTTCCAATAGCGCTGATGGCACCCATTCCTGTAACAACGATCCTGTTCAATGAAGATTTTATTTTGTGCGGTGTTTTTCAATATAAGCGGCCATGGTATTGATGTCGACCAATACTTTGCGGCCTTCCTTGGGGTCTTCGATAACAATTCCGTATTCCCTGTTAAGCAATACAATCAATTCTATGGAATCAATAGAATCCAGGCCAAGGCCTTCACCGAATAGCGGTTGATCATCTTTGATATCATCCGGGTTTACGGATAAGAGATTGAGGAATTCTACTATTTGTTTTTTTAATTGTTTCTTTAGTTCTGCTGTCTCCATGATAATAATTTCAGATCAGGTTTTTTCTTTTTAAACCGTATAATGCAATTAACTGAATTAATATAGTAATACCCAATAAAGGTAAAATATTTACCAAAATATCCCTGAGTTTACCTCCTTCAAGAAATAAGCCATAATAAGCTTCAAGGCACCAATGCAAAGGAGATAGTTTTATAATATGTTGAAATGATTCCGGCATGGCAAAGCTGGGTACCAGCAAACCACCAATGGTAGCCAGCAATACGATCGACACCGCACCTACCCCATTCGCCTGTTCCTGTGTTTTTGCAAATACACCGATAAGCATGGCAAAACTCACTGCACACCATCCACTGATAAATGAAACAATAAAAAGCCCTGCAAGATCATTCGGCAGGTTCAGCCGCGGTAAACCCATGGAGGGAAATAAATAAATGCCGATTGCAAATATCACTGCGGCCTGTAATAATGTTACTGACAGGTAAGTAACCTGTTTTGATACCAATGCAACAAGATAATTTGTTGGCAATGTTTTGAGCCTGGTAAAACTTCCGCTGAGTTTTTCTCTTACGATGCTGCTTCCCAATGATATCACAATAAAGAACATGGCAAAGATGGTCCAGGCCGGAATATTATGCTGTGTTGCGTTTGGAATGTTCCTGCTTCCATCTATCGATACAGGTATTTCATTGATCGCAACTTTTGTATTTATGATCTCGTTTTCGAGGCTGTCGGGAAGTTCCTTGTCATTGAGGTCATAATAAAGGCTTTTCAACACCTGTTTGCTTTGCACCATTTGCAGAACGCTTGTCAATGCTCCACTGATGGAACTGCGGAATGATGTTTGAAGAACCGGGTGGTACAATAAACTGATAGGTTGGAGGCTATCGCCCTGTGATTTCAAACTATCTGCATCCAGGCCAAAATTCTTCAGTGCTTTTGATGCCATCATCTGCGCCCTTGCCTTTGTCTTTACGGAGAAATCTGCAGGGATGATGACTGCGATCAATGCATCTTTTTTATGTAATAATTCAGAAAGGTCTTTTTCTGTTTTATCAGCGCCGGTTTTTTTTACATCGAACATGCCAACCTTCTCAATAGCTGAAACCAGTTGCCTGCCAGCATCGCCGGTATCTTTATTGGAAAGAAGCATAGGCACTTTGTTTTTATTCACGAGTTCAAAAGTGCTGTTCTGTGTTGCCGTTATTACAATGGCCAGGATGATGGGCATGGCAAACATGAATATCAACCCCACCCTGTCGCGGGTGAGGATCTGTATGTCCTTTAATATGGTAGCCCAAAGTTTATACATCGGAATCCCGGTATGCTTTGCCGGTTAAATTAATGAACAATCCTTCCAATCCATCTTCCCGGTGATCGGCGAGTAACTTTTCCAATGTATCATGTACCAGTATCTTACCATGATCAATCATGGCGATCCTGTTGCAAAGTTCTTCTGCTTCTTCCAGCTGGTGTGAAGTATAGATAAGGGTTGTTCCTTTTTTATTAAGTTCCTTTAGATAACTGATGATGGCCTGCCTGGTATGCACATCAACACCAACAGTAGGCTCATCTAAAAATAAAATGCGTGGTTCATGCATCACGCCGATCGCAAGGTTCACCCTGCGTTTCATTCCGCCGGAAAATTTATGAACAGGTTTGTTGTATACGTCTGTCAGGCCAAGTACTTCCAGTAATTCTGCAGATCTTTTCCTGGAAGTATTTTTATCCAGCCCTGACCATGCACCGAAGAACATAAGGTTCTCAGTGGGGGTTAATTCATTGTAAAAAGAAAAATCCTGCGGAACAAAACCAAAAAGGCTGTTGATCTTTTTTCCATTGCTTATCACTTCATTGCCGAAAAGCCTGATACTTCCCTGTTGATAAGAGAGCAGGCCTGTCATACAATTCATCAAGGTGGTTTTGCCGGCACCATTGGGTCCAAACAGTCCGAACCTGGTTCCCGCTGCAACTTCCAGCTCCAGGTTATTTAAGCAGGCAGCATCCTGCCCCGGGTATCTGAACCCAAGGTTTTGTATGCTTACCGCAACATCGTTCATGAATGCCATTTTATTTTTGACAATGCCCTGAATGCATTTTTTTCAATCTCAGATATCTCTATGAGAAAATCGCCCATTACATCAAAATCGGCCTGGCTGCCGATGCGGCCTTTATAAATACCGGCAGCCTGTACTGCAGCATTGCGCCAGATATCGCCGGCTTTTGTAAATGTTTTAGATATTTCCAGTAATTCATCAATAGGATGGTAGGCATGCGCCTGTTGCAGGAATGCTGCATAGATATACCTGAAACCGCCACCGCCTGTTCCGATCTCTTCCTGCATACGCACCAGCTGGGCAAGGTATAGCCCGGCTTTTTGCTGGCCTAATTTTTCCTTCCACTTTTTTATCTTCCTTCCTGTTGTTGCAATCCCTTTTACACCGGCAATGCTGCCCGGTATGCGAATCATATGAGTTACATTTCTTTTAATACCGGTAATAATTGCCTTACGCATCTGGTCATCCGTAATGATCTTTGATTCCTTTGGATAATAGATCTGGCCCCTGGGAGCAAAAGCACCTTTTGCAAACCGCACTCTTTGCAATTCATAATCCGTTAAGGAAGTAACAGTTTCCATTACCGGGTCGCTGATAAGATAACGGTCACCTTCTTTTCCAAAGATGATCATATTATGTGCGTTGAAATGAAAACGATATTCTTTCGGAAAATAAGTAAGATAATATACGCCCACCTGGGCACCAACGGCCTGGCCTCTTTCGAGGCATTCATCCAGGTATCTTTTACCGGTTTCGGGCGAACTGAATTTTTTCCTGAATACCGGGATGCCGAGCGAATTGCAGGTTCTTTTGAAAATCAACCCGGGCATGGTACGAAATGCGATGGCCGGGCCATTGTTTATTTTCAAAAAAGGAAGCTGAACATAAAAAAGCCCTGAGCCTATACCAAAAGCCAGGGGTTCAGTCATGTTATCTATTCCTATTGTCCTTAATAAATTTGTTGTAACCCCGTTCTCACAATGTGCTGCCTGTAAATGTTTGAATTCATGCTTCATTCGGCTTCATGGTTTTTAGTTCTTCCACACTTATATTAAATGCTTCAGCGTATTTTCTTAATTTTTGTTCTGGTAACTTTTTGAAAACAGCAGGCCTGAGGTGTCGTTTGATTGTCCATTTCCAAAAACCGGTGTATGCTGAAACTATTCCGATATCCATGAGGCGCAATTCCATAAAGAATAATATGGGGCTTGCTTCGTTATTCAGTACTTTTTGGCGTGCATCTTCAATTCTTTTTTCAATGTCCTTCCATGCAACGTCAAGCGCAGTGGTCTTTACTTCCCAGCCGGTACTGAGTTCTGTTGTATAATTACCAGATTTATCAACTGCGTAAACAACTTCCTTGGTCAGTTTATTGAGGGCACCATCATCCTGGGGGATATCTTCTTTTTTCATTGTGAAAAAGCTTTTAGCTATGAGCTGTTAGTAATATCATTCATGCGGAATTTGTAAAAGCTATAATATCCTTATACGGGTTCCGGCAATTAAATGCTGCTGGAAGCTAATAGCCAGCAGCTATCGGCTGTTCTCAACAAACCGTCAATAATGCATACATATAAGAGAAGCGGGCGCTTTCCGGTACGAGAAGGAATATTTTATCTCCAACCTTCAGTTTTCCGCTATGAAACAATTCATCCACCATGAAGTATACAGAAGCAGCTCCAACATTTCCTACCTGGCTTAGGTTTACAAACCACTTATCATATGTTACACCTGTTCCGTTTACTATAAGCTGCTGGAATATCTTGTCCCTGAAAAATTCACTCGACATATGCGGCAGGAAATAATCTATCTCTTCCGATTTCATTCCGTGCTTTTCCAGTACCGACTTAACGCCATAACCACCGTACAACACAATGTTCTTACTCAGCAATTTCACATCCTGTTTTATGCTTAGTATTGATTGTGCCATTAATTCCTGCGGCGTATAATCAAGATAACTCTTAAATGTTCCGTCCTTCAGCTTTTCGCCGCCCATATACATGCATGGAGCCAGTTCATTTGCCCATGAAAAACCATCAATCCAGTCAACACGAAGGCTGATGCCTTTCTCATTCTTTTTATCAGAGATCAAAAATGCCGCCGCACCATCAGATAACATCCATCTCAAAAATTCTTTTTCAAATCCTATGTATGGATCTTCCATCAGCTCTTTCAGTCTTTGTGCTTCATCTTCAAAATTTGAAGACACAAGAGAAACAGAAAATCTTTCTGATCCGGTTGCAACAGATTTTTGTGCGTAGCCTGCTCTTGTTGACAGGTAAGCGTACTTGAAAGCGTGCATACCGGCACAGCATACGCCGGAAGGGGAAACTACTTCCACCGGGGTTGTTTCCGGGAGCCAGCCATGGACCATTACGCCATGTGAAGGCATCATCTGGTCAGGGGAAGAAGTTCCGCAGCTGAGCAATTCTACTGACTTGATCTCTTCAGGCTTTTCCCTGAACAAAGCCTTTACAGCCATGGCGGCCATCTGGGCATTGGTATGTGTAGATTTTTGTTCTTTGTTCAGCGCATAGAACCTGCGTTTGATACCGTTATTCCTTAATACGATCGCCTTTGACCTGGAAGGTGTGTTATTGATATACCCCAGGTAATCTTCCATCTCATCATTTGACACCGGTTCATTTGGAAAAAATGACGACGTGTTATTAATATATACCTCTTTAAACGACATGTATGTTGATTAATTTACTCCTGAATATTTTAATTTCTGCCTTTTAATGCGCCCGGATAAAAACGGCTTGAAAAAAATCGCATCTACTGTCAGTATGATGGGGGCTGCTATAAACAATGCAATTATAAGATAATATTTGAACGCAACAAGCCATGCTGTCTTGTTTTTCTTTTTAACGATGATGCTGGCCCATACGTTGAAAATCTTGCTGGCTTTGGATTCAATAAACATCAAATTATATTTTACCTCTATAGCTTTTTGGGTAATAAGTTCATCCTGCAATCCTTCCCAGTTACCCGTACTTAAATGTTTCTCAATTGTTGTACCATATGTACTGCAGTTAAGTATGTCTGCATCTGCCACACCCGGTTTGGGAAAAATATTCAGGTACCTGTCTTTTTTTCCTTTGAACATCCAGTGAAAGATCGTGATGAAACTGATGAAGTTGGGATGTTTATCAACCAATGCCATGCTTCCAACAAGTTTTGCTCCTGTGCTGTTTAATATTTTTTTGATCCTTTCCATGGCACTGATCCACATATTACGTGCGCCTGTTATAGTAACAACCGGTGTATCCTTTAAAACATGTTTTACTGCCGGGTGATGCAGGATCGAATTTGAGGGGATGCTGGGAGAGAGGAACCATGCCTGGTACCCCAAAATGACCAGGTCATATTTTGATTCTTTTAATTGTATTGGCTGTAATTCTGTTGGCACAGCTTTTACACAATCGGGCATCACTGCAAAAAAACTTTTACCGGTCCAGGGGAAAGTATAAGGAACTACCGGTTGAACACGAACCGATTCAACAGTATGGCCTGCTTTAGACAATGGGCTGGTAAGACTGTCGAGGATATCACCTAATTGTCCTGATTGGGAATAATAAATTACCAAAACTTTTTTACTCATGCTATCAAAAATTACCAGGACGTTTTTAAGACCTTTGATTTTTTACTGTAATCAGTAATTACCTGTTGTAAAAATGGCGGAAGGCTTTTAAAGTTTGCCTGAATCATCCGGCTGTCATCTTCCAGTTGGTTCCTGTATTTAACGATTTTTGGGGCGTGTTCCTGGATAATGACCCTGAGAAAACGGTATTCAATATTGTTATTGTCTTTTGTAATGGATGTTTCAAGTTTCGAGCGTCCCGATTTGAACAGGCGGAGCTTTTCTTTGGTATTGGTTACCATGCCGGCCTTCTTCATTAGTAAGGCTCCTTCGTAAGCGTCTTTTTCTGCAATGGAAGAACCCTTGATAATGTTAAGCTGGGCATTTATTTCATCCAGTTTATCAGAAGACATGGCAGCATAAAATTCCGACCGGTCGAAAGCCTGGGCTCCCTGTACAAGTGCTGTTGAAAATAAAAATAACAGGCTGAAAACAATTCTGAATGTCATTGTTGATCCTTTAGAACTTAATCTGCTTTTGAGTGTGCAAAGATACTGCTTTATTCTTCCGGGACAGGTAGCAGATATTAAAGAAAATCAAAAATTAAGATGCGGAGAGTGAGGGATTCGAACCCTCGATACAGTTTCCCGTATACACACTTTCCAGGCGTGCTCCTTCAACCACTCGGACAACTCTCCAATCCCGTTTTACAGGGACGCAAATGTACAGCCTTAAGCGTTTAAATTAAAATCATTTTGGGACTGGCTAACGGCTCATGACGAAAAGTTAACAAGTAACTTTCTTTTACTCCAATACTTTTTCCATTTGCATGCTGCGGGAGCCTTTGATGAGTACCTGTGCGTTTGTAAGTTCCTGTTTTTTATACCAGTCCTTTGCTTCAGAGGCATTATTGAAATGTATAAAGTTCCGGGGAAGGTTCCTGTAATCATTTCCTACCAATACCACTTTATGCCAGCTGGTTTTGCTGATAAGGTTAACAAGGTTCTCATGTTCATATAAGCTTTCATTACCCAGTTCCATCATTCCGCCAAGCAAGAGAACTTTTTTATCGCCGGGCATGTTTGCAAAATTTTCAACGGCAGCTTTCATACTGGAAGGATTGGCATTGTATGCATCAAGTATGATCCTGTTGCCGTCTTTTTCTACCAGTTGTGAACGGCTGTTGGATGGGATATAATTTTCCAGCGATTTTTTTATTTGATCATCATCTACACGAAAAGTTTTTCCAATACAAACTGCAGCAAGGATATTCGGAAGATTGTAGCCGCCCACCAGGTGAGTTTTGATTTCGCTGATATCGGCGCCTTTGGTCATACCAACATGCAGGAATTCATTGCCGCTGTGTTTTTTTTCATTGCCATTGATGTCGGCACCCGTCGTTCCATAGCTGATAACAATTTTTATTCCTTTGCTCATTTCAACCAGGTAATCGTAATCCTTATAAATGAAAGCAACACCATTTTTCTCTCTCAGGAAATCAAATAATTCGCCTTTGCCTTTTCGTACTCCTTCTTCTCCTCCAAATCCTTCCAGGTGTGCTTTACCGCAGTTGGTAATAAGGCCGTGTGTTGGCAATGTATATGTGCAATATCCTTCAATCTCTTTCTGGTGATTGGCGCCCATTTCCACTACGGCCATTTCAGCATCCTTTTTTATTTTCAGGATGGTTAATGGTATGCCGATATGGTTGTTGAGATTTCCTTCAGTTGTATAGGTTTTATAAGTGGTAGACAATACAGCATGGATCAATTCTTTGGTAGTCGTTTTGCCATTGCTGCCGGTAATGGCAATGAATGGTATGTCGAATTGCATGCGGTGTTTTTTTGCCAGTTGCTGAAGTGCTGCAAGAGTATCATCGACCATAATCACCTGGCTGCTTTCAATACCTGTTTCTTCATCTACGATGCAATATGATGCGCCATCAGCAAGTGCCTGTTGCGCATACTTATTGCCGTTGAAGCTGGGGCCTTTCAATGCAAAGAATATATCTCCCTTTTTGATTTTTCTTGAATCGGTTGCTATGCCCGGATTATCGAGATAGACCTGGTATAGAAAGTTTATATCCATGTGAACAAAAATAATACAAATAGGAATTAGCTAAAACATTGCAACAGATGCCAAACAAAAACCCCTTCAATCTTTCGGTTGAAGGGGTTCAATTATATTCAGCTATTTATTTTTTCTTTTTACTTCCTTTCTGCTTACGTTTTCCAAAGATATTTCCTTCTTTGAATCCTGGTCCTTCAGGAGGTCCAAGGTAAGTTGCTGCACAACGGAAACCGATCGTGCTGGCTGCCTGGTCTTCTTCCAGGAAGCGGCGTGAACCAGGAGACAACCAATAAGGCCTGTCATTCCAGCTTCCACCTTTTACAACCCTTGACTTATCACTGATCAGTGAACTAACACCATAACCATAGTAAACCTGGCTGGCAGAATCACCATCAAGGTAATTGATAACATTGTTATGTTGATAGTTTGCACGGTTCTTAACTTCTTCATCAGAGATATCGGCTTTCTTTAAACGGCCCATACTGTCTCTTTCATATTCGCCTGAACTGTTCTTATAGAACTTCTGGAATTTATTACCACGGAAATAATTGAAATCCTGTCCATCTACCGAAGTCATTGGCCTGTAAACGTCGCCAACCCACTCACTAACATTACCACTCATGTTGTAAAGCCCAAATGCATTAGGGTAGAATGATTTGATATTTCCAGGAATAGCAGCACGGTCATTCAAACCTCCTGCGATACCCATGTTATCACCACTTCCGCGTTTAAAGTTGGCCAGGAATTTACCCTGCCAGCTTCCCCTGCGGTTATCCCTTAATCCATTAGGATTTTTGCTCCATGAATAGATCTGCTGGTTAGAACGTAATTCCTCACCACTTTTTCCTTCTTTGGTACGTGGGCTCGGGTTTTGATCCAATAATCCATAAGCAGCATATTCCCACTCAGCTTCAGTTGGGAGGCGATAACCTTGTCCAAGGATACCATCTTCCATTCTTACAGTACTGCGTGGTTTGCCATTTACATCCTTTAAAGCAGATTTTTTAGGCTTATTTCTTCCCTGGATCATTTCAGGGTTCATCAAATATGCTTCTGTATTGAAAGATCCATCAGCTCCGGATCCTTTCATTTCTCTTTTGATAGCGTCTTTTTTCAGGAAGCCTTTGTCAACCAGTTTCAATTCATTCACACGGTCGGTCCTCCAGATGCAAAAGTCATGTGCCTGTTGCCAGGTAACACCTACAACAGGGTAGTAGTTGTAAGAAGGATACCTGAAATAGTATTCAACATAAGGCTCGTTGTATGCAAGTTCTTCCCTCCATACCAGTGTATCGGGAAGGCTTTTCCTCATAATAGCGGTATCATTACTGAAAGTATTCTCAAGCCAGTACAGGTATTCCCTGTAATGAACGTTTGCTACTTCGGTCTCATCCATGAAAAATGAAGGAATGGTTACACGGCGTGGCACATTGTTCCAATCGCCCATAACATCCTCTTCTTTAGCACCCATAACGAATGAACCACCCTGAACGAATACAAGGCCTGGTCCGGCTTTTGGGTATTTAATTTTTGCTACATGGAAATTGCCCATTTTCTTGTCATCATAACTCCAGCCTGTAACACTGGATTTACTTTTCTTTTTGGCACAAGAACCAAGTGCCAGGGCTGTCGCGGTCAGGATAATCAGATTTCTGCCTGAAAATAGATTTTGCATTTTCATTCGTTTTGCAATATTGTTGATTAACGAAAGGTTTCCTTTATTTATTGTATTGAGCTTATACGAGATGCGAATATAATTACTTTAAATCAAACTGAAATAAATTTGAATCTAATTTAGAAAATTGTTAAGACGGCTTTCGGGTACACAGATGCAAAAAATAATTTTATTGTGGATAACCGCAGAGCAGGCGCTTTCAGCATGTTCATAACCAGTATTTCGAAAGGTATTTACACAATATTTTTCACTTAAAATGCGTTTTCATTTTTTTAAATTCGACGGCATAAAGTATTTTCTTACTAAGTTTGCAATAGGTTTGTTTTCAGTATATTTGAAAATAATTTTTGTTTTTTTTAACAAGAAATTATACTTTTAGTTGGTGGTTTGAAGAAATCCGCTATTTTTACAACTTAATAAAACTATTAAATCAACGCTTATAGAGGTAAGTCTACCTAACCAAGACAAAACAAACGCATGAAACAATCAACTTTGAAACTAACTGCCCTAGTTATGTTTATGGGAGGCCTGTTAGGTACGGCCGAGGCCCAAAATGCAGACGCAATCAACGTGGTAACTTCTGCAGTTCCTTTTTTACGTATTTCTCCAGATGCCCGCAGTGGTGGTATGGGTGATGCAGGTATAGCAACAAGCCCTGATGCAAACTCAAATTTCTGGAATATTGCAAAAACTCCATTCAGCAGCAATAAGGCTGGTGTTGCAGTATCTTATACACCCTGGTTAAATGATTTAGGTTTAAACGACGTTTATCTTGCTTCTCTTGCCGGATATTATAAATTAGATGATATGTCAGCAGTATCAGCTTCATTGAGATATTTCAGCTTGGGTAATATTCAATTCACTGATGCTAATGGTACTGCATTGCAGACATTCCGTCCAAGGGAATTTGCTTTTGATCTTGGTTATTCAAGGAAATTGTCAAAGAAATTTGCTCTTGGTATTGCTTTACGTTATATCAGCTCAGACCTTGCTGGTGGTAATGTAAACGGAATTCAATATAAAAAAGGAACTTCTGTTGCAGGAGACCTGCATTTATATCATCATGGTGCTAAAGAAAACGGACAAGGGTTTAACTGGGGTTTAACCCTGAGCAACCTGGGTTCAAAAATTGCTTACACAAGTGATGCAACTCAAAAAGACTATATCCCGGCTAACTTCGGTATAGGCGGTGCATATACTAAAGTATTTGATGCAGACAATAAACTTACTTTCGCTCTTGACCTCAACAAATTATTGGTTCCAACTCCTCCGGATGTTTTGGATTCAGCTGGTTTGGTTGACTATCGTTCTAAAGGCGTTGTTAGCAGCTGGTTCAGCTCATTCGGCGATGCTCCTGATGGCGGTGGAGAAGAACTTCGTGAGGTTACTGCTTCAATCGGCGCTGAGTATTTCTACAAAAACCAGTTCGGTTTCAGGCTCGGATATTTCTATGAGAGCAAAGAAAAAGGAAACCGCAGGTATTTTACCCTTGGTGCTACTGTAAAGTACAACATCGTAGGACTGAATTTCTCTTACCTGTTGCCTACCGGATCAGGTGTTAACCGTAATCCATTGTCAAATACACTGCGTTTCAGCTTGATATTTGACCTGGGTGGTGCAAAATAATCATGTAACTCTTTATATAGAAAGCGTTCCGGCAACCGGGACGCTTTTTTTATGTAGGCAATTTTACGGATATTTACAGGCTGGAACATTAACCCTGTAAACCCATACGCCGGGCTAATAATACCAACCTCTTAAAACTCACAGTTAAATTATGTCATACAGGATCGGTTCGGGAATAGATTTTCACCAATTGGCTGCCGGCAGGGAACTCTGGATAGGCGGAGTATTGATCCCTCACCACAAAGGTTCCGTTGGCCATAGTGATGCAGACGTTCTGCTGCATGCGATCTGTGATGCCATGCTGGGAGCTTTGGCACTGGGCGATATCGGGGTTCATTTTCCCGATACAAACATGGCATATAAGAATATCGACAGTAAGATACTTTTACAAAAGGCCTTTAACCTGGTGCAGGAAAAGGGTTATTCGATAGTGAACATTGATAGCACTTTGTGTCTCCAGGCACCTAAAATAGCATCATTTATTCCTTCTATGCAGCATGCCATATCGGTGATATTGTCTATAGAATTGACTGATGTTTCCATTAAAGCGACCACAACAGAGAAAATGGGTTTTGCAGGACGTGAAGAAGGCCTGGTAGCTTACGCAACAGTATTATTGAAAAAAAATTAACCTGATTGACTACAATAAAAAGATACCGTTTTATCATTGCTATGCTTATGTGCCCCTTTGCAACATTTGCACAGAAGCAATTGAGCAATTGGTATTTTGGAACAAGGGTGGGTTTGAATTTTAATGTAACGCCTCCGCAGGTATTGGTTAATGGTATGAATAATTCAATTGAAAGCTGTTCAACCATTTCAGATGGCAGCGGTAATCTTTTGTTTTATACGAATGGCATCAAGATCACAAACAAGATGCATAATACCATGGCTAATGGTGATAATATCCTCGGCGACCTGAGCAGCACATGTGGCGCCATTATTGTTCCGCAGGCAGGGAACGACAGTATCTATTATGTTTTCACAATCGGTTCCGCCGGCCAGTCATTAAAAGGATTTAAATACAGTGTTGTAAACATAAAAAAGAATGGGGGACTGGGAGAAGTAATTCAAAAGAACATTTACATTGAGGAAGACTGCTATGAAAAAATTGCGGCAGTGCGGCATTGCAATAAAAGGGATGTATGGATAACAGTGAGAATATGGAATACAGATGAATACAGAACTTTTTTACTTACTGCAACAGGATTGAACCCAATTCCTGTTGTAAGCCATACCGGCCTGGTGATAAACGGAATCCCAAATAATTCGATCGGCGCACTGAAATTTTCTGTTGACGGTACCAAACTGGTTGCTGTTCATTCGTTTCAGAATGATTGTGTGGAACTGATGAATTTCGACAACATTACAGGCATTATATCAAACCCCATCGTATTCAAACCCAATGCTGATCCGGCTGCATTAACAGGTGTGTATGGTGCGGAGTTTTCGCCCAATGGAAAATTATTGTATATCTCTTCCAACAATAGTTCAACAGATCCTTCAACCTTATACCAGTTTGATATCAGTACAACGAATGCAGCAGCGATATTGGCTTCAAAGCAAATACTTGCAGCTACATATCCATGGATCGGCGGCGGGTTGCAATTAGGGCCGGATAAAAAAATATATTATGCCCTGTGGAGGGATTCTTCATTATCTGTAATAGAAGATCCCGATGTCTATGGGCCAGGTTGCAATTTCCGGTATAACAAGATATTATTGTCAAATACTATTACTGACCCATCCCAATTTGGTTTACCCGCTGCTATCTCAAGTGACCTTGATGCAGATTTTGGCCCATATAATTTTTTGCGTATTGGTGGCGACTGCCGGAATTTTGATGTAGCATTCCAGTTGACCAGGATCAATGGTATTGATTCCGTAAAATGGGATTTCGGGGATTCACAACAGTCCACTTCGATGGCTCCAACACATCATTACAATACAGCAGGAAATTATACCGTAACCCTGACTATTTATAGTGTGAATTGCGGGCTGAATACTATAGAGACAATTAGCCACGATTTATTTCTTGCAACACCGAGCAGCCAGTTCCTGCCAGCAGATACTTCCTTCTGCGTGTTGAAAGATTATGTTATCGGCAGTGCGGTAACGGCACAGACTTATCTATGGAGTACCGGAGATTCATCACCTACCATTGCCGTTTCAGATTCTGGTACGTACTGGCTGGAAGTTCAGACGGATGGATGTGTATCAAGAGATTCAATTTCGGTATCTTTAAAGCCGGCCGATTTTGTGGAACTTGGATCCGATACGTCTGTTTGTAAGAATAAACCTATTATACTCACAGCAGGTGTTGATGGCGTGGATTATTTATGGAATACAGGTGATATCACTAAAACGATTACTGTTTCATCACCCGGTGTCTATTGGATCGATGTAAGAAGCGGTAATAAATGCGGAGCTTCGGATACCGTTAAAGTTAAATGGGGTGATTGCGAACTGTTTTTACCGAATGCATTTTCACCCAATGGAGATGCATTGAATGAAGAATTCGGTTTGGTGAACGGGATCAACATACTTTCATTCTCAATGAAGATTTTTAACAGGTATGGACAGGTGATATTCTATTCTACAGACCAGTTTAAGAAATGGGATGGAAAATATAAAAATAAACCAATGCCTATCGGGGTATACCCATGGGTACTTACTTACACAAATAAAAATGGTTATACCCAAACTGAAACCGGAACTGTATTGTTGATCAGGTAACAGGCTGCCCATATATATTATGCCCGATATAAAAATAAAAATTCTAAACACTTCGGAAAATGAACCACCTGCATATGCCACAACAGGATCTTCAGGTATGGACATAAGAGCTTTCTTAGCTGCCCCGGTTTCTTTAAAGCCTTTGGAACGGAACTTAATTCCTACAGGATTATTCATCGAACTGCCTGAGGGATATGAAGCGCAGGTAAGGCCCCGCAGCGGGCTCGCTTTGAAACAGGGAATTACCTGCCTCAACACCCCTGGTACCATTGACAGCGATTACCGCGGTGAAATAAAAGTATTGCTGATAAACCTTAGCAATGAAGAACAGGTCATAAATAATAATGACAGGATTGCCCAGATGGTCATCTGCCAGGTTACGAAAGCTGAGTTGATAGTGGCGCAGGAATTGGAAGTTACTTCCAGGGGTAGCGGCGGCTTTGGCCATACGGGTATTCAATAAAAAATCGATCAAGACAGCGATGAAATATATAATCATTACAGCCATATTCTTATTGAACATGGTATTATTCAGTTGTAAAACAACCAGGCAGATAAATAAGGTGATTGCACCCAAGGATACTACGACTGTGTTCGATAATAAATCGGCGGAAGATTCATTAAAGCTTGTTCATGAAACACTGAGGGCATTTAATGCTCACCATATAGATTTTAAGACCTTCTCGGCAAAAATAAAAGCAGATATTGAAGACAGTAAAGGGAAACAACCGGATATCACTGCGGTAGTACGGATCATAAAGGACAGTGCTATATGGATGTCATTATCTGCAACCATCCTGAATATCGAGATATACAGGGTCCTTATTACAAAAGACAGTGTTATTTTATTGAATAAGCAGGCACGGGAAGTTCAACGCAGATCAATAGATTATTTGCAGGAAGTAGCAGAGATACCGGTTGATTTTAAAGCAGTGCAGGATCTACTGATCGGTAATCCCGTTTTTTATAATGATTCTATAAACTCGTATAAACAAACAGGAGATTTTATCCTTATCACGTACGTCGGGGAAGTATTTAAAAACCTGTTGACACTTTCAAAAGACACAAAAATCCTGCAGCATATAAAACTGGATGATGTAAATATCTTAAGGAACAGGACAGCTGATATAACTTATGACAGTTACGAAAATTCAAACGGGATCAATTTTTCTACCTACCGCCAGATAATTGCATCTGAAAAAAATAAACTCGACATCAGGCTTAATTTTAAACAGTATGAGTTTAACAAAGAATTATCAGTGACATTCAACATACCCAAAAATTATAAATCGAAATAATCGTTATTTGCGAAAACGGGATATTTCAGCTCCGGAATTACTTTCTGAATTGTAATTTTGTCAAAACCGTAAATTCAGTACATGATAAAACTCACTTTCAAGATATCTGTATGCTTGCTATCTGTGCTCCCCTTTACTGCGCAAAGCCAAACCAGGGAGGAACTGGAAAAAGAACGCCTTCAGCTTAAAAAAGAAATAGAACAGACAGAGAAATTACTCAACAGCAATAAGGCCCAAACCAAAGAAAGTTTATTGCAGTGGAAGCTGGTCAATAATAAGGTGAACCTGCAGGACAGGGTGATCGATAATATCAATAAAGATCTTCGCGTACTTAATAACAATATGTACAATATCTCAAAGGATATTCACCGGTATGATAAATTACTGGACACATTAAAACAGGAATATGCAAAAAGCATGGTATACGCCTATAAGAACCGGACTAATTATGATTTCCTGAATTTTATTTTTTCTGCCGCAAGTTTTAATGACGCCGTAAAACGGGTTACATATCTTAAGAGTTATCGCAGCTACAGGGAAATGCAGGGAGAGAATATACTTCGCACACAGGACCTTCGCAAGAAAAGGATAGATGACCTTAGCGGAACAAAAAAACAAAAGAATGAAACCCTGCAGGTACAAAGCAAGGAAATGGCGATACTGGAAACAGAGAAAAAAGAAAAGGACAGGATCCTTGCAGAATTAAAAAAACAGGGTAAGCAGTTGAATAACCAGATCACTGCAAAACAGAAGCAGATGCAGAAGGTGAGCAACGCAATTGCTGCTGCGATAAAGAAAGCACAGGAAGCTGCAAGGAAAGCTGCATTGGCCAAAGCTGCCGAAGAAGAACGCAAAAGAAAAGAAGCCGAGAAGGCGCTTGCAAAAGAGAACAGCAATACACCTGATGCAACAAATACAAACAGTAAATCGGTTGCAACTCCTGTAAGAACAAAACCAGCTACAACAAAAAGTACGGAAAGCGTTTTGCTGAATGCCGGCAATACTGCCTTAAATGCGAGTTTTGAAAAGAACCGTGGTTCACTTCCGTGGCCGGTTGACAGGGGAATCATCCTGATGCACTATGGAAGAAATACTTTGCCAAGCGGTAGCTCAATGGATGTTACTTCGGTTACCATTTCTTCAGATATCGGCACCCAGGTGAAAGCTGTGTTTAATGGTACGGTGTCTACAGTTCAGACTGTTGAAGATATGCAGGTTGTTATTGTACAGCATGGAAGATATTTCACTACTTACAGTAACCTGTCGGGTGTAACAGTACAGCGTGGACAGGAAGTTACCACCGGCCAGGCGATCGGAAGAGTAGCAGCAAACTTTGACGGTGTTGGTGCGATCGATTTTTACATGAGTAATGAGAGCAGCAACTTTGATCCTGAAAAATGGCTTCGTCCCCGCTAACTGATCACTTTCTTATACAGCATTTCATATTGCGGAACAATATTGTTGATGTCGAATTTTTTTGCCTGGGCGAGCGCATTGGCTTTAAATTCTAAAAGCGTTTTGTCGTCCTTCAATATCTTTATTGCATTCCTGCTCATATCTTCCACATCTCCCACATCACTCATGTAACCACAGTATCCATTTATATTTATTTCCGGTATACCGCCTGCATTGGTTGATATAACAGGCACTTCAGCCGCCATTGCTTCCAGGGCAGCAAGACCAAAGCTTTCATATTCACTCGTAAGAAGAAAGAGGTCGGCAATGGGAAGTATATCTTCCATCTGTTCCTGTTTGCCCAGGAATTTAATACACTCGAATGCCTTGCAATCCCTCGTCATCGATTCTATCTCCGGACGTTCAGGGCCGTCGCCGATCAACAGTAATTTTGCCGGTATCTCTTTTTGAAGCAGTAAAAAGGTTTTTACCACATCATCCACTCTTTTTACTTTTCTGAAATTGGATGCGTGAACGATTATCTTTTCACCGTTCGGAGCTATCAGGTTTTTAAAAGCATTCACAGGCCTTTTATTAAAACGGGCCACATCAACAAAATTATGGATCACTTCAATCTCTTTGCTGATCGTAAAATTCTTATAGGTTTCTTCTTTCAGGTTATTTGAAACAGCCGTTAATGAATCGCTTTCTTCCATAGAAAAAGTAACGACCGGGCTATATGTTTTATCCCGGCCTACCAGGGTGATATCAGTACCATGCAGGGTTGTTATAACCGGGATGTGCTTATTTTGTTTGGCCAGTATTTGCTTTGCCATATAAGCAGCTGCAGCGTGGGGAATTGCATAATGCACGTGCAGCAGGTCGATATTGTTATTGTTCACAACGTCAACCATGGTGCTCGCCAATGCAGTTTCATATGGAGGATAATCAAATAAAGGATAGGTAGGAACCCTTACCTCATGATAAAATATATTAGTATGAAACCCGCTTAACCTTACCGGCTGTTGGTATGTAATGAAATGAATGTTATGTCCTTTATCCGCAAGGGCTTTTCCAAGTTCTGTTGCCAGCACACCACTACCACCAAATGTTGGGTAACAGACGATCGCTATGTTCATAAATAAGTTTTAGGGATGTTAGTATCTGCAATTTACCGATTATATAAACATTCGTTTTTTATATTATTGATTAATGGTAAATAATTAAGTTTGTCCATAATATTTTTTATATGAGAACAAGAGTTGTCTTCCTGCTGGCTGCAATTGCTGCCGCATTGTCTTCCAACGCCCAGGTTTCAGATTCTATAACCATAAAAAGGATCGCCGATGAAATAATGACAAATGGCAAGGCTTATGAAAATCTTCGCTTCCTGTGCAAGAATATTGGCCCCAGGTTAAGTGGTTCTGCCAATGCTCAAAAAGCTGTAGAGGCAACCGCCAGGATGTTAAAAGAAGCAGGTGCAGATACTGTTTACTTACAACCTTGCATGGTGCCGCATTGGATAAGAGGGGAGAAGGAAACAGGTTATATACAGCTTGCGAACGGAAGCAAACACAAATTAAATCTTTGTGCATTAGGCAATGCCGTTGGTACAGGAAAAAAAGGCGCCATGGCTTCTGTTATTGAAGTGAGAAGTTTCGCAGAACTCGACGGCTTGGGAGAAAAGCTGGTTAAAGGAAAGATCATCTTTTTTAATTTCCCCATGAACCCTGCTTATATCAATACATTCAACGCTTATGGAGAAGCAGGTTCTGCCAGGAGAGCTGGTGCTTCAGCTGCCGCAAAATATGGAGCTATTGCTGTTATGGTAAGATCTCTTGCCAGCAACTTAGATGATTATCCTCATACAGGCTGGACCGGTTACAATGATTCTTTTCCTAAAATACCGGCTGTAGCAATAAGCACCAACGATGCAGAATGGCTGAGCAGGGAGTTAAGGAAGAAGATGCAACTGACAGCCTATATCAGGACAACCTGTGAAATGCTCGCTGATGCTCCTTCTTATAACGTGGTTGGCGAAATCAGGGGTTCTATTCTTCCCGAAGAGATCATTACAGTTGGTGGCCATCTCGATAGCTGGGACCTTGCCGAAGGAGCACATGATGACGGCGCCGGTTGTGTGCAGAGTATTGAGATCATCCGTTCTCTAAAAGCAGCAGGAATAAAACCGAAACGAACTGTCAGGGCTGTGATGTTCATGAATGAAGAGAACGGCGGCAGAGGAGGCCATGCATATCTTGAAGAAGCAAAGAAGAAAAATGAGCAACACATATTCGCCTTGGAAAGCGACGGTGGAGGATTTACTCCAAGAGCTTTTGGACTTGAAATGAAAGATGAGAAAATAAAAAAGATCCAGCTATGGAAAGACCTGTTCTTTAATTATGGAGTTTACCAGCTGGCAGCCGGTGGCGCCGGTTCAGATATTGAACCATTGAATGAACTGGGCACGCCGCTGGCAGGCCTTTATCCGGATAGTCAAAGATATTTTGACCTTCACCACGCAGCTAACGATAGTTTTGAATCAGTAAGTAAAAGAGAACTACATTTGGGCGCAGTAAACATGGCAGCATTTGTATGGCTTGTGAGTGAATATGGATTATAATTTAAAAATCAACAGATGGAAGATATAAAACCCACCGAGGTACCAAAAAAGAAGCGAAGCGGATTCAAAAAATTTCTGCGGATACTTACTTTGATCCTGGTATTGGTGCTGGGAGTACTCATCTATTGGAAATACTACTTTACTTATAGTTATGGTAATCGTACCGGGATGTTACAAAAACTTTCTTACAAGGGAACATTGTTTAAGACTTATGAAGGTGAGCTGGTATTAAGCAGTATATCATCAACAAACGGGGTTGCACTGGCTTCGGAAAAATTCTATTTTTCTGTTACAGATAAGGCAATTGCAAAAAAGATGGAAGCATTTGAGGGTAAATACGTAAAGCTGCATTATAAACAGAAGAATGGAACACTTCCCTGGCGTGGAGATAGCCAGTACATTGTTGATGATGTTTTGCCTCAGCAGTAAATAAATTTACTTTCCTGCATATAATAAAAAGATGACCGGTTGCTTGTGAAGCTCCGGTTTTTTATTTTTCCAGCTATTGATGGATCTTGTAAGGATGCTTTCATTTGCTGCAGTAATATTTGCAGCAATACAGAGCCTGCTGTTTCCATTACAATTCTGAAGCATTGTTTCCAATAACTGGTTATTTCGGTAAGGCGTTTCTATAAATATCTTCGTGCTGTCATTTTTTGCCGATGAAGATTCCAGCTCTTTTATTTTTTTTATCCTGGCAGCATTATCAATAGGCAAGTAACCAATGAATTCAAACTGCTGCCCATTCATTCCGCTGGCCATCAACGCAAGCAATATAGAACTCGGCCCAACCAATGGCTTTACCATGCAATCCATTTCCTGTGCAACAGCTATCAATTGCTGGCCTGGGTCTGCAACACCCGGACACCCAGCTTCGCTGATGATTGCAATATTCTTTTTTTCTTTGATCTTCAACTTAAAGTTTGATAACTGCTCTTCTTCAGCCTTATGAATGGCGAACCACTCGTAATCATCAATCACAATATTTTTATCAAGTGCTTTCAGAAAACGCCTGGCCGTGCGTTCATTTTCGGCAAAGATCACACTGCATTTTTTTACAGCATCTAAAATATAAGCAGGGATCGTTTCCATCACATCGTCAGCAAGCATACAGGGAACCAGGTAAACAGTAGTCATGATTTAAATAATTACATGGCTTTTTTTAGCATGGAAGAGGCTTAATGTTGCAGCAATGACTGCATAACCCGGCGCAAATAACCAGCCCACAACAGGAATAAGGTGCATGATATAAAATACAATACCATTGCCAATGGCGAGGCCACGGTGCCGCCCGATGAACACGATACTTTCCTGTGCACTCATTTTATTCCTTTCGCAGCTATAATCGAGCATTGAAAAACCCAGGTAATAACATTCTACCAGTAAAGAAACCACAGGCGCAACCCATCCAAATACCGGTATAAAAGAAAGGATAAGTATGGTAACTACATACACGGTCTGCCACAGCATATTTCTTAAGGCAACTCTCACAGCCCGCATGATGTCAACCATTAACTGCTTAAAACTGAAAGGGAATTCTTTTTCCTCCATGATGCTCTCGGTTTTTTCACTTAAATACGCAAATACGGGAGAGCCAATGATGAGGAAGAGGTATTTAAAGAGTGAAAAATAAAATAACAGTAATACCAGTCTTAATATTACCTGTCCCATGATGAAGAACCAGTTAAGCCAGCTGTCCTGCATCCTGTCCAGCCAGCCTTTAACATTGATCTTTACCAGGATGAATTCAATAGCGCTGTTGCTTGATATCCAGAAGAAATAAATGCCGATGATAAAAAGAATCGTGTATACGAGCCCCGGGATGAGTATCCATTTCCATAGCCTGTGCTTAACAATAAATCTATGAGCCTGTGCAAATGACTGAAGGGCTATGATTATTTCTTTAAGCATTGGCAGTTTTTAAAGGAAAAAAGACTTTTAAAGATAATAAATATATTTGAGCAGTTGAAGTATCATTACCGGCCTGCATAACCGATCATTTTATTTGAATAATACCGTATGAAGAAGCTTCGTGCAAGTTTTTACAACAGGGAAGATGTGGTAAGCATCGCAAAAGAATTATTAGGAAAGATAGTTGTTACAAATATTGATGGTAATATAACAAGCGGCCGCATCGTGGAAACAGAAGCTTATGTTGCTATCACAGACAGGGCATCACATTCTTTTGCGGGTAAACGCACTGCACGGAACGAACATATGTATGCCGATCCTGGCACTGCCTATATTTATATATGTTACGGTATGCACCAGATGCTGAATGTTGTTACAAATAAGAAAGACATTCCTGATGCAATATTGATCAGGGCTATTGAGCCTATGGAAGGAATTGATACCATGTTGAAAAGAACCGGGAAAGCTGCGCCTGGTAATACCTTAACAAAAGGGCCGGGCAATGTTGGTAAAGCATTGGGTATATCAAAAGCACATTCAGGCAAGAACCTGCTTGAAGATGAAATATTCATATACCATGACAGGCAAAGCAAAATCCCGGAAGAAATGATAGGTGCCAGCAAGCGGATTGGAATAGAAAGCGCCGGAAAAGATGCTTTATTGCCGTATCGCTTTTATATCAGGGGAAACAGGTTTGTGAGTGGCAGACCCGTGAAGTAGCTATGACCTTATAGCTAATGGCTAAAAGCTGCTATCTTAAAACTTCGGACAAGGAATTCCCTTTTGTTCAATCTTACGTTTAATATATATGATAGAAACTTCCGAACCACCACGGCTTGCAGTAGCCGCTTTCAGGGTGCTTGTGTTAATATCATAGCTGAATCCAACCCTGATACCTGAAAATTCAATTCCTACGTATGGAATAATGGCATCATTGAAGCGATACCATGATCCAAGATAAACGCTGGTAGGATTTACTTCCCCCGGGTTTGCATTCAGTGAAAGAGCAGCTCCCACGATGGTTTCACTTGCTTTATTTTGCATCTGGTGAATAACGGATGAATTAAGTGCTACAACATCCGATAAAGGAAATGAGCCGCCGGCATGTATGGTAATACGCCCGGTAAGATACCAGTTCTTATCCTTGAAACTTACTTTAGGCCTGTTGATATGATACATGGAAACTCCCAGGTAAAAATTATTGGTCCCGTTTGAAGAACCTGAATACAATAACCCGGCATTCATATCAATATAATTCTGGTTCTTGCCATTGGTAAGTATATCAGTTGTTGAGCCGGTGAAACCATTTTGCCTCAGCATATCTTCAAAAGTAAGTTTACTGATATCCAGCACCATGCTGCTATAAGTTCCCTGGAATCCGGCACCGATGGTATGGTATCCTTCTTCATCCAGAGATTTATGATATGAAAGTGAAAGTGAACCATAATTCAGCTTCAATGCGCTGTTTGCACTTGCATCTGATACTCCCGAAATACCTATTCCGAAAATATCACCGGCTGGTACGCTGTTCTTCATGATGGGAAAATCAACCGAAGCACTGGTTGTCACATAAGCTTTTGGAATCGATGGCCATTGGTCACGATGATTGGCAGCCACCCTCCAGCTTCCATCAAACTTGCCGGTAAAAGCCGGGTTCAAAGTTAGCGGCGAGGCAAAAAATTGGGAAAAATGCGGATCCTGGGCCTTTATTATTCCTGCTACTAGTAGGGCACAAAAAACTAATAAATATTTTCTCATTATCATCTTGTCTTGGTAATAAAGATAAGCAATTGGGATAAAATGCTGCACCAAATCATGCTGTTTAACATTTTAGCACAGTTTATAATTAATAGACACATGTTTAACTCTGCATTTTAGAGCCATACGCCAGGTCCCCGGCATCACCCAGCCCCGGAACAATGTATCCCTTGGCTGTAAGTTCATCATCAATATCCCCACACCAGATCGTGGCCTTTGGTTCAGCACGTAGAACATATTCTATGCCAACTGTACAGGCAATAGCACATACGATGTGTAATTCTTTAATGTCGCCCTCGTCTTTCAGGTGTTGGATGGATTTTACAAGGGAAGATCCTGTTGCCAGCATCGGGTCACTTATTATTACCACCCGGCCTTCAATTTCCGGACAGCTCATATATTCAAGCCTTATATCAAAACTCCCGTCTTCATTATGTTTTCTATAGGCGCTTAAAAAAGCATTGTCGGCACGGTCGAAATAATTCAACAACCCGTTATGCATAGCAAGGCCTGCACGTAATATGGTAGCAAGAACAGGCTGATGTTTTAATACTTTGCAGGTTGCTGTCCCCATTGGTGTGGTCACCTCCTTTTCTTCCGATTCCAGTTGCCTGCTTATCTCGTAGCCTATAACCTCGGCGATCCTTTCAAGATTACGCCTGAACCTCATGCGGTCGGCCTGAACATCTACATCCCTGAGCTCACTCACCCAATTGCTTATTAAAGAATGTTCTGCACTGAGATTCTTTACCATATTTCTCTTTTTAAATGATCCTTGTAAAATTACCGGTGGTAGTGGTTCCGGCATTCTTCACAATAATAAATATTTTAGATACATTAACAAACAAAACTATAATAAATTCATCGGGGAAACTGTATTTTAGTAATGGTTTTTATAAAACCGGTAAAATTTTCATCAATGAGAAAAATTTGGGGAATACTCGCTATGTCTGTTTTTCTTTTATCAGCCTGCGGTGGTAAGGTTGACGAAAAGAAGGTAACGGATAACTATGAAAAAGGTAAGTTAACTGTTGCTGAAATAGAAGCTAAAAATCCTGAGCATTTCCTGGGGGTAAGCGGAAGTAACAAGAAGAATATACTCGGCCAGACTGTAATAAAAGGCAGCATCGTTAATAATGCAAAGATGGTAAGCTTTAAGGATATTGATATTAAACTATCCTTCTACAGTAAAACCGGTGTTCTCCTGGAAGAAGATCACGAAGTAATTTATGAAGTACTTAGCCCGGGGGCCGGCAAGAATTTCAAGACAAAATATTTTGCGCCAAGAGGAACAGATAGTGTTGCATTAAAAGTGATCACTGCCAAGGTAGATAAATAGCTTATAGCTGTTAGCTAATAGCTATAAGCTTGTAACTATTTAAACAAACTTAAACCCGTCTCCATCAAATAACCCCAGGTCACTTAATTTTAAATGGGGGATTACCAATAATGCCATAAATGATAATGTCATGAACGGCGACGCCAGTGTTGATCCCAATTCATCCTTCACCATCCTGTCTATTGCGGTATAGCTGGCAGAAACTTTATAGCCGTCTTCATTGCTCATCAACCCGGCTACCGGCAAGCCAAGAACTTTTCCAGACTTATTACTTACAGCACTCACGCCTCCCTGTTCTTTTATCACAAGGTTTATTGCTCTTGCAAGGCTTTCATCATCTGTGCCAACTGCAACAATATTGTGGCTGTCATGTGCTACTGAAGATGCAATGGATCCTTTTTTCATTCCGAAATTGCGGATGAACGATTTTGCAACAGGCGCATTTTTATATCGGTTCACAACAACTATCTTTAACACATCGGTTGCTATATCACTAACAATTTCATTATTGATGACCTTTGGGGTTACAAAAAGTTTGTTCGTGATCAATTGTCCATCCAATGCCTCTATAACAGGTATTTCTTTTTCTCCTTTGAACTGAACGGAGAGTTCTGATGATTTTATTTCATTGCAGCTGAATTGGTTTATAGGCACAGAAGGAACAGCTGATATTTTTGTTTTTCCATTTTCGGAAACGAGCATGCCATTGATATAGGTTTGCAATACCTGGAAGTCTGCCAGGTTTTTTACTACAATGAGGTCTGCAGGCCCGCCTTCATTCAATAATCCCACGTCCATTTTATAATGCAAAACGGGGTTAACGCAGGCGGCTTTCAATACTTTAAAGACATCAATGCCTTTTGCAACGGCTCTTGCACAAAGCTGGTTGATATGTCCTTCTACCAGGCTGTCGGGATGTTTATCATCACTGCAGAACATCATATTGTCGGAATGCTCATTCATAAGGCCTATCAACGCTTCAAAATTCTTTGCTGCACTTCCTTCCCTTATCAATATTTTCATTCCGTATTCGAGTTTATCAAGCGCTTCTTCGGCAGTGAAGCATTCATGGTCAGTACTTATTCCGGCATCAATATATTTTTTCGCCATTTCTCCCCTTAAGCCGGGAGCATGTCCATCTACAGGTTTATTCAATTTCCTGGCAGCAGCGATTTTTTTCATTACTTCCTCATCCGCATTCAATACACCCGGAAAATTCATCATTTCGCTGAGGTATTTTATTTCCGGAAGCTTCAGCAGTGTTTCAACTTCTTCCGCATTGATGGCTGCACCGGCTGTTTCAAAAACAGTGGCAGGAACACAGCTTGGGGCACCGAAATTGAATTTAAAAGGAACTGTTTTTCCATTGTTGATCATGAACTGAACACCTTCCATTCCGCATACGTTGGCAATTTCATGCGGATCGCTGATCGTACCTACGGTGCCATGCACAACAGCCAGCCTGGCAAATTCAGAGGGAATGAGCATAGAACTTTCAATATGCACATGGCTATCGATAAAACCCGGAAGAATATAATTTCCGCCCCTCAAAAGTTCACCGATCCTTTTGATCCCCGTTATTTTTTCTTCATCTATGGTAACTTCCCCATAAAATATTTCTTTATTAATAATGTCAACGATATTGCCGCTTATAATAGTAGTACCCATAACTGCTGAATTTAAAACCAAAAAATAAATCTACTGAAATTTTACACTATCTTTCGTCCCTAAAAAAATAGGAAAATGAAAAATTTAATTATTCTAGGGTTGTTTATAATAGCAATGGTCCTGGTTCAGTTCACACAGGCACAAACGGTTGATGAAATAATAGATAAATATATAGCAGCGCTCGGTGGAAAAGAAAAACTGTTGGCACTGAAAACTATTAAGATGGAAGGAAATCTCAGCACACAGGGAATAGATGTTTCTATTACCAGCACACGGTCTCATATGGTAGGGGTGCGGATAGATTTTGAAGCCATGGGAACATCCAATTACCGGGTGGCGAATCCAACAAAAGGAACTGTATACATGCCTGCAATGGGAATGAGCGCTCCTGAAGATATGCCGGATGACCAATACAAGTCGATGGCAAACCAGATGGATGTGCAGGGTGCATTGGTCAATTATAAAGAAAAAGGTACAACCGTGGAGTTCCTTGGAAATGAAAAAGTGGATGCTGCGGATGCTTATAAGTTAAAAGTGACTTTTAAGAATGGAGTCGTTACAAACTATTATATAGACACAAAATCACATCGTCTTATTAAATCTGCATCCAGGCAAAATATGAACGGAGAGGAAGTGAATGTTGAAACCACTTACAGTGATTTCAGGCAAAATACAGATGGCTACTGGTTTCCGTATAATTCTGTAAACATGCAGGGAACAACAACATTTGATAAAATACAAACCAACATTCCTGTTGACGAAAATATTTATAAGAATTAAGAACCGATAAATTATTCCAGGAAGGCTTCATCATTAGTATGAAGCCTTTTGTTTATGTGCATATTTTTATGCGGCAGGTTTATTTTTAAAATAATTTACTTTTGTTTTTATGAAACTGATCCAGGGGTTTAATTATGTCTTCGCTGGTTTTTTTAACAGGTATCATTCTTTTATCAATTTCTCCCTGAATTACCTCCACCGTAAAAGGAGTATCGATAGGAATTATATGGATTATATCCGGCTCTCCACGCTGGAGCTGGTTGCCCACGAGGTCAATACAGGCGGGCTTTCCGGCAACGTTGCGGAATTGGGTGTTTACAAAGGCAAATTTGCCCGTTATATCAACCAGTATTTCCCTGGCAGGAAATTATATTTATTCGATACGTTCAAAGGATTTAGTGAAGCAGATATCAGATCTGAACTTCAGAACACTTACTCTACCGGTGACCAGGATTTCAGCAATACTTCCACTGAGGCTGTATTAAGTATCATGCCTTTTCCAAAGCAATGTATTATCAAAGCAGGTTATTTTCCTGATACTGCTGCCGGGCTGGAGGACGAATTTGTTTTTGTAAGTATTGATACAGACCTGTATGACCCGATCTATAACGGGTTAAAATATTTTTATCCCAGGCTGAAAAAAGGCGGGTATATTTTTATCCATGATTATAATAATGATGGTTATAAAGGAGCCAAAGAAGCTGTAAGGAATTTCTGCAGGGAAAATAATTTACCTTTCCTGCCAATACCGGATTCCGGTGGTTCTGCCGTGATAATGAAATGACACTTGCTATATTATCATTCGTCCAGCAGGTCAGGTCTTCTTTCTTTCGTTCTCTGTAAAGATTGTTCATACCTCCATTCTTCAATTAATTTATGGTTGCCGCTCATTAATACCGGAGGTACTGTCCATTCACGGAATATTTCGGGCCTGGTATAAACCGGTGGTGCCAGTAAGTTATCCTGGAAAGAATCGGAGAGTGCAGAACTTTCATCATTCAATACACCCGGTATCAGGCGGCCTATCGCATCCGTTAGTACGGCAGCTGCCAGTTCCCCGCCGCTCAGTACATAATCACCAACTGAGATCTCTTTTGTAACAAAATGGTCCCGGAACCGCTGATCAACTCCTTTGTAATGGCCGCAGATCATCAACAGGTTATTCTTTAATGAAAGTTTATTCGCCATCTGCTGGTTGAATAATTCCCCATCCGGCGTGAGATAGATTACTTCATCGTATGTATTTGTCTTTTGCAGGCTTTCAATTGCATTTACTAAAGGCTCTATCATCATCACCATTCCTGCACCACCTCCAAACTGGTAATCATCCACCTGGGCTCTTGCATAAGTAGTGTAATCTCTTAAATTGATCACATTCACTTCAAGCAGGCCTTTATCCCTTGCACGTTTCATGATGGAATGAGCAAAGGGGCTCTCTAACAAACCCGGTACTACAGATATGATATCTATTTTCATTTTTTATAGTTGGTTGATCAAGTTGACAAAGCTGATGAAGTTAACAGGGGGTGAAGTCTTATCAACCTTTATTAACTATGTCAACTCTATCAACCGGCATTTTTACCAATCCGAAGTAAAATCATCAATATCCCGCTTTTGTTTCTTGGTCGGTCTCCCAACCTTGCTCATACGCTTGCCGGTGTGAAATGCTGCTGCCTGGAATTTGATCCTTTCTATTTCTTCAGCGGGTGTAATATCGATATAATATTTAATTGCTTCACTATATTGAACCCTGGTATGAAGCAGGCCGGTAACTTTTATAAGCCATTTTTTATTTTCAGTCTTTATCTCGTATTCATCATCCACTGATACCGGTTTAGCCGCTTTGGCAGGGCTGCCATTGTATTTTACTTTATTATTATCACACGCAGCAGCAGCCAGGGTTCTTGTTTTGAAAAGCCTGATAGCCCAGAGATATTTGTCCAGTCTTAATTTGTCCTTTTGCATATGTTTTCACCCCGTCATGGCGAACGCAGTGAAGCAATCTACATATAATAAACAGATTGCTTCTTTTATCGCAATGACGTAGTTTGGGTTACAAAATTATAGTTCTTTTTACAGCAATGGTACTGATTGGATTTGGTATTTGCTTATTTTTATAGGAAATACTAAAATCTATAAATATGAAGCTGATGGTAAAATTTTTGCTTGTCATTTTATGTTTTTCCCTGCAGTTTGTTTCTGCGCAAAAACGTATTAACTGGACAGCCGACGGCCTTGCATACACAAAATTCAAAGAAGGTAATATTGTACGGGTGGATCCTAAAACAGAAGCAGAGACCATCATTATCAAAAAAGAACAATTAACCCCGGAAGGAGGATCAGCGCTGTCGCCTCAGTCTTTTGAATATACTGCCGACTTCACAAAGATGCTCCTGTTTACCAATACAGCTAAAGTATGGCGTTATAAAACAAGGGGTGATTATTGGGTGCTTGATATTGCCGGCAATAAGTTGAAACAATTAGGAAAAAGCCTTCCTTCCCAATCACTGATGTTTGCTAAATTTTCACCAGACGGGAAGTATGTAGCTTACGTGAGTGACCATAATATTTATTCTGAAGATATAAGCAGCGGCCTGGTAAGAAAACTCACGAACGACGGTACAAGAAAACTCATTAATGGAACTTTCGATTGGGTATATGAAGAAGAGTTCGGTTGCCGCGATGGTTTTCGATGGAGCCCGGATGGTAACCAGATCGCATTCTGGCAGGTAGATGCAAACAAGATCAGGGATTATTACATGCTTAATACAACAGATTCTGTTTACTCACGCATTATACCGGTAGAATATCCCAAGGTTGGTGAAGCGCCTTCGCCGGTTCGCATTGGGGTGATCGCCATGTCTAATGGTTTTATACGCTGGATGAATATTGAAGGAGACCCACAGCAACATTTTATTCCGCGAATGGAATGGAGTGGGAATAATGAGCTGGTTGTTCAGCAACTCGACAGGAAACAACAGGAGAGCAAACTGGTATACTGTAATACAACGGATGGCAGCAGCAAAACTTTCTGGGCAGAAAATGATGAGGCATGGGTTGACCTGAATACCAGTGATCCTTCTGGCCCGAACGGTCCTGCAGGATGGAACTGGATAAACAAAGGACAGGACTTTTTATGGGTAAGTGAAAAAGATGGCTGGCGTCATATCTATAAAATAAGCCGTGATGGTAAAACAACCAGCCTGCTTACCAATGGCAATTACGATATCTCTGAAATAAAAGCTGTGGATGAAAAGAACAATTATATTTATTTCAGTGCTTCGCCCAATAATGCAACACAATTATACCTGTACAGGGTAAAGATCTCACCCGATAAATATTCAATAATACGAAACGTTAAACGTGGTATTTCCGGGAAACAGGCTGCAGACCCTGAACTGGTGAGCGATGGAAATTTAAAAGGTACACATGAATATTCTATATCTCCCGGTGGCAAAATTGCTGTACACACATTCAGTAATCATAATACGGCGCCTGTGAAAGAATGGATAACGCTTCCTGATAGCAAGCCAATGAATGCAGCAAAAAGCATTGCAGCCAATATAAAGATTGATGAAGACATCAATGTAGAATACCTGCAGATGACAACAGAAGATAATATTGTACTTGATGCATGGATCAACAAACCAAAGAATTTTGATCCTGCAAAAAAATACCCGATCGTATTTTATGTGTATGGTGAACCTGCGGCAACAACAACAGATGATTCCTATGGTAACCATTCCAATTTCCTGTATGCCGGGGATATGAGTGCAGACGGCTATATCCAGGTGGCTGTTGACAACAGGGGAACACCGGCATTGAAGGGAGCAGCATGGCGCAAATCAATTTACCGGAAGATTGGAGATGTCAATATCAGGGATATGGCTATGGGTTTTAAAAAAATATTGCAGAATCCTTATGTTGACAAAGACCGGGTAGCTGTCTGGGGATGGAGTGGCGGCGGGTCATCCACACTTAACCTGATGTTCCTTTACCCCGAGATGTTCAAAACAGGGATTGCGATTGCAGCTGTTTCCAACCAGTTGAATTATGATAATATTTACCAGGAAAGATATATGGGACTGCCGCAGGAAAACAGGGAGGATTTTATAAAGAATTCACCTATCTCCCGTGTGCAGGGGCTGAAAGGGAATTTGCTTTATATACATGGTACAGGAGATGATAATGTACATTACAGCAATGCCGAGCAATTGATAAATGAACTGGTTAAATATAAAAAACCATTCCAGCTAATGGCATATCCCAACCGTACACATAATATCAGTGAAGGGCCTGGCACGAGTGAACATCTATCAGCACTCTATACAAGTTACCTGAAGGAACATTGTCCTCCCGGTGCGAGATAAAAATAATTGACTACGTCATTGCGAGGTAAATAAAGTTGCGTCACTGCGAGGAACAAAGCAGTCTGTGTTCAGATATTTTAGATTGCTTCGTTCCTCGCAATGACGATACCCTGGCTTCAGCAATCTCTTATATCTTCCCATAAATCTTTCCAATTTGGATTCAATGCATTTATAAGTTTTTCTTTATTTAACCTACTTTCACCTTTTATACGCTTTTCTTCACCAATGGCTTCTTCGATAGTTGAATAAGGTTCAAAGTAAACCAGTTTTATGCAGTTATATTTATCTGTAAAGCTTCCGGAATGTGTTCTTTGTTTATGTTGTTGTACACGGTTATATAAATCAGAAGTCACTCCTGTATAAAGAGTTCTATTATTTAAACTTGCCATTATATATACTGTGCCTCCTCTTTGCATAAAAAAATTCATCATTGGTAGTGAAACGAAGCAATGACGTAATTAATGAAGTGTACAATAATAAAAAATGCGCTTCACTTAGAAACGCATTTGTATTATAATATTTCTTTAGTTTCATGCTTTGCCGGGATATTGTTGCAACGCTTTCTCCAAACAATCCATTGCCTTATTGATTGCATCTACATTCAGTACATAAGCGAGCCTCACTTCTTTTTTACCTAACCCTGGCGTACTGTAAAAACCTGTGGCGGGTGCAAGCATAACCGTGGCGCCGTCATAACTGAAATCCTGTAATAACCATTGACAGAATTTATCACAATCATCAATGGGCAGACTGGCCATTGCATAAAAGGCACCGCCGGGATTCGGACAAAACACACCAGGTATGGCATTCAGTCTTTTTACGATGGTATCCCTGCGGAGTTTATATTCGGCTTTCGTAGTATCAAAATAATTTGCCGGAAGATCAACAGCTGCTTCACCCAATACCTGTGCATAAAAAGGAGGGCTTAACCTTGCCTGTGCAAATTTCATTGCAGCATCCAGCACCGCTTTATTCTTTGTAATGAATGCACCGATGCGGCCACCGCATGCACTATAGCGTTTGCTGATCGTATCCATTAATACCACGTTCTGTTCAGCTCCTGCCAGGTGCATGGCGCTTGTGTGTGTGCCATCATAACAGAACTCACGGTAAGCTTCATCTGCAAAAAGAAAAAGGTTATGCTTTAATACGATCTGCTTCAGTGTTTCCATTTCAGCGGCACTGTATAAATAACCCGTTGGGTTATTGGGATTACAGACAACAATTGCTTTTGTTTTTGGGGTAATGGCTTTTTCAAAATCCTCAATAGGAGGCAATGCAAAACCTGTTTTAATATCACTGCTTATCGGTTTAACAATTACGTCAGCCTGTATGGCAAACCCATTGTAATTTGCATAGAATGGTTCAGGTATAATAACTTCATCTCCGGCATCCAAACATGCCATGAATCCAAAAAGTATTGCTTCACTGCCACCGGTTGTTATGATGATATCATTATGAGCGATATTGATATTATTCTTTGCGTAATATTCAACAAGCTTCTTACGATAGCTCTCATTGCCGGCGCTGTGACTGTATTCCAGTACTTTAATGTTGCAGTTCTTAACGGCATCGAGTATTGATGACGGGGTTTCAATATCAGGCTGGCCGATGTTCAGGTGATACACTTTGGTTCCCTTTTTTTTGGCCGCTTCGGCGTAAGGAACCAGTTTACGAATGGGAGATGCAGGCATTTCGTGCCCGCGTTTACTGATTGCTAACATGGGGCAAAGATAAGGTTGCGAACTTTAAATCGACAACCCTTTATCCGGCAACCCTTAACCCGTAACAATAACTAGTCTGCCTCATAAAACGCTACATTATACTGCTTTAAAAATGCCTTGATCGCATCAACATGGATACATTGACCCAGGTGAAGGAAAGAAAAATCAGATATTTTTTTGATACCATTATTGACCATTATTTCTTTGTCAACGATGTCAAAACCAAGGTGCAGGTGTTTGGTGGAGAACTGCATGCCATAAACAATCCCTCTTTCATCAAACAGCGGCCCGCCACTTTGTCCACGAAGGCCGGGCGTACTTAATTCAATTCCGTATAACTGGTTCTGTTCAGCGAGGAACCTCGTTACCATTCCTTCAATGGGAAATTGCGGTGAATGGCTGATGCCTTCCCTTGTCCATTCAATATCATCATTCGCAGTATTAAAAGTAAAATTGTTGAACTCAGGAAAAGGAAAACCAAGCCGGCAGAGGAATTTACCCTGCTTGATCCTGGAACTGTCTTTTAAAAATTTTGCACAGTCATGGTAGTGTAAAGTATTATAATCATTGAATTTAAGGATGGCAAGATCTAATGTAGGATGCAGGTGGCAGGTAAAGCCACTCATCGTATCAACAGAATCAATAAAATTATTTTTTACCTGTATAACCGTATCAGGATTGTATTTATATTTTATTTCCAGCCCTTTGAGGTTGGCTTTAAATTTTCCATCGTTACTGATCTGCTGCCTTTCTTTTTTAAAGTTGTTGAAATGCGAATTGATATTTTCCGCACTCAATAAGAGTTCTGCCACGTGTTTACAGGTGACCGCATAACCATTTTCATTCACGAAAAAAATGGTTGAAGAACCGGGCATAAGCTGTTTGCCGGCATACGTCCGCATAATGGTATTTACAGGCCTGGTAAATTTTGCAACTGACTCTATAGCTGAAATGAACATTTTTTTATTTTTTTAATAGTAATGCTGCAGGCTTATCCATAAACCAAAGCAGTTTTCCTTTTAATGGTTTAATTAGTGCTGCAGGTAAAACATTTTTTTTAGCCGGGCTTAAAAGCAACTTGCCGGCAATAGAAGCTTTTTCTTTTCCTGTAACAAGGAAAAGAATGTTCCTGGCATTGTTGATAAGCGGGATTGTAAAACTGATACGATACATTTTCTTTTCTTCCAGGTAGACCTGTTTTACAAATGATTTTTTTTCTTTTAGTATATCAGTACCGGGAAACAAAGATGCCGTATGCCCGTCATCTCCAAGTCCAAGCAGGATAAGATCAAACTTAGGTTCTTTTTCTTTGAAAAAAGTCCTGATCATTTGCTCATAACTAGCGGCTGCCTTAGCCGGTTCAAATTTTACCGGAACAGGAAAGATGTTTTCTTTAGGTATGGGAACATTGTTCAGTAAAGCAATGGAAGCCATGCGGCTGTTATTCTCTTTATCAGAAGCCGGAACGCAGCGTTCATCGCTCCAGAATACGTATGTATTTTTCCAGTTTATTTTTTTCAGGTAGGGTGGTTGTGATAAGAGCTCGTATAATTTCTTAGGCGTATTGCCACCCGACAAAGCAATGGTAAAGCTGCCGTTTTCGGCAACAGACTTTTCATGAAGATGTAAAATATGATCGGCAGCAGCTTTATATGTTGAAGCGGCCGTATCAAAAATCTGAACCTTATTCATGTTTCTTTTTTTCGAATGGCATAGCGATCCAGCTATTACCATCTTTTGCTATCAAAGCTTCCGAATCTTCGGGCCCCTGCATTCCTGCGGCGTAGTTCGGAAAATTTATGGATGGGTTTGCATTCCATGTATCAATTACAGGCATCAATACTTCCCAGGCAGCTTCCACCTGGTCGGCACGCATGAACAAAGTTGCATCTCCTTCAATAACATCCAGCAACAATGTTTCATATGCTTCGGGTGTGCCTACTGTATACGTACTGCTGTAATTGAATAACATGTCAACAGGCGTAAGATGCATGTTCAATCCGGGCTGCTTTGCCTGGAAACGCAGCCTGATACCCATATCCGGCTGAATATTTAAGATCAGTTTATTTGGCTGCCAGTTCTCAACAGACTCAACCGGGAATGCCTGGTGCGGTACCGGTTTGAATTGAATGGTTATTACCGAAATGGTTTCATTCATTCTTTTACCTGTTCTGAGATAGAATGGAATATTCTGCCAGCGCCAGTTGTCAATGAAGAATTTGATTGCTGCAAAGGTTTCAGTATTTGACTCTGGGGAAACTGATTTTTCATTGCGGTATGCTTTCGCTTTTTTCCCTTCCATCCAACCTTCACCATATTGTCCTCTTACCGCATAATTATGTACATCGCTGTGTTCTATTTTCCTGATGGCCCGGAGCACATCTACCTTCCTGTTCCTTACTTCATCAGCATTAAAAGATACAGGCGGTTCCATTGCTATCAGGCATACCAGCTGCAACAGGTGGTTCTGGATCATATCCCTCAATGCGCCGGCTGATTCATAATAACCACCGCGGTCTTCTACACCAAGTTGTTCTGAAACTGTTACCTGCACATGATCGATATAATTCCTGTTCCAGATGGGCTCAAATAATGCATTTGCAAAACGGAAGGCCATTATATTCTGCACTGTTTCCTTACCAAGGTAGTGATCGATCCGGTATACCTGGCATTCATCAAATATCCCGGCAAGTTTTTTATTGAGGTCTTTGGCTGTTTCAAGATCGTGGCCAAAGGGCTTTTCAACAACGACCCTGCTTAGATGTTTATTCTGTGCCAGGCCGGCTGCACCTATTTTTGACGCGATAACTTCTATCATCTGTGGCGGGATGGCCATATAGAATATTGTTTTCGCTGTAACCTTCCATTGTTTTTCAAAAACAGTAATTTCTTTTTTTAATTGATTGTAAATAGCAGGGCGGTTAAAATCGGCGCCATGGTAATGAATATTCTTAGAGAATTTATCCCATTGCTTTTTTTCTGCTTTCCCCCTGCGGGAAAACTTATTTACGCCTTCGTGTAATCTTTTCCTGAATTGCATATCAGTCAAATCCTGCCTGCCCAGGCCGATGATCATAAATTTTTCAGGCATCCAGTTATCGAGATAAAGATTATATAGTGCCGGCATTAATTTTCTCCAGGTAAGATCCCCGGATCCGCCAAAGATCACGATCACTGAAGGCGCTGTATGTTTTGCTTCTTCCATTTCAATTAATTTTTTCATTCCATTCCGTGTGAAAGACGCCTGGTTTGTCTGTCCGCTCATAAGTATGTGCACCAAAAAAATCACGCTGGGCCTGGATAAGGTTAGCCGGTAACCAGCTGCTCCTGTAGCTGTCGAAATAAGAGAGGCTTGCCATCATGGCCGGCACAGGAATGCCTGCTGAAACTGCTGTATTGATAACAGAGCGGGTGTGCTTTTGTAATTGATTTAATTGTTCACTGAAAAGCGGGCTGATCATTAAATTATTTAATGCAGGATAATCGGTATATGCTTTGGCAATATCTTCGAGCATGGCAGACCGGATGATACAGCCTCCACGCCAGATTGAAGCAACATTGGCCAGGTTAATTCCATAACTATATTTTGCAGAAGCTTCCCTGAGCATCGACATGCCTTGTGCGTAAATGGTTATCATGCTGAAATGCATAGCATCCTGCAACAGTGTTATCAGTCCCGAATGTTCAACATGTATCTTATCTTTTACTGCGTGCAGGATATCCTCTGCAGATGTTCTTTGGTCTTTTATAGTTGTCATCTCACGCTGGCTTACAGCAGCATCAATTGTAGGAACAGGTATAGAAAGGTTCATAGCATCCTGAGATGTCCATGCACCGGTTCCTTTCTGATGTGCCTTATCAAGTATTACATCAACCAGCTCCGAGCCTGTTACTTCATCTTTTTGTGCAAAAATCGCTGCAGTAATTTCAATCAGGTATGATTGGATCACTGCTTTATTATAATTTTCAAAAACAACTTTTAATTCTTCATTCGAAAGTCCGCCGATCTTTTTCAGCAGGTGATAGGTTTCGGAGATCATCTGCATCATGGCGTATTCTATACCGTTATGAACCATCTTTACATAATGCCCTGCCGAACCTGCACCCATATATGTAACACAGGGTTCATTATTTACTTTTGCAGAAATAGCTTTCAGCATAGGAGCGATCCTTGCATAAGCATCCTTTGATCCTCCCGGCATGATGCTTGGCCCGAAACGGGCGCCTGTTTCGCCACCCGAAACACCCGTTCCCATAAAATGAATGCTTTCTGCAGAAAGGCGTTTTATCCTTTCATCGGTATCTGTAAAATGCGAATTACCACAATCAACCAGCAGGTCTTCCGTAAATAAAAATGATTTCAGGTCACTGATAACAGCATCTACTATCTTACCTGCCGGCACCAGCATGAGGATGGTGCGTGGTTTCTTTAGAGAATTAATAAATGAACCAAGGTCACTGAATGCTTTGATTTTTTTTCCACCTGCTTCATTATTAAAGGTTGCTGTTTTATTTTCGTCTTTATCATAGCCTGCTACCGAAAAACCATTATCCGCCATATTCAAAACAAGGTTGCGGCCCATAGTGCCCAATCCTATCATTCCAAACTCATATGCCTGTTCATTCATCGCATGTTTTATTAAATAGTGAAACCATAACCTTCTACCAGTTTTTTTGTTGCTTCAAGGTTTGTGAACTGGATTGCATTGATACTCATTGATTGTGCAATCTGCACATGTATGATCCTGTCATCAATGAACAAAGCCTGTGCCGGGTCGGTAAAAGCAATATCACAGGCTATTTTAAATATCTCCTTATCTGGTTTTCTTACATGAACATAACAGGAGGATACGAAACCATTGAACAATTTGTCCAGCCCGAATTTCCTGATCCGGAATTCATTTAATTCCCTTCCTTCATTATTCACGGCAATCATGTTGAGTGCATACTTGTTTTTAACAGCCGTAAAATAATCTATAGAACCCTCAACAGGTACTGATTGTTCAAACATGAAGTCTATAAAGGCCTTTTCTGTAAAATCTCTTTTTTTATAGAAGATCACATGGGAAATATATTCGTCAAGGGTTAGCTTGCCGGTTTCATAGGTTTCGAAAAATATCTGGTGCCTGTCTTTAAATTCCTGGGGATCCAGTTTAAATTTTTCCTCCGCTTTTTTTCTTGAGTAGCGATCCCAGCCATTGCTGAGCAGGACTGAGCCGATATCCAGGAATAATGTTTTAATTGTTTCTTTTTTGTTCAACTGGTTCTTTTAATGATTAGATGATTTGGCCACGGTTTATAAAATTAGGAAACAAAAGACAATTTAATTTGCGAAATGCGGATAAGGGAACGAATTACAACGCCTGTAAATGAAAAAGCCTCCCGGTGTTTCTTCCGGGAGGCTTTTATTATCGTTATACAGCTTATTTCTTTTTCTTATTTGCTGCGTCTGTCTTTGTTTTAGTCTTTGTTTTTACAGTCTTCTTGTCTGTCTTGGTTTCGGTTTTCTTAACATCTTTAACCTCAACTGGTTTAGCTTCTGAAGCAACTTTGTCTTGTGTAACAGGTGTAACTGAAGTGTTTAATTTTGCATATTCTTCTTTGCTTAAAACTTCTCCTTTGATAGTGATGCTCTTTACTTCATCAGTACCTGCAAACTTTACTGTAAGGTGCTTTTCGAAAGCGCCAATGTTTGCGGCATTATAAGTAGCTTTTATTTCTCCTGTGCTGCCCTTGGCGATCGGTGCTTTTGTATAATCGCTGATAGTGCAACCGCAGGTTGGATTTGCCTGTTCGATGATCAATGGATCAGAACCGATATTTGCCACGCTGAAAGTAGCGGTGGTAGGATTGCCCTGTTGTAACTTGCCAAGGTCGATGGTCTCCGTTTTGAATTTAGCTATATCATCTGCTTTCTTTTTCTGTGTCTCCTGGGCAAACAATACATTCGTTAAAGCCAATGCTGCGATAGAGAATAATAATTTTTTCATGTTGATTTTATTTTTTTAAGATGTGTTTTTATTTAATTTTTCAAATCGTTTAAACTTTTGTTCTCAGGTGCACTTGCAGCGGGTGTTTTCCATACCTCGCCTTTGATAGTAATTTGTTTTGAACCTGACTCATTATAAGTGATGGTAATAAACTTGGTAAAAGCGCCTTCTGCAGCAGCATTATAACCTACGGTTATTTTGCCATCCTGTCCCGGGGCTATCGGGTTTTCCTTATCCCACTCAGGCGTAGTACAACCACAACTTGCCTGTACATTGGCGATCTTTAATGGCTGCTTGCTTGTATTTGTAACTGTAAAAATATAATGAACCGGTTTTCCCTGGGGAATCTTGCCGAAATCATGAATATCTTCTTTTATAAGTAAAGCGTCCTCTGTCTTTTTAGCTTCAGTTTTATTATCCGTTGCTGCTGTAGCATTTTCCTGTGAGTACATTGACAATGAGATAAAGCTGATTCCCGCGATTAGCAATAATTTCTTCATAATTACCCCTTTTAAGGCGGTTTCAAAGATACAAAAACGTTTCATTCAGGTGAAAATTGTTATCCAGTTTGCAGATATTTAACAAAGATGGGTAAAATTGATACTTTTGCTCTATATTAGGTTATATGGAAAATAAAGACGCAGCTTTACAGGAGAAATTGAGTTTTGACCATTTCCGGAACGAGGTTTTAAAGGACTACAGGATATGCTGCGAAAGCAGGGAAGCCAGCCTTTTGGGTAGAAAGGAGGTTCTTACCGGTAAGGCTAAATTCGGCATTTTTGGCGATGGCAAGGAAGTAGCCCAGGTAGCAATGGCAAAATTCTTCAGGCCGGGCGATTTCAGGTCCGGGTACTACCGCGATCAAACCTTTATGTTTTCCAGCGGGCTTGCCACTGTGGAGCAGTTCTTTTCTCAACTATATGCCGATCCTAATGTGGAAAATGACCCTTTCAGCGCAGGAAGGCAAATGAATGCTCATTTTGCTACAAAAATGGTCAATGAAAACGGAGACTGGCTCGACCTGGTAAATTATAAGAATGTTTCAGCTGATATCGCACCTACGGCCGGGCAAATGCCCCGTGCCCTAGGCCTGGCATTCGCCTCAAAATCTTTCCGTGATATAGACAGGCTTAAAAAATATTCATCGCTTTCAGATAATGGAAACGAGGTCTGTTTTTGCACAATCGGCGATGCATCGACCAGTGAAGGACATTTTTGGGAAACCATAAATGCTGCGGGTGTGTTGCAGGTGCCTTTGGCTGTTTTTGTTTGGGATGATGGATATGGAATTTCGGTGCCTAAAAAATACCAGACTACCAAAGCGTCTATATCCGATGCTTTATCCGGCATGCAGAAGAAGGAAGATACAAATGGTATAGAGATATATAAACTGAAAGGATGGGATTATGCTGGTATGTGTGAAGTACTGGAACACGCCATTCAGAAAATAAGGGACACACATACACCGGCACTTTTTCATATAGAAGAGTTAACACAACCACAGGGGCATTCCACTTCCGGTAGCCATGAGCGGTATAAACTGGAAGAAAGGCTTTCCTGGGAAAAAGAATGGGATTGTTTAAAGCAATTAAGAACATGGATACTGGCCAATGCACTTGCTGAAGAGGAAGAATTGAATGCGATCGAAGAGCATGCGGTAACACTTGTCAAAGAAAGTAAGCAAAGGGCATGGGATAAATATATCCGCCCGTTAAAAGAACTTATTGCTCATACCACAGGCTTGCTCGGCCACGCAGCACATTCAAACCCGGCGATCCAGAGAACGATCAATGAATTAAGTACACTCAGGGAACCGATGCGCAGGGATATATTAAAAGCACTGGCATCATCGCTTGACCTGTTGGATCCGCATAGCCCCGATACGATTCCGGTTAAGGAGTTCTATACAACATTTCACAAAATCAATACGAAATTGTATGATTCCTTCCTGTATAATGAGGGAGCAAAGTCTGCACTCAATGTAACAACAGTTCCGGTTTATTATGAAGATAATGCTGCAATGATCAATGGTTTTGAGGTGCTGAATAATTATTTCGACCAGTTATTTTCAACAAATGATAAAGTAGTTGCATTCGGGGAAGACCTTGGACAGATCGGTGATGTGAACCAGGGCTTCAGCGGCTTACAGGAAAAACATGGCAGAGAACGCATTTTTGATACCGGTATCCGGGAGCTTACAATCATGGGACAAGGTATTGGAATGGCGCTTCGTGGATTAAGGCCTATTGCTGAGATACAATACCTCGATTATTTATTATATGGTTTACAGCCGTTGAGTGATGATGTGTGTACAACACATTTCCGCACGGCCGGGCAGCAAAGTGTTCCGCTGATAGTGCGTACACGTGGACACAGGCTTGAAGGGATCTGGCACAGTGGTTCACCGATGGGAATGATCATTCATTCACTGCGTGGTATGTACGTGTGTGTGCCGCGTAATATGACACAGGCCGTAGGAATGTATAATACCTTATTGCAAAGTAACGATCCGGGATTGGTGATAGAATGCCTGAATGGTTACCGTTTGAAGGAAAAACTGCCGTCTAATTTACTGGCCTATACGGTGCCGTTAGGTATTCCGGAAACAGTCAGAGAAGGAACAGATGTAACAGTTGTTACTTATGGTTCTACTTTAAGGATAGTTATGGAAGCAGCCGAATCACTGGAAAAGCTCGGCATCAGCTGTGAAGTGGTGGACGTACAAACCCTGTTGCCTTTCGATATCAATCATAAGATCATTGAATCGCTTAAGAAAACGAACCGCATTGTTTTTGTTGACGAGGATGTTCCGGGAGGAGCTGCTGCCTACATGTTCAATAAAGTAATGGAAGAACAGGGTGGTTACAGGCACCTGGATGTTTCTCCGAGGACAATAACTGCCAAAGCGCATCGTCCTTCATATGGCAGTGACGGAGATTATTTCAGTAAGCCGAATACAGAAGATATAATCAGGGTCATCAAAGAAATGATGTCGGAATAACAGGATTTAAATCATACATCTCAGATCTTACATCATAAGTGATGTTCAACACAAGCTTCTTACACATCATTGATATTCTCGGTACTTTCTCATTCGCTGTATCCGGTGCTTTCTTTGCCATGGAAAAAAAGCTGGATCCTTTCGGTGTATTAATCCTTTCTTTCGTGACAGCCATAGGTGGCGGAACATTGCGTGATATCATGATAGGAAACCTGCCTGTTGGCTGGCTTAGGGATGGAACAGCTACCATCGTGATATTCGGTGCTGCCATCGGAACCATGTTCTTCGGACAATGGCTGAAAAAGATCAATACAACTTTATTCTTATTTGATGCATTGGGCCTGGGCCTCTTTACCATCATTGGTATAGAGAAGGCAATGGAACTTGATTTCAGTGTGGGTGTTTGCATTGCATTGGGTACAATAACAGCAAGCTTCGGTGGTGTTATAAGGGATGTATTGCTGAATAATGTTCCCCTTGTTTTCCGTAAAGAGATATATGCTTTGGCAAGTATTATCGGCGGATTGTTTTATTTTCTTTTAAAGAACAGCAGCCTGCATAATGATGCAGCTAAAATAATCTGCATCTTACTGATCTTCCTCATCCGCCTGCTGGCTGTTAAATATAAATGGACATTGCCTGCATTCTATACAAAAAATAAATAACGCCCCGAAGGCTGAAAGCTGGACAAAGAACCAGGTAGAAGAAGATTTTAGTGTTACTTAGCGTCTTCGTGCCTTGGTGGCAAAAAAATTAATAGAGATGAAACTTACAATTTACCAGGTAGATGCTTTTACCGATAAGCTTTTTGGTGGCAATCCTGCCGCAGTAATTCCATTGGAAAACTGGATTGATGATATCCTGATGCAACAGATCGCCATGGAAAATAACCTTTCCGAAACCGTTTTCTTTGTTCCTGCTAAAACCAGGGAAACTGATTTTGTAATAAGATGGTTTACACCTGAAGCAGAGATCAACCTTTGCGGCCATGCAACACTTGCGGCGGCATATGTGTTGTTCAACATACTTGATTTTGATAAACCGGAAATACATTTCAGGAGTAAGAGCGGCGTGTTGAAAATAAATAAACAGGATGATCTTATCGTAATGGATTTCCCTTCGTGGAAACCCGAACGGATCAATGATTATCCCGATGAACTCTCAACGATACTTGGTAATATGGAGATCGTAGGAGTTTATCAACACAGGGATCTGCTGGTAGAATTAATGAATGAAGAAGCAGTTAAGAAATGTGAGCCGGATTTTTCACTGATGAAAAAACATTTTGACAAAATGATCATTACAGCCCCGGGTCAGCAAGTTGATTTTGTTTCAAGATTTTTTGCCCCCGGTGTTGGTATCAATGAAGATCCTGTAACCGGCTCGGCACATTCGCAACTCATCCCTTTCTGGAGTGAAAAACTTAATAAGAAAAAAATGCATGCTCTCCAGCTTTCCAAAAGACAGGGAGAATTATGGTGTGAACAATTGAATGAAGAAAGAGTAAGTATGGCCGGGAAGGGGGTGTTTTATATGAAAGGAGAAGTACAGATACCAGATGCCTGATCGCAGATAATTTAATATATCTGGTATCCTGTATCAGCTAATTATTTCAGGTTATGATACACCTTCTGCACATCATCATCCTGCTCCAGGTTATCAACTAATTTCAATACTTCATTTGCCTGCTCTTCGCCAAGTTCAACAGTGGTGGTTGGTATCCATGTTAGTTCTGCACTGATAACTTCAATCTTTTTTTCTTCCAGTGCCTTGCTCATATTACCATATTCATTGAATGCAGTGCGTATGATGATATTGCCTTCTTCATTTTCTCCAATTTCTTCCAGCCCAAAATCTATCAATTCAAATTCCAGTTCATCTGTATTAAGGCCTGCCCCTTTTATTTTAAATTCACTCATGTGCTTAAAACCAAAAGCTACACTTCCGCTCGTTCCCAAAGATCCATGTCCTTTTGTAAAATGCATACGTACATTGGCTACCGTCCTGGTAGAATTATCAGTGGCTGTTTCTACCAATACCGCAACGCCATTAGGTGCATATCCTTCATACATGATCTCTTCATAGTTGCTGGTATCCTTTCCCATAGCCCTTTTGATAGCTGCTTCCACACGGTCCTTAGGCATATTACAGGCCTTGGCATTCAGGTAACACCTTCTCAGGGCCGGGTTATTATCGGGATCAGGTCCACTGGCTTTTACCGCAATGGCAATTTCTTTTCCAATACGCGTAAAGTTTTTTGCCATCTTATCCCAGCGGGCAAACATGCTGCTTTTTCTGACTTCAAATATCCTTCCCATGGTGGTTTATTGGTTTATTTGTTGATTGGGCTGCAAATTTAAGGAAATCATTTTTTTGCAGCCAACATTCGTATTTCATGGCAACATCGTTGTGTCACTCTCTTCAGCGGCATAGCTTTATTGATCCGTTTTGATTCGCCCGATCCGCTCATCCGTGTATCTATCATACGAGCTACTTATCTTCGCTCAATGGAAAAAACATTTTCATATAACGAGCTATTAAATTTCGCTAAAAATATTTTTCAAAAGATAGGCTGCAGTATGACCGATGCGGAAACTGCAGCAAAAGCATTGTTGAGCGCAGACCTGCGTGGGGTAGATAGTCATGGTGTGGCAAGGCTCAGTGGTTATGTGAGACTTTGGGAAGTGAAACGGGTAAACAGCAGTCCCTCACTAAGGGTAATTCATGAAACTCCGAGTACGGCTGTAGTTGATGGAGATCGCGGACTTGGCCTGGTAGTAGCTCCTTATGCCATGGAAGTTGCAATTAATAAAGCAAGGAATGTTGGATCCGGATGGGTGAGTGTTCAGAACAGCAATCATTTTGGTATTGCCGGATATCATGCAATGATGGCATTGCCGCATGATATGATCGGCATCGCTATGACCAATGCTTCCGCACTCGTTGCACCAACTTTTTCAACACAGCGGATGCTTGGAACAAACCCGATCGCTGTTGCCATTCCTGCGGGAAATGAACAGCCTTTTGTTGCCGATTTTGCTACAACTACTGCATCAAATGGTAAGCTGGAGATCCTTCAGCGTAAAAATGAAGCAGCGCCATTGGGATGGGTTCAAACAAAAGAGGGAATGGGAAGTACCAATGCAAATGCATTAAAAGAAGGTGGCGCCATGCTGCCACTTGGTGGCGACAGGGAACATGGAAGCCATAAAGGATACATGCTGGGAAGTATCGTTGATATTTTTTCAGGAATATTAAGTGGCGCCAATTATGGCCCCTGGGTTCCGCCGTTTCCTTCCTATGTTCCCATGCCGGAAAATATGCCCGGCAATGGGATTGGCCATTTCTTCGGGGCAATGCGTATTGATGCGTTCAGGACTGCAGAAGATTTTAAGAACAATATGGATAACTGGATCAGGGAATTTAAAAAAGCAAAAACAGTGGAAGGAATTGATAAGGTCATTATCCCCGGCGAGCCGGAATCTGAAATGGAAAAAGAACGTATGCTTTCAGGAATACCATTGTTCAAATCGGTAATAGATGATCTTTCCGAATTAGGAAAGAGATTCGATGTAGAACTAAAATTAGTTTAGAAGTTTAGTAAATCCGGTAATGTTTAAATCATACATCAACAAATCCCACATCTTAAATCAATCATACATCATACATTTGCCGCATGAAAGTGATGAAATTTGGCGGAACAAGTGTTGGTACGCCCCAAAGAATGAAAGAAGTTGCGAAGCTTATAACTTCCGATCCCGGGGAAAAGATAGTTGTACTCTCTGCATTAAGCGGAACAACAAATACACTGCTTGAGATAAGCAATCTGCTCGCAAATAACGACAGGGAAGGCGCAGGACAGAAGATTGCCGGTATGGAAAAATATTATCGTGCATTTGTTCAGGAACTCTTGACAAATGAAACGATCATTGATAAAGCCAATAAAGTTCTTGCAGAACATTTCGAATTTCTTACCATCATCCTGAAGATCTCCTTCAGTGAAGCGCTTTTAAAAGATATACTTGCACAGGGAGAATTATTAAGCACAAAGATCTTCAGCCTGTATCTTGAAGAGCAGAATGTTGATTATGTTCTGCTGCCTGCACTTGATTTTATGACGCTCGATAACCAGGATGAGCCACAGGTAGGTACCATTAAGGTAAAACTGGTACAGCTGCTTCAGCATTACAAGGACAATAAAATATTCATTACACAGGGATATATCACCCGCAATGCAAAAGGGGAAGTCGACAACCTGAAAAGGGGAGGAAGCGATTACAGTGCATCGCTCATTGCTGCAGCGATCAATGCTAGTGCCTGCGAGATCTGGACAGATATCGACGGCATGCATAACAATGATCCAAGGGTTGTAAAAACCACTATGCCTATCAAGCAACTCAGTTTTGATGAAGCCGCTGAGCTTGCATATTTCGGGGCAAAGATCCTGCACCCCGCAAGTATCTGGCCGGCACAGTTCTTTAATGTGCCTGTACGATTATTGAATACGATGCAAGCCGAAGCTGCCGGAACATTGATAACAGAAACAGCCGGGAGCACGGGTGTAAAAGCTGTGGCTGCAAAAGACGGTATCACTGCTATTAAGATCAAAAGCAGCAGGATGTTGCTTGCCTATGGATTTTTAAGAAAGGTATTTGAAGTGTTTGAAAAATACAGGACTGCTATTGATATGATCACTACTTCCGAAGTTGCTGTATCGGTTACAATAGACAGCGATACTTATTTAGATGAAATAAAAAAAGAACTCGAAGCATTAGGTTCTGTTGAGGTAGACACCAATCAAACGATCGTATCGATAGTTGGAAACGAGATAACAGAAACAAAGGAAGTGATGAAAAAACTTTTCGACAGCCTTTCTGCCATTCCTATACGCATGGTAAGCTATGGAGGAAGCAGGCATAATATCTCGGTGCTGATACCTAAAAATTACAAGGAGCAAACTTTACAGTTATTGAATAAAGGGTTATTTGGGTTGGAGTAGCAGAATTTCGGATTGCGCATTTCGGATTGCGGATTGTGTATTCCGTATTGCGGATTTAATGATACAGTTTATTAAGATAGTTTCTTCTTTACTTATACTAGTATAATCAGAAATTCGTAATCCGCAATCCGTAATGTCATAACCCTATCCCCAGCTTCTTATAAATAAAACTCATCAGCCAGGCCGGGCCGATCAAAAGGAATTGGAGATCGTGTAAAAATGATGGTTTTTTTCCTTCTACTTTATGCCCGAAAAACTGGCCCACCCATGCCAGGACAAATACGATCACACAAAATAGCCACAAGGGTAAAATGCCGCTTTCTTCTATGATGTAACAGAACCCCAGGCAAAAAAGCCCAAAAATCAGCATACCAATCCATAGTGTCCTGGACAAACCCGCATAATAGATTACTGCCAGTGCCATGACCAGCATGGCCACATTGACTTGCACAGCCCCAATAAGAAAAGGTAGTTTGATACAATAAAAAAGCCCTACCAGGGAAAAGAATATGGCAGGTACACAGATCCAGTGGATCAGTTTATTGGTCTCGTTTTGATGGCTTTCACCGTATTCATGAAGCCATTGTTCAATGGTTTTCATTGTCTGGAGTTTACCAGCTTAAAGTTAGGCAATCTCCCCGCCTGTTGCAAAGGCTAAAATGCCCCGGTCAAAAAAATTATAAAATATTTTAATGCCCGCAAACTAAAATTCAAAATCCTGCGTTTATACTATGGTTTTTCATAGGATATTGGATTAATACGGGCTTTGATTTCTATCATGGCCCCTTTTTTTTGCTAATTAAGTTCGTTTTTTAATATGACCCCTTAAAACCACTACCCCCAGCGACAAGGATTTTTGAATTATGAAAGGGGTTCTTAAGCTCATACTTCAAAAAATCCTTGTTCACTATTCCAAACAATAGTGATGAAATTAAAAAGGCTCCCATCGGGGAGCCTTTTTTTATTGGAGGTTAGTGTTTATTATATTATCAGCATGGAATCTCCGTAACTGAAGAACCTGTATTTATCCTTGATCGCTTTTTTATATGCTTCCATCATCAGGTCATAACCGGCAAATGCGCAGGCCATGATCAATAAACTTGTTTTAGGCAAATGGAAATTGGTTACCAGTGCATCCGCAATATTGAAATTATAGGGAGGATGGATAAAATGGTTGGTCCACCCTTCGGAAGGCTTTAATAATTTCTGTGCTGTATAAGAAGTTTCCATGGCCCTCATGGTTGTTGTGCCGATAGAACATATCCTGTGATTACTTTCCTTTGCTTTATTCACGATCGCACACGCGATTTCATCGATCTTATAATATTCCGCATCCATTTTATGTTTGCTCAGGTCTTCAACTTCAATAGGCCTGAAAGTACCCAAACCTGTATGCAGGGTAACTTCTGCAAAACGCACTCCCTGGATCTCAAGCCTCTTGATAAGTTCTTTGCTGAAATGCAAACCTGCTGTTGGTGCAGCTACTGCTCCTTCATGCTTTGCATATACAGTTTGATAACGCTCTTTATCCTCGTCTTCCGGTTTGCGCTTAATATATTTTGGCAGAGGTGTTTCCCCCATAATCTCCAGCATCTGCCTGAATTCCTCATCAGTACCATCCCACAAAAAGCGGATCGTACGCCCGCGGCTGGTTGTGTTGTCGATCACTTCTGCCACCAGCTCATCACTTTCACCGAAATATAATTTATTGCCCACACGGATCTTACGTGCAGGGTCTACAATAACATCCCATAGTTTATTCGTCTTATTAAGTTCACGAAGTAAGAACACTTCGATCTTTGCACCAGTCTTTTCCTTACGGCCATACATACGTGCAGGAAATACTTTTGTGTTGTTAACAACAAAAACGTCTTTGTCGTTAAAGTATTCCATAATGTCCCTGAATTGCTTGCTTTCGATCTCACCGGTTTTGCGGTGAACGACCATCATGCGGCTTTCTTCTCTTTTTTTGGTTGGGTGTTGGGCAATTAAATTGAGGGGGAGGTCAAAACGAAATTGAGATAATTTCATGTAATAAATGGTTGATTTAAGTTATTTATCACATGCCTTAGTACTGTAAATCTTTACAGCGATATTTAGCCTTTCGTCGGATAAGGCATTTATCATGTTACGGCATGATTTTAATTAAAGTGGGCAAAAGTACATAAATTAAACAGATTTACGGCCTGCGTATAAAAAATCGGGATAAGTTTTCGTTTAACAGAAAGAAAACCCAAAAAATGGCCGATTCTTTATTAATTGCCGGGTAATCTGCATCTTTAAATCGGAAACACCGGCGCTTATCAGATCAATATGCATAAAACTACTTTCATTGGACTCCTTTTGCTGATTGGAATTTCCGTGTGCGCCCAGCAAAAAAGCAATGAAAAATACCCCAGCCTTTTATGGGAAATTAGCGGGAACGGCCTCTCAAAGCCTTCATATCTTTTTGGTACCATGCACGTGAGCAGCAAACTGGTATTTCATTTAAGTGATTCTTTTTACAATGCCATTAAAAAAACTGATGCAGTGGCACTTGAACTGAACCCCGATGTATGGCAGGGGCAAATGGTAAGGCTTGATAAACTGAAGTCAAACTATACTGATTTTGTTCAACAGGCGGGTAATGACTACCTCGACGAAAACTCTTTCCGGATTAAAAAATATGCCGATGAGCTGAAGCTTGCCCTTCAAACCGAACCGGCCATTGTCAACAGCCTCCTCTATCGTTCCTTTAAAACAAAAGAAGATTTTGAAGAAGATACTTTCCTGGATCTCTATATTTTTCAAACGGGAAGAAGGCTTGGTAAAAAAGCAGCCGGTGTAGAGAATTATTACGAAGCGGAGAAGCTTATCCTTGAGGCCTACACAGATATGGCGAAGGAAAAAAAGAAAAAGGATAATGATCTTGATGCTGAGTTCCTCAACGGTTATGTTGAAAAGATACAGGATGCTTACCGGAAGGGCGATCTTGACTTGATGGATTCCCTCGACAACCTGACAGAACAGTCGGTTGCTTTCAGGGAAAAATTCCTGTATAAAAGAAACGAGATACAGGCCAATGCCATTGACAGCATCATAAAACAAACCTCTCTTTTTGCGGGAGTAGGTGCTGCGCATCTGCCCGGCAGAAGGGGAGTGATAGAATTGCTGCGAAAAAAAGGATATACACTAAAACCGGTGAAAATGGCCGATAAGAACGGCCTGCAAAAAAATGCCATCGATCTTTTACGTGTTCCGGTTGTATTTCAAAAAAAATATTCAGAAGATAATTTTTACAGTGTGGATGTACCCGGCGACCTGTACAGGATCAACCAGGATTTTCATAACCTTGACCGAAGACAGTATGCCGATATGAGCAATGGCTCATACTATCTAGTGACGAGGGTTAAAACCCATGCTGCTTTCCTAGGGCAGACAGAAAAAGATGTACTCAAAAAAATCGACAGCGTGCTGTATGAGAATATCCCCGGAAAAATTCTTTCAAAAGAACTGGTAACAAAGAATGGCTATGAAGGCTATGATATCAGCAGCAAGACAAGGAGGGGAGATATGCAGCGTTACCAGATATTCGTCACGCCTTTTGAAATAATCATTTTTAAAATGAGTGGCAAGGATAATTATGCTGCCGGAAAGGAAGCTGAACAATTTTTTTCATCAATCTCATTAAAAGGGAAAGAAAATAAAGCGGCTTATTTTGAACCTGCACAAGGTGGGTTTGGGATGAGGCTTCCGCAAAAGCCCATTGAATACCACAACACAACAACTGCTGAGAACAGGTGGGAATACGAAGCCATTGACAGTGTTACGAAAGATGCATGGCTGATCTTCAAACAAACTATTTATAATTTCAATTTTGCCGAAGAAGACAGTTTTGACCTGGGGCTTATCGAAGAATCTTTCCGGAACCCTGAGTATTTTGATAAACAAATAAGCCGTAAACAAATATCTGTCGGTGGAATTCCCGGCCTTGAAGTAAAAGAAAAGATGAAGAACGGTTCCATTGTGAATGCACGGTTCTTTATCAAAGGCCCCCATTATTATGTTGTTGCGCAAAGAACCAGTGATAATAATACACCGGCTGCTGATTATATGAATTCATTTGCATTCAGGCCTTATGTATATGCCAATCCTAAATTATACACTGATACTTTTTTGCGTGCTGCTGTTATGACGCCCGTTGTTCCGGAGATTGATGAAGACATACGTTCATTGATCGAACAAAGTATTGATGCAGTTGCCAACGGGAATAATTACAATGGGTATATGAGTTATTGGCCCAAACCCAAAAATGGGATTTTTAAAAGCGATTCAACCGGCGAAACAATAGCGGTGCAGGTGCAGGAGTTTCCGAAATATTTTTATATAAAGGATTCGGCCAAATACTGGCAGAATGAAATAACGGCAGCCTTGAACAGGAACGATATGTACCTCTATGATAAAGTGAATTATATCCATGAAAATGGATTTTCGGGTGTGCGTTTCAGTTTGCGTGATACGGGTAGTAGCCGTACGGTTGAGCAAATGACACTCATAAAGAACAATTTCATGTATCGCATCTCAACGAACGGGGATACTTTGAACAACGGCGGTGATCTTGCAAAGATATTTTTCAGTTCTTTCAAACCTGTACAAAATGTCGGTGCCAGGAATATTTATGAAAGCAGGCTGCCGTTGTTATTCGAAGACCTTTACAGCAATGACAGTGCTTTGCAGCGAAAAGCGCAGCAATCCATCGGTAATGTTCAATATGGGATACCTGGCATTCCGTTGCTTGTAAATGCCATCAACAGGTTATCTGTTACCAATAAGGATTACTACAATACAAAATCAAAGCTGATCGCTGAACTGGGTTATATCAGGGACAGCACATCAGATATCCTGGTTACAGAACTCAAAACCATTTATGAAAAAACAGCCGATACGGGCCTTTTCCAGAATGAAGTGATAAAAGCTTTGGCAAGATTAAAAACGAAAGCTGCATACAAACAGCTGAAAGAACTGCTCTTGCAGGACCCGCCAACATTTGAAAGTAATTATGATTATAATTCCATTTTTAATAACCTGGAAGACAGCCTGAAGCTGAGCGCTTCTTTATTTCCTGAATTGCTGCAACTTGCTTCGCTGGATGATTATAAAGAAAAGGTCATATCCCTGCTTGTGAAAATAGTTGATAGTGGTTATGTAAAGCAGGGTATGTATGATAAGTACTTCTCCACTATTTATATGGACGGAGTTGTTGCACAAAAAAAACAAAAAAGCAAGGATGAAAAATTGTTACAGGCTGCCGGCAATGAATCTGAAGATGATGAAGTGACCAGGGTATACGATTATAATGAAGAAGCAAGCAACCTCATGAATTATTCGATCCTGCTTATGCCTTACTATTCAAAGAATAAAAATGTACAGAACTACTTTTTGCGCCTGCTCCAGTCCAAAGACAATGATGTGAGAATGAATACAGCCTTACTGTTGCTGCGCAATGATAAGCCGGTTCCTGACAGCATTATTTTTAACCTGGCAGCCAACGAGAGATACAGCAGCAGTTTGTTTTCAAAAATGGAAAAGATAAACAGGCTTGAGAAGTTTCCTTCCCGTTACAAAACTCAAATGAATATTACCCGGAGCAGCCTGGTAAGGAAAAATGAGTATGATAAACTTGACTCGATGGTTTACCTATCAAAAAAACTGATTTCTGTAAAAGGGAAAACGGGTTGGGTTTATTTTTATAAATACAGGATAAAATCAACCGATCAATGGAGAATAGGTATCAGCGGCCTGCAACCTGGGAACGAAAATGAAGTGAGCAGCGATTTTTCTATCCTGTCATTGACGAATGTAAAAATTAAGGACAGTGAACCACTGGATGATCAGCTGAATGACCGGCTGAAAAATATATTGTTCGGTATGCATAAGAGTGGGAGAAACTTTTTTAACGGCACTACTGGTTTTGAATCAACAAGAGTAGTGGATGAATATGAAGATTAATGAATTGCCACGGACTTAAGTCCGTGGCAATTCATTAAAATATCTTTTACCCGGGATAGCATTGATGAGTTCCTGCGTGTATGCCTGCTGTGGGTTAAAATAAATATTATCTGCATTTCCCGTCTCAACGATCTTCCCTTTATTCATCACCATGATCCGGTCACTGATATAATGTACAACTGAAAGATCGTGTGAAATAAATATAGATGTAAAGTTTAGTTCCTGTTTCAAATCATTCACGAGGTTCAATATTCCTGCCTGCACGCTCACATCTAAAGCCGAAACAGATTCATCAAAGACAAGAAATGAAGGATTCAATACCAGCGCCCTTGCAATACAGATGCGCTGGCGCTGGCCGCCGCTGAACTGGTGAGGGTAACGCTTATAATGATCAGGGGACAACTGCACTTTTTCAAGCATATGCATCACGGCATCTTTTCTTGTTTTATTGTTTTCATAAAGATTGTGAACACCCAAGGCTTCCTGGATAGCACTTCCGATGCTGATACGTGGATTCAATGAGCCGTATGGATCCTGGAAAACAACCTGGAAATCTTTGCGGTGCTGCCTTAACCGGTCCAATGGCAACGTAGCTATATCTTTTCCATCAAGCATGATCTTCCCGGCAGTTGGTTTTATCAATCGCAGGATGGCACGGCCGAGCGTGGTTTTGCCACAACCGCTTTCTCCAACCAGTCCAACGATTTCTCCCTGGCTAACATCAAAACTTACATCATCAACAGCCCTGAAAAATTCTTTTGCCTTTCCGAATATATTTTTTGCTGCCGGGAAATAAACTTTAAGGTTCTGAACAGATAAAACTGTTTTACCGGGAATATTTTTCTTTGTTTCTTTTGTTATTGAATATGTTTCTTTAGTATCTAAAAAATCACTCAGCACTTTTAATCTTTGCCCTTTTGAACCCGCCGCAGGCCTGCATGCAAGAAGTGCTTTTGTGTATGGATGTTGAGGGTCTTTTAAAATGACAGATGCATTTCCCTGTTCAACGATCTGCCCCTTGTACATTACGATCAGCTCATCGGCAACATCAGCAACCAGGCCAAGGTCATGTGTAATGAGGAGTACAGACATATTGTTCTGCTGCTGCAGGTTCCTGATAAGCTGTAAAATATTTTTTTGAACACGTACATCCAATGCAGTAGTTGGTTCATCTGCAATTAATAAACCTGGATTGCAACTCATCGCCATTGCAATCATTACACGTTGCTTTTGTCCGCCACTGATTTGGTGAGGATATCGCCCGGCTATTGTTGCGGGGTCAGGAAGTTCAACCTGCTGAAATAATTCAATCGTCTTTTGTTTTGCTGCTTTGCGGTTAAGTTTGCGGTGTTTCATCAGCGTTTCCATTACCTGGTCGCCACAGGTGAAGACAGGGTTCAATGAAGTCATTGGCTCCTGGAATATCATAGAAATTTTATCTCCCCTGAACTTATTTATCTCTTTTTCATTCAATGCATCGATTGATACTTGCTCAGACCCATTCTCACTGAATAAGACAGAACCTTTGCAAACAGCCTGTTTCGGCAATAGTTTTAAAATTGATAAGGCAGTTACCGATTTGCCGCTCCCGCTTTCGCCAACAATAGCAGTTAGTTTTCCTTTTGTAAGATTGAATGAGATATTTTGAACAGCAGGAATATGAATGCCATCCTGGATAAAATCTATTTGCAGATCTTTTATTTCAACAAGTGGATGCATCTTAATTTGGAAACCTGTCTGCCGACAGGCAGGTTTGGAAATGGGCTAATTTGGAAATGAAAATCTCAAATCGCAATTTTCAAATTTCCAAATTATTAGAATTTCAGGTGACGAACCGTCAATCCATCATTGATCAGTTGTTTTAATGAATCTATCCCGATCTTTAAATGGTTCTCTACATACTGTGAAGTCACAACTTTGTCGCTGTCTTCCGTTTTTACTCCTTCAGGAACCATCGGTGAATCACTTACAAGCAATAAAGCTCCTGTAGGGATCTTATTATAAAAACCAACAGTGAAAATGGTAGCTGTTTCCATATCAATCGCGTAAGCCCTTACTGTTTTCAGGTATTCTTTAAAAACCTCATCATGTTCCCATACACGGCGGTTTGTTGTGTAACATACACCTGTCCAGTAATCTACTCCATAATCACGAATGGTTGTTGAGATGGCTTTCTGCAATGCGAAAGCGGGGAGTGCCGGCACTTCAGGCGGGAAATAATCATTGCTGGTACCTTCTCCCCTGATAGCTGCGATGGGTAATATCAGGTCGCCGATCTTATTTCGTTTTTTCAACCCGCCACATTTTCCGAGGAACAGCACTGCTTTGGGATGTATGGCTGTCAACAGGTCCATAACGGTAGCTGCACCCGGGCTGCCCATTCCAAAATTGATAATGGTAATGTTATTGGATGTAGCACATTGCATGGAACGGTCGATACCCACGATCTCAACATTGTTCCATTGTGCAAACATCTTTACATAGTTGGAAAAATTCGTAAGGAGGATATATTCTCCAAAGTTTGATAATTTTTCTCCCGTATACCTCGGCAGCCAGTTTTCAACAATCTCTTCTTTAGTCTTCATCTTTACATTTTACAGTTAAAAATACAAAATTTAATGGGTTGTTCCTATCGCCTTTTATCGCCATTACAAACCTGCTTACCGTGAATGAACAACCAAAGAGATATGCACAACATTAATATTTGCTTTGATATTTTGATTTAATTCAGTTACTTCAATTTCAAAACCTGCAAAATGGAAAAATATACTCTTACTGCATTGCTTGGTATGTGTTTGATCATATCATGTAATAAAACAAATATGCAAACAGGTGAACAGCCATCCCCTGTAAGATATTCATCACAACAGATAGATGCATTCATTAAACAAACGATCGCTGAACAACATGCGTTTGACTGGAATGTTGCGAGTGATGAAATGATATGGAGTGCCTTGCAGGAAAGCGACCAGGTTCTTTCTGTTGGTTATAAACCTGCCGGTATAAACAACCAGGAATTAAAACTGGAAACTGTTAATATCAATGATCCGTCATGGCTGGCTGCAAAGCATGAAGTGCTGAACATCATCTTAACGGAAGAAAAAAGGTCAGGAAAAGATATAACACTGGATAAGATCATTCAATGGGAAGAAAATGTTTTACCTGTAATAGATATCCGTGTAGAGAATTTTTCTACGATACAAAAACTACGTGCCAGCAAACTGGTTCGTTATGCAGAACCCATGGGATATGAGCCGAAGCAGGTTGCAGATAAACCTGCCAGCAGCAGTGGTTGCGGTAGCAATGTAGCAGAACCCGGGCTGGCTGCAGGTATTGATTACACAACGATCCTTCCTGCCAGCAAACAATCATGGAATTACCAGTTTCATAAGATACCGGATGCATGGGCTAAATCAACAGGTGCAGGTGTGAAGGTCTTTATCATTGATACAGGTTGTGAAACCGACCAGGAAAATCTTGGCTCTGCATTCAACCAGGGCAGTTCTTCCGGCAGGACTGTTGAAAAGATCGTAACATTACCGAGGTCTACTTTTTTAGGTATTCCTACCGGCCCCGTAGAAACGCCGGATGATGGTTGCGGGCATGGCACTTCAATGGCAGGCGCCTGTGCAGCACCAAGGGGAACAGATGGAGCAGCGTGTGGAGTTGCCTATAACTGCAACCTGGTAGTATGCCGTGCTGCTGCAGATGTATTCATGGATGAAAGCAGGGAAGTGAAAGGTGCATCCGATGCATTCACAAATGCAGGTAACAGGCCTGATGTAAAGATCATAAGCATGAGCATGGGCAGGATCACAAGCAGTTCACAGTTAGGCGATGCAATAAAATATGCTTATGGAAAAGGTAAACTTATCTTCTGCGCTGCCGGAACATCTTTTGGCTGGTCTGCAGGTTGGTTCGGTGTTATCTTTCCAGCCAATCTTTCGCAGGTGAATGCAGTTACCGGTGTTCGCGACAATCAATTCAATACTACCTGTACAACATGTCATAGCGGGGGAGAAACTGATTTTACGATAGTAATGGAAAAAGCTTCCAACGAACGTCACCCACTCAGCCTGGCAATGACAGGAGACGCACCTTCTACTGTAGGCGGTTCTTCTGTATCAACAGCAACAACAGCAGGTATTGCCGCATTGGTATGGAGCCGTTACCCTGCTTATACAAGAGACCAGGTGCTCAATAAGCTTATCCAAAGCAGTTCCAATTACCCAACAAGGAATTCTTCATTGGGCTGGGGAAATATTAATGCAGATGCTGCAACAAATTAAGTTTATAGTTTAGGGTTCAGAATGTAATACTAATTTCTCAACCCTAAACCCTCAACTCTAAACTTTCTTTCGTGATCAAAATAACTTACCCTGATAAAAAACCTCTAATAAAAACCCAGGAAGGAAAAGAGCTGATCTTTTGCATAATAAGAAAGCGATGGATACAGATCACACCAGAAGAATGGGTACGACAGAATTTCCTGCAATACCTGGTTGAGGTTTTACATTACCCTGCTTCACTGATCGCTGTGGAAAAGCAACTGATGATTGCTGATATAAAAAAGCGTTTCGACATAGTTGTATATGATAAACAGGCAAAGCCCTTCATGATCATTGAATGCAAGGAAATGAATGTGCCTTTATCAGAAGAAGTGTTGCAGCAGGCATTAAGATATAACAGTAACATACAGGCAAATTATCTTATGATAACAAACGGGAGTTATTGTGCAGGATTTGAGAAAGTAGATAATAGCTTTTCAGAAATAAATATGATGCCGGTTTTTTAAGGAGATTTGGTAGTGGGCTAATTTGATTGCTCGTTAAGTTCGTCATTGCGAGGAACGAAGCAATCTTGCTTAATATAGGTAGATTGCTTCACTGCATTCGCAATGACGGGTGTTAAATTAGCCCGGTACTGGAGATTTAATAAAAATCAAGCATTTCAAAACCAAACTTCCTAAACTCTCTAAACATTCTATTGCAAAAAAATCCCCGGATTTCCGGGGATCTGTATTAAAAGAATGATAACAATTAAGGAAATATACCTAACTCCGCATAGCTCGTTGCTACTTTGTTTATCGCATTCACATAAGCTGCCGTGCGCATATCGGGTATAGAAGGATTGCTCTGCCAGATATGCATGATCTCCCTGGTGGCGGTGATCATTGTTTCTTCAAGTCCGCTGTGAACAAGATCCACTTCATCCGGCCCATGCATGATGAACTTGCGTTCTACATCACTTACCTGTTTGCCTGTGAGAGCTTCTATCTGTCCAAGGATATGTGAATTGAGATTTTCAGTGAAACGTTTTTCCATACGGCCATAACGAACGTGGCTAAGGTTTTTCAGCCATTCGAAATAACTAACCGTAACACCACCGGCATTCAGGTACATATCAGGAACACAAAGGATTCCTTTTTTGATGAACACTTCATCAGCCTCAGGAGTACAAGGCCCGTTTGCAGCTTCCCCGATGATCTTGGCTTTTACTCTTGGTGCATTTTCACCATTGATAACATTTTCAAGAGCGGCAGGAATAAGAATATCGCATTCCAGTTCAAGTGCATCATTTGTATGAGCGAGGGTTGTAGTGCCCGGAGCACCTAATATAGTCCCTGTTTTATTCCTGTGTTGTATCAGGTCTTCTTCATTTAAACCATTTTCATTGAAAACAGCACCATCATGTTCTGATATACAGATCACTTTTGCACCGTTCTCACGGAAAAATTTTGCGCTGTGATAGCCCACATTTCCTATTCCCTGTACAACAACTGTTTTGCCTTGTATTCCAAGTGGCAATCCCAGTTTTTTCATAACGTCCGGCATGTTACATACTTCACGGATACCAAAGAATACGCCCATACCGGTAGCTTCTTTTCTTCCTCTAACGCCGCCCTGTGTTACAGGCTTACCCGTTACACAACCTGCAGCGTCAATCTCACCCGGCTTCAGGGATGCATAGGTATCAACGATCCATGCCATTTCCCTTTCACCTGTTCCATAATCAGGGGCCGGTACGTCAATGCCCGGGCCAATGAAATTCTTTTTTACCAGTTCACTCGTATAACGGCGTGTTATCTTTTCCAGTTCATATACGCTATAGTTGCGTGGGTTTATCTTGATACCACCTTTACCGCCTCCAAAAGGCACATTCACGATAGCACACTTATAAGTCATCAGTGAAGCAAGCGCCATCACTTCATCCTGGTTCACTTCATCACTGAAACGGATACCACCTTTACATGGTGACTTATGCTGGCTGTGCTGAACACGATAGGCTTCAATAACTTCAATACTTCCATCGTCTCTTTTAACCGGGAAACGCATTTGATATACACTATTGCAGGCCTTTATCTGTTCCAGGATCCCCGGATCGAACTGTGTGAACTTCGCTGCCTTGTCAAAACTTTTCTCAACACTTTGAAAAAAGCTATACCCTTGATTTGAAGACATAATAATTGGTTTTATTTTTATAATTCAAGCAATCTTTTTTAATTACTAATTACTAATTAAGAATTAGTATTCTCCATCCTCCTCATCTTCCTGTCGAGCTTCAATACATACAAGAACAGCCCAACAAGAATAACCAAACATACAGCAACTACAACATATATTTTACCATTGCTGCGCATGGTATCGGCCATTTCAACTTTCTCCTGCGCAAACAGTGAGCAGTTCATTAATAAACCGCAAAGTAATAATGAAAAACGGGAAAAAAGTTTATTCATGGATCAATGTTTTATCTCTTAATAGTTCAAGCCTGATCTTTATCGTTGCAATCCACACTCCCAGTAATGTCCAGCCGATTATGGCCGGGTAAAAGACCATCCGGAGACGGCTGTCGATATCATTAAAATTAAGTGCGGGGTTCCCGCCTTCGCCGCCCGGTGCCCCGGGATGCAGGCTTCCAACCAGCCTCGGTATGATCCAGATACTGGGGAACAGCATGGCAAAGGCAAAAATGTTATATACAGCGCTTATCCTGGCTCTTTTATCTATATCGGTAAACGATCCACGTAAAACAAAATAAGCAGCATAGATCAATAAAGCAATAGCAGCCCCGATGAGCTTGGGTTCTTTCAGGATACCTGCCAATGACTGGCCCTGGTCGGTCACCCAGGTATAATTTGCCCATATAGTACCGGTAGCGTAACCAAGAATTCCGAACAGGCAGCCTACGGCAGCAAAATTCCTGGCAAAAATATCATTGCGGTAATTAAAACCACGCAGGTATTTAATACTGTAAACAAAACTCACAATGAACAATATCATCATGCCAAACCACATGCATACATGGAAGTAGAGGTTTCGTATGGTTTCATTTAAAATAGGAAGATGTGGTACATCAAGCAAAAAACCGGCAACGATGGTATAAACCAATAATAAGAACGATAATATTTTCCACCAGCTTTTCTGCACCAGCAAGGTTATTTGATTAGAGGCGCAAAGTTATGGGGGAAAGTAGATACGACGAACAAAAAATATGACTGGATTTGATCCGTTATCCGGCATCCGGTATCTAGTCCTTCCACAAATAAGGAAATAATATCACTGCAAGAATAATGACCAGCAGATCGAGCAGACCGATAAGGCCTGCCAGCTGAAGAACTGCCCCTGGTTGGAAAACTTCAGCAAAAGCGGCTTTGCTTACACGCATCAGTAATAATAATTGGGGCAGTATGACCGGGAAACCAAGGATCGCAATAAGTGCTGCGTTCTGTTGTGCTTTGGCTGCGATGGCGCTCATTAAAGTAAATACGAGGCTTATGCTGGTTCCGCCAAGTAAAACAATGAAAATAAAGCGAAGGCTGTCGGTTACAGGATTCTCCAAAAAAACAAAGAATAATAACAGGCTTACCAGGCTCATGATAAGCATCAGGACGATATTAAAAAATAATTTGCCTAAGATGAATTCAACGGGAGAGGAGATGGAATAGAAATATAACATGCGTCCCTTATTCTCCTGCAGAAAACTTTTTGCCACCGTATTTACACACACAAATAATTGTATTACCCAGAACAGGCTGTTCCACACATTTGAATCCGGGCTTTCAGGCAAAGAAAGATAAAGTACAAAAATGGTTGAAGCTATATAAAGCAATATGCCGTAAAAACTATGCTGCTGCCTGAACTCAAGCAGTATATCTTTTTTTACCAGCGCTGTTATACGGTTCATCATGAGTGCAAAGTAAAATTTTATTCATTGTAACTGTGAATATTAAAGCTGTTTTTTACTATTCAATGTGTTCATCTTACACAAACAAATGCAAGCTTCCATGTCACGTCAGTGTCATGAAATATATGCCCAGCCTGCATTCAGGAAAACTACGAAGTAAAAACACCGTTAACAACCTGTTAGCAAATTAGGAAGCAGGCATGGCTGATAAATAAATTTTTACGATTAAATTCATCGTTTACTATTTTTCACTCAACAATTAATTATGAAAAAACTATTACTGTTTGTGTTGTCATTCTCCTTCGTGTATGCGGTGACGGCACAGGAAAAGAATTATTGGTCTTCGCATAATGATGCCGGCAGAATTACAACCGACAAGGCTGTTGCGAGATTATCATTTCCAAAAGAATTCAAATTATTTGATCTGAACCTTGCTCCTTTGCGCCAGGAATTATTTACCGTTGCTGATAATGCAATGAGACATTCAACGGTTATTTCACTGCCAAATGCGGATGGACAGGTTGAACAATTTGAAGTATTTGAAGCATCCAACTTTGAACCTGCCCTGCAGGCACAGTTTCCCCAGATACGTGCTTTCTCAGGAAAAGGGATAACAGATAAATATGCAACCTTAAAGCTGAGTATCTCTCCACAGGGGATACAAACAATGGTTTTCAGGACTGAAAAAGAAAATGAATTCATTGAAGCATATTCACAGGATCATACTGTTTATGCAGTGTTCAAATCTCAAAGGAGGTCCGGGCAATTGCCATGGGCATGTTCTACAGAAGATAAAAAATTAGTTTCTGATATAAATGCCCAGGTTTCCAATACAGGTATTACTTCAAGGTCTGGCGGCGATTTAAAGACCATGCGCCTTGCTCAATCCTGTAACGCAGAGTATTCAAACTATTTTGGAGCAACAAGTGCTTCACAGGTAGCATTGGTATTGGCTGCTTTTAATGCCACACTTACCCGTTGCAACGGTGTTTATGAAAAAGACCTTGCATTGCACCTGAACCTGATCGCAAATACAACTTCAGTTATTTATTACAATCCATCAACAGATCCATATTCAACAAACCTCAGTCAATGGAATTCACAATTGCAATCAACACTCACTTCAGTTATCGGTGAAGCAAATTATGATATCGGCCATATGTTTGGCGCTTCCGGTGGTGGTGGAAATGCGGGTTGCATTGGTTGCGTTTGTACAAACGGATCAAAAGGAAGCGGTATTACATCGCCTGCTGATGGAATTCCACAGGGAGATAATTTCGATATAGATTATGTTGTGCATGAAGTAGGCCATCAATTAGGCGGTAACCATACTTTCTCTATGGACAACGAAGGTTCGGGAGTGAACAAAGAACCAGGTTCGGGTATAACCATCATGGGTTATGCTGGTATCACCGACCAGGATCTTGCTCCACATTCCATAGCTATATATCACCAGGCTACTATTGCACAGATCCAGGCCAACCTGGCAATCAAAACATGCCCGGTTACTACAACTATAACAAATGCAACACCGGTTGTTGCGACACTTACTAATTATACAATTCCTAAAAGCACTCCATTTGCATTGACCGGTTCTGCTACTGATGCAAATGCCGGAGATGTGCTGACTTATTGCTGGGAACAAAATGACAATGCTTCTTCTGCACAGACAGGAGCAAGCAGTGTTGCCAGTGCAACCAAAGCAAGTGGCCCGAACTGGATATCATTTATGCCTACAACATCACCGACAAGATATTTTCCAAAGCTGTCAACCATTCTTGCCGGGGCATTAATATCAGGCCCGTTATCAGGTGGTGATGCAGGAGCAAACACAGAAGCTTTGAGTTCTGTAGCAAGAACACTAAACTTCAGGTTAACTGTGAGGGACAACGCTCCGTATAGTTCTACTGCGCCGGTTAGTGTTGGACAAACTCAATTCAAAGACATGGTAGTAACTGTAAGTTCTGCTTCAGGGCCTTTCTCTGTTACTGCTCCTAACACAGCTGTATCTTATGTTGGTGGTTCAACTCAAACCATTACATGGGCTGTAGCAAGTACAACTGCTGCACCGGTTAGTTGTGCCAATGTAAAAATATCTTTATCAACAGATGGCGGCCAGACTTTCCCGACAGTATTGACTGCAAGTACTGCCAATGACGGAACGGAAGCACTGGTAATTCCAAACACACCAACAACAACTGCCAGGATAAAAGTAGAAGCTGTAGGAAATATCTTCTTCGATATCTGTAATACAAACTTTACGATCACCGCTGGTTCATCATGTGCTGCTCCAACCGGACTTTCATCTTCTGCTATTACAACAAGCAGTGCAACGGTAAGCTGGTCTGCAGTAAGTGGCGCAATAAGCTATGATGTAGATTATAAATTAACTTCATCAGGCACCTGGACAAATGCAGCAACTGCAACAACGGGAACTTCTGTAAACATCAGTGGTTTGTCTGCTTCTTCAACATACGACTGGAGGGTACGAACAAATTGCAGCAGCGGAAGCAGCAGTTATTCTGCAGCACAATTCACAACATCAGCAGTTCCTGTATGTAATGCACCATCCGGACTAAGTGCATCTGCTATTACAACAAGCAGTGCAACAGTTAGCTGGTCAGCAGTAAGTGGTGCAGCAAGCTATGATGTGGATTATAAATTAACGACATCAGGTACATGGATCAATGCTGCAACTGCAACAACAGGTACTTCTGTAAACATCAGCGGCCTTGCTTCTTCTTCGGCTTATGACTGGCAGGTGAGAACAAATTGTACAAATGGATTAAACAGCAGTTATTCTGCTGCTCAATTCACAACAAGCACTCCGGTTACATGTAATGCACCATCAGGATTAAGTTCATCAGGAATAACAACAAGTGCTGCAACAGTAAGCTGGACTGCAGTGGCTGGTGCAAATAGCTATGATGTGGATTATAAACTCACTTCATCAGGCACCTGGACAAATGCTGCAACAGCAACAGCTTCAACTTCTGTAAACATTGGTGGTTTGTCTGCTTCTTCAACATACGACTGGAGAGTGAGGACAAACTGTACAGGTGGAAGCAGCAGTTATTCTGCAGCACAATTCACCACCAGTACGGCACCAACATGTTCAACTGCATTCGAGCCAAATGAAACACAGGCAACAGCAGCAGCCATCTCATCCGGTGTTGCCAATTCAGCAGCTATCAGTACAACAACTGATGTAGATTATTATAAGATCACGACAAGTGCTGTGAGCAATATTGTTTATACATTGGCTGGCCCTTCAGGTGTTGATTATGACCTGTTCATTTACAATAGTGCAGGCACACAGTTAGGTTCAAGCGAAAGCGGTACTGCAAATGAATCAGTTTCATTAACGAACCAGGCTGCAGGAACTTATTATATTAAGGTGTTCGGATATAACGGAGCAAACAGTGCAACCTGTTATACTATTACAGCAACTGCAACAATTGTAACAGGCTGCCAGAGCAGTTATGATGTTTCTACGAACGGAACAACTGCAGGAGCTGCAACAATACCTTTCAATACAAATATCACCGGCCTGATCAGCCCAACTGCTGATGTTGATAATTACAAATTCGTTATTACAACTGGTGGAACGATCACACTCACTTTAACTACACTGCCAGGTGACTATGATATCAAGTTACTGAACAGTGCAGGTACTCAGGTTGGTATTTCACAGAATGGAAGTACTACCAGCGAGACGATCAACTATACTGCTGCTGCAGGAACATACTATGCACAGGTTTATGGATACAATGGCGCCAACAGTTCAACCGTATGTTATACATTGAAAGTACAATTGGGAACAGCTACGAAAGAAGCGATCCCGGTTGCCGAAAATGCTATTGTAAAAATTTATCCAAACCCGGTATCAAATATCCTCAATGTTAGTTTGCTGGGTGTTGTAAGCAGGCAAAGCACAATCCAGGTGGTTGATGCAAAGGGTACAGTAGTGTTGGAACAAAAGCTTGTGAATAATCCACAGGCGATAGATGTATCAAAACTTGCCAAAGGTGTTTATATGATCAGGTCAAATAATGGCGGATCGGTGATCACATCCAAGTTTGTGAAACAATAAGATAGTTTTCATGAATAAAAAAAGCCATCCTTATCTAAGGATGGCTTTTTTGTTTTGATTTGCCCTTGATGAATAGCCCCGGATGAATTGCCCCGGACTTAAGTCCGGGGCAATTCATAAATATCAATCTTTATCCTGTGCACATTGCCTGCACCTGGGTTCATAAATATCTTTTTCACCGAGCAGTACCTGTCCGCCGCCGGCAACCTTACGATAACTGATATTGGCGATGTTGCCGCATTTCATGCAGATGGCGTGCAGTTTGGTGATATAATCAGCTTTGGCAAGCAGGTTGGGCATTTGTCCGAATGGATTTCCCTGGTAATCCATATCCAGGCCCGCCACGATCACCCGGATACCCCTGAGTGCCAGTTGTTCGCATACATTGGCAATCTCGGCATCGAAAAATTGTGCTTCATCAATACCTACCACATCTACGTTTTGCGCCAATAACAGGATCCTTTCAGAACTATCTACCGGTGTTGACTGGATGGCATTGGTATCATGGCTCACTATCTTTACTTCATCATAACGTGTATCAATAGCTGGCTTAAAAATCTCCACTTTCAGGTTTGCGATCTTCACCCTTTTCAGCCTGCGGATCAATTCCTCTGTTTTTCCACTGAACATGCTCCCGCAGATCACTTCTATCCAACCCCTGCGCTCACCTTTAAAATTCGGTTCTATAAACATTAAGTATAATTTTTAAAATTGTGTTTGTAACTTTAACCCATTACGTGCAAAGATTATGGTTTCCGCTCACCGGGCAAAACAAAATTAATGTATGTGATAAGTAATTAATAAAACCAGCTTTATGGACCGGGTGGAAACCCTTTGTAAAAAACTGCAGGAACAACTATTGCAAAACGCTTCTGTTGACCAGCTTTTGCTTACCGTTCAAATGTTGCAGTCTGAACTGATGCATGTAAAAGCAAGCGGGCAATCTGCCGGCTCGGGACAGGCTGTTGCTATAGATATGCCCAGCAGTTTTGAAAAAGCTGATGATAATAAACCCGAAGAGAAAATAATACAGGTATTACAGGTAGATGAAGCGGAACTGGAGGCAGAGCTGGAAGAAATAAAACGGAATGCAAAGGCCAGGGACCAGATCAGTGCTACTAACAAACCTAAATTATTATTCGACCCGGTAGAAGATATTCCCACACTGGCACACCAGGAATCTGCAAAGGATAAACAGAAAAAAGAATTACACGAAGCTATCGCCGTGGACCGTGGCGCTTCGCTGAACGAAAAATTAAAACAAGCCAACCTGGAATTAAGTGATGCATTACAGGAAGTGCCGGTAAAAGACCTTAAAAAAGCGATCGGCATCAACGACCGTTTTCTTTTTATTAAAGAGCTTTTCCGCGGTGATGAAGTGATGTATGAACGTAGCATTAAAACGATCAATGGATTTTCAATCTATCCCGAAGCAGAATACTGGATAAAACGGGAGTTGAAATTAAAGCTGGCCTGGGATGAAACAAATCCTGCAGTAAAACAATTTGATCAGCTGATAAGAAGACGGTTCCTTTGAATATGATCAATGATCTTGCCTGTTGCCCCTTTGTTATTATAAACAAAATCCTTTGCAGCAATCCCGGTTTTAGTCAAAGTTTCTTTATCATCAAATAATTTCTTCAATACAGCTTCCAGTTGCAATAGTCCGCCTGCAGTAACGGCACCACCACATTCAACCAATCCCTTTGCTTCGGAGTATTTTTCATATACAGGGCCGAACACAACCGGTTTCCCGTAAACGGCCGCTTCCAGTACATTGTGTACGCCTTCACTGCCAAAGCCACCACCAACAAAAGTCACATCAGCATATTGATATAGCCTCGAAAGCATACCGATGTTATCAATGATTAATACATGTGCATCAGCAGGTAAATTGTTTTTTTCTTTGAGTTGCGAATAAAGTACCGGCTCTTTGAATTCTTTTTTTACATCGGCAATATTGCTTTCATGGATCTCGTGTGGTGCAATAATGAATTTAATATGCGGGTTTGCATTTACAAAATGCAACAACTCAATTTCATCTTCATCCCAGGTGCTGCCGGCAACCAATACACGATCATCCCCGATAAATTCTTTTATATAAGGTACCTGCTCATTTTTTTCTGCAATGGCGATGACCCTGTCGAAACGTGTATCGCCTGTTATCACCGCATGATCTTTAATACCAATGGATGCAAGCAATGAAACAGATTCTTCATCCTGCAAAAAGAACCAATCGAAGAACGACAGCATCTTCTTCCAGATAACACCATACCATTTAAAAAATGGCTGGCTCTTCCTGAAAATACCCGATACAAGCAAAACAGGAATATTCCTGCTTTTCAATTCTGCCAGGTAATAATACCAGTATTCATATTTTACCCAAAGTACCAGGCCGGGATTAATATGGTCGACCAGTTTTTTTGCGTTGATGATACTGTCCATCGGTAAATAGAAAACATAATCTGCACCCGCATAGTTTTTCATTACCTCGTAACCACTGGGAGAAAAAAAACTCAATACGATCTTATGAGACGGGTACCTTTTTTTAATGTCTTCCAGTAATGGGCGCCCCTGTTCAAATTCCCCCAGGCTGGCGCAATGCATCCAGATCGTTTTTTCTGTAAAAATCCTGGATGGAAATTCCTTTCTCCCTTTTATCCATAAGCGGGCCTTCTCATTCCACGGCGAAACAACGCGGATACCTACAGAATAAAGCAGCAGGAAAAGATTATAGAAGAGGATGCTCAATCGATCATTTTATAGCCAAAAATACAGGGTATTACCGGTTAAAGCAATTCATAATGAGTATCTTGATTTAGGATTTCAAATCTTATCTTTGCGCCGTTTAAAACAGACTTTATGAGGCCCTTACAAATGGTTGATACGAAGACACAGTATCACAAAATCAAAGCGGAAGTTGACGCCGCAGTAATTGCAGTAATGGAAAGTTCCCAGTTCATCGGGGGAGGGCCTGTAAATGAATTTGCTGCGGCACTTGCCAGATACAACGGCAGTAAGCACGTGATACCATGTGCCAATGGTACAGATGCCCTGCAGATCGCCATGATGGCATTGGGACTGCAACCGGGTGATGAAGTGATCCTTCCGTCATTTACCTATATTGCTACGGTTGAAGTAGCAGCTTTACTCAATATAAAACCCGTATTTGTTGAGGTAGATAAAAAAACCTTCTGCATAGATCCTGCCGTTATCGAAAAAGCGATCACTCCTAAAACAAAAGCTATAGTACCCGTTCATTTATACGGCCATGCTGCCGATATGCAGGAGATCATGGATATAGCGGCGAGGCACAATCTGTTTGTTATAGAAGATAATGCACAGGCCATCGGAAATGATTACACTTTTTCAAACGGCACAATCAAAAAAACAGGAAGCATCGGGCATATTGGCTGTACTTCTTTTTACCCTTCAAAGAACCTGGGTGCATTTGGTGATGGCGGCGCTATTTTTACTGATGATGATGCCCTGGCAACACAACTGAAAATGATAGCATCCCATGGGCAAAGCAAGCGCTATTATCACGATGTTGTAGGTTGCAATTCCAGGCTCGATACCATGCAGGCAGCTATATTGAATATCAAGCTCCGCTACCTGGATGAATACATAGCAGCCAGGCGTAAAGCAGCCGATTATTACGATGCTGCTTTTGCACATAATAAAAAAATAGAAATACCGTTTCGTAAGGGAAATAATAAACATGTATTCCATCAGTACACACTGATATTGCATGATGTAGATCGTGACGCTCTCAGCCAGTTTCTGGCTGATAAAGGAGTTCCATCCATGATATACTATCCTGTTCCCGCCCACAGGCAGAAAATGTTCGATGCCTTTGGAGGAAGCAAATTTGATTTGCCTGTCACCGACTGGATGACAGAACGGGTTATCTCACTGCCCATACACACGGAGCTTGATGAGGAACAACAGGCATTTATTGTTTCACAGGTCCTTGAATTTACGGGCAAATAAGCATAACAACTTAATCAGAATCACATGAAGATTGCCGTGATCGGTACTGGCTATGTAGGTTTGGTAACAGGAACCTGTTTCGCTGAAACCGGTAATACCGTTACATGCGTTGACATAGATGAACGTAAGGTTGAAAAATTGTCAATGGGCCTGATCACCATTTATGAGCCGGGCCTTGAAAAATTATTCTTACGAAACCAGAAAGAAGGAAGGCTTTATTTCACCACTTCTACCACCGAGGCAATAAAAGAAGCACAGGTTATTTTCCTTGCTTTACCTACACCATCCGGTGAAGACGGCAGCGCAGACCTGAAATATATTCTTGGAGTAGCAAGTGACCTGGGTAAACTCATAAAACCCGGCGATTATAAAGTCATCATTGATAAAAGCACGGTACCTGTCGGTACTGCTGAAAAAGTAAAGGCAGCCATTTTAAAAACTGCGGGTGAGAATATCGAGAAATCATTTGATGTCGTTTCTAATCCTGAATTTTTACGTGAAGGAGTAGCCGTAGATGATTTTATGAAGCCCGACAGGGTTGTTATCGGAACAAGTTCTGAAAGAGCGGTGAAAGTGATGAACGACCTCTATGCTCCATTTGTAAGGCAGGGGAACCCGATCATTTTCATGGATGAAAAATCTGCAGAGCTCACCAAGTATGCAGCCAATTCATTCCTGGCCGTTAAGATCAGTTTCATGAATGAGATCGCACAGCTTTGTGAAAAATTCGGCGCTGATGTGGATATGGTTCGTCGTGGTATCGGCAGCGATGAACGTATCGGGAAAAGATTTTTGTTTCCCGGTATCGGTTATGGCGGAAGTTGTTTTCCAAAAGATGTACAGGCACTGGCCAGGTCATCGTCGGAAATAGGATATGATTTTAAGATATTGAATGCTGTGATGAATGTGAATGATTTTCAAAAACTTCATCTCATGCCCAAGATCAATAAATATTTTGGAGGCAGCCTGGCCGGAAAGCATTTTGCATTCTGGGGGCTGGCATTCAAACCCAATACAGATGATATCAGGGAGGCGCCGGCATTGTACATGATTGAAGCGTTGCTTGCGGAAGGTGCCAGCATTGCTGCATTTGACCCCGAAGCAATGCGGAATGTAAAAGAAATAATGGGCGACAGGATCAGCTTTACCGATACCCAGTATGAGGCACTTGAAAATGCAGATGCCCTGATTATTGCAACAGAATGGAATGAATTCAGGACACCCGATTTTGCCCGGATAGCTTCAAAACTAAAAAGCAAAGCCATTTTTGACGGAAGAAATTTATTCGACCTCACACAAATGAAGGAACTGGGATTTCATTATGAAAGTGTGGGCAGGAAGGCGATCATTAATAATTCGTAATTAATAATTTATAATTAATATAGTGCCGACTAAAAAAGTTTTAATCACAGGAGCAGCTGGTTTTCTTGGTTCGCATTTATGCGACCGGTTCATTAAGGAAGGCTTTGATGTGATCGGCATGGACAACCTTATTACCGGCGACCTGAAAAACATAGAGCACTTATTTAAACTGAAGAATTTTGAATTCTATCACCACGATGTTTCAAAATTCATTCATGTTACGGGAAAGCTCGATTATATACTGCATTTCGCTTCTCCTGCCAGTCCCATCGATTATTTAAAGATCCCCATCCAGACATTAAAAGTGAGTTCGCTGGGCACACATAACTGCCTGGGTCTTGCATTGGCAAAAAATGCACGCATCCTGGTTGCCAGCACGAGTGAAGTATATGGAGATCCGCTGGTTCACCCGCAAAATGAAAATTACTGGGGTAATGTCAATCCCATTGGCCCACGTGGTGTTTATGATGAAGCAAAGCGTTTCCAGGAAGCCATTACCATGGCATACCACAGTTTTCATAATGTTGATACAAGGATTGTACGCATATTCAATACTTATGGCCCACGCATGCGCTTAAATGACGGAAGGGCTTTACCCGCTTTTATCGGCCAGGCATTGCGTGGCGAAGACCTGACGGTTTTCGGCGATGGTACCCAAACCAGGAGCTTCTGTTATGTTGATGACCTTATTGAAGGCATCTACCGGTTATTGATGAGCGATCATATATTACCTGTGAACATCGGCAACCCTGATGAAATATCATTGAAGGATTTTGCAGATGAGATCATTAAACTCACTGGCACAAAACAAAAGATCGTATACAAGCCGTTGCCTGTAGATGATCCAAAGCAACGCCAGCCTGATATCAGCAAAGCAAAAGAAGTATTGAACTGGCAGCCGGCAGTAAGCAGGGCTGAAGGTCTTAAAATAACCTATGAATATTTTAAAAGCCTGCCTAAAGAAGAATTAAATAAATTGCCTAAAGAATTTCAAAGAAAATAATAAAACCCTATATATGTATCAGGATTTACTCGACAAGAAAAAAACATTAGCAGTAATTGGCCTTGGTTATGTGGGCCTGCCGATCGCACTGGAATTCGCGAAGAAGATAAAAGTAATCGGCTTCGACATCAATGCAGAAAGAGTTGCCATGATGCAGAAAGGAATCGATCCAAGCAAGGAACTGGATTCATCCGCTTTTGAGAATTGCGATATAGAATTTACAAACAGCCTCGACGTGTTGAGAAAGGCTAACTTTTTTATAGTGGCTGTACCCACACCTGTTGATGAGCATAATGTGCCAGACCTCGTGCCTGTTCAAAAAGCAAGCGGAACGATCGGAAAGGTTTTGAAGAAAGGAGATTATGTTGTTTTTGAAAGCACGGTTTATCCTGGTTGTACGGAAGAAGATTGTGTTCCCATCATTGAAGAACTCTCAGGCCTTAAAATGGTAACGGATTATAAGATCGGTTATTCACCGGAAAGGATCAACCCGGGCGATAAGGAACATACCATCAGTACGATTGTAAAAGTAGTGAGCGGTTGCTGCGATGAAAGCCTTGATACAATTGCAAAAGTGTATGAACTGGTAGTAAAAGCAGGTGTTCACAAAGCATCATCCATAAAAGTTGCTGAGGCAGCGAAGATCATTGAGAACACACAGCGTGACCTTAATATCGCGTTGATGAATGAACTTTCCATCATTTTTGATAAGATGAACATCAATACATTCGAAGTACTGGAAGCAGCCGGAACGAAATGGAACTTTTTGAAATTCCAGCCGGGGCTTGTTGGAGGGCATTGCATTGGTGTAGATCCGTATTATCTCACTTATAAATCGCAAAAACTTGGTTACGACAGCCAGGTAATACTTGCAGGAAGGACGATCAATGACGGCATGGCTGATTATGTTGCAAAAAAAATACTGCAGCATATCATCAAGAATAACGGTAACATAAAAGAAGCGAAAGTATTGGTGATGGGCGCTACATTCAAGGAAAATGTAAGTGATATCCGTAACAGTAAAGTGGCCGATGTGGTAAAAGAATTAAAATCATTCTCATTGAACGTGGAAGTAACAGATCCGCATGCAAGCAGTGAGGAACTGCAACATGAATATGGGTTCGGTCTCACATCCAAAACCGGGAATGATTATGATGCAGTGATCGTGACAGTGCCGCATGGTGATTATAAAAAACTGGACGATGCTTATTTTTCTTCTATAACAAAATCACATGCAATGGTTGCAGATCTGAAAGGGACGTATCGTGGAAAAATAAAGAGCAGGACATACTGGAGCTTATAACTAACAGCTAATAGCCATCGGCTGTTGGCAGGAAAGGTTAGTATTATACGAAGGATAAAATTATGAGTAGCATTTTTCATACAAAAGATATCAGCAACGACAGCTTCCTGGTTACCGGTGGCGGTGGATTCATTGGCGGCCACCTGGCAGAATATTTATTGATGCATGGTGCCAAAAAAGTACGGGTGCTGGATAATATGGTGAATGGTTTTGAAAAGAACCTGGCTGTATTAAAGAAATATCCTGCTTTCGAATTCATAGAAGGCGATATCAGGAATGCAGATACCTGTAACAAAGCCTGTGAAGGGATTGATTATATAAGCCACCAGGCTGCACTTGGATCAGTGCCACGCTCTATCAAAGAACCACTTTATTTCAATGAAGTGAATGTGGGCGGTTTTGCCAATATGCTGAAAGCCGCAGTAGATAATAAAGTAAAACAGTTTGTATATGCATCTTCTTCTTCTGTATATGGCGATGAACCAACATTGCCAAAGCAGGAAGAAAAGATCGGCAATTGCCTTTCGCCTTACGCAGCTACCAAAAAGACAAATGAATTGTATGCACAGGTTTATGCCGACGTTTATGGTATTAACCTGGTAGGGTTTCGCTATTTTAATATTTTTGGACCACGCCAGGATCCAGACGGAGCCTATGCTGCTGTTATTCCATTGTTTGTAAAAGGGATCATTAACCGTACACCTGTTTATATAAACGGCGATGGTGAACAGACAAGGGACTTTACTTTCATAGACAATGCTGTGCAGGTAAATGTAAAAGGAATGCTGACAGAAAATAAAGAAGCATTAAATAAAGTATATAATGTTGCCATAGGAGAGAATTTTTCTGTTAACTATTTATACAATGCCTGCAAGGAATATTTAAAAAGTGATTGGGAAGCCACTTACAGGGAACCAAGGGCAGGAGATATCCGGAACTCACTCGCCGATATTTCGCTGGCAAAAAAATTACTCGGTTATCAACCGACAAAAAAATTCGAAGATGGGCTTACAGAAACAATTGAATTTTTCAAACAGATGTATTCAAATGGATAAATTGATACATTATTAATTATCCATTAAAAATTATTAATTAAAGAATGCCATTTACAAAAACTGATCTACCGGGCTTAATGATATTCGAACCGGTTGTATTTAAAGACAGCAGGGGATATTTTTTTGAAAGCTATAATGCAAAGACATGTCTTGCTGAAGGCGTTGACATAAAATTTGTGCAGGATAACCAGGCCAAATCCTCTTATGGTGTTATCCGCGGTTTGCATTATCAATTGCCACCGCATGCCCAGACCAAGTTCGTCAGGGTTTTATCGGGAAGCATCCTCGATGTTGTTGTAGACCTTCGCAAAGGATCGCCAACATTCGGGAAAGCATTTTCAATTGAGCTTTCTGCAGAGAACTGCAGGCAATTGCTCGTACCACAGGGTTTTGCCCATGGATATGCTGTCCTTAGCGAAACGGCAGAAGTGCTTTATAAATGTGATACATTCTATAATAAAGAATCAGAAGGAGGTATTGCATTTAATGACCCTTCATTGAATATTGACTGGAGAATACCTGCAGACAAACAGGTAATATCTGAAAAGGACATGGTGCAGCCTTTGTTCAAAGATTGCAGAAACAGTTTTGAATTTATTCCTTAACCTCTACCGCCTTGAGCACTAAAAAAAATATCCTTGTTACCGGTGCCAATGGACAATTGGGTATGGAGTTCAGAACACTTGCTTCCGCTTATCCTGCCTGTAATTTTTTATTTGCTTCAAGAGAAGAGCTTTCCATTACTGACCAGTCATCTGTTGAAAATTTTTTTTCAACCAATAAGATCGATCATTGCATTAACTGTGCTGCCTATACTGCGGTAGACAAAGCAGAAACGGAAAAAGAAGCTGCTTTTGAAAGCAATGCAACTGCAGTTGGAATACTTGCTGCACTTTGTAAAAAATATCATGCCGGCTTCATACACATTTCAACCGACTATGTCTTTAATGGAAGAGGAACGACACCATATAAAGAAACCGATGAAACAGACCCGGTAAATATATATGGCGCTTCCAAACTACAGGGCGAACAGGAAGCAGTAAAGAATAATCCCGATTCTGTTATTATAAGAACATCCTGGGTTTACAGCAGCCATGGTAAGAATTTTGTGAAGACCATGTTGCGGCTAATGGGTGAAAAGAAAAATATTTCGGTTGTGAATGACCAGTGCGGTTGTCCTACCTATGCTCATGATCTTGCAAAAGCAATCATGACAATTATTGCCAGGCCAATTCCCGGTATTTATAATTATTGCAATGTGGAAGCGATCAACTGGTATGAATTTGCCTTGTCTATCAAACAGCTTTGCGGCAGTGATTGTGAAGTGGCACCGGTTTCGACTGCTCAATATCCTACACCTGCCAAACGCCCGGCTTATTCTGTTTTGGATACATCAAAGATCCATCACACATATAATTTAGACATTCCTTTCTGGAAAGACAGTTTGCGTAACTGTATTGCTCTACTCTTGTAATACTCCTGCTTTACTTTTTATTGATGTATAACTTCTTTGTGAAGGTCAGTTTATCATTCATTATACGTAACATGTAAATCCCAGTAGCCAGTACAGGTAATTTAAAGCTGTAAGCGTTTATGTTTTTTTCAGTTGTTGTATATTTTATCAATTGTCCGTTCGCTCCATAAAGCGCCAGTTGCATATTATCCTGCTTTTTATTGAATGTAATTTCAACGGTATTGCTTTGGTCGTTATAATAAACTGAAATGATATCAGGTTTGTTCAATTGAACAGCCACTATATGGGAATAAGTATATCGGGCATCAAAATCAACCTGCTTCAGCCTGTAATAATTGATACCTGTTTCCGGGTGTGCATCAACTAATGAATAATCATGCGGTAATGATGTTGTGCCATTGCCATTAACTCTTCCGATCTTAATAAAGTTAATTCCATCGTTGCTTCTTTCTACATCAAAATAATGGTTGTTGTATTCGGCCGTTGTTTTCCAGTCGATAAAAACTTCCCTGTTGCGTAACACAGCAGTAAAACTTAATAGTGTAATGGGTACAGGGTCTACCATGATGCCTGCATCTATATTAGTGATGTTGGCTCCAGGCGTGATATTGAAATTACCTGTTCTTCCGGTTATATCAGCTTTGCTGTTGTTATTCGCAGCAGTACCACCTACATTTTGAAGTGTAAATAAATATCCAAAAGGTTTGCTGAATACTGCATAATAATCATCACCTGGCGGAACATCTCCAAAAAAATAAATACCATTGGAATTGGTTACAGTTGAGGAAACATTAAATCCTAGACTATTGTACAGTTTTACATTCATGCTGCTTACGCCCGATTCACTGGGATCCTGTATACCATTTTCATTTACATCAAACCACATGAAATTACCGGTAGTGGCCAGCGTAGGACAAATATTTACAACCAATGTTCCTGTGCCAATGCTGTTGCATCCTGATGTATTATCTGTTACCTCCAGGTTATATTGTGTAGTTCCTGTAGCTGTTGTAATAATAGAAGGATTTAATGAATTTATGTTGCTGAGTGTTCCATTATCCGGGCTCCATAAATATGAATACGATCCTGGCGGGGTTATCACGGGATTAAATGTAGTATTGTTATTTCCCAGGCAAGTTGTTACAGTTGGTATTGTAATTTGTGGCGCGGGAAGAGAATTTACACCTACAACCAGATTACCTGTTGCAATACACCCGTCAGTATTGGTCGCTGTAAGCGTATAAATGGCCGAAGTAGTTCCAACACATGCCACCGGGTTAGCAATCGCTGGATTCGATAATCCTGCGGAAGGCGACCATTGATATAATACACCGTTGACTGGCGTAGTGCCGATCTGTACACAACTATTCTGGCAGACTGTTGCAGTGCTTAGCTGGGGTAATACAAGCTCCTGCACTGTTATTACAATTGTATCATTTGATGAACATGAAACATTATTATCTGTTTTTGTGAGAATGTATGTGAATATTCCACTGCTGTTCGCTGTATACACAGGAGTAGGATCTGTTGGGTCACTCAGGTTTGTAACAGGACTCCAGCTATAACTGATTCCTGCACCTGCTGTATTAGCCGGGCTTCCTATTGTTAATGTTTCATTCCTGCAAATGGTTTTATCCGCTCCGGGAACCGGCGCAACGATGGCGGGAATTATTTTAATGGTATCTGTGTATAAACAACCATTAAAATCTCTTACCCTTAAAGCAAAAGTGGTTGGTACATTGGGTGGTGGGTTCAATGTACTGGGATTGGCAATGTTGCTGTTTGTAACCATCTGGGGTGGAAACCATACATAGTTAGTCATGCCAACGGGCGCACCGACCCCCAATGCAAATGGTCCGTTTGAAGGACAAAAATTTATATCTGGCAGATCAAATGCGGGGTTACTAACTGATACGATTACCTGGTCTGTGGCGGGTACAACACAGGAACCCGGAAATGTTGCAAGCACAGTATATGTAGTAGTAACAGTTGGATTAGCCTGTGGTTGTGCAATACCGGCATTGTTAAGCCCTGTAACCGGTGACCATTGATAAGTAACTCCCGGCAAAGCCGGTGAGCCGATCTGCACCGATTGCCCCGGGCATATTATTCTGTTAATAGCGTTAGGTATTGTAGGACTATTATTCACAACGATATTTACCTGGTCTGTTGAAATACATCCTGCAGATGTTGTAGCTGTAACAGTAAATGTAACATCGGTGGCAATCAATACTTCAGGCTGTGCGGAAAACTGGTCGGTACCATTTTGCCAGGGAGATGCCTGTGGCTCCCACGAGTAAGTGGTATTGGGTTGTGCTGCTGTACCTAACTTAGCTGTACCATTGCTGCAGATGACCCAATCCGGCCCTGCATTTACTGCAATATTCTGGACATACACGATAACAGTATCGTTCAATATACAGCCGGCGCTGTTTGTGATCTTTACTTTATATGCTGCCTGTGAACCTACAGTTGCAACGGGGTTACTGATATAATTATTTGATAACCCGGTCCCGGTCCATTCATAAGTATACCCGGTCACAGTTGGCAAGCCGATCATTACGGGTACATTGGCACAGATGGCTGTATCCGGTGCAGGAAAAACAGGAGAGGCAAACAATGGATCATTTACCAGTATCGTATCAGTGCATTGAATAGAAGGATCAGTGGCATCCGTAACTGTTACAGTATATACCCTCGGCACATTATCGGTGAGATGAACAATGCTTCCCGTATACGCGGATAAGCCTACCTGTGGGCTCCATGAATAAACAGCATTTGTAATACTGCTTCTTGCAATTAACGTAACATCTCCATTATTCGCTGCATAACCGGGGCAATGATATATTGCACTTGTATCTATTTCCACCAAACAACCATTACCACCACCAACAGTGCTACAGAGTTCAGGAACCACTACTTCACTATAACAACTACCCCCATTATAAGAGACGGTAAGGCCATAAATGGTATTACCGCCAACAGATGCGCTCACCGGTACCTGGGGCAGGTTCGTAGCGCCTGTAAAATTGCCAGGTCCGGAAATTTTTGTCCATGAATATGTTTCGTTGAGGTTTGCTGTACGGTCGGGTAGACCGACAAGCCTGGGGCCACATCCAGGTCCACCTGCCCTTGATTCTATTGTTGCCACAACCGTTTGATCTGTGAATGAGCAACCCTGTTTCTGAGCTGTAAGCGTGATGGTTGCCGGATTGGGTATTGGCATATTAGCATTAGGGTAAGGATAATAAGTAATAATAGAATTGAGATCATTCGTAAGATAAATTGCCGGGCTCCAATAGTAGTTGAATCCGGCTTCTGATGCTGTTCCCAATACAGCACTGTCTTGTAAGCAAATTACCTTATCAGGTCCGGCCACATTTGGCGTTGCAGGGCCAGCTACCGGTGTTATTTTTACCGTATCTTTTGTGATACAAATACCTCCTCCTGATTTAGGAACAGTAAGCGTCAGCTCATACTCTGTTGGAACAACAGGATTTGCAAAAGGCTGGGCAATATCCGTAGCGGTAAGAGAAGTGCCCGGTTGCCAGTCATATATAATACCTGGAAGATCTGCTATTGCGGCAGTGCCGATCCTTACTGATGCACCCGCACAATTGTTCTTGTCAATCCCTGCATCTGCACGATGAGCAAGTACAACAGCCTGGCCGATCTGTTTACAACCCAAGGCATCTGTTACTACAAGGGTATATATTGTATTTACAAGAGGGCCAACAGAAGGATTAGGAACAGGTGCAGCGCCCATATCCCAAACATAAGAAGTATAGGGAGGAGTGCCTCCTGTAACAGTAGGGGAACCTCCTATAGTAATAGCAGATCCAGGGCAGGTATGATATGGGCCACCTGCATTTACCGTTGGCGCATTTAAATTGTTTACCAATGCAACTGCTGTATCACTGGTATGGATAAGTGCATTTCCGCAGTCGGTTGATGAAAATGATAATCTCCTGTAATATTGATCAACTGTACCAACTATTGGCGTATAATCCTTAAACGTAGCTTCCGGGATATCAGCCCATGGCCCCGATAATGCATATGCCATTTGCCATTGATAAGTGGCCCCTCGCAGGAGAGTTTGCTGATTCGGTATGGCATTGTGGTAGATCGTTGGCAGACTGTCTGCCGGCACAATTATTTCTGGCGCCGTGATCAGCTGTGCCAAACCATATTTACAAACTGTTTGCGTTTTAGGTGACAGCGTATCGCCTGAGATCTTATATCTATCCGAACAAAAAGATATTTTAGTTAAGAATTGATCATTTGCCCCCTGTAGTAAAATGTTATCAGTTACGGGATAATTTAAAGAATTTGTTCTCCCGTTCAAATAAATATTACCACCTTCAACCGCCATTCCTGTTGGAGTTTCATCGTTACTTCCGCCAACGTATCCACTGAAAATATTTGTTCCGCCTGGCCCAAATATCATCAGTAAATTATCTATACCGCCGCTGAAGGTAGTTCCATCACTTATCTGGTAGCTGGCGAGATCCGTTTGATTGAGCAGGTAGATCTTATCGCCGGAAACCTGCAAAGGCAACTGGTTAGTTATCTTACCCAAAAATGTAGAAAATACAATATCCCCGGCCGGCCCCAGTTCTGTAAAGAAACCTGTAAAGTTTTGATTATAAAATTGACTACCGTTGGTAACAACAAAATCAGGTTTTGCACCAATACCTGCTATATAAAGGTTCCCGTTTAATATCCCTAAGCTTGGGTAAATTGGATAGGGATATACCCTTAACTTTTTAGTATAGCCAATCGTACCATTCACATTGATCTTATAGATGATCACATCAAGCAGGGAAAAAGATGATGGAGGATATGTTCGTCCTGATATAAAAACTTCACCATTTGAAACCAATAATGAATATAATTCTTCTGTGTCATCGCTGGAGAGATACGTTGAAAAGCCAATACTGCCATCAGAATTTAACTTCGTAAAAAAACCATCATAATCATCTAAGGCGGTGCTGGCGGTAGAGCCATTTGTTGCCGGGAAGTTTGTTGAAGTAGTGTGGCCAGTCAAATATAGTTCTCCATTTACAAGCTCAGAAGCCGATACGTTTTCCCAATTATTTCCTGAAATGTACCTGGAATAAATTGTATTGAAATTGGAGCTGTTTAATTTTTTAATATAACCATGCTGTATATAACCGGTTGTAGGTGGAGGGTTGCTTCCAATTGTAACCGGTAAATTGGTGGAATTTGTATTTCCAACCAGGTAAACAGCTCCATCCTGGACATACATTTTCTGTACGCCTTGAATGAAAAAGTAATCCGACATATAGTCTATTACCTCAGAAAAAATAATTGAGCCGTTTATGGCGCTCATCTTTGTAATAAATCCACCGGCAGTTATTGGATTTCCGTTGGTGATAGGAAAATTTGAAGATATTGTCTGGCCGGAAATAAACAATTCATTACCTGCTATTTCAATTTCTTTTGGCTCATCTTGCCCATTGCCGCCTAAAAATGTAGAAAAAGCAATGGCACCGCTGGTATTTAGTTTTGTTATAATTACATCAGTCCCTCCGCCATATACAGAGCCATTTGTAACGGGGTAATCAGCAGAAGATGATTCCGCAATTATGTAAACTTCTCCATTAATTACCTTTAATGATCTAAAGAATTCATATCCACTTCCGCCAAGATATGTTGAATAGATCACGGAACCATTTTGATCGTATTTTGCAACTGTTAAGTCATAAACACCATGGAAAGTACTCCCATTTGTTACAGGAAAATTTGATGAGGTTGTTACGCCGGCAACATAAGTCTCACCATTAACTACCAGCATTTTTGAAGTATATTCTTCTCCTGTACCTCCTCTGTATTTAGAGTAGTTAATATAAGGTTGTCCCCACGCGCTATTTTGCAATAATGCTGCAGCAATTAATAATACACAGCTAAGAATATTAAGTCTTTTCATTTTGCTGGTGAAATAAAATAGAGATAGCGCCGGAATTAAGAGGGAAAGGATTTAAAGCGTTATTGAAAGATATACAATATATCGAATAACCCAAAACGTAGACCGGCTTATTGTTGTAAAGGCTGCTTATGCATCTTTATTCCTTATGTAAACTAATTTGATCCCTGCCTTATCAGTTTCTTTTTTATCTATTTCAAACTGTGGAAGTGACTTTATAAGTGGGGTTAATTTCAGGAATCCATAATTTCTCGGATCAAAATTTGGTTGCTTTTTCAATAACAGGTTTCCAACATCGCCTAAAAAAGCCCAGCCATTTTCATCAGCAAGGTCATTGATGGTTGTTTTAATGAGTTTGATCGTTTCTTTACTCACTTTATCTACAGACGCTTTTGGTTTATGTTTTACTTCTTTTGTTTTTGTTTCACTGCTTTCTGTTTCATCTACCATGGGAATGATCTCCATGTAAATGAATTTATCGCATGAAACAATGAATGGGTTGGGTGTTTTCTTTTGCCCGATGCCGAACACTTTCATGCCTGCTTCCCGAAGTCTTGTTGCCAGCCTGGTGAAATCACTGTCGCTTGATACAATACAAAATCCGTCAACCTTTCCTGAGTATAAAATATCCATTGCATCAATGATCAATGCAGAATCACTTGAATTCTTCCCGGTTGTATAACTGTATTGCTGGATCGGTGTCAAAGCATTTTGTAATAAAACGCCTTTCCATCCCGATACGGTTGGTTTTGTCCAGTCGCCATAAATTCTTTTGAAAGTGGGTGTGCCGTATTTCGCTATCTCTTCCATCACACCTTTTATATTACTGTAAGGCACATTGTCTGCATCTATCAATACAGCAAGCCTTATTTCTTTTTGAATATCCATAACACAAGGTAGATATTTTATCTGGTATCAGTATTCAGCCGTTAGTTAAACGGCTGGAAGCTAATAGCTATATTTGCTGCATGCAGTCATTTACAACAACAAGTCGCATCATCGTTACATGCAGTAACCGGTTGTCAGCATATCTTCAGCAGGAGATTATTGAATTGGGATTTAAACCGGTGCGTTTATTTAAAACCGGTGTGGAACTACAGGGTACACTGCTTGATTGCATAAAACTCAACCTGAACCTTCGTTGCGCCAGCCAGGTGTTGTTCTCATTAAAAGAATTCAGTGCACGAAATGCGAATGATGTTTATGATAACCTTATGGGTTATGAGTGGGAACAGTTTATTCCTGCTGAAGGATATTTTTCTGTCAGCAGTAATGTAAACAATGAAACGATCACGAATAATTTATTCGTCAATGTAAAAGTAAAAGATGCCATTGCCGACAGGTTCAGGGATAAAACAGGCTCACGTCCCAATTCAGGATCAGAATTAAATGGAGCCGTAATTCATTTGTACTGGAAAGATGAACTGGCGGAAATGTTTTTAGATACTTCGGGTGAAACATTATCCAAACATGGCTACCGGAAAATTCCGGGCAAAGCACCTATGCTTGAGTCATTGGCTGCAGCAACTATATTGGCAGGAACATGGGACAAACGATCCCCATTTATTAATCCTATGTGTGGATCGGGAACATTGGCCATTGAAGCTGCCATGATGGCTACCAACCGCAGGCCGGGACTATACCGCAATAATTATTCATTCATGCACGTGCTTGGTTATGATCAAAAATATTATGATGATGAATTTGCAAAACTTGAAAAACAGGTTACTGATGTTGAGGGATTAAAAATCATTGCAACTGATATCAGCGATGATGCGGTCAACATCTCGAAAGTCAACGCAGGAATTGCAGGCGTAGAAGAACTGATCGATTTTGCAGTATGTGATTTTGAGGATACCATGATCATTGAAAATCTACCGGGTGTTGTTTATCTTAATCCCGAGTATGGTGACAGGCTTGGAGTTGAATCTGAACTTGAAAAAACGTATAAGCGTATGGGCGATTTTTTCAAAAAGAAATGTAAAGGTTATACCGGTTATATTTTTACAGGCAACCTGGAGCTTGCTAAAAAAATAGGATTAAAACCCCGCCGAAGAATAGAATTTTATACAAGCAAAATTGACTGCCGGCTTTTTGAATACGAATTGTATGCAGGCACAAGGGATCAATCAAAAAATACCAGTCCATAATTGATAGCTATCCCGGATAAAGTTTCGAATTATATGAAACCCATTTCCAAACCTGCCTGTCGGCAGACAGGTTTCCAAATTCGCTCATTTCCAAATTAATTTGCTCACCTCATTTTGAGCAAATAAATCCCACAACCGGGTTGGACAGTTGATTATCAGTAAATAGCATATTCATTTTTTATTGGCATGCTATTTGAAAATTCATGTTTAGTTATTGCTCATCAAAATATTTTTTATGAAATGGAAAAGCGTTTTCTTAATAAGTGCTGTGACCTGCATGGCTGCACTGGGTTGTAAGAACAATGATACAACCGATGAATCTTCTACAACTACTGTAACAGATAGTAGTGCAACAAAGATGGATACAGCTTCTGCAGCTTCTACTACAGCGCCTGCTCCGGTTATGGATGTGCCGGCGGATAATACTGCTGCTAAAGCACCCGGAACAGCTAAACCTAATCCCGCCAAAAAAGGTATGAAAGGGAAAGTAACTATTGCAGAATCTGCGCCACCGAAGTCTGGTGCAAAAATGGAAGCAGATAAAACAGGTGTGTATTCAAATGTTGAGGTATTGCCATCATTTCCGGGTGGAAATAAAGGATTGCAAAAGTTTTTCGATGATAACCTGGAATATCCCGCCGATGCATCCAATGACGGTGTGGAAGGAACTGTAAATGTAAGTTTTGTTGTGGATGAGAATGGTAAACTTACTTCACCGAAAGTGGAAGGAGATAATCTTTCCAGCACAGTGGGATCCGAAGCTTGGAATTCACGTGACTTGAAGTCGCGGCC
>JADMIO011167679.1_pt1 | contig 108336 bp, 102 predicted proteins | sample 8958161 | NCBI WGS metagenome assembly JADMIO01 (sample SAMN16585339, study PRJNA669376) | soil metagenome | isolation source: Crop rotation soil | place: USA: Cullars Rotation, Alabama | collected 2011
GCCGCGACTTCAAGTCACGTGAATTCCAAGCTTCGGATCCCACTGTGCTGGAAAGCAACGAGCAGCGCAACTGGATTCACGCGCTGCCTCTAAAAATGCGGTTCCGGGTTTCGCGCCTCTACATCAGCGCGATCCCGCCGTTCGTGCTGGGCATCTTCGTCGGCGTGCTGTCAGCGATCATGGGCGTGGGCGGCGGCTTCATCGTTGTGCCTGCGATGATCTATCTGCTGCGCGTACCGACGAACATCGTGATGGGCACATCGCTGGTGCAGATTCTGTTTGTGACGGCGACGACCACGATTTTGCAGGCCACCAATAACTACAATGTCGACATCGTGCTGGCCTTACTGCTGGTGATCGGGGGAGCGGCTGGCGCGCAGTTCGGCGTGCGCATGGCGGCGCGGATGAGGGGCGAGTATCTCCGTCTGCTGCTCGGGCTTCTCGTGCTCGCCGTTGCGATACGGCTCCTGTGGGGTCTCGTCGCGACACCGCTCGATATCTACAGCGTGGCGGTGGGCACGTCATGAGATGGTTCGCTCTATTTGCCGCGCTGCTTGCGCTGAGCGCCGTACCTTCGACCGCCGAAGATCTGATCGCGGGGCTTTCGCAGGATCGCATTCAGATCACATCGAGCTATAGCGGCACCGACATCACGGTGTTCGGCGCCATCGAGAATTCCTCCGGCGCCAAAGGACGCGATGTTGTGGTCGTGGTCCGCGGACCGACGACGACTTTCACGGCGCGCCGCAAAACGCGGGTTGCTGGCGTGTGGGTCAATAGCAATCGTGTGCTCATCAAAGAAATGCCGAGCTACTACTTCCTCGCAAGCACGCATCCGATCGAAACGCTGGCGTCACAGGACACGCTCGATCACTACGATCTGGGCCTCGCGCATGTCGAACCGGCGGAAGGCTCCGCGCCCGTTACCTCTAAGCTGGAGCCCTATCGCCAAGCCGTGATCCGCGCCAAAGAACGACAGGGACTGTATGGCGAGCAATCGACCGGCATCGAGTTTCTCGGCCCGTCGCTATTCCGGCTGCATATCGCCATGCCGGCGTCGGTACCGCGCGGCACGTATCAAGCCGAGGTGTATCTCGTGCGCGATGGCGCGATCATCAGCGCGCAGTCAAACACACTGTTTGTCGATCAAGCGGGATTGGAGCGGCGCTTGTTCAACTTCGCACACAACTGGCCGCTGGCTTATGGCGTTTCGGCCGTCGTCATGTCGCTGCTGCTCGGCTGGCTGTCGTCGGTTGTGTTCCGCCAGAACCGCTGAGCTGCGGCTTTCGTCCCGGCTGCATAGACGCGGCGATTGCCGAGTACATATGTCAGATACGATTGCGGGAAGAGCGACGCGATGGCCCGATCGCGCACATCCAGACCGCCTGTGTAGGCGCCGAACGATGGCAGGATCGCGCGATAGCCATCGGAGATGAAGCAGCGGCGTCGGAGCGAGCGGCCACGGCGTGTGACGGTTGCGCAGGGGTGCAGGTGGCCAGCGATCTCCCCGGGTTGGTTGGCGCGCTGCGGTTCGTGGCGGAAAACGAGACCACCTATAGCGACTTCGTTTGCAACCGTGCCGCCGAGCCAGCCGGGCGGCTTGGGGTCGTGATTGCCCTCGATCCAAATCCAATCGGTGAGGCGGACGAGATCGCGCAACGCACTGCGCTCCGGTGGATCGAGGCGATTGGCGGCGTCTTCGTCATGGAAGGAGTCGCCTAAAGCGATCACCCGCGCTGGTTTGCGCTCGATCATCACATCGGTCAGACGCGCCAGCGTGGTGCGTGTGTCGTAGGGCGGCAGCAGGGCACCGCGGCGCGCGTAAGAAGAGCCTTTCTCGAAATGGATGTCGGCGAAGATGAGTGTGCGCTCGGCACTCCACCAGAGCGCGCCCGACGCATCCGGCGTCAGCGCCTCACCGTTCACTTCGAAGGACACTTCACGAAACACGCATGGCTTCCTTGATGAGATCGTCTTCCGATTCGCGCAGGATATCTTCGTTTGCCTCGCCAGCGATCATCTCGCGCCCGATCTGCAGCAGAGCCGGCACCGCGAGCGGCGACACACGGTCCAGCGCTCTTGTTACGACATTCCCCTGTGCACGCTTGAGCGCATCGGCCAGCCGCGCCACGTCCAACAGCCCGTAGCCGGCTTCCTCGTAAGTCGCCCGCAGCAGAATGTGATCCGGCTCATGCTCGCGCAAGACGTCGTAGATGAGATCGGAGGAAAAATTCACCTGACGCCCGGTTTTTTCTTTTCCCGGCAATCGCCTTTCGATCAGTCCGGAAATGATCGCGCAGTTCCGGAAGGTGCGCTTGTACAGATTCGATTCGGCAAGCCAGGCGTCGAGATCGTCACCCAGCATGTCCTCATCGAACAGCTTCGCCATGTCGAGCTTTTCCATGTCGCGAAGGCCCCACAGCGCGAGGGAGTACTCGTTTGCTACGAAACCAAGCGGACGCATGCGAAGACGTTCGAGGCGGCGCGTGAGCAGCATGCCGAGAGTCTGGTGCGCGAGGCGGCCTTCGAACGGATAACAGACCATGTAGAAGCGCGTGCCACGCGGGAAGGTCTCCACGAGAAGTTCGTTGGGCTTCGGCAGCACACTGCGCCACTGCTGGATGCGGAGCCATTCGCCGACAGGTTCGGGCAGTGAACCCCAGGCTTTGGGATTGGCGACCATCTCTCGCACCCGCTGCGCGAGGAAGGTGGAGAGCGGGAACTTGCCGCCCTGATAGGACGGGATCTGCGCTTCCGGATCATGCGCAAGGCTGACAAACGCGGTGGTTTCGCGGATGCCTTCGAAGCGCAGGACATTGCCGGAGAAGACGAAGGTGTCGCCAGGCGCGAGTTCTTCGAGAAAGTACTCCTCCATCTTGCCGAGCACGCGGCCGCCGACACCAACCGGACGGCCCTTTGATTGCAGGCGAACTTCGAGCATCGGGTCCTCGATGATGACGCCGACATTCATGCGGTACTGCTGCGCGATGCGCGGATGGGCGATGCGCCATTTGCCTTCGGCGGTTTGACGCAGGCGGGCGTAACGATCGTAGCGCTTCAGCGCGTAGCCGCCGGTTGCGACGAAATCTACCGCTCGGTCGAAATCATCGCGCGTGAGGCCGACGTAGGGTGACGCGGATTTGACCTCAGCGAACAGTTCATTTGCGTCGAAGGGCGCGGAGCAGGCGGCGCCGAGGATGTGTTGCGCGAGGACGTCGAGGCCCCCCGGGCGCAGGCGATCGCCATCAAGTTCGCCGGCGAGAACGGCATCGCGAGCAGCTTCGCACTCCAGCACCTCGAAGCGATGGCCCGGCACCAGCAGCGCGCGCGAAGGTTCATCGAGACGATGGTTGGCGCGGCCAATGCGTTGGACCAAACGGGCAGCACCTTTGGGCGCGCCGACACAGATCACGCGATCGACTTCGCCCCAGTCGATGCCAAGATCGAGGGTGGAGGTGCAGACCACCGCGCGGAGTTTGCCGCGCGCCATCGCAGACTCGACCTTGCGGCGCTGCTCCGGCGCGAGCGAACCGTGATGCAACGCAATCGGCAGATGCTCATCATTGAGACGCCAGAGTTCCTGGAACGTCATCTCCGCCTGGAAACGGGTGTTGACGAAGACCAGCGAAAGCTTCGCCGACTTGATGGCATTCAGGATGTCGGCCATCGCGTGTCGCGCGAGATGACCGGCCCATGGCACGCGCTCGTCAGATGAGAGAATGGAAATCTCCGGCTTCGCGCCGCCTTTGGCGATGACCAGCTCGGCTAACGACTCGCCCTCGAGCGGCTGTGGCTTGAGATAACGGCGCAACGGTGCCGGATCGGCGACCGTGGCAGAGAGGCCGATGCGGCGATGTTTTGGTGCGAACGTTTGCAAACGCGCGAGGCCAAGCGCGAGGAGGTCGCCACGCTTTGAGTTGTACAGGGCATGCAGCTCATCGAGTACGACGGCTTTCAGGTTCTCGAAGAAGCGCGGCGCATCGCGATGCGCGAGCAGAAGCGCGAGCTGTTCAGGCGTCGTGAGCAGGATGTCTGGCGGGCTGAAGCGCTGGCGTTGCCGTTTAGCGACGGAGGTGTCGCCGGTGCGGGTTTCGATCTTGATCGGGAGGCCCATCTCTGCGACGGGCATTTCCAGATTGCGCGCGACGTCGACAGCCAATGCTTTCAACGGCGAGATGTAGAGTGTGTGCAGTGCTTGCTTTCGAGTACGGGCGTGGCGCGGTGATCTATCGTGCGAAACCGTGAGGTCGATCAGGCTTGGCAAGAACCCAGCGAGTGTCTTGCCGCCTCCGGTGGGCGCGATCAGCAGGACATTCTCCCCGCGCGACGCATGGTCGACCAATGCCAGCTGATGCGGCCGCGGGCTCCAGCCGCGTGACGCAAACCACTGGGCAAACGGTGCCGGCAACACTGTGGAAGGCGGGACGGGAGCGTTCAGCGGGGACACCAATCACGGAATTGAGTTTTGGACGCGCAAGCGGACCGTTCTTATACTCGGGAGCGATTTCCCGAGCGACGAGTCCATGTTCCTTCATATCAAGAATTTGCTCACGCCCCCCGAAGTCCAGGCGATTATGGAGATCGCGAAAACCTCCAAATTCGTCGACGGCCGTATCTCCAATCCCCACAACCTCACCAAGAATAACCTCCAAGCCGATACCACCGACCCGATGTCCAAGCGCGCGACCGACATCGCTATTCAGGCGATCCGGAACAACCCCGAAGTGTCGGACTTCATTTTCTATCGCCGGATGGCGCTGCCTCTGCTGCACCGCTACGAACCGGGCCACAAATATGGTGCGCACTCCGATCAGGCATTCATGGCACTGGCGCAGCCGCCACTGCGCTCCGATATTTCTTGCACGATCTTCATTGCCCCACCGGAAAGCTACGAAGGCGGTGAGCTGGTGGTGAGCCTCGGCACCGAAAAGGTGACGATCAAAGGCGAGCCGGGATCGGCGATTTTCTATCCTTCCACTACGTTACATGAAGTCATCCCCGTGCGCTCTGGCGCGCGGATCGTGATGCTCACCTTTATCGAGAGCATGATCCCCGATCAGCAGGAGCGGGAGATTTTGTATCTTCTCAATGAGGTGCACGCCCTTGAGGGCAACAAGATGGAGTGGAACAATCGGGTTCGCCTGCAACACATCTCACAACTCTTGATGAGGAAATGGGCCCGATGAGCAAGAGCGAAGCAACGATGTTCAAAGACGGTTTGCTGAAGGGCAAGCGCATTCTCGTGACCGGCGGCGGCACGGGCCTTGGCGAGGTGATGGCAGAAGCCTACGCGAAACTGGGCGCAACGGTTTACATCTGCGGCCGTCGGGCCGAAGTCCTTAACGAGACCGCAAAGCGCATTGAGGGCGAGAGCGGATCGAAGGTGCGTGGCCTTGCCTGCGATATCCGCGTGTCCGAAGCGGTGGACGACATGGTTGGTCAGATCTGGGCCGATGGCGGCGCACTCACCGGGCTTGTGAACAATGCGGCGGGCAATTTCATCAGCCGGACCAAGGATCTTTCGCCGCGCGGGTTCAATGCGATTTCCGACATCGTGTTTCGCGGCTCATTCTATGTGACGCTGGCGTGCGGCAAGCGCTGGATTGACGAGAAGAAGAAGGCGAGCGTCATCTCAATTCTGACGACTTGGATCTGGAATGGCGGCCCGTTCACCGTGCCGAGCGCGATGTCGAAGGCTGGCCTCAACATCATGACCAAGTCGCTGGCATCCGAATGGGGTCCGCACGGCATACGTTTGAATGCAATTGCACCGGGCCCCTTTCCAACGAAAGGTGCTTGGGAGCGACTAAGTCCGTCGTCTGCCAACCGCGGGGAGAGCCGCGCGGGTGCGCCGATGGCTCGCAATGGTGAGATGTATGAACTGTCGAATCTTGCCGTGTTTTTGATGGCGGATGGTTGCGAGTACCTCACCGGCCAAACGATTGCGATAGATGGTGCGATGCACTTGCAGGGTGGAAATTTCTCGCAACTCGCATCACTGGGCGACGAACAGTGGGAGGCGATCCGCAATCAGATTCGTTCCACCAATGAAAAGGATAAGGCGAAACGCACCGTCTAGTGTGTTGCGTGAAACCGAAAAAATTCTGGCGTTGACTCGCGTGCCGCAGGGGCGGAGACTTTTGCATGGCCGCGATCGGCGCATTGTCATTGGAAGGCTTCGGCGAGGGCCGAAGTGGAGACGGTGCCAACGGCGCGGTGTGTGCAACCCGAGAACAGGGAGATTCCGCATGGAAGACACTCCGCCGGGCAGTTTACCGGGGCTCCGCTCCGGAGCCACAACCGGCTAGGCGAAAACCGGTTGCCACCCACAATCGAAAGTACGTAAAGCAGCGAGAGCAATCTCGCTTTCGAACTGGTCCATTCTCTATGGACCTCGAGGAAGCAGAGCTTCCACAGAGTAGATCATCGTTGACGCGAGCCCCGTAGCGAACCTGCGGGGCTTTCGCGTTATGCGCGGCGCCACGTCCTCCCGTTGTCACTCCCATAGGCGGGCAGATCGAAGTGCGGCTTCGCCGGCTCGTTCTTGAACCTGATGGCGGGGCCGATGTGCGGATTGCCAGAGGCATCGCGCAGGAGCATGCCGCGGGCTTTCGATTGCGGGTCCTCAAAACCGGCTTTGAGCGAGCGCACAGGCGCCCAGCAGAGATCGATGGGCTCGAGGAAGACTTCCCATTCGGCGCGGGTTTTCGATTTGAATGTCTGCGTGAAGAAATCCGTGAGCGGCTTCTGACTTTCGCCCGGCTCACCGGCCGCGATATCGAGGAAATCCGGACGACCAAGCGCTTTCAGCAGATTCTCGGAAAACTTCCGCTCCGAGCCTGCAAGCACGATGTACTGGCCATCTTTCGTCTCATAGATGCGGTTCATCGCCTGGCCGCCGTAGTTGCGCATGGTTTTCGGCACCGGATCGCGATTTTCAGCGAACACGGTTCCGGTGATGTTCGGTGTCCAGGCGATCAACGAGTCGTACATGGCGATGTCTATGTAGTCGCCCTTCGCTGTTTTCTCGCGCGCCAGCAACGCCATGAGGATCGCGGACAACGCCGTGAGCGACGACGCCATATCGGCGGCGACGAGGTTGGGCATGTTCGGTTTGTCGTCGGTGAAACCCCGAGAGAGATCGAGCGTGCCGGCCAACGCTTGCACGCCAAGATCGTGTGAAGGTTTGTCGCGATAAGGACCGCCCTGACCGAAGGCACTGATCGAGCAGTAGACGATGCGCGGATTGCGCGGGGCGATGGTGTCGTAGTCGATGCCGAGGCGCTTCACGACGCCTGGACGGAACGCTTCGACGATGACGTCGGCTTCATCCGCCAGTTTGAGGAACGCATCGCGCTGCGCGGCGTCTTTCAGGTCGAGCGCCAAGCTGCGCTTGCCGCGCGCGATGTTGCGGAACCAGACAGCTGTCCCATCCGGCATTCGCGATCCCATATTGCGTACCGGCTCGCCGCCACCGGTTTTCGGCTCGACCATGATCACGTCCGCGCCATGATCGGCCATTGTCATCGTGAGATGCGGACCGGGCAGGAATTGTGAAAGATCGAGAACACGGATGCCGTCGAGTTTCATGGGCAAGCCTGTTTGAGAACACTTCACATTCGTCTATAGCAGATGACGTTCATTGCAGGAGACCAATATGTCCAGCGAGACTTTGCACGCGCCCCGCGAACGCCTTTCCAAAGAAACTATCGCGATGCATCAGGCGATCGTTTCACTGATGGAAGAGCTTGAGGCGGCGGATTGGTATCGCCAGCGCGCGGACGATTGTGAGGCGCCGAAGCTCAAGGAAATCCTGCTGCACAACATGCGCGAGGAGATCGAGCACGCGTCGATGATCCTCGAATGGCTACGCCGCAACAACGCCGACTTCGCGAAAGAACTGAAAGAGTATCTGTTCACCGACAAGGACATCATCGAAGTCGAGCACGAGGCGGAAAAGCGTTAATTTTGGCCCCGGGCCGAATCGTGAGCACAGTGATTGGCTCGCGATTCGGACGGTGCAATGAACCGGCAGAAGTGGAACCAGCTCGGTAAGGTTTTCAACGAAGAAGTCTGCGACATCGTTCGAGAAGAAACGAACGATGAGATGAAGCGGTACGTCGCGGCGGCGAAGCTGCCGAAAGACGCGACGCTGGTGGATTTCGGTTGCGGCGTCGGGACGTTCATCAATCGCTTCGGCGGCAGATTTCAAAAGATTGTCGGCGTCGAGTTTGCCGCGAGCGCGATTGCGCAGGCAAAGGTTCTGTGCGCGGCGCGGGCGAATGTTCGCTGGATGACGGCGGATATTGTCCGCGCAGCGAAGGACATCGGGCGGATTGCCGATCTGACTGTGTGCCTGAACGTGATCACATCCTCCAGTGCCGCCAAACGCGCCGCGCTGTGGCAAAGCCTTGCCGATGTGACCAAGAGCGGCGGTTACACGCTGATTGTCGTACCATCGCTGGAGTCGGAAGGTTATGTGCAGTCCGTTATCCAGGGGCGGAAGAATCTAAGGCTCGCGGCGAGCGACGGCCTCGTCGTCCGCGAAGAGGCAACACAGAAGCATTTTGAGGAAGCGGAAATCCGCGAGACGCTCGCTGAGTTTGGATTCGTGGTGAAGCGGCTCGGCGAGGCCCACTATCCGTGGTCGATCGAAGGCCTGCGCGAGACGGCGGCCCGTGCAGCCAAGCGGCCGTGGGATTGGGTTTGTCTCGCACAACGTCTCTGATTACTGAAACGCCTGAATGCCTGTCATCGCACGCCCGAGAATGAGCGCGTGCACATCGTGTGTGCCTTCGTAGGTGTTGACCGCTTCCAGATTTAGTACGTGACGGATGACGTGATACTCGTCCGAAACGCCGTTGCCGCCATGCATGTCGCGGGCTTCGCGGGCGATGGCGAGGGCCTTGCCACAGTTGTTACGCTTCAGCAGCGAGATCGCTGGCGGGGCGGCTTTGTCTTCGTCCATCAGGCGGCCAAGACGCAGCGCGCCGTGCAGGCCGAGCGTGATTTCGGTCTGCATGTCGGCGAGCTTCTTCTGGATCAGTTGATTGGCGGCGAGCGGGCGGCCGAACTGCTTGCGGTCAAGCGTGTATTGCCGCGCGGCATGCCAGCAGAATTCAGCCGCGCCCATCGCGCCCCAGGAAATACCGTAGCGTGCGCGGTTGAGGCAACCGAATGGACCAGAGAGGCCTTCGACATTCGGCAGCAAATTCGCTTCCGGCACGAAAACGTCTTCGAGCACAATCTCACCGGTCAGGCTGGCGCGCAGCGAGAATTTGCCTTCGATCTTTGGTGTACTGAAACCTTTGGCGCCGCGTTCGACGACAAAACCGCGAATGCGGCCATCGAGCTTCGCCCACACTACGGCTACGTCGGCGATCGGCGAATTGGTGATCCACATCTTCGCGCCGTTGAGGATGTAGCCACCGTCGGCGCGGTCCGCGCGTGCTTTCATCCCGCCAGGATCGGAGCCGTGATCGGGTTCGGTGAGGCCGAAACAGCCGACGAACTCACCCTTCGCGAGCTTGGGGAGGAATTTCTTGCGCGTCTCCTCGGTGCCATAAGCGTAGATCGGATACATCACGAGCGAGTTCTGCACGCTCATCGCCGAGCGATAACCGCTGTCGACACGCTCCACCTCGCGCGCGACGAGGCCATAGCAGGTGTAGCTGAGATCGGCGCCGCCATAGGCCTCCGGCAGCGTGATGCCGAGGAAACCGACATCGCCCATCTCCGTCATGATCGCGCGATCGAATGTCTCGTGCCGGAAGCCTTCCTTCACGCGACTGAAGAGGCGGTCCTGGCAAAAGTCGCGCGCGTTGTCGCGCACCATGCGCTCTTCCTCGCTGAGCTCTTCATTGAGCAGCAGCGGATCGGTCCAATCGAACGGCGCATCGGACTTCGGCTTGGCGTGGGTTTTAGAAGCGGCGCTCATGGTTCAACTCTTCAGGAATTCGAGAACGGCGGCCTTGTAAACCTTGTCGCCCACCGCTGTCATGTGGTCGCGGTTGGGGACGGTGACTGCGCGTCCGTTCGCGAAAGCGGCAGCCAAAGGATCGGGCGAGCCGGTCAAGTTGTCTTTTTCGCCGCAGACCACGAGCACCGGCGTCTTGACCGCGTGCAGTTCGGCAGCTGTGAAATTGCGGCGGTCGGCGCGCATGCAGGCAGCGAGTGCGTGGATGTCTTTGCCTGCCTGTTCCGCGAAGTTTCGGAATTGCAGAGCCGTTTGGTCAACGATTGTCGATTTATCCGGCGCAATCAGTGCATCGGCAATTCGGCTGCGCACGCTGGCGTCGGCCAAGCGGTCGGATGAGTTTTCCACATTGTCGAGATAACTGCCGCCAACGCCGGCGATGATGACCTTGGTCACGAGCTCGGCGTGGGACATGAGAACGTGCATCGAGAGAAAGCCGCCCATCGAGTAGCCCATGAGAAACGCGGGGCTGATGCCAGCGGCTTGCATGACAGCGGCGACATCTTTCGCCATCTTGTCGTGACCATAGAGCGAAGGATCGTGCGGCTTGTCGCTTTCGCCATGGCCGCGGCAGTCCATCGCGATGACGCGATAGCCCGCTTCGTTAAGCGTTTTGTACCAACCGGGCGCTCGCCAATTCTGAATGCGGTCGGAGGCGAAGCCGTGCACCAGCATGATGGGCGCGCCCTCGCCTGCGCTCTCCCAGGCGATGCGGACACCGTCCTTTGCGGTTGCGAATTCGGTCACCAAGACCTCGTGGAAAGCGCGCTGACCCACCTTCGCAAAGCGCATCCAGACTGTCTATGATCCCCCGTCACCCAACGGTTTTTCCATGTCTCTCGAACAGTTGAAAAAAGACATCGCCTCGGCGGTGGATGCGATGCGCGATGACCTGCTGGCCCTATCCCACGATATTCACAGCGAACCGGAACTGGCGCTTGAGGAATACAAGTCGGCAGAGAAGCTTTGCCGCGCGGTGGAGCGCAACGATCTGAAAGTGCAGCGCGAGGCGTTCGGCCTGAAGACGGGATACGCGTCGGAGTTCGGCGACAAGGGGCCGACGATTGCCCTTCTTTCCGAATACGACGCCTTGCCCGGCATCGGCCACGCGTGCGGTCACAACATCATCGCAACGGCTGGGCTGGGCGCGGCGTTGGCGCTCTCGAAACTAAACGGACGGTTGCCCGGCCGCGTGCGCTATCTCGGCACGCCAGCGGAGGAGCGGTTCGGCGGCAAGGAGATCATGGCGCGCGAAGGCGCGTTCAAGGGCGTCGATGCGGCGATGATGATCCATCCGTCGAACATGGATCTGATCACCATGCCATGCATCGCGATCTCCGAAGTTGAAGTGACGTATCACGGCCGTGCGGCGCATGCGTCGGCCGTGCCGTATCGCGGATTGAACGCACTCGACGCGGTGGTGACGGCGTACCAATCCATTGCGCAGCTGCGTCAGCACATCCGCAACACTGAGCGCATCCACGGCATCATCACCGATGGCGGTATGGCGGCCAACATTGTGCCGGAGCGTGCGTCATGCCGTTTCTATGTCCGAGCTGCCGATGTGAACGACCTCGCGCCATTGAAGGCGCGTGTGCAGGCGTGCTTCGAAGCGGGGGCGCTGGCCACCGGTTGCACCTATGACGCCCACTGGGGCGGGACCGACTATCTCGACCTCAAGACGAATTGGCCGATGGCAGAAGCTTACGAAAGAAACGCAACCGCCCTTGGCCGCGACTTCTTTCCCGTGAAGGACATCCCACCGGGCTACGCCGGTTCCACCGACATGGGCAATGTCAGCCATCGCGTGCCTTCGATCCATCCGATGATGGGCGTGGCGCCCGCGAGCGTGATCATCCACAACGCGGAATTTGCACGCTACGCGGCGATGCCGAAAGGCGATCAAGCCGTGATCGACGGCGCCAAGGCCATGGCGATGACGGCACTCGACCTCATGATGGACAAGGCCTTGCTCAGTAAAGTGACGAAGGACTTTGAAGCGACGCGCGAGATCTCCGAGAACGCGATCTCGAAGTCGCGCGAGCCGGTGAAGCAACATCACCACGCGCATGTGCATGGTGCGTGCGGCTGCGCGTGAATATCTGGCTTGTCATTGGTGCGGTGAACGGCCTTCTGGCGGTCGCCGCCGGCGCGTTCGGAGCACACGGCTTGCAGGGACGCATCGATGCGCACGCGCTCGAAATCTGGGAGACCGGCGCGCGGTATCAGATGTACCACGCGCTCGCAATCGGTTTAGCGGCGTTTGCCATTCGCGGCGCGAGCGCAACCGCCGCTCAGGCCGCAGCGAGCTTCTTTCTGGCCGGTATCGTACTCTTCTCCGGATCGCTCTATGTGATGGCGTTAACGGGCATCCGTGCATTGGGTATTGTGACGCCGTTTGGCGGTCTCTCCTTTCTGGTTGGATGGGCGGCGCTGGTTTACGCAGCGACAAAAATCAGCCTGTAGTCAAAATGTTTCCTGCTGCGATGACGGCTTTCCCTACCGGAATGCCGTGACTTTTCCGCCTGTTGTGCGCGGTTGCACTGGCATTTCCGATTGCATTGGGCACACTCGCGGCACACATACGTGCAGCGTACCGGACCCGGATTCTTTGCAATGAGCCATGCCCGAAAAGAACGCGTGTTGATCGCTGGGGCCGGAATTGCCGGCCTCGGCGCTGCGCTCGCGTTCGGCGACGGCACGCGCGATGTCACCATTCTCGATCGCGATCCGCCGCCGCCGGATATCTCGCCCGATGAGGCATTCTACAATTGGGATCGCAAGGGCGCGACGCAGCTACGCCACAGCCACGCGTTTCTGGGACGGCTGACCTCGCTGCTGCGCGACAAATATCCGGACTTGCTCGCGGAGCTTCAAGCCGCCGGAACACGGTTGTTTGGCTTTGAAGACGGGCTGACACCTCCGCTTGCGGGGCAGTATGTGGCCGCGCAAGGCGACGCCGATCTGAAGCTGCTGTTCTCGCGGCGCACGACGCTGGAGTTGGTGATGCGGCGCTATGCTTCACGGCTGCCCGGCATCAACTTCATCACCAACGCCGGCGTACGGGGACTGGTCACGCGGCACGAGCATGATCGGTTGACCATCGAGGGCTTGCAGGTCGAGCGCAACGGCACGATGGAAGACATGCGCGCCGATGTCGTGATCGATGCCACCGGACGCAACACGGCTTTCCCGGATTGGCTGCGCGCCGAGGGCGTGGTTGTGACGGAAGAGGAATCGCCGTGTGGCATCCTCTATTTCACGCGCCACTATCGTCTGCGCGAAGGCCAGGAGGAGCCGCCGCGCGATGGCGCCGCTGCCGGAGGCGATCTCGGCTACATCAAATTCGGCGTGTTCATCGCCGACAACCGGCATTTCTCCGTCACGCTGGCCACGCCGGAGATCGAAACCGAGATGCGCATGGCAGTGGTAAAGCCTGAGACGTTTGATGTGATCTGCATGGCGCTTCCGGGTGCAGCGCGTTGGATGAATCCGGAGCGCGCGGAGCCGGTGAGCCAGGTGTTCTCCATGGGCAATTTGCAGAATGTCTGGCGCCACTTCTCCAAAGATGGCGAACCGCAGGTGCTCAACTTCTTCCCGTTAGGCGATGCCGCCATCCGCACCAATCCGCTTTACGGCCGCGGATGCTCCTCCGGCGTTGTCGAGGCGCATCTGCTGCGCAATGTGCTGGACGCGACGCGCGATCCGGTTGCGCGCGCCAAGCAATATGAGCGCGATCTTGAGAAGACGATCCGGCCCTACTTCAAGTCGATGGTCGACCTCGATCTCAATGCGATCAAGCGCGCCGAGCATGAGCGCAATCCGAACTATGTGCCGAGCCTGCGCGCGAAGATCACCAAGAGCTTCGCCGAAGACGGCCTGATGCCGGCGCAACGCGGTGACGTTGAAGTAAGCCGTGCATTCTCCCGCATCTTCCACATGCTGGATGAGCCGACCGCCTTCCTGAAGCGGCCCGCGATCATCGCGCGCATCCTCAAAATGTGGATGACACCCAAAGCAACCAAAGCTGCGCGCAATCTCTATCCGCCGAAAGCCGGGCCGGAGCGCGCCGAGATGTTTGCCAAACTCAAAATTGCCGCCTGACGGAGATTTCGATGGTCGCGTTCCCTGAACCCACGATGGTGAAGACCAACGGCATCGACATGGCCGTTTACGAGGCCGGGCCGAAGGATGGCGTACCGGTGGTGCTGTGCCATGGGTTTCCAGAGCTCGCCTATTCCTGGCGCCATCAGTTGCCGGCGTTGGCCGCAGCGGGTTTTCGCGCGATTGCGCCGGACCAGCGCGGTTACGGCCGCACTTCGCGTCCTGATGCGATTGCGGATTACGACGTCGAACATCTGACCGGCGATCTCGCAGGAATGCTGGATGCGCTGGGTCTGAATGACGCGATCTTCTGTGGACATGACTGGGGTGGGCTCGTCGTCTGGCAGATGCCGCTGTTCCATCCGGACCGCGTGCGCGGCGTCATTGGCGTCAACACACCGTTCCTTCCACGCGCGCCGATCGACCCGATCATGGCGATGCGCGCCGCGTTCGGTGAAGACATGTACATCGTCTATTTTCAAAAGCCGGGTCTTGCCGACGCAGCTCTGGCGAAGGACGTGGGCAAGTCGATGCGCTTTTTCATGCGCAAGTCCGGCATGAAGGCGGCGGACTACGCGAAACTGCCCGCAGAGCAGCGCAACCTCGCTTTCGTGAAGGCGCTGGAGGCGGATGAATCGACGTGGGCGGCCTTGAGCCAACCCCTCCTGAACGACGAGGAGCTGAAATACTTCGTCGATACCTTCACACGCACCGGTTTCACCGGCGGCATCAACTGGTATCGCAACTTCACGCGCAACTGGGAGCGCGCTGGAACACTGGAGCAGAAGGTCAATGTGCCGGCTCTTATGATCATGGCGGAAGACGATGTCGTTCTGTCGCCCGCGATGGCGGACGGAATGGAGCTGTATGTCCCCGATCTGGAGAAGGTGCTGATCAAGGATTGCGGCCACTGGACCCAGCAGGAGCATCCTGAGGAAACCAACGCCGCGATAATTGCTTGGCTCAAGAAGCGGTTCGGCTGACCGGAACCTGCCAGTAGTCAAGCAGATTCAATAGCTTGCGGGAGCGCGGGCGAGTGGCTTCAATAGCCATCGCGAGTCTGCAATTCTCCCGGCATGTCGTCCTCTTCGGCGGTTATCGATACCTTCTCCTACGCGGACCCCAGCGATCCGTGGTTCAAGCGGCTGGTGATCCGCGCGATCGAGCGCGCCACCGGGCAGCCTTATCTGAAATGGGTGTACGAAGATAACCGCGATCACCCCCAACAGGGTGAGACGTTCTGGGATGCCGCGATGCGACGGCTGGAGCTGGACCTCGTCTACAACGAAGACATGCTGCACACCTGGCCGAAAACAGGGCCGCTGGTCGTTATCGCCAATCATCCCTTCGGCGTGCTGGATGGCTTGGTGGTGAGCCACCTTGTCTCCAAGGTGCGCACAGATTTTCGCGTGCTGACGAACGCCGTGTTGCTACGAGCCGAGGAAGCGCGGCCATGGCTGTTTCCAGTCGACTTCGCAGAAACCGAGGAGGCGTTGAAGATCAATCTGAAGTCGCGCGCGGAATCCAAGAAGCATCTGCAGAATGGCGGCTGCCTTGTGATCTTCCCGGCCGGCGGCGTTTCGACAACGCCGAAGCCGTGGGACAAAACGGCAGTCGACAACGAATGGGGCACGCTGACGGCGCGGCTAATCAGTCAAGCGAAGGCGCCCGTTGCGCCGGTCTATTTCGCCGGGCAGAACAGCCGTCTGTTCCAGATCGCAAGCCACATCAGTGCGACGTTGCGACTGTCGCTGCTGTTCAAGGAAGTGCATGACCGAATCGGAACTAGCGTCGTGATGCGGCTCGGCGAGGTCATTCCCTATGAGCGGCTGGCGACGATTACCGATCGCGCCGCGTTTATGAACCATTTGCGCGATGCGACCTATGCGTTGGGACAATACGCACCCAAAGCAACGAAGAAACGAGCGAAGAAGCCGCCGCGCAAGGCGCCAGGATCGCGCTATTGAGCGATTCCCATCGCCCCAAGGTTGGATTGTTCGCCACCTGTCTTGTCGATCTTGTGCGACCACAGGTTGGATTTGCCGCGATCAAATTGCTGGAGCGCGCGGGTTGCGAAGTTGTGGTGCCGCGATCGCAAACGTGCTGCGGTCAGCCGGCGTGGAACTCGGGCGCGGACAGGCATGCGGCCGATATCGCCCGTCAGGTCGTGCAGACGTTCGAGACGTTCGACTATGTTGTCGCGCCATCTGGTTCGTGCGCGGGAATGCTCCGCAAGCACTATCCCGAAGTGTTGAAGGACGATCCAAAATTTGCGACTCGTGCGAACGCACTATCGGCGAAGACGTATGAGTTGGTGCAGTTTCTGGTCGATGTACGTGGGCTGACCGATCTCGATGTCAGTTTCGACGGCGCGCTTTGTTATCACGACAGTTGTTCCTCCTTGCGCGAGATGGGGGTGAAGGAACAGCCGCGCAAGCTGCTGCATTCGCTCGGCGGCATGCAAATCTGCGAGCTGAAGGACCCCCAGGCTTGCTGCGGCTTTGGCGGCTTGTTTGCGGTGAAATATCCCGAAATTTCGGAGCGTATGGCGGATGACAAGATCGCCGACGCGGTTGCCAGCGGTGCAAAGACTCTGACCGGCGGCGATCTTGGCTGCTTGCTACATCTGGCCGGGCGCATGAAGCGGCGCGGCATTGAGATGGATGTGCGTCACGTTGCAGAGGTTCTCGTCGGCGATAGGTCGCCGCCGCTAGCGGATGACGGCAAATGAAGCTCGACCCGCAGGCATTCGTTGAGGCGTCGCATGAGGCACTACACGATCCTGCGCTGAAGCCGGCGCTTGGACGGCTCAAGACCCACTTCGCTTTTGGGCGTGGCAAAGCGGTTGAACGCTATGGCGATTGGGAAACTCTGCGCGAACAGGGCAAGCAGATCCGCGACTATGCGCTTGCCAATCTCGATACGCTGCTGGAGACGTTTGAGAAGAGCATCGAACGCAACGGCGGAAAGGTACATTGGGCGCGGACGGCTGAGGAAGCACGGCAGATTGTTCTCGGCATTTTGATCGAGACCGGCGCCAAGACTGTCACCAAGGGCAAGTCCATGGTTTCGGAGGAGATTGAACTTAATCCGGCGCTGGAAGAAGCGGGCATCGTTCCCGTCGAGACCGATCTCGGCGAATACATCATCCAGCTGCGCAAGGAACCGCCGAGCCACATCATCGCGCCGGCGTTTCACCTGAGCAAAGAACAGGTCGCAGAGACTTTTCGCGAGGCGCACACGGAGCTCGACCCGAACCGCTCCCTGGAAGAACGCAACACGCTGGTGTCCGAGGCGCGAAAGATTCTGCGCGCGAAGTTCGAGGCGGCGGACGCGGGTATCACCGGTGCGAATTTTCTGAGCGCGGTGGAAGGCTCGGCGGTCATCGTCACCAACGAAGGCAATGGCGATCTTTCGCGGCTGTTGCCCAAGACACATATCGTGATCACCGGCATCGAGAAGGTGGTGCGCGATCTGGATGATGTCGCGGTGCTGCTGCGCCTTTTGACTCGATCGGCGACGGGGCAGGATATCTCCAGCTACGTCTCGATCATGTCGGGACCGCGCGGCGCGGAGCAGACTGATGGGCCGCAGAATTTTCATGTCGTGCTGGTCGATAACGGCCGCAGCGAATTGATCGCAACCGATGCCGAAGAGGTGTTGCGCTGCATTCGCTGCTCCGCATGTCTGAACCACTGTCCGATTTATGGCGCGGTGGGCGGGCATGCGTATGGCGCGACGTATTCCGGGCCGATCGGCGCGGCCCTGAACCCCGGATTGATCGGATTGGCGGAAGCGCACCATCATCCGAACGCCTCCACCTTCTGCGGGCGCTGCGCGGAGGTCTGTCCCGTGAAAATTCCACTGCCGACGATCATGCGCAGTTGGCGGGCGCGGGAGTACGAACAGCGACTGGCGCCGAGGGCGAATGTGATCGGGCTGGGCCTGTGGGCCTTCGCGGCGAAGCATCCGGCGCTCTATCGTCTTGGAGCGCGCGTGATGGTGCGGCTCCTCAAGCTGATCGGACGTGACGGTGCGGTGCATGGCATGCCATTGATGAAAGGCTGGTTTGCCGTGCGGGATTTTCCAGCGCCGCAGGGCCGCACCTTTCAGGAGCAGCTGCGGCGATGAGCGCGCGAGACGAAATCCTCGAACGCATTCGCGCCCGCAAGAAGACAGCAGCGGAGCATCCTGCGCCCTATCAGGCGCCGGCGCTGCCCGACGATCCGGTGCGAACGTTTGCCAAGCGCGCTGGATTGGCGAACGCCGTGGTGCAGGAGATCGACGGCCTCGCGGATGTTCCGGCAGCCGTCGCCGAGTTGCTGCGCGCGCGGAATTTGGAAGCCGCGGTACATTTGCCCAGCGATGAGACGCGCGGATTGAACTGGACTGCGACGCCAGGCCTCGAATTGCGCACCACGCCGCCGGGGCCGGACAGCGCATCAATCAGTTTCGCGAAGTACGGCATCGCGGAGACAGGTACGCTGTTTTATCCGGCATCGGCAGAGCGTCCGGCGTCGTGGCACTTCCGCCCCGGCTTTGAGATTGCAGTTGTTAAGGCGAGCAACATCAAGCATCGGCTGGAAGACGCATTGACGGCCCAGAACGCTCGAGGCTTTGTTCCGCACACCATCAATCTGGTGACCGGACCCTCGCGCACCGGCGACATTGAGCAGACGCTCGAACTCGGCGCCCACGGCCCGAAGGGGCTAGCTATCCTGATCGTCCGCGAGTGACGTGACCGCTATTTGACTGGCCTGTTTGTCGAGCTTGGCCATTAGCTTATCGAATGTCGCCCGCTCCTGCGCAGAGAGCGCAGCGAGAAAGACTCTCTCTAGATGCAGCGCGAGCGGCACGACTTCGTCGTAGATCGCCCTGCCCTTTGCCGTGAGCGACAGCCGCGCGATGCGGCCGTCTTCGGAATCAAGTTGCTTCAGCACGCGCTTGCTTTCGACCAAAGAAGCGACAGCGCGGCTGACCTGAACCTTATCCATCGCGGTGCGCTCCGCAACCGCGCGCGATGAGAGGCCCGGCGTTTGACCGAGAACCGCCATGACGCGCCACTCCGGAATGCTTAAGCCGAAGCGTTCGGAATATTCGCGCGCAATGGCGGAGCTGACGCGGTTCGACAGCACGGACAGCCGATAGGGCACGAAGCTGTCGAGATCGAGCTTTTGCAACGTGTCATTCGGCATCGGGTTGAACCTGTGGCGCGGCTGCGGCGAACGCAGAATGCACGAGTGCTTCCTTCTCAATGCGAAGGAGCGTTGGGTATGGCGCGAGGTTCAGATTCACGCGGCGGCCGTTCGCCATCTGCGGAATGAGGCAAATGTCGGCGAGGGTTGGCGTGTTGCCGTGGCAGAACTTGCCGACCTCCTTTGATCCGCTGAGCAGTTGTTCGATGGCATCAAATCCGAGACCGATCCAATGCCGTTGCCAACGGGCGCGTTCTTCCTCTGACAGACCATGGGTGTCGCGCAAATATTGCAGGACGCGCAAGTTGTTGATTGGGTGGATATCGCAAGCGATGGCGTAGGCGATTTGGCGCACGCGGGCGCGGGCGAGCGACGACTTCGGCAGGAGCGGTGGTTCGGGTTTCACCTCGTCGAGATATTCGATGATGGCGAGCGACTGCGCGATGGTTTGGCCGTCATGAACCAGTGCGGGGATCAGCTCTTGTGGATTCACATCCTTGAACGCATCGCAGTGCTGTTGGCCGCCCTCTTTCAGCAGATGGATGAAGGCGTATTCCGGCGTGACGCCCTTGAGGTTCAACGCAATACGGGCGCGGTAGGCAGCCGAAGAACGGAAGTAGCTGTAGAGTTTGTATTCAACCATAGCGGGCCACGTTCTGATCGATGGCGCCGAAAATTGAGGCGCCATTTTTATCAAACATTTCTATGCGCACGCGGTCGCCGAACTTCATGAATGGTGTTTTTGGTGCGCCATGCTCGATGGTTTCAAGGCTGCGCTGCTCGGCGATGCAGCAGGAGCCGAGTTTGCTGCCCTGATTGGACACTGTGCCTGAGCCAATGATCGACCCACCGGCGAGGAAGCGAGTTTTGGCGGCGTGCGCGATCAGCTGCGGGAAGGAGAACGTCATGTCCTCGCCCGCGTCAGGTGCGCCGAACTTTCTGCCGTTGAAGGTGACGTGCAGCGGTAGATGCAAACGACTACCGTCCCACGCCGTGCCGAGCTCATCGGGCGTGACGGCAACCGGTGAAAACGCCGTGGCGGGCTTCGACTGGAAGAAGCCGAAGTTCTTCGCGAGTTCGTTGGGGATCAGATTACGCAGTGAGACATCGTTTACGAGCATCACAAGCTTGATGTGGCTCGCGGCTTTCTCGGGCGTCACGCCCATCGGCACATCGCCGGTGATGACGGCGACTTCGCCCTCGAAATCAATGCCCCAAGCTTCGTCGCCCGCGAGGATCGGGTCGCACGGCCCGATGAAACTGTCGGAGCCGCCCTGATACATCAGCGGATCGGTCCAGAACGATGGCGGCATGTCGGCACCGCGAGCTTTGCGCACCAGTTCGACATGGGTGACGTAAGCAGAGCCGTCGGCCCACTGATAAGCCCGCGGCAATGGCGCCATACATGCCTTAGGGTCGAACGGCTTAGTGTCGCTTGCCTCGCCTGCGTTGAGTTGATCCGACAGCTGCTTCAGCAGCGGAGCAACGTCATTCCAATTGTCCAATGCCGCCTGCAGGGTCGGGGCAATTGCGGCAGCGGAGACGCAATGCTTCAGGTCGCGTGAGACGACAACCGGTGCGCCATCACGTCCCTGTTTCAATGATGCAAGCTTCATGGATGGTAGGATTTCTCGATCGGTAAAAGCGCGTTTGGCAGCGGTACGCCTCGTGGCGTTCCCCTGCAAACATCGTAGCTCCAACCCACAATTGCGTCCACATCCCGGGCCAGCTGCGGCGCAGTGCTCTGCAACTCCCGGCGCCGGCTGGCCGCATCGATTGGTTCGTGAGGAGCCTTTGCGTTCTGGCGAAGCATCGGGCCGTCCATGACCTGAGCAACGTGCTTCGGTCCAACTTCGAACCCGAAATGCAAACCCAGGGCTTTCATTCCAGCCTCAGGCGCATCGAGAAAAGCATCGCAATCGAGTGAAACGAACCTCTCAGACCCGAGAGCCGCGATGCTGCGATGAAATTCCACCATCTGCATGTGCCAAATAAGCGCTGCGATTTGCAGGTCGGAGAACTCGAATAACTTCGCCGGTATCCAATTGGCTTGTTCGTGCCCGTCCTTGAGCATTTCGGCAAAAAGGCGGCGAACATAACCTCGCCGCGCCTCTCCGCGCTTCGCGACGGCGAGGAGGAAGCTTCGGCAATCCGAATAGAGGAAAACCATTTTCCCGTCCGTGAGCTGAGCCAGATCGCGGATGAGATAGTTCGCGACGTTCGACGGTTTGACGGTAATGTAGGGGCCTGAATCAAACGGTCTCGACAGGAGGCCTAGCGTTGCGTTGGCGACCCTAGTCGAGAAAGTGCCAACGATTGAACCTGTCGATCGCTTCATCTGAGCCAGAATGTTCAAAACATCCGGCTCGCGCAGCGACAGATTGCAGTCCTCGATGTCTATGACTTGCGAAATCAACGTCGAGCAGCAAAACGATGTGTGCCAGATGAAGTTCAGCTTTGGCTTGCGATGCGCGCAATCGAAGGCAGAAGGCAACTCGTCGATGCGGACCTTGCCGCGGGGAAGGGTTTTGTCCTCGAAGGTTTCCTTCAGGAACGGCATCGAGCAGAGCTTGAAGCGATCCGTCTTCACGACATGCAATTCACGACCGCGCCAGTCCAGCGCCTCTGGAAACCAGTGATGATCGTTCGCAATCTCGGTCGCGTTCAGGATAGCCGGCATGCGATCAAGCTGCTGGGCTAAGGCTGGTCTCGCGGCCCGGAATCAGCTGATTGGGGAGACTTGCAATCTTTTGCGATTTGCAAACCTCGTAGCTCCAGGAAACAACTTCATCGAGAACAGTACCAAGTTGCTTTGCCAGTGCGTCTCGCTCCGCTTGATGACGGTCAAGATCGAAACTGCTGGAGCGCAACTTTGCATCGACTACCGATAGTCTTTGGGTTGCGGTTTCAACGTGCCCGGAGCCGAGGTCAAGCTCGAAAAAGGAGTCGAGCTGCGACAGCACCGAAGCAGGCGCTCCGGCGAAGTCGTCGGAGTTCAGGGAGACAAACCGGGTCTGATCGAGGTTGGCAAATGCCCGCCGAAACTCCGCCATCTGCATCTGCCAGGCCAGCGCAGCGATCTCCAGGTCGGAGAGCATGAACAGAGCCTGCATCGACCAGCGGTATTGGTCGTTGCCGTCGCCCGCAATGGTCGCAAACAACTCACGGCCATAGCGACTGCCTTCCAGACTTCGCTTCGCGAGCGAGATCAAGAAGCTTCGGCAATCGGAGTACAGGAAGAGCATCTTTCCCGATGTTCCGTGGGCTGCGTCTGGCAGCAGATAATTCGCCGCATTTGTCGGCTTGACCGTTACAGTCGCGCCTTTGCGATAGGGCTGGCTCAGAAGACCAAAGACGGCCTCCGGCAAGTTGGACGGAAGATGACGTCCCAACTCGCTCGCCCTCTTGGCTTCGACCAGCCTCATCAGAATGGCCGGCTCGCGCAGGGACAGATTTCGACCGGGAAGATCGAGGATGCGGGAAATCAGAGTCGAGCAGCAGAAGGCTGTGTGCCAAATGAAATTCAGCTTTGGTTTCGAAGCGGCTGCCGAACCTTCCTCGCAAAGCATGGATATAGGGAGTTGCGCGGCCGGCAAATTGGAGGTGTCGAAACGGCGATCAAGAAAGGATTCGCGCGCCAGCGCTTCACGGTCGGTCAGGACAAAATGGAGTCGTTCGCGATCGAAATACTGGGGGAACCAAATTCGATCGCCGACGAATCTGTTTTGCCAGATATCCTTTGTCAGGCTGACAGCGGTCACACTCGATCCAACGGCAATATCCCGCTGGTGAAACGGATGGCCGGCAAACTTCCGGCATGCGTGACGGCGGCAACATCTTCACATCGCCGATATATTTCCCTCAGGCAGCAAATGTCAGCGCGCGCGACGTTACTTCACCTGCCACGACTGCGCGTATGTTGACAGTTCGGTTGCCGTGGCTGCTGGCAACATGTCGAGTGGATCGCGCGTGTCGATCATCACGGCCACTTCATCTGTCATCGTCTTGGCGGCTTTGGCGCCGGCGGCGAAGGCTTTCGGATGCGGGCCGTGGGTGAAGCCGTTGGGATGGAACGTCACCATGCCGGGCTTGATGTTGTCGCGGCTGAAGAAATCGCCGGCGTGATAGAAGATCACCTCGTCGAAATCGTCATTGGAATGGAAGAACGGCACCTTCAGCGCGCCGGGATCGCTTTCGATCGGACGTGGGACGAAGGTGCAGACGACAAAGCGATCGGCCACGAAGGTTGAGTGCACGCTCGGCGGAATGTGATAGCGGTGGCTCATCACCGGGCGAATGTCGCGCCAATTGAGCTTCACCACGCTGAGATTGCCTTTCCAACCGACGGCATCGAGCGGGTTGTAGGGATAGGTGATGGTCGAGAGTTCACCGCGGCGCTTCACGCTGACGATCCATTCGCCATCGCGCTGTGATTGGAAGGCGCCGTCGAGCTTCGGCGTTTCGAGCGCCGCGGGATCGAAGAAGGCGTGCGGACCGAGGATGCCACGTTCGGGCAGTTTGTAGCTGCCGTTGGTGGCTTCGATGCGCAACACCTTCGTTGGCTCTTTGGTTTCGAGGCGCCACATCGTGCCACGGGGGATGAGGAGGTAGTCGCCTTCGCGATAGGTGAGATGGCCGAAATCGCAGAAGAAGTCGCCCTCGCCGGCGTGGATGAAGAGCAACAGATCGCCGTCGGAGTTGCGGGCAAGCGCCGGCATGGATGCGCCGCAGTTCCAGATTTCGATCTTGCAGCTCGCGTTGGTGAGCAGCGGGACCGGCTTGAACGGCTGCTCATTGTTGTTCGAGAGGCTACCTATGGCATCGAACGCTCGCGGCTTCAGCGGGCCTTCAAACTTCACCCAGCCGGTCGGCGGGTGCTTGTGATAGATGTGCGCTGCAGGACCGAAGAAGCCATCGCGGCCGATTTCGCGCTCGTATGTGCCGCTCGGCAGGTCCGCATGCGCCTGACGCGAGGTTTCACCTTCGACCCGCGGGAATTCGATCCAGTTCTTGCTGCTCATGCGCCACCTTTTTCGGCAGATGGATCCTTCAGCACACCGCGCTTGATCTGATCGGCTTCGATGCTTTCGAACAGAGCCTTGAAGTTGCCCTCACCAAAACCCTGATTGCCTTTGCGCTGGATGAGTTCAAAGAAGATAGGTCCGATGGCGTTCTGGGTGAATATCTGGAGCAGGAGGCCCGTGTCGTCTTCGACCGCGCCATCCATCAGGATGCGGTCCTTTTTCAGACGACGCACGTCTTCGCCGTGACCTTTGATACGGTTATCGAGACGCTCGTAGTAAGTGTCAGGCGTGTCCTGGAAATTCGCGCCACTCTTCTTCAGCGCTTCGACGGACTCGTAGATATTGTTGGTGCCAAGCGCGATGTGCTGAATGCCCTCGCCTTTGTACTCGTGCAGGTATTCCGCGATCTGGGACTTGTCGTCCGAGCTTTCGTTGATCGGGATGCGGATCATGCCGTCCGGGCTCGTCATCGCCCGGCTCCTGAGGCCGGTGAGTCTGCCTTCGATGTCGAAGTAGCGGATTTCGCGGAAGTTGAAGAGCTTCTCATAGAAGTCCGCCCACTGATCCATGTTGCCGCGGAAGACGTTGTGCGTGACGTGATCGATCTCGGTGAGCCCGGCGCCTTCATGCTCCCAGCCTTTCGAGGGATCGGTGGGGACGAAGTCGACATCATAGATCGTGCGGTCGCCATAACGGTCAACGAGATAGATTACGCTGCCGCCGATGCCTTCGATCGCGGGAATGTTCAATTCCATCGGGCCGACCTGATTCTGAAACGGCTTCGCCCCGAGTGCGATGAGCTTCTTGTATGCGGTCGCCGCATCCTTCACGCGAAACGCCATCGCGCAAGCCGATGGACCGTGGCCCTTGGCAAAGCGGGAACCGTGACTGTCCGGTTCGGCATTGACGATAAAGTTCACGCCGCCCTGACGGAACAGTGTGACATTTTTCGAACGATGACGGGCAACGGCGCGAAAGCCCATGCGTTCAAACAATTGATACAACTGGCTGACATCGGGCGCCGTGTATTCGACGAATTCGAAGCCATCGGTTCCGATCGGATTTTCCCAAAGCGTGGCCATTGCGGCGCCTCCTGATTATTTCGGTGCAAAGCAAAAATAGTTTCAACTGAAACTATTTGGCGGTCAAGGCGAAAGAGGCTGATTCCCACAACCTCTGAAGAACGCCTTGCGCCTGATCCGGATGCGATTTGGAACCGTAATCCGCAAAGGAGCTGGAGTGAGTCTTGTCATGAATTTCCTTGCCAGAGGTGGGTTTGTTGCCGAGCGCGCGCCGGTGCCGGATTTCCTTGTGAACGCCGGCATCCATCATCTCTGCGCCAATACACAGCGCGGGTTGCAGGCGCAGCCGGCGGCGTTCGAGGCGCAATTCGCACGCGGCATGGACAACCTCCCGATCGCGCTGCACCCCGATCTCGCCAATGCGCAACACTATGAGCTACCTCCCGAGTTCTTTGCGCACTGTCTGGGGCCGCGGCGGAAGTATTCCTGCTGCCTCTATGCGACCGGCGAGGAGACGCTGGCGGAGGCGGAAGGGCTGGCGCTCGCTGAGACCGCGGAGCACGCAGGTTTGGAGGACGGCCAGTCCGTACTGGAGCTTGGCTGCGGCTGGGGTTCGTTGACGCTGTGGATGGCGGAGCGGTTTCCGGCCTCGCATATCACCGCCGTTTCCAACTCGGCGTCACAGCGCGAATACATCGAGGCGCGCTGCCGCGAAGAGCACATTCGCAATGTTCATGTCGTTACCGCCGATATGAACGACTTCGATCCGCATACGCAGTTCGACCGGATCGTTTCGGTGGAAATGTTCGAGCACATAACGAACTGGCGCTCGCTTCTGATGAAGGCGCGGCAGTGGTTGAAACTAGACGGGCGCATGTTCCTGCATGTCTTTAGTCATGCGACGACGCCATATCGCTTCGATCTCGACGACAAGGATGACTGGATCGCGCAGCATTTCTTCACCGGCGGCATCATGCCGAGCCATGGATTGATCCGGCAGTTTGGCGATCTGTTCGCGGTGGAGGACGAATGGCGCTGGAGCGGCACGCACTACGCTAGGACGGCGATGCAGTGGCTCGCGAGCTACGACCACAACCACGATCTGATCATGCCCGTTCTTGAAGATGTGTACGGCAGGGACGACGCGTATATGTGGAATCGCCGCTGGCGGATGTTCTTTCTGGCGACAGCGGGCTTGTTCGGTTTCGACGGCGGGGACACTTGGGGCGTGAGCCATTACCGGCTGACGGCGGTCTGAGTTTCGACATCACCATTCGAACCTCTCGACGTGCGGAAATTTGCTTGGAGATTCAATAGAGGTGGCGACAGCCGAAGTGCGCGTTGCACGATGCTGCCCGCTTGATCGCTTGCGCGATCATAGGGTGGACGTGCAAACGCAATTTCGGAGATTGAAGGAAAATAGCAGATCGACCGTGACGGTCAAGGGAAAAGTTCAAGATTTTTGAGTAATATCCTTTCAATATGTGCACAATTTAGGAACTAGAGTCGCCGCGGGATCGCCCGATTTCCGCGCTCTGGTTCGCGCGAAACCACGATGGGGGCTGGCGATGCGGTTTGGAGTTCTGCGCCCTCTTCTGCTTGCCCTGATCCTTGCGGCGCCTGCCGAGGCAGCTTCGGTCAACGACTTCCAGCACTGGCTGAGCGCGGCGCCGGGGCGGCGGGCGGAGGAAGCGAAGTTCGAGCGGTTCATCGCCAGGGCGCAGGTCGCGCACATCGTGCCGGCGTATGAGCTGCTGCTGAGCGCTTCGTCTTGGCGTGGATGCGGCGAGCACTATCCCTACACGATGCCGCCGGAGAATACGTGGCCCAATGTTGTGGGCACGCTGAAGTTCATCCGCGCGAAGGTGGTGCCGACGATTGGGCCGGTGCATGCGGTGTCGGGCTATCGCTCACCCGCGTTGGGCAAGTGCGCCGGCGGTGCGCCGCAGAGTGCGCACGGCCTTTACTACGCGCTGGATCTGGTGCCGGTGAAGACGATGGATCGCGCGGTGCTCATCCGGAAGATGTGCGCGCTGCATGCGAAGTTCGGCGGGGCGTATCACGTGGGGCTCGGATTCTATGATCATCTGCGGTTTCACGTAGATACGAAGTCGACGCGGCTTTGGGGACCGGATTATCACGCGGCGACGTCGCCATGTTTGGTGGGTATTCAAAGTTCGCAACACAAAACACCGTTGTCATCCCGGCCGCAGTGAAGCGCAGCGAAATGGAGAGCCGGGATCCATCGGCGCGGAACGATGGTGTTTGTGTTGAGGCACCGTCTTTGTGGAGGAATGGGTCCCGGCTCTGCGCTGCGCATTCGCTCCGCTTCGGCCGGGATGACAATTTTGTTTTAGATGGACTTCCCCTCACCTGCTTCGCGCGGTGCGCGAAGCGTCCTCTCCCGCTTTGCGGGAGAGGTTAGCTGAGACCGAGTTCGTGCTTGGCGAAATCGCTGGCGCTTTTGTAGTCGGCTTTGCCGTTGGGGGCGCGGAGGTTCACGCCGGCGATGAGGATGCGTTTTGGCGTTTTGTAGCCGGCTAGGCTTTCGCGCACGTGCGAGCGTAGCGCTTCTTCGTCAAACTTTGCGCCGTTGGCGAGGACGACCACACCGGTGACGGCCTGGCCCCACTTCTCATCGGGCACGCCCAACACGAGACAATCCTCAACGCTGGCATGGCGTTTCAGGGCTTCTTCCACTTCTTCCGGGAAGACCTTTTCGCCCGCGGTGTTGATGCAGTTGGAGCCGCGGCCGAGCACGGTGATGCGGCCGTCGGCTTCGACGATGGCGTAGTCGCCGGGGATGGAGAAGCGCTGGCCGTTGATCGTTTTGAACAGACGGTTCGTCTTCTCTTCGTCTTTGTAATAGCCGAGCGGCAGGAGGCCGCCGACGGCGAGGCGGCCGGACTTGCCGCTGCCGGGCGCGATTGGCTGATCGTCGTCATCGATCACCATTGCATTCGGACCCATCATGAAGGCGGCGGTCTTCGCTTCCATACCCTTCTGCGTCACCGACGCGCCCATGCCGAGGGCTTCGGTGCTGGCGAAGCTGTCGGTCAGCACGGCTTGCGGCAGATGCTTGAGCAGGCCCTGCTTCACCTCGGCGCTCCACATCGCGCCGGACGAGCCGATGGCGACAACACTGTCGGTGTTGTAGCGGCCAGGTTCGGCGTCGAGCGCCTGCAACAGCGGCCGGGCGAAGGGATCTCCGACGATCGCCATGTTGGTGACGCGGTTCTTTTCCACCGAACTCCAGATGGCATGCGGATCGAGCGAGGCGTTGTCCACCGTGACGACCGTGCCGCCGCCGAGGACGGTCGACATCGTGCCGAAGAAGCCGGTGCCATGCATCTGCGGACAGGTCGGCATGTAGCGGACGTTGGTATCGCCGGAGGATTTCACGAAGTTGGTGATCTCCGCTGTCGTCGTCGGCATCACGCCGGTCGCGAGCGCGATGCGGCCGAGCAGCACGGCGGCGAGATCGCCGTGACGATAGATGACGCCCTTTGGCATGCCGGTCGTGCCGCCGGTGTAGACGAACACCTGATCGTCGGGCGTGCGCTTGATGTCGAGCTTCGTGCCATCGCCGGTGGTGGCGAGCTTTTCGTATTGCACCGCGAAGTTCGCGACGTCGGGCGTATCGCTGACTTCGACGAACACTTTCACTTTGCTGAGCTGGTTATGGATCTGCGCGACGGTGTCACGGAATTCGCGGGCGTAGCAAACGACGGTGGCGTCGGAATTGTCGACGATGTAGCGCACTTCCTCCGGCTTGTAGCGGTAGTTGACGTTGACGTGCGTCATAGAGCCGAGGAAGCAGGCGGCGGTAAGCTCGCCGTATTCGGTGCCATTGCGCATGTAGAACGCGACCTTATCGCCGGGCTTGGCGCCGCGGACGTGCAGGTTGCGCGCGATGTTGTTCATCCGCTTCTTCGCTTCACCCCAGGGGATGATGCGCTCGCCATGCACGAAGGCGGGCGAGGATTGTGGGACAACATCGGCAACGGCATCGACGATATCGCCGAAGCTAAAAGTCATGATTTCCTCCGACAGTTTTTATCTTTTGCCATTTCACCCTCAATTGTCATGGCCCGCAACTGCGGGCCACCCAGGTGACGTCCGTTCGGTGACGCAGGGCAATCGCGTTCCAAATTCAGCTTGGGTGCGGCACGAACTGGGTGGCCCGCAGTTGCGGGCCATGACAAGCTTTGGGTGTATCGGCGCGCTAGTTCGCGCGATCGACAGCCCTGATCTTGCTCACGCTGATGTTCTGGCCCCAGTGCGAGTGTTCGCGTTTTTGGAAGTGCGCGGGGCGCGTCTTGAGGTGGCGGGTGGAAAGCCAGAGGCGTTTCAGGTGGCGCTTGAAGCCGTTGGCGACATCATCCTCATACGCCGCGCGGCCGTGGAGCACATGGTAGTTGTTGATGAACTGAATGTCGCCGGGACGCAGGTCCATGTAGACGTTGTATTTCGGCTGGCGCGCCATCTCGCTCACCACCATCAACGCTTCGCGCGCATTCTCCGACAGACGCGGCACGCCTTCGTGTTTCTGCGACGCCAAAATGTATTGCGGGATGAAGCGGACGAAGAGCCGGTCGTCATGCTCGGTGAAAACCGGGAAACTGTAGTAGGGCTTGCTGCCCTTCGCCTGCTCGCCGCGCGCGTCATACGGCAGCGGTTCGTAGAGTGCAGCGATGAGTTCGGGGCGCGAGCGCACCAACTCGTTGTAGATCGCGACGACATTGGCGACGCACGACATGCCGCCGGATTTCGCCGGGCGTAGACACATCAGACCGATCAGGTCGGCGCCGTCGGTGTGATAATCGAGGCCGATGCCGCCGATTTCGTTGCCGCGCAAGGTCGGATCGTCGAGCCGCTTGTTCTGATCGGTGACGTCGCCCATCACATGGCCGTAGTGATTTTGCGGCCAGGGATCGCCGAGATGGATGCCGATGCCCCAGTAGAGCATCGTCATGTCGTCGTCGTCGTAGCGGTCGGATTGCAGCGCGCGGATGCGCACGAAACCGCGCGGACCGTCGATCAGATCGGCCTCGATCTTCTTGAGGCTGGTTGCCAGTTTATCGAGCGGGAAATGCTCAATGCCGATGTCGAGCAGGTTGGTGGAATGCGCTTTCGCGACGGCGAGCGCGTTGGCCAACTCCTTCTGATCGGAGTCGGTGAGTGTGTAGGTCCACTTGCTCTCGTCCTGCACGTCGTCGTGCAGCCAGTCGACATGGGTTTCGAGCGGACGCGGGTTGAGTTTGTGATCCATGGTCTGCCCCTCAATTCGGTGCCGCTTGCGGGCCGCGGATGAGCTTGCCGGGGAGCGCGTTGGTGGGCTGGCCGTTTCGGTAGATCACCTGACCCGAAACGATGGTGGCGTCGTAGCCCTTGGCGCCTTGCAGCAGACGCTTGCCGCCGGCCGGGAGGTCGTAGGCCATGTCGGGCGACTTCACTTCCAGTTTGCCCATGTCGATGACGTTGAGATCGCCTTTCATGCCGGGCGCGATCACGCCGCGATCGTCGAGGCCGACGGCGCGGGCGGTGTCGAGCGTCTGGCGGCGCACGAGGAAGCCGAGATCGAACTTGCCGTAGGAGCGGTCGCGGCCCCAATGCTGCAGCAGATACGTCGCGAAGCTGGCGTCGGAGATGATGCCGACATGCGCGCCGCCGTCGCCGAGACCCATCACGCAATCCTTATGCGCGATCATCTCGCCGCAGGGATCGAGGTTGTAGTCGGCATAGTTGGCGAAGGGCGAGAAGAGGAAGGCGCGGCCTTCGTCTTCGAGCAGCAGGTCATAGGCGATTTCGGCGGCGGTGCGGTTGCCGCGCGCCGACATCGAGGCGATGGAGGTTTCCTTCGGTGGCTCGTAGTTCGGCGGATTACCAAGCGGGAACATGCGCTCGAATGACATAATGCCACGCGCGAGGGGATGCGATTTCTCGCGCTCCGCACTCTCGGCAAGCATCGCGGCGCGGAAGTTGGGATCACGCATCGCTTTCACCTTTTCGGCGAGCGGCTTGTCCTTGATCTGCTGATAGTGCGCGTGGGTGATGAAGGGATTGATCGTGCCCTGGAGGCCGAGCAACACGCCGATGGGACGCGGCGCGACCTGCGCCTTGATCGGAAGGCCTGCGTCCGAAGCATTTTCGATGTGGCCGAGGATGCGCTTCCAGCCGTTGGCGGAAGAAAGACCTTGCGCCAGCGAGAGCGTGAGAGGACGGCCTGAAACTTCGACCAGACGGCGGATCATGCCGAATTCGGTGTCGAGATCAGGTTGGTTGAAATCGGAGATCATCTCGAAGACGCCGGTGCCCGCGTCTTTCATACCCAGCGCGATGCCGGTGAGTTCGGCTTCGGTGGCGCGCAGGCTTGGCGTTGGATCGCCTTTGACCGTCTTGTGGTTCAGCGTGCGCGAGGTCGAGAAGCCGACGGCGCCGGCGCGCATGGCATCGGCGGTGATGCGGCGCATGTCGGCGATGTCTTCCGGCGTCGCGGCTTCGAGGTTGGCGCCACGCTCACCCATCACATAGACGCGCAATGCGCCGTGCGGGAGTTGCGCCGCGATGTCGATGTCATGCGGCTGCGCTTCGACGGCGTCGAGATACTGGTCGAAACTCTCCCAATTCCACTTCAGACCCTCGTGCAGCGCGGCGCCGGGAATGTCTTCGACGCCTTCCATGAGCTCTATGAGACGGTTGTGGTCGGCGGTCCGCACCGGCGCGAAGCCGACGCCGCAATTGCCCATCACCACCGTGGTGACGCCGTGCCAGCTGGACGGATTGAGGCGCGCGTCCCACGTCGCCTGACCATCATAATGTGTGTGGATGTCGACGAAGCCCGGGGTGACGAGCTTGCCCCTGGCATCGATCTCCTCGGCCCCTCTGCCGAGGTTTTTTCCGATCGCGGCGATCTTGCCGTCCTTGATCGCGACGTCGCCTTCAATGAGCGGCCCACCGTTGCCATCCGCGATGTTGCCACCCCGAACGACGAGATCGAATTCCGCAGCCATAGACGTCTCCCGCAATATCTTGTTGCGGGAACGGTTCGCCCCTACTGACACAATGTCAAGCGATCCGGACCTGCCGTGGCGAGATGGTCAAACGGACGCCTGTCATCATTGACGGGAACTTAGGGAAACCTTGCTTTTCGACATTTCGCGGCGTGGCCCGGCGTGCTTCTATGAACGGCATAAGGGTTGGGGGGCCCAGTGGTGTCGCGGCGTTAGCTGCTTCCAACACGATTCTTTGGGTGGGCGGAATTGAAGGCTGTCGAGCCATTTTGGACGCGCGTGCGCGATGGGTTTTCCGCGCAGGCACTGCAACTGACTTCGCCGGATGCGCCGACGACCGTTGGCGGCGGGTTGTCGTTTGCCACGCGCGCGGCGATCACAACTGTAAGCATGGCGCTTGCTGCGGTGCTGGCGTTCGTCGCGCATAGTCCCTTTGGCGCGATTTTTTTCTTTCCCGCATTGGCAATCGCGGGGGTGTTCGGCGGCGTCTGGCTCGCACTCGGTTCTTTTGCCGTCACCGTAGCTCTTGTTGAAGTGATGTTGCCAGGTGCGCCGGCGCTGCTGCTCGATGCCGGCGCGGCGTTGCAAACGGCACTTGCGTTGATCGGGCGCGCCTTCTTTCGCGTGAGCCGGAGCTGGGGCGTGCGGCAGCGGCGCCTGCTGAGTTCGATATCCAACGCGACAACTGTGTTGGATGGGGAAGCGAACATCAAATATCCGCACCCGGAACTGGCGCGGCTCACGGGCATGGAGTGGCCTGACTATGCCGGTAGAGGCTGGATGCGCGCGGTGCATCCGGATGACATCGCAGTTGTCACACCGGACGGCGATTCAGAGGTGCAGCGCAGTGAGATCCGGATAAAGGATGCGAAGACCGGCGAGTGGCACTGGTATCTGATGCGCGCCGTGCCGCTGTTCGACAACAAGGGCAATGTCGTGGAATGGGTGTCGGCGTTGACCGACATTCATCAGATCAAGCTGGCGCAGGAGCAGCAAAACCTGGTTGTCGCCGAGGCGCGGCACCGGTTGAAGAACTTCATCACGATCATCGAGTCTCTTGCGAAGAGCTCGCGGCCGGCGAATGAACCTGCGGTCGACGAATTTATGAAGAAGTTTTCCGGCCGCTTGCATGCGTTGAGCGCCGCGAGCGATCTCGCGCTTGCCAGCAACTATTCCGCGATCGACACGGAAGAGATCGTGCGCGCGACGCTCGCGCCGTTCCTCCAGAGCGACGCGAACCGCTTGAGCTTTGGCGGACCGAAGCTGGCGCTATCGGAGCCCACCGGCGGTTCGCTGGCGCTCGGCCTGCATGAGCTTGCGACCAATGCGATCAAATATGGCGCGCTGTCGACTCCAGACGGAAAGGTGTCCTTCACCTGGCACAGCGAACCGAACGGCAATGATGAACGCGTCGTGATGGATTGGGTTGAATCCGGCAAGCCTTCCAATGGTGTGACGCGCGAAGGCTTCGGCGCGCGGGTGATCAAGTTCATTCCCTCGCGCGAGAAGAACGGCAAGGTGGATATCGAATATCGCCCGGAGGGTTATGCCGCGCGCATCAGCTTTACGCGTCCGCGCACGGCGGCGACTGCGAATTGATCTTCAAAAACAATTGTCATCCCGGCCGCAGTGGAGCGGAGCGGAACGGAGAGCCGGGACCCATCAAGCCGCAAGCGCAGCTCGTTGAGGAATGGGTCCCGGCCCTCACTTCCCCCGCAACAAGTGCGGGGTCCGTTCGGCCGGGATGACAATTTAGTTTTATAGATTCAAATCAGCCCAATCGTCCCAGAGCAGAAATGACCTGATCGGCCTTTTCGATCGGGACCATGTGGCCGGCTTCGGCAATGGCGACGAGCTCAGAGCCTTTGATGCCCTTCTTCCAGCTTTGCGCATAAACCGGCGCGATCAGCTTGTCGCTGTCGCCCCAGATGAGGATGGTCTTCGCTTTGATGCGATAGAGACGTTCCTTGAGGCCGCGCTCCGGAATCGGGAACAGGATCTTGCCTGCCATGCCGAGCTGGCGTGCGTTGGTCACCAGATAGGTCTGCAGGAATTTCGGATCGCTGAGCGTCATGCCAGCGGTGAGAAGCTTGGTGCCCGCTTCTACATCGTGGAACAGCAGCTTCGGCATCTCGAACGGCATGGTCGCGAAGAGATCCGGGATCGGGTGATCGTCGAGCCAGAGACCCGCGGGGCAGATGAGGCCGAGGCGCGTCACATCATTCGGCGCGATGGCTGCCATCTCGGCCGCTATCATGCCGCCCATCGAATGGCCGACGAGGATCGGGTTCTTGAGACCGAGCGCTTCGACCACGTCCCAGGTGTGGAGCGTGAAGTCGAGCATATCGCGGATTTCGCCGCACTCCTCGCTGTCGCCGTAACCCGGCACCAGTGGGGCATAGACATGATACTTCTCGGCCAGCTTGTTGATGAACGGATCGGCGACGGTTGCGCCGCCCGCGCCATGCAGGAAGACGAGCGGATTGCCGCTGCCGCCTTCAATGTAGCGGACAGGCGCGTGCTGCGTCTGAACGGTTTTGAGTTCGAGTGCCATTAGCGCGCCGCTCCCACTGCTTCGAGAGCTTTGCTTTCGGTGGGGAGATTGCCCGCCCTCACCTGCTTGATCGGGTGGCACCAGAAGCGCTCGTCGTTCTCGTATTCCGGGAACATGCCCCGCATTTTCGGCATGACCTTCTCAGCGAACAGCTTGGTCGAATACATGCACTTCTCTTTCGGCATGTTTCCGACATGCATGAGGCAGAAGAGATTGCCAACGTGCAGCGACTTGGCGAGCTCTTCGAGGCGCTGGCGCACCGTTTCCGGTGAACCAGCGATGACGTGGCCCTGCTCCGTCAGGTCTTTCCAGGTGAGCGTCGCGTAGCCGCCGACCGGTGGGGCGTACTGCGAGAGCGCGCCGGTCTGGATCGTCTTGATCGTGCGGTAACCGGGTGCATCCGCGAAGCCCGGATAGACGTGCAGGCAGCGGTTATAGAAGTAATCGACATGCTCCTTGTAGAGCTTCTCGGCCTCCGCATCGGTGTCGGCGACGCAGATCGTCTGCGCGAAGCCGGCGCGATAGGGCGACTTGTCGGGCGTCTTCCGCTCTTCGACGCGCTTCCAGTAGCCGTCCATCAGCGCCTTGGCGCGGATGTAGCCGCTGAACGACAGGTATGAGTACGAGTACGTGTTGTCGATGCAGAAATCGTAAGTCTCGACGCTGCCGCCGCCTGGGATGTGGATCGGCGGATGCGGCTGCTGGATCGGGCGCGGCCAGATGTTCACATGGCGCAGCTTGTTGTAGCGGCCGTTGAAAGCGAACGGTTCGCGCGTCGTCCACGCCTTGATGATGAGATCGTGTGCTTCCTGATATTTCTCGCGGGTGAGCGCCGGGATCTGGCCGTAGCAGAAGTTGGTGTCCATCGAGGTGCCGACCGGGAAGCCCGCGATCAAGCGGCCGCCGGAGATGCAGTCGAGCATCGCGAATTCTTCCGCAACGCGAACGGGAGGATTGTAAAGCGCGATGGAATTGCCGAGCACAACGAGGCCGACATCTTTCGTGCGGCGGCTGAGCGCGGCGGCGATGATGTTCGGGCTCGGCATAATGCCGTAGCCGTTCTGGTGATGCTCGTTGCAGCCGATCGCGTCGAAGCCGACATCGGCGGCGTATTCGAGGAGATCGAGATAGGTGTTGTAGACCTCGTGACTCTTCACGGGGTCGAACAGCTTCTGATCGATATCGACCCAGACCGAGCGGTTCTTCTCCCGGAAATCGTCCGGCAGATAGGGCCACGGCATCAGGTTGAACCAGGTGAATTTCATGGGTGTCTCCCGGCAATTTTGTTGTTCTGAGATAACGAGTTGAGGCAATCCTGACAAATGGTCAGGAGGTTGGCAATCGCGGAAAAATTGGCGCTTCGCGAGGGTTGCTGAGGCTATTCGACGATGATCTTGCCGCTCATACCCAGCATGGTGTGCATGAAGTGCGTGCATTTGAGACCGTAGGAGCCCGCCATGCCCGGGACGATGTGCACGTCGACAGATTGCTGCGTCTCGAGTTCGACCTCGCCTTTTGATGCCAGCGATTGATCCTCGGGTTTGACGGTGGAAGCCGCGAAGAAAGCCGGCGCGCTGAAGTCGTGCGATTTCGATGCCGTGTTCGTCAGGTGGAGATCGTAGGCAACGCCATGCTGGAGATGAATCTCCTTTGGCGTGAAAGCGTAGTTGCTGAGTTCGACATCGATCTTCTTGGCTTGCGACCAATCCGGTGTCTGCGCCGTCGCTGCTGTTGTGAATAATGCGAAAGCAAGTGTTGTGAACATTGTACGATGAATCATGTGTTGTCTCCCGTTAGCGCCCTCCCATGGATGAACCTAAGAGACGGATAACGGCCGGTCCACGGCAGAACATTTCGCTTACAACGGAAATAGTTGCCGCGTGGTCGCGCTAACTTAAGCGAAATCCATGTGCCGGTGCTGTTGGAAGGGGTTTCGATAGCGTCAGGCGCAAGCCCGTATTGGAACGCGCAACAGCTATGTCTTCGCCAGTGGCGAGATGCGTTGCTTTCGTTATGGGTGGAAAGTCAGCCTCTTCGATCACGATCTCGGTATGCCTTGGCGTGTCGAGAAGATGGGCATAGAGGTGGCCGCCTTTGGTCACGAAGCGTACGCGGGCGCCATCAATTGTCTTGCCTTCCGCGTGTGACCACGGACGGGTGCCATAGATGCCCTCGCCGTTTGCTTTGATCCAGGCGCCAAAGCCTTTAAGGCGCGCGATCTGCTCCGACGGAATTTGCGCATCTTCGCCGCGGGGGCCGACATTGAGCAGCAGGTTACCGTTCTTCGCCACGCTGTCGATGAAGCTGTGCACCAGCGCCTCGACGGTTTCGTAGTCGGCGTCGGTGTCGTTGCGGTTGAAGCCGAAGGAGTGGCTCATGCCGCGCGTCGCTTCCCATTTCTTGGTCTGGATGTCTTCGAACGCGGCATATTCCGGCGTTCGGAAATCGCAGTGCGGCGGTAGTTGCGGGATGATGCCTTTGCGCTTGGCCTTCTGCATGCGCGGCTTCAACGCAGCGTCCAGCGCGGCGCGGGCTTCCTTGCTCGCGAGCGCCGCGCGTTCCGGCGTCATCGGCATCCAGCGGTCGTTGATCACGCCTTCGGGTACGGCGTCGTAGTAATCGGCGAAGAGCTCGAGCATCCGGTCCTGATCGGTCGGCCAGGAGATGTCGTTCCAGAGAACGGACGGCTTGTAGCGGTCGATGAGTTCGCGGAATTGCGCGTCGGCGTAGTCGGGATAATCGCCCTGCGGTGTCGAGCCCATGAAGTCGGCCATCGTGCGGAGCGGCTCTGGATTGAACGTCCAGTCGATACCGCCGGAATAGTAGAGCCCGTAACGCATGCCTTTGGCGCGCACGGCATCGCCGAGTTCACCGACAATGTCACGCGGTGTCGTCCAGCCTTCCTGATGCGGGTTGTTCACGCCGCTCGGCCAGAGGCAATAGCCATCGTGGTGCTTGGTCACGAGCACGACATATTGCGCGCCCGCTGAGGCGAAGAGATCGGCCCATTCGTCTGGCTTCCACTGTTCGAGACCCTTGAGGAAGGGGCCGCGGAAGTCCTGATAGGGAGCGTTGCCGTAAACTTCGGCGTGATGTTTGGCGCTGTCGCTTTCCGGCACCTTGATCGCGTTCCAGTACCACTCGCAATACGGCGTGAGCGCGACGGCGATGTCATAGTTGTCGCGAAACGCGTCCGAAATCGAACCGGACTTCGTTGCAAAGGCGGGGATCGAGAACAGACCCCAGTGAATGAAAATGCCAAACTTCGCGTCCTCGTACCAATCGGGCACGGGATGCGCGTTCAGAGACTCTAACGTCGGTGCAAAGATCATTTCTCGGCCACAGACAGCGCGGGTGCATGATGCAGGCGCGCAAATCTGCGGATCAAGAGCTTCAGATCGCCTTCCGTTACGGCGTTGGCCGCTTCCTGCGGTGAGCACCAGCGCAATTCGCGTTGATGCTTTTCCGGCCAACTACGGCGCTGGCGCTGAACTTCAAGCGGATAGACATCGACCTTGCATGGCACGGTGACGCCGTTCTTGAGGCGCTTGAAGTAATGATAGGAGCCCAACAATTCAAACGAGACTTGGCCGATAAGGCCGCCTTCTTCGAAAGCTTCTTGCGCGGCGGAGAGCGGTGCCGAGAGACCTTTGATCGGCCAGCCCTTCGGGATGATCCAGCGTTTTGACTCGCGGGAGGTCAGAAGCAGGACCTCGACCTTCTCGGCACGGCGCCATGGCAGCGCGGCGTATTGCAGAGCGGGACTGGCAATTTCGCGCGGCGTCGCCGAGCGGGTTTTGAGGGTCGCTATCTCAACTGAAGAACCGCGCGATTTCATAGAAGATCGCGCCCATCGTTGCGGTGGCCGGAATAGTAATGACCCAGGCCGTCATGACCCGGCGCGCAACACCCCAGCGCACCGCTGACTCCCGCCGTGCCGCTCCCACGCCCATGATCGCGCCCGTGATGGTGTGTGTGCTGGACACGGGGATGCCCAAACCCGTGGCCGTGAACAGCATTATCGCACCGGCAGTCTCTGCACATACGCCCTGTAACGGTGTTAACCGAGTGATTCGCGAGCCCATCGTACGCACAATTCTCCAACCGCCGAATAGCGTTCCCATCGCCATTGCGGCCTGACACAGCAGCACGACCCAGAACGGCACCGAGAAGCCACCCTTCGTGTAACCGTGCGCCAGAAGAAGAACGGCGATGATGCCCATCGTCTTCTGCGCGTCGTTGCCACCGTGGCCGAGCGAGAAGAAGGACGCCGAAATAAACTGCACGCGGCGAAAAATGCTGTCGACACGCGACGGAACGGCGCGAACGAAAAGCCATGAAACCAGAAGCACGAGGAACAAGGCCACAACAAGGCCGATGACGGGCGACCAGACAATGCCACCGGCTGTTTTGGCGACACCCTTCCAAACAACGGCACTAAAGCCGGAGTTGGCAATGCCGGCGCCGACCAAGCCGCCGATCAGGGCGTGCGAGCTCGACGACGGAATGCCGGAGAGATTGACGAAGATATTCCACGAGATCGCACCCATCAGTGCGCCGAAGATGACGGCATCGCTGATGATGGCCGGGTCGACGATGCCGGTACCGACGGTTTTGGCGACATGAAGGCCAAAGACGAGAAACGCGACGAAATTGAAGAAGGCGGCCCAGGCCACCGCCCAACGCGGCGAGAGCACGCGGGTGGAGACAATGGTGGCGATCGAGTTCGCGGCATCGTTCATGCCGTTCATGAAGTCGAAGCCCAGCGCGATCAGGATCAGCGCAATGAGAAAGGGTTCGGCGAGCATGCCTTAGCCGTGCTCGATGACGATGGCGCTGATCTTGTTTGCGACGTCTTCAAAGCGGTCGACGACCTTCTCGAGGTGGTCGTAAATCTCCGCGCCGACGATGTAACCCATCGCGCCACCTTCGCGATATTTGTGGAACAGCGCCTTGATGCCGGTGTCATGGACGGTGTCGGAGTGCTCTTCGATGCCGGTGATTTCCTCGGTCAGATTGTGGAGCTTGCTTGAGTTGTCGCGAACCGAACCCAATAGCGCCACTGCCTCGATCACCTTCTCGGCAGCCTGCACGATCGCGGCGCTCATCTCCTTCATCTGCGCGTCGAATTCCTGGACTTCGAACAGCGTGATGGCTTTGGCCGTCTTCTGCATCTGATCAATGGCATCATCGAGCGTGTTGATCAGCTCCTTGATATCGCTGCGGTCGAATGGCGTAATGAAAGTTCGCTGTACGGCCATGAGCACCTCGCGCGCGATCACATCGGCTTCGTTTTCATGCTGCACCACACGCTGGCAGCCCTCGGCGATCGACACCCTGCCCTGCAGCAGATCGTCAAGGGCGCGCGCGCCGAGACGGAGCGTTGCGGCGTGGCGGTTGAACATGTCGAAGAACTTGTCTTCTCGAGGCATGAGCGCCTGGAACCATTTGAGCATTACGGCCTCGACAAGAATTGGACAGAAAGTGGGGATGTGCCCCGGAGTCACCATGTCTGTCTTGCGCGGTCAATGCGGCGCTGAAATTGCCCCCAAATTTGCGCGAGGCGGGGGTCGAAGCCCTTGGCGCGGCTGGATAAGTCCGTGATGCTGCGCGGCGTAAATTGGCGAGTTTGCACATTGATCGTGTCGCGTATCTGGCCGTTTCTGGCAGCGCTTTTTCTTCTCACCGAATTGAGTCCTCTCGCCCTCGCCGACGAGCAAAAGGCGCGTGAGTTTCAGGAGTGTCCAGAGTGCTCGACGATGGTCGGCATTCCAGCAGGCAAGTTTGCGATGGGGAGTCCGGCGAGCGAGGCGGGACGCTTCGATGCCGAGGGACCGCAGCACTATGTGTCCGTACACGCGTTTGCGCTCGCGAAGTATCCGGTAACAAGCGAGCAGTTTCTGACGTTTCTGCGTGAGACGGGCTATCAGCCGAAGCCGTGCAATCCGCGGCTGAATTTGCAATGGCAATCGCCGGGCAATGGCCTCGCCTATCCACCGACGCAGGTGGAGCCGCCGGATTGGCCGGCGGTATGTCTCGATTGGAATGACGCGCAGGCTTACATCGCGTGGCTGAACGCAAAGGTGGGGAAGGCGCGGCCGAGTGCAGGAAGTCCTTATCGCTTGCCGACAGAAGCAGAGTGGGAATATGCGGCGCGCGGGGGCACAACGACAGCGCGGTGGTGGGGCGAGGATATCGGCAGCAACAACGCGAACTGCAATGGCTGCGGCAGCCAATGGGATTATCGCGTGCTGGCGCCGGTGACGGCGTTCAAGGCCAATCCGTTCGGCTTGTATGGAATGCTCGGGAATGCGTGGGAATGGACGGCGGATTGCTGGCATCCGAGCTATGTCGGCGCGCCAGGCGATGGCAGCGCATGGCGCGGGAAGGATTGCGCCAAGCACACGATCCGCGGCGGATCGTGGGACAACGTGCCGGTATTTGTGCGTTCGGCGGCACGAGCCGGCGCGGGACCGAATGGCGGCGAGTTCGACTATTCGAGCTTGTCGGGATTCCGGCTGGCGCGCGATCTGCCCTAGCGGTTGGTGTCGCGCGGATTGAGGTCGAGCACGAAGTTCATCACCGCCTGATAATTGCCCGGCGGCAGAGGGATGGGCGATGACAGCAGCACGGCATTGCGGGCGCTGAGCGCGATCTCATGATAGATGGCGTCGCCTGCGTAGCTTGTCTTGTCGACGATCTCGGCGGTCGCGATGACACCGCGGTTTGTCATTTCGATGCGGATCGGCACGGAGAAGCGGCGATCGCCGAGGACGCTGTAGTCCAGATTCCAGTGCCGCAGCACCTGCGCGCGGACAAAGTCACGCAAGCTGTAGCTGGCGTGTGAGCCAGTCGCGTCGCCGGTTGTCTGATCGTCGCTGCCGGTGTTTTCGAGGGGCTGCGGCTTGGCATCCGGTTGGCGCAGTTGCGCGAGTGCGTGCAGCTTGGCATCGAATGCATCTTCCGGCAGCGGCTTGGTGCGATCCTGCGATGTACCGGCCGGGGAGAGACTGGAGGATTCGCCGGGCTTTGGGGTTGCCTCTTTCGGCACGATGGATTTGTGCTCAGCCGCCGGCGACTCCGTGTCTTCGCCGAGATGCACGATGTCGACAGGCAGAATGTGGTTCGCGGTTTCGGCGACTTGTGACGGATGACGGATCAGGAAGAGCAGCAACGCCAATGCGACCAGATGCAATAGCGCTGAGATCGCAAAGCCTGGCGCATTGCGCTTCAAGCGGTCGCGATCGAACAGATGTGCAGGCGTGCTCACTTCGAGCTGCATGTGGAGAGACTAGCGTATTTGTATATTGGAAGCCCGGTTTCGCGCTCGCGCTGCGCCGTGGCATTTTTCGTTCGCTTGCGAACGAAAAATGGTGGGCAATGCAGGACTCGAACCTGCGACCCGCTGATTAAGAGTCAGCTGCTCTACCACCTGAGCTAATTGCCCAACCGTCACGGGACTTTAAGCCCGCTGGCCGAAGGGCCGGGCTAATAACAGGCGCACCCCCTGCTGTCCACCCAAGGAATTGGCCGATTTCCGCGCTTTGGCATTGGCTGCGGTCCAATCCGGCGCTGTGCGACGTTATAGTGTGTGCGAAACGAGGCTTTGGAGGCGCGCATGACCGAACGGCGAGCGGCCTGTAGCTGTGGACAATTGAGCGTCACAACCGAGGGCGAGCCGGTGCGCATCTCGATTTGCCATTGCCTCGAGTGTCAGAAGCGGACCGGAAGCGTGTTCGGTGCGCAGGCGCGATGGCCGCGCGATCAGGTGAAACTCGACGGCGCGAGCAGCGCCTGGGTGCGCACAGCCGACAGCGGACATCAGCTCACGTTCCACTTCTGCCCGACCTGCGGCACGACGGTGTACTATTGGACTCACGATCAGCCAGACGTGATCGCTGTGGCGCTCGGCGCGTTTGCAGATCCGAATTTTCCGGAGCCGGCGTTCTCGGTCTATGAGACGCGCAAGCATGCCTGGGTCGGCGTGCCGGAAGACGTCACGCATTTCGATTGAGGCGATAGCGCTTTAGATGATGCCGCCGCTGCCGCGGGGGATTTCGACCTGGCGGTGGACGTGGGCGCTCATCAACAAGCCGAAGCCGAACATCACCGTGAGCATCGCCGTGCCGCCGTAGGAGACGAGCGGCATGGGGATTCCGACGACCGGGATCAGGCCCATCACCATCGATGCGTTGATCATGATGTAGAAGAAGAAGTTGAGCGTGATGCCCATGGCGAGCAGGCGGCCGAACTGGCTGCGCGAGGACATCGCGGTCTGCACGCCATAGCCGATCACCACGGCCATCAGGACAAGCAGCGCGATGGCGCCGACGAAGCCGAATTCTTCGCAGAAGCTGGTCCAGATGAAGTCGGTCTGCTTTTCCGGGAGAAAGTTGAGGCGGCTTTGGGTGCCGTTGTTGAAGCCCTTCCCCATGAAGCCGCCGGAGCCGATGGCGATTTTCGCCTGCGTGATGTTCCAGCCGGCGCCGAGTGCGTCGGATTCCGGATTTAGGAAGGTCATCACGCGCGCCTTCTGGTAGTCGTGCAGCGCGAAACGCCAGGCCATCGGCACGGCGACGGCGATACTGGCGAGCACCGGGCCGATCCACCACCACGAGAGACCCGCGAGGAAGAGCAGCGAGCAGCCGTCGGCGGCGAGGATCGTGGCGGTGCCGAGGTTTGGCTGCATCAGCACCAGCACCACCGGAATGGCGATCATCACGAGCGGGACGGCTAGCTTCAGCGGCTTGGAGACGTCTTCGACGCTGAGGCCATGCAGGTAACGCGAGAGCGCGAGGATCAGCGAGATCTTCATCAACTCGGATGGCTGAATGCCTATCGGACCCAATTCAAGCCAGCGTTCGGCGCCCTTGCCGGTATGCCCCATGACCGCCACCAGCGCGAGGAGAACCAGCGCGATGCCGTATGCCGGATAGGCGAGGCTCATCCAGACGCGGATGTCGATCATCGCGACAGCGAAAAGGATGCCGACGCCGAGGATGAAGCGGATCATCTGCGGCGCCGCCCACGGGAAGAATGAGCCGCCGGCGTCGGAATAGAGCATCGCGAAACCGGCGCTCGCGATCAGCGTGATCATGAGCAGGAGGCCCCAGTTCACGTCGACGAATTTTTCGCTGAGCATCAGCGTGCGGCGAGCGGCGGCGTAGGCGCGGTTGTTCATGCCCGGCCTCCCAAGAGGCTCGCCGACTGCGACGGGTAGTTCGTCGGCAGCTTTAGCGGATCGCGTTGCTGGGCGAAGAGCAGGATGTCGCGCGCCATCTGGACCTGCGGGTGGGCGCCGACGGCGCCATGCTCGATCACCACGGCGCAGGCGTATTTCGGATTGATCACCGGCGCGAAGGCGATGAAGAGCGCGTGATCGCGCAGCTTCCACGGCAGCGTTTCGTTCTTGCGCACACCGGCGGCGTGTTCTTCGGCGCTGATGCGGCGGACCTGGGCGGTGCCGGTCTTACCGGCCATCTCGAAACCGGCGTTCGGAATGCGCCAAGCGAAGGCGGTGCCGCCCGGTTCATTGGTCACCGCACTCATGCCGCCATGCACGGCGGAGAAGGCTTCGTCGGTGAACGGGAGATTTTCCGGCAGCGGACGCGGCGCGCGTTCGTTGCCGATGTTGTGCACGAGGCGCGGCGTAACGGCTTTGCCGCTGGCGATACGCGCCGCGAGTGTTGCGAGCTGCAATGGCGTGGCGGTGACGTAGCCCTGGCCGATGCCGCAGGAGAGTGTTTCGCCCTGCTGCCAGCCGATGTGATAGGTCGCCTCTTTCCAGGCGCGGCTCGGGATGAAGCCGGTGCGTTCGCCGGGAAGTTCGATGCCGGTCGGTGCGCCCAGCCCCATGGCGCGGGCGCTCTGCTCGAGTTTGTCGATGCCGAGACGGCGGGCGACTTCGTAGAAGAAGCAGTCGCAGGAAACCTGGATGCCGCGGCGCAAATCGACACCGCCATGACCGCCCTTCTTCCAGCAGTGGAAGGTGTAATTGCCGAGGCGCACGGAGCCGGTGCAGTTGACGTGCAGATCCTTGAGACCGTTGTCGTAAGCGGCCAGCGCCATCAGCGGCTTGAAGGTGGAGCCGGGCGGATAGACGCCGGCGATGGCCTTGTTAAGCAGCGGCTTGTGATCGTTGGTCGTCAGGTCCTGCCACTGCGCGTTGCTGATGCCGGTGTTGAAGGCATTCGGGTCGTAAGCCGGTGTCGAGGTGAGCGCGAGCACGTCGCCGGTGTTGACGTCGAGCACCGCGGCGGCAGCGCTTTCATCGCCGAGCCGCTGCGAAGTGAACTGCTGCAGCTGTTCGTCGATGGTGAGATAGATGTCCTTGCCAGGAACGCCGGGCTCTTCGCCCAGTTCACGGATGACGCGGCCATAGGCGTTGACCTCCCAGCGGGTGACGCCGGCGGTGCCGCGGATTTCCTCCTCGTAGGCCTTTTCGATGCCGCGCTTGCCGATGCGAAAGCCCGGAAGATCGAGCAACGGGTCTTCATCGCCATCCTTTTCGGCGCGCTCTTTATCTTCTGGACCAACCGGCGCGACGTAGCCGAGGAGATGGCTCATCAGGTTGCCGTACGGATAGGCCCGGGTTTCGCCCACATCCGGGATAACGCCCGGCAAATACGGCAGATGCAGATTGATGCGCGCGAATTCTTCCCAGCTGAGATTTTCCGCGATGGGAATGGGCGCGAATTTCTTGTTGGCGGCGATGTCGCGCAGAATCTTCTGACGCTGGCGATCGGTGATCTGGATGACACGGCTAATGGCGTCGAGCGCTTCGTTCACGCCATCGCGCGCCTGCTCCGCCACGATCATCACGCGATAGTTGCGGCGGTTGTTGGCGAGTTCGACGCCGAAGCGATCGAGGATGCGGCCACGGAGCGGTGAGACAAGACGCTGGCTGACGCGGTTGTCTTCGGCTTCCGTCATATACTCGTCGCCGTTGACGATCTGAAGCTGATAGAGGCGGCCGGCGAGGATGGTGAAGATCAACGTCATGCCGCCGGACAGGCCGAGCGCGCGACGGGTAAACGTCACGTAGCGGCCTTTGTCTTTGCGGTCGAAGGTCGGCATCAGAACTCCCGCCTGAGCGGGCCGACGAAACGGCGATGGATCGGCGCAAGCAGAAGCACGACGAAAACGTAGAAGAGCACCGTCATCGCCAGCTCGGTGGCCAGCGGCACAATCGATGGCATCCGCCATGACAGCACGGCGACCGCGATGAACGACACGCTGCACGCGATGAAAGCGGCGGTCGCGAAACCGAGAATGGCGTAGATGCCGCCGAGGCCGGCGAAGATATCGCGGTTGCTGTCGATCACGGCGTAGGTAGCAACCAGCGACAGGGTCCAGATGCCCATCGGCGAGCCGCCGCCGGAGAGGAGATCCTGCAGCACGCCGAGCGCAAACACCGCGGCGGGGCGCATGAGATCAGGACGCACCAGCGCCCAGAAATAAATCGGCATCAGCACGAAGAGCGGCGGCGGAACATGGCCGTTCATCAGCGAGACGGGAAAGTTCGCAATCAGGATTCCCAGCACGCCGAGCGCAAACGGGATCGTGCTTGAGAGAAATCCCGGCATGTTCAGCGCGCGCTCCACCGCCTGCTCCGCCTATTGATCCTGATCCGGCGTGGAATCGCCAGACGGCGGCGCGGCAGGTTGCTGTGCCGGATTGTTCGATTGCAATCCCACCCGCGGTACTGCGGCTCCGGGAACCGGATGCGTGCCGGTCGCAGGCGTGGTTTGCGGCGTCGGCTGTGCGGTGGCGGTTCCGGGTGCCGGTTGCTGCGCCGTTTGAGGCGGTTGCGCGTTCGGCAGCTGAAGCGGAAGCACCTGGAGCGGCTGTTGCTGCGGCGGGGCGGCCGGCGGAAGGCCCGCAACGGCGGCCGGCAGGTCCTTCACCGACATGTCCGGCAACGGCTCAATAGGCGCCTTGTAGTCCAGCACCTCGACGTCATCGACGTTTTCCGGATCGGCAAAGAGCATCACGCGCAGGCCGAGGTTGGTCTGCACAAGCGTGCCGACGGTGAGGCCCGCCGGAAGCAGGCCGCCATCGCCGGAGGTAACGATGCTGTCACCCGCATGCAGGACAGTGTTTTGCGAGAAGTCTTCGAGGCGCGGCGTCGGCGAGTTGTCGCCGGCGAGGATCGCCTGGCCGTTGCCCGGTTTGATGGTGACGGGAATGCGGCTATTGAGGTCGGTGACGAGCACCACCCACGCCGTGTGATCGCCGGCGAGGAAGATGCGGCCGATCATACCGCGAGCATCGACGACGGCTTGCCCAGGCTTTACGCCGTTCCGCTTGCCGGCATCGAGGATCATCGTCTGATCGAAGGGTCGGCTGGCGCGACCGATAACGCGCGCGACGATGGACTGCAACGCCGGATCGGGGACGGCATGGAGCAACGCCTGATAACGCTTCACGCGTTCGTCCATCAGGTTGGCGGCGGTTTGCCAGTGACGCAGACGCTCGTTCTCTTCCCGGAGGCGGGCATTCTCACTGTAGACCGAGAAGAAATTGCCGATGCCGCTCATCCATTTGTTGGCGACGTCGACCGGCGTGTGCACGAGCTGAAGCGCCGGCGACATCCAGTCTGTCATGCTGGCGCGAGCGCGATCGAAGAGGCCGGACTGCGCACGGCCGAGAAGGACGAGAACGATCGCGAGAACCGCAGCGACCGCGAGCGGGAGCTGGGCGTTGCCCCGCCCTCGCGCAATCCGAAAGGTCCCGTTCGCCATCAACTGTCCGCGCGCCCCGGCGCGGCCTCAACACTAGAACGCGGTGGTCAACACGTGGCGCATGGACTTCGGATTTTCGAGTACGCGACCCGTTCCCAACGCCACACAGGAGAGCGGATCGTCCGCGATGGAAACGGGCAGGCCCGTTTCTTCCCGCAGCACTTGATCGAGATTGGCGAGCAGCGAACCGCCGCCCGTGAGCACAATGCCTTTGTCGACGATGTCGGCAGCAAGTTCGGGCGGCGTCGCTTCGAGCGCGACTTTCACCGCTTCGACGATCTGACCGACCGGCTCGGCAAGCGCTTCAGCAATGTGCTTCTGGGTGATGGTGATTTCCTTCGGCACGCCGTTGAGCAGGTCACGGCCCTTGATCTCGAGCGTGATGCCGTTGCCGTCAGCCGGCGGCGCGGCAGTGCCGATCTCTTTCTTGATGCGCTCCGACGATGCTTCGCCGATGAGCAGATTCTGATGGCGGCGGATGTAAGCGATGATGGCTTCATCCATCTTGTCACCACCGACGCGCACGCTGCGCGAATAGACGATGCCGCCGAGGCTGAGCACGGCGACTTCCGTCGTGCCGCCGCCGATGTCGACGACCATGGAGCCGGTGGGCTCACCGACCGGAAGACCGGCACCGATTGCAGCGGCCATCGGCTCTTCGATGAGGAAGACGCGGCGGGCGCCGGCGGAGAGCGCGGATTCTTGAATCGCGCGACGCTCGACGGCGGTGGAGCCGGACGGCACACAGACGATGATCATGGGGTTGGCGAGGCGGCGATTGTGCACCTTGCGGATGAAGTGCTTGATCATCTCTTCCGCGACTTCGAAGTCGGCGATGACGCCGTCGCGCATCGGGCGGATCGCTTCGATGTTACCCGGGGTTCGGCCCAGCATCATCTTGGCGTCGTTGCCAACGGCACGGACAGATTTCTTGCCGCCTTTTGTATAGGTGGCCACGACAGATGGCTCGTTAAGAACGATACCGCGACCCTTCACATAGACCAGCGTATTCGCTGTTCCGAGGTCGATAGCCATATCACTGGATAGGGCGCCGAGGAGGCTGCCGAACATGCTGTGTTACCTGTCCCAATTTGAAGCTGGTTCCGTGCAAGGACCGTACCCGAGAAACAGGGCCGGACGATGGCTCGCCCGGCCCATTCTGTCTCATCGTGCGACGGTCAATGCCTCCGGCGCCTGCTTTTCCCGTTTCACCAAAAGCTTGTTGAGTGCATTGACGTAGGCATACGCGGCGGCGACCAAGGTGTCAGTCTCCGCGCCGCGGCCCGTGACCGTGCGCCCATCTTCCTCAAGTCGCACGGTGACCGTCGCCTGCGCGTCGGTCCCCTCCGTAACGGCTCGAATTTCAAACAACTGCAGCGTGGCAGTGTGCGGATAGATCTCGCGGATCGCCTTGAACACCGCATCGATCGCGCCGTCACCGGTCTTCCATGTGCTTTTCTCCACACCGGCAACCGAAAGCGTGAGCGCGGCGGTTGGTTCGACGCCGACGCCGGTTTCGACCTTGAGCTTCTTCACGACAATGGTGTCGTGACCGCGAATGACTTCGTCGTCGACGAGCGCGACGATGTCTTCGTCGAAGACATGCTTTTTCTTGTCGGCGAGATCCTTGAAGCGCTTGAACGCATCCAGGAACGCGGCGTCTTCGAGCTTGTAGCCCATCGACTCCAGCTTGTCCTTGAAAGCGTGACGGCCGGAGAGCTTGCCGAGCACCAGCGAGGACTCGTGCACGCCGACATCTTCCGGACGCATGATTTCGTAGGTCTCGACATTCTTCAGCATGCCGTCCTGGTGGATGCCGGACTCGTGGCTGAAGGCGTTCTTGCCGACGATCGCCTTGTTGAACTGCACCGGAAAGCCGGTGACGTTCGAGACAAGCTTTGAAGCACGCGCGAGCATCTGAGTCTTCACGCCGGTTGCGTACGGCATGATGTCTTTGCGGACCTTGAGCGCCATGACGATTTCTTCGAGCGCAGCGTTGCCTGCGCGCTCACCGATGCCGTTGATGGTGCATTCGATCTGACGAGCACCGGCGAGAACACCCGCGAGCGAATTGGCCACGGCGAGGCCCAAATCGTTGTGGCAGTGGGTCGAGAAGATCACCTTGTCCGCATTCGGCACGCGATTGCGCAGCATGGTGATGATGTCGAAATACTCCTGCGGCGTGGAATAACCGACGGTATCGGGCACGTTGATGGTGGTCGCGCCGGAGTGGATTGCGAGCTCCACCGTGCGGCAGAGGAAATCGACTTCGGTGCGTGTGGCATCTTCCGCCGACCACTGCACATCGTCGGTGAAATTGCGGGCGCGTACGACAGATGCGCCAACCGCTTCGAGCACCGAGTTCTCGCCCATCTGAAGCTTGTGCTTCATGTGAACGGGACTGGTGGAGATGAACGTGTGAATGCGCGGACGCTTTGCACTCTTCACCGCTTCGCCAGCGGCGTCGATGTCCTTGAACCCTGCGCGGCTGAGACCGCACACGGTGGCGTTTTTCACGAGCTTGGAGATTTCGCTGACCGCTTCGAAATCGCCGGGAGAGGAAATCGGAAAACCGGCTTCGATGATGTCCACGCCCATTTGGTCGAGGAACTCGGCAACTTCCAATTTTTCCTGAAGCGTCATTGCGGCACCGGGCGATTGCTCGCCATCACGCAACGTGGTGTCGAAGATTTTTACGCGCTCGGTACTCGTTGAATTCGTACTCATAGTCTCTCAATCCTTCCGTTTGCCGCGATGCGCGGCTTCGATCCTTTCTCTTGGCTTGGAGTCCCCTACCCGTCCGCCGCGGATACGCGGCCGCCGACGACTAGGGGCAGCTAAGAAGGAGAAGCGTGCGCGCGCGCAAACCGAGGGAAGGATGGCTTTCCGACAAAATGCGCACGGCAACGCGGGCGGAAGTTCCGCCGCAAACGTTGTGTCCGTAGTCGCGTTCCGTCATCGTCCGGATTCTTCCGTCGTCCGAGTTTACGGTTTGCTATCTGTAACGAATCGCCCTTAAGCGCCTTTTAAAGCCGCTTCGACTTCGTTGCGCCGGTTGTACGCCGAAAAAACCAAGTATTGCAACAGAATAAGCCTGTTCCTGCGCTGCAACCCGAGCCAATTTCGAGAGCCGAATGATCGTTCTGAGTGACCTTTCGAAGACCTATGACGGCGGGGCCAAGGGGGCCGTGCGGGGTCTCAGCCTGAGCATCGCCGACGGCGAGTTTCTGGTGCTGATCGGGGAGTCGGGCTGCGGCAAGACCACGACCCTCAACATGATCAACCGGCTGATCGAGCCGAGTGCCGGGCGGATCGAAATCGACGGCTCCGATGCGCTGGCGGCGGATGCCGTAAGTCTCAGGCGGCGCATGGGTTTCGTGTTCCAGGCGGTCGGGTTGTTCCCGCATATGACCGTGCGCGAGAACATCGGCCTCACGCCGCGGCTGCTTGGGTGGGACAGGGCCCGGATCGCGGCACGGGTGGATGAGTTGCTGGGGTTGGTGCGGCTTGACCCGGCGGAGTTTCGCGACCGAATGGCCGGCGCGCTGTCGGGTGGGCAGGCGCAGCGCGTCGGCGTGGCGCGGGCGGTCGCTGCCGAGCCCAAGATCATGCTGATGGACGAGCCGTTTGGGGCGCTCGACCCGCTGACCCGCGATGATCTGGCCACGGACTATCGCCGAATTCACGAACAGCTGGGACTGACGACCGTGCTGGTCACCCATGACATGACCGAGGCGCTGATCCTGGCCGACCGGATCGCGGTGATGCGCGAGGGCGAACTGGTGCAGGTGGGCAAGCCGAACGAGTTGCTGAACCACCCCGCGGACGATTTCGTGCGGCATCTGATCGAGACGCCGAAGCGGCGAGCGCGACTACTGGCCGATGCGATACAGGCTGGCGCATGAACGACGCGGCTGTTCAGCAAGCGTGGGCGTATCTGCCCGACTATCTCGGCGAGCATGTGCTGCTGAGCTTGTCGGCAATCCTGCTTGGAATTGCGATCAGTCTGCCGTTGGCGATTGGCGCGTCGCGCTCGCGATATCTGCGCGGACCGGCGCTCGGGTTTGCGAGCCTGGTACAGACGATCCCCGGGTTGGCGCTGCTCGCCCTATTCTATCCGGTGCTGCTGTTTCTCTCGTCGGTCACGCAGCATGCGTTCGGGTTTGGCTTTCGTGCATTGGGATTCTTGCCGGCACTGCTCGCGCTGACGCTCTATTCGATGCTGCCGGTGCTCAGGAACACGATCACCGGACTGGAAGGCGTCGATCCGGCGGCGAAGATGGCGGCACGCGGGGTCGGCATGACGCCGTGGCAATCGCTGACCATGGTGGAATTGCCGCTCGCCGCGCCGGTGATCATGGCCGGCATCCGCACCGCGGCAGTGTGGGTGATCGGCACGGCGACGTTATCGACACCGGTCGGGCAGACGAGCCTTGGCAATTACATCTTCACAGGATTGCAGACCGAGAACTGGGTGTTCGTTCTGTTCGGCTGCGTTGCGGCCGGTGGATTGGCGCTGATCATCGACCGCTTGCTGGCGCTGGTGGAGACGAGCTTTGCCGACCGGTCGCGTCCGAAATTCATCGCAGCGCTGGTGGGCATCGCGGTGATTGTGATTGCGAGCCTCTATCCGCTGTTTGGCGGTGCGGATAAGCCAGTGGTGATCGGCAATAAAGGCTTCGATGAGCAGTACACGCTGAGTGAAATGATGGCGACGCGGCTGCGCGCAGCGGGGTTCGATACCAAGCGGCGCGATGGGCTTGGCTCGGTGGTGATCTTCAATGCGCTCGCGGCGGGCGATGTTGACGCCTATGTCGATTATTCCGGCACCGTGTGGTCTGACGACATGAAGCGCACGGACTCGCCGGGACGCGCGGCTGTGCTGAAGCAGATGGCGGCCTGGCTTAAGCAGAAATATGGCATCGGTTATGTTGGGCCGATCGGATTTGAGAATGCTTATGCCTTCGTAATGCGGCGCGATAAGGCGGACGCGTTGCATATCAACACGCTGGCGGACCTGGCGGCATATGCGCCGCATCTGAAGATCGGCGGCGATTTCGAGATCTTCTCGCGGCCGGAATGGCGCGCCGTGGTGAGGACATATGGCTTGAGCTTCGCGGCGCAACGCGTGTTTCAGCCGAACTTCATGTATCGCGCGGTGACGGGCGGCGATGTGGATGTGATCAGCGCATTCTCCAGTGACGGCCGCATTGCGCAATACAATCTGAAGATCATCACCGATCCGAAAGGCGCGCTGCCACCCTACGATGCGGTGCTGCTGGTATCGCCGCAGCGGGCGCATGATGCGAAATTCCTCAATGCGCTGAAGCCGCTGATCGGTGCGATCGATCTGAAGACAATGCAGCAGGCCAACCTGATGGTCGATCGCGAGGACGACAAGAAAACGCCCGAGCAGGCGGCAGCTTGGATCGAGCAGCAGCTTAAGAAGTGACGAGCTGCTTCACGACTTGTTCGCGGCGGTGTGGCGTCAGGCCAACCGCTTTTTCCAGATAGACGTCGATGCCGCCATATTCCTTTTCGATCACGTCAAGGGCGGCGTCGAGATAGTCGGGCGTTACCGTCAGCACGGCCATGATGGCGTCGTCGCAGAACGGGCGGCCTTCGCGGGCGGAGTTTTCACGCATCGCCGCGATGGTGACGGGCGTGATGAGGTCGCTGTCGTTGGTTTTGAGATAGTGCGCGAGAATGTCATCACGATGCACGCCCGCGACATGCTGCACCAGCGCGACGCCGAGGCCGGTGCGATCCTTCCCAGCGGCGCAATGTACCAGAACCGCGCCGCTCGTCTCGGCAAGCACTGTGAAGAAATCGCGATAGAGCTCGCTGATCATGCGATCGGTTGGAAAGCCGCGATAGATTTCGAGCATCGCGTGACGCGCCGCCTCACCGCTGTTGCCGGCATCGGCGAACGCGGCGAGGTGCGGCGGCAGGTCAATGCCGTCGAGGCCGGCGTGCTCGACGACATGCGCATCGAAGCCGGGCCAGCGGCGGGATGGATACTTCTCGCGCTCTGTCGGGCGGCGCAGATCGACGATGGCGCTGATGCCGAGCGCCGCGAGCACGCCAAGATCGGAGGGCGTTGCTTCGTGCATTTGCGCCGAGCGGTAGAGCTTGCCGGTACGCACGATGTGACCCCCGCTGACGGGATAACCACCGCAATCGCGAAAATTGCGCACGAATTCAAAGCTGGGCATGGGTTTGTTCATAGACGTCTGTGTTTGCCAACGCCATGCGACACAGCGATGACGCGACGTTCCGCAGCGCTACTCCGCGACCGGTTTCACCAGTGACGCCGCATGTTTCGCGCGCTTGCGCGCGTCGTCCGTATCCTTGCCGCGCGCCAGAGCCACGCCCATGCGGCGTTTCTTGAACGACTCCGGTTTGCCGAAGAGGCGCAGTTCCGTGTCGGGATCGGCGAGCGCTTCGGCGACGCCTTCAAAGGCGATGCCTTTGGCTTCCATACCGCCATAGATGACGGCCGATGCGGCGGGCGATTTCAGCGCGGTGGAAACTGGAAGGCCGAGAATGGCGCGGGCGTGCAGCGCGAATTCGCTTTGATATTGCGAGACCAGCGTGACGAGGCCGGTGTCGTGCGGGCGCGGGCTGACTTCGGAGAACCAGACGTCGTCGCCCTTGATGAAAAGTTCGACGCCGAAGATGCCACGGCCGCCGAGCGAGGACGTCACCTTCTCCGCCATGTCGCGCGAGCGTTCTAGCGCTTTCGCGCTCATCGCCTGCGGCTGCCAGCTTTCGACATAGTCGCCATCGATCTGTACATGGCCGATAGGATCGCAGAAATGCGTGCCCGACGCGGCGCGGATGGTGAGCTGAGTGATTTCGAAGTCGAACTTCACTTCGCCTTCGACGATCACGCGCGCTTCCTTCACGCGGCCGGCGGTGAGCGCCTTGTCCCACGCTTTGGCGACATCCTCTTGCGACTTGAGGCGCGACTGGCCTTTGCCGCTGGACGACATCACCGGTTTGACGAAGCACGGGAAGCCGATGCGATCCACGGCCGCCTGCAGTTCTTCCAGCGAGGAGCAGAACGCGTATGGTGAGGTCGGAAGTTTGAGTTTCTCGGCGGCGAGGATGCGGATGCGCTCGCGGTTCATCGTGGTGTGCGCGGCGAAGGCGGTGGGGATCACGGTCGCGAGCCTGTCGGCTTCGATGCGGACGAGTTCGTCGGTCGCGATGGCTTCGATCTCGGGCACGATGAAATCGGGATGTTCTTTTTCGACGAGGGCGCGCAGGGCTGCGGCGTCGGTCATGTTGATGACATGGGCGCGGTGCGCGACCTGCTGGCCGGGCGCGTTTTCGTAGCGGTCGACGGCGATGACCTCGACGCCCAGACGCTGGAGTTCGATCACCACTTCCTTGCCGAGCTCGCCGGCGCCCAGAAGCATGACCTTGGTGGCGGAGGGGCTGAGAGGCGTGCCGAGCTTCATGGCAGGTGTCCGGTTCTTCTGCCCAAGGCTTAGACCGGTTGCACGAAAACGTCAGCGCCGGTGGGGCACAAAACTGGGGACAGGCGAACAATAGCCGAACGAGGCCCCGCCGCGTCGTTAACGGCGTCCTGAGTTGCGACTTGCAATCCCAGCGTCATCGCCGTGAAAAATGCTAAATTCAGTCTAACGTTGGTTCGTCGCGTCGGGGCGTAGGGCATGCTGCTTCAGGGAAAGATCGTCAGAAACTTGTTCATCGGCATGGTGTTACTCAACGCTCTGCTGATCGGCGGCTTCTTCTATGCGTTCGCCAAGCAGCCCTGGCTGCCCGGCGCGATCTTCCCCGGCAAGTTCGGACCCGGCATTGCGCTCGAGTTCACGGGCAACATGGTCGTGCTGGCGGTGCTGCTGCTGATCAATGCGATCGTCATCACGCTGGTCGGCTTCAAGGATTGCCTGCACGCGATGTGGGCGGGCCTCAGGCTTTCGCCCAAGACGATGCGGCGCTTTCTGAATGAGCGCGCGGGATTGGCGGCGGATATTTCCGGCGTCGTCGCCGCCGCGGTGCAGGAAGAAGAGAAGCAGGAGCTGACATACATCGACCGCGCGAATTGGGTGCTGCGGTTTGGGCTGGTGCTGTTTGCGATCGCGATGCCGCTGCTCGCGATTTCACTGGTGCGTGCCGACGCGGGCGGACCGCCGCTGTTCGCGGTGGAGCAGATTTCCGTGCCGAATACGAATGTGAGCAATGAGGAAATCTGGCGCTTTACCGGCGATCAGGCGGCGGGTGCATTGCTGCTCGACATTCCGGAGGTGTTTCACCTGCGCGTGTCGCGGCTGGATGCGAACACCGGGAATTTTGCCTTTGCGTTTTTGACGCTGCTGTACCGGACGCTGGTTGGGTTTGGCGTGCTGCTGAGCGTGATCGCGACGATGCGCATGCGCGCGCTGTGGCGCTACGCAATGGAAGTCGCGATGCCGGTGAGGGATATCGTCGCCATGGAGCCGGCGCTGGCGGCTGGACGCGAGCACAACGAGTACCGCCATTCACGTGCGGAGCCGGTGGTGCTTCATGAGCCGCGGCACGAGGAACCCGTGCATCACGAGCCGGTGCATGCGCATGGCAATGGGCACGATCATTCGCACGATCACGGAAATGGTCATGATCATGGCAACGGACACGATCATACTCACGAAGACCATCATGCCGAGCAGCATGCACATGGCCATGAGTCGGCCTATGAAGAACAAGAGCGGCACCGTCAGGAGTCGCGCTACCACAACGGCCACGAGCACGATCACACTGGCCAACATCACGGCGGGCATACGGGTGAACGGCACCATCACGACGATGATGAGCGGCTGGAGTAGGTTCGCCAGCATCACCTGTGTCGTCGTGCTCGCGGCGCTGCCTGCCGCTGCCGAGGACATACCTTTACCGCTGAAGCACGCAGCGGAATGCATGCTTCATGTCCTGCAAACGACGCCCGGCGTGAGTAAAGCGAAGATGGGCATCGCGATGACCGGCGGGTGGACGCATCCCTATCTCGAATATCGTGCGCGCGAGAAAACGCGGTGGGTGGAGCCAACACGGTTCGACGCCGATAAGCCAGAGAATGTGAATCGCGGGCCTTACGAATTCATGGCCATGCTTCCCGGTTTGCTAGCGCCGGGAGAGCAATTGGACACGCATGTTACAGATCGCGTTGCCAATGCCTGGCAGAAGAAGTGCGGCGTCCATGCTGTTGTTTTGACGGAATAACCTAAGCCGCAGCTTCGCCGTGGCGGAGTTTGTCGAGGCGGTGCTCTTGCGTCAGGTACGCTTGCGCGGACTCGGTATTGAAGAGCTCGCGCTCCTCCTCTTCGTCGGTCACCGGCGTCAGCGCCAGATCCATGTATTCGAACTTCTTCGGATTGTGCTTGATGCGCAGATATTTGCGGCGCAGGCCGAGATAGAGCGCGATCCAGCTGTAGGCCTTGCCGACCGTCTCCAGCCAGTACGACGGATAGAATTGCAACGGTGAAAGCACCGGCAGTCCGGGGCGGCGGGCGGTGCGGACGCGGCGGCGCATCAGGCCGCTTTCGAGCGGATGGATATGCTCAATGCGGATGCTGCCCATGAACCATGTCGCGAGGAACAACGTATTGCTGGCATTCGCGCCGACGGCGGCGGAGCGGCGCAATACCGTCTCGACATGCTCGTCCGTGTAGTAGCGCTCCCATGCCATGCGATAGGCGGTGTTCCATTCGTCGGCCGACATCTTGGGATGCGCGGTGCAGATGTGGTTGAGGTCGTATTTGTTGAGATCGGGATCGAGTTCGACACCGGCCCGCACCAGCTTCAGATGATCTTCCGATCCCGGCAGCGGCGTCAGATAGAAGAATTCCAGCAGATCGACCGGCAACTCGCGCTTGATCACGTCGATGTCGTGCAGAATCGATTCCAGCGTGTCGTTCGGGAAGCCGAGGATGTAACCCGCATAGGTCAGCACCTTCGCCTTCTTCCAGGCGAGCAGCATCTTGCGATACTCGGTGATCTTGTTCTGGCGCTTCTTGGCGCCCATGAGGTTTGCGGGGTTGATGTTCTCCAGCCCGATGAAGACGCGCTTCACACCGGCGCGGGCGCACTTCTCCACGAAGTTCGGCAGCTTGTGGCAGAGCGTATCGACCTGGATGATGATCGAGATCTTGATGTTCTCTTTCTCGCGCAGCTCGATGATGCGGTCGAGGATCTCTTCCCAGTCCTTGTTACGGGCGAAATTGTCGTCGGTGATGAAGAAGGCGTAAGCGCCCTGCGCGACATTGGCACGGACGATCTTCTCGATGTCGTCGGGTGAGCGGCGGCGCGACTTGCGGCCCTGCACATTGATGATGGTGCAGAAGGAGCACTGATACGGACAGCCCCGGCCGGCATCGAAGCTTGTCACGCCACCGGCGGTGCGCAGCACCTTGTCGGAGCGCAGCAGCGGAATGGGCGTGCCTTCGATGGCGGGCAGATCGTCCATGAAGTTGTAGAGCGGCTTCAGATTGTTCGCGTAGGCGTCCTGCAGCACCTGATCGAGGCGGCCTTCAGATTCACCGGCAAAGAGCGAGATGCCCATCGCTTTCGCTTCGTCGAGCTTGTCGTCCTTGCCGCCGAGCATGGAGATGACGCCGGAGACGTGGAAGCCGCCGAAGCCGACCTGGATGCCCTTGGCGCGGAGCGGACGCGCGATATCGAGCGCACGCGGGAACTGGTTCGACTGCACACCGACCAGCATCACCATGCCGGCGCCAGCCTTCTCGATCATGCGCGCGAATTTTTCCGGGCGGATGATCGTGTTGGTTTCGTCGAACGGATGGATGTCGATCTCAACATCGGGGCCAAGGACCTTGCGATCGGCGCAATCGGAAGCGAGCCCGTGCAACGCGGCAAGCGTGTTGGATGGGATCGCCGAGCGATACCACTGGATGACGTAGCCGTTGTCGTCGTAGTGAGACGGCTTCACCAAGATCAGGCAGAAACGCTTACTCGCGCCCATGAAGGGTGCCCCCGTTGTTAAATCCATGTAACCACGCGGAGATTCGGGCGTCAAAGCGGGAAGCCGGGAACCATTAATTGCGGGTCTGATCGACCAGCTTGTTCTTCGCGATCCACGGCATCATGGCGCGGAGTTTGGCGCCGACGTCTTCGATCTGATGCGCCGCCAATTTTGCGCGGGTGGCTTTGAAGCTCGCCTGTCCCGCCTTGTTCTCCAGTACCCAGTCGCGCGCAAATTTGCCCTTCTGGATGTCTTCGAGGACGCGCTTCATTTCCGCTTTCGTCTCCGCCGTGATGAGGCGCGGGCCGGTGACGTATTCGCCGTACTCGGCGGTGTTGGAGATTGAGTAGTTCATGTTCGCGATGCCGCCTTCGTAGATGAGGTCGACGATCAGCTTCACTTCGTGCAGGCATTCGAAATACGCCATCTCCGGCGCGTAACCCGCTTCGACCAGCGTTTCAAAACCGGCGCGGATGAGTTCGACGAGACCGCCGCACAGCACCGACTGCTCGCCGAAGAGATCGGTTTCGCATTCTTCGCGGAAGGTGGTTTCGATCACGCCGGCGCGGCCACCGCCGATGGCGCTCGCATAGGCAAGGCCGAGGTCGTGCGCATTGCCGCTTGCGTCCTGATGGATGGCGATGAGGCACGGCACGCCGCCACCCTTCTGATATTCGCTGCGCACCGTGTGGCCCGGGCCTTTCGGCGCAACCATCAGGATGTCGAGATCGGGACGCGGCTCGATCAAGCGGAAGTGGACGTTGAAGCCGTGCGCGAAGAGAAGCGCGGCGCCTTGCTTCATGTTTTTGACGAGGTCGTCCTTGTAGATGTCGGCCTGCAGTTCGTCAGGCGTGACCATCATCATCACGTCCGCCCATTTGGCGGCGTCGGCAACGGACTTCACATCGAAGCCGGCTTTCTTCGCCTTATCGGCGCTGGCGCCGGGACGCGCGGCGATGCAGACATCTTTCACACCGCTGTCGCGCATGTTGAGCGCGTGGGCATGACCCTGCGATCCGAAGCCGATGACGGCGACCTTCTTGTTCTTGATGAAATTCAGATCGGCATCCCGATCATAGTAGACGCGCATTGCGTACTCCCAGTGAAGCTGAGGTGTTTGTAAGCGGATTACATGGCCTCGGGGCCACGGCTGATTGCCGCAACGCCGGTTCTCGATACGTCAACCAAACCCAGCGGGCGCATCAGTTCGATGAACTGGTCGATCTTTTCGGGCGCGCCGGTGATTTCGAAGACGAAGCTGGTGTGGGTGGTGTCGACGACGCGGGCGCGGAAGATTTCGCCCATGCGCATCGCCTCGACGCGCTTGTCGCCGCTGCCGGCGACCTTCACCAACGCAAGCTCGCGCTCGACGCCGGGGGCGGAGGTTGTCCAGTTCTGCACGCGATGCACGGGAACGAGGCGCGCGAGCTGGGCTTCAATCTGCTCGATCACTTCGGGCGTGCCGGAGGTCACGATGGTGACGCGACTGGTGCGCGCGGCGTGATCGACTTCCGCGACGGTGAGGCTTTCGATGTTATAGCCGCGCCCCGAGAACAGGCCGATGACGCGCGCCAGAACACCGGCTTCGTTGTCCACTAGGACAGCGATGGTGTGGCGTTCGATGGGTTTGACCTGCATGTTCATCAGACCAACATCTTCCCTTCTTCGCTCACGGTCGTCGCTTCTTCCTGCGCATCGGACAGGATCATGTCGTTGTGGGCGGCGCCGGACGGGATCATGGGGTAGCAGTTCTCTTTCGGATCGACGCGGACGTCGAAGAGGACCGGCTTTTTCACGTCGATCATTTCCATGATCTTGGCGTCGAGTTCGCCAGGCGTTTCGGCACGGAGGCCGACGCCGCCATAGGCTTCGGCGAGCTTCACGAAATCGGGCAGCGCTTCGGAATAGGAGTGCGAGTAGCGGCCGCCATGCAGCAGCTGCTGCCACTGGCGCACCATGCCCATGTATTCGTTGTTGAGGATGAAGATCTTGATCGGCAGATTGTACTGCACCGCCGTGCTCATTTCCTGCATCGTCATCTGCACGCTGGCTTCGCCCGCGATGTCGATGACGAGCGCATCGGGATGCGCGATCTGCACGCCGACGGCGGCGGGAAGGCCGTAGCCCATGGTGCCGAGGCCGCCGGACGTCATCCAGCGGTTGGGCTGTTCGAAGCCGAAACGCTGCGCCGCCCACATCTGATGCTGGCCGACTTCGGTGGTGATGTAGAGATCGCGGCCTTTGGTGAGTTCGAACAGCCGGTCGATCGCGTATTGCGGCTTGATGAGCGTTTCGGATGGTTTGTAGGCGAGCGATTTCTTGGCGCGCCATTGGTCGATCTGCTTCCACCAATCGGCGAGCGCCTTCTGATCGACCTTGCGCTTCTGGGTTTTCCAGAAGTGCAGCATTTCTTTCAACGCCTTGGTGGCGTCGGCAACGATCGGCACATCGACACGGATCGCCTTGTTGATCTGCGAGGCGTCGATGTCGAGATGAATCTTCTTCGACTTCGGCGAGAACAGCGGGATGTGCCCGGTGACGCGATCGTCGAAGCGCGCGCCGAGGCAGATCATCACGTCGCAATCGTGCATCGCGTGGTTGGATTCATAGGTGCCGTGCATACCGACGAGACCGAGCCATTGCGGATCGGAGGCGGGGAACGCACCGAGACCCATCAAGGTGGACGTCACCGGGAAGCCGGTGAGCTTGGCGAATTCGCGCAGCAGCTTCGATGCTTCGGGGCCCGAGTTGATGATACCGCCGCCGGTGTAGAACAGCGGGCGCTTGGCGTTCGCCATCAATTCAATCGCCCGCACGATGGCACCGAGATCGGGGTCGGTCTTCGGCTTGTAGGTGCGGTGGTGGATCGCGTTCGGACCGACATAGGGGCCCTTCTTGAACTGCACATCCTTCGGGATGTCGACCACCACGGGGCCGGGACGGCCGGTGGTCGCGATCTGAAACGCTTCGTGCAGCGTGCGCGCAAGATCGTTCACATCCTTCACCAGCCAATTGTGCTTGGTGCAGGCGCGCGTGATGCCGGTGGTGTCGGCTTCCTGAAACGCATCGGTGCCGATGAGATGTGTCGCCACCTGCCCCGTCAGCACGACGAGCGGGATGGAATCCATCAGCGCATCGGTGAGGCCGGTGACCGCATTGGTTGCGCCGGGGCCGGAGGTGACGAGCACGACGCCGGGCTTGCCGGTCGAGCGCGCGTAACCTTCGGCGGCGTGGGCCGCGCCTTGCTCATGGCGGACGAGAACGTGCGTGATGCCTTCGGCCGCGAAGAGCGCGTCGTAGATCGGAAGTACGGCGCCGCCGGGATACCCGAAAATGTGGGTGACGCCCTGATCCTTCAGCGCGCGTACGACCATCTCGGCACCCGAGAGTTCGATTGCGCCGGATTGGGCGAGGCGCCCTTCCAATGCCGATCCGTCTTTGTCCATCGTTACGCTCACGCTTCATAAGTCGGTAGGTTCGGTCCAGATATGCGAAAGGGGCGTTACCGCCCCTTCAAACGCCGTCCATCGGGGTGCCGGGGTTCTAGCCCCGCCCGATCAACGGCCCACCAATAAGTACGAGATGGAGGTGCATTTGCCCCGACCCTTATTGCGGGTGCGAACGTATGTGACCCGCGAATCGTGGTCAAGCACTAATCAGCGACAATTTTGCTGATTTGGGAAACAATATTGCTGAAATCTTGCGCTGCATCGATCTTAGCCCAGTCCGCCATGCGGTTGCGAAACCAGGTGTCCTGGCGCTTGGCGTATTGGCGGGAGGCGGTGACGGCAAGGTTTTTGGCACCCTCGACCGTGAGGCGGCCATCGTGCGCGGCGATGAGCTCGCGACGCCCGATGATCTTTGCGGCCGGAAGCGCAGGATCGAGATCGCGCAGTGCGAGCGCTTCATCCATCGCGCCATGCTCGAGCATTTGCGTGAAGCGCTGCTCGATGCGATCGCGAAGCGCGGCGCGCGGGACATCGAGCACGATCTTCGCGAGATTGAGATTGGCGAGAACCGCTTCGCCGGACTGGGTTTGCCAATAGCGCAGCGATTGACCGGTGGCTTCGAGAACTTCGGCGGCGCGGAGCACACGTTGCGTGTCGCTGGCGCGGAGCTCGTTGGCAATTTCGGGATCGCGCGCGACGAGATCAGCAAAGAAGGCTTCCTCGCCGAGTTTGTTGCGGCGTTCGAATACGGCATTGCGCACCGGAAATGGCACGGCGGGGACTTCGGCGATGCCGTTAAGCAGGACATCGAAGTAGAGGCCGGTACCACCGGTGAAGATCGGAATGCGGCCGGCGGCGCGCGCTTCCTTTAGTGCGTGACCCGCATCGGTCTGATAGCGGCCAACGGAATAGGCGTCAGTGACGTGAACATGGCCATAGAGCAGATGCGGCGCGGTTGCGGTGTCCTCGTCGGTCGGGCGGGCGGTGAGGATGCGGGCTTCGCGATAGACCTGCATTGAATCCGCATTGATCACGACGCCGCCGATGCGGCGCGCGAGTTCGAGCGCCGCCGCCGACTTGCCGCTCGCGGTCGGCCCTGCAATAAGCACCGCATCGAATTTCATTGGAAAACGCGTGTCCGCATACGTTCTCAATGTCACGGCTGGCACCCCGATTCGCAAGGACGTGGTGGACGCGATTTCGCGCGCGGTTCCCGGCGCGATGACGTGGCTCTCATCGGAGCGTGCGTTCGATATTGCGATTGCGGGCGTTGGGAAGAGTGCGCTGACGGCGGCGCGGGTTGCGGTTGGCGATGCGGCTGTCGATGTGAACACGGTGCGAGTAGATGGACGGCGGAAGAAGCTGCTCGTCGCGGATATGGATTCTACGATCATCTCTTGCGAGTGTCTCGACGAGATCGCGGATTTTGTGGGCGTGAAGGCGCACGTCTCGGCAATTACCGAACGCGCGATGCGTGGCGAGATCGCATTCGAGCCTGCGCTGCGTGAGCGCGTGGCGCTGCTTAAGGGGTTGCCGGTGCATCGGCTGGCGCGGGTTTATGCCGAGCGGGTACGCCACAATCCCGGCGCGCGGGCATTGGTCGCGACGATGAAGGCCCACGGTGCGCGGACATGCCTGGTGTCGGGTGGCTTCACCTATTTCACCAGCCGCGTCGCGGCGGAGGTGGGGTTCGACGACAATCAGGCGAATGTGCTGCTCGACGACGGCACGGCGCTGCTCGGCACGGTGCAGGAGCCGATCCTCGGGCGCGAAGCAAAACTTGCGGCGCTGGAGGTTGAGGTGAAGTCGCTTGGGATCACGGAAGCCGATGCGCTATGTGTCGGCGATGGGGCAAACGATCTCGCGATGATCAAACGTGCGGGACTTGGCGTCGCTTATCATGCGAAGCCCATCGTTGCCGAAGAAGCCGGCGCTCGCATCGACCACGGCGATCTGACGTCGCTGCTCTATCTGCAGGGCTATTCGGACGCGGAGATTGTGCGTTAACCAGCGAGCTTCAGCGGCACATAGGTCAGCGTGCCATCGCGGTTGATCAGCAGAAGAACCACTTTGCTGCCGGCTTTGGTTTCGGCTTCCACATGCTTCGCCACATCATCTGGCGTGTGCACAGCCTGATTGTGAACGGCAACGATCACGTCGCCCTGACGGATGTTCTTCTCTTCGGCGGGACTACCGGGGTCGACGGCCGTGATGACGACGCCCTGCACCTTTCCGTTGACGTGATATTGCGCGCGGGCGGTGTTATCGAGACTGCCGACGGAGAGACCGAGGCGTTGCAGCTTCGAGGTTGGTTTCTTCACCTGCGGCGCAGGATGCATGCCGGGAGGTGGCTTGATCGCGGCGCTACCCTCATTGAGACGCGCAATGGTGATGCGCAGCGAGGTTTTCTTGCCACCGCGCAGCACGTCGATGTTGGTCGTCTTGCCGATTCCCGTATCGGCCACCATGCGCGAGAGCGCGCGGGAGTCGTCCACCGGCTTGCCGTCGTAACCGACAACGAGGTCGCCGTTGTGGATGCCGGCTTTCGCGGCTGGACCGTTCGGCGTCACCTGCGTGATGATGGCGCCATGCGTGCCGCTGACGCCGAGACCCTCGGCGATGTCGTCGGTCAGCGCCTGAATGCGTACGCCGATCCAACCGCGGCGCGCACTGCCGAACTGACGAAGTTGGCCGATCACTTCCTTCGCGAGATTGGACGGGATCGAGAAGCCAATGCCGACGCTGCCGCCGGACGGCGAGAAGATCGCGGAGTTCACGCCGACGACATTGCCCTGTGCGTCGAACAAGGGGCCGCCGGAATTGCCGCGGTTGATGGAGGCGTCGGTCTGAATGAAGTCGTCGTAGGGGCCGGCGTTGATGTCGCGATTGCGCGCCGAGACGACGCCGACCGTCACCGTACTGCCGAGGCCGAAGGGGTTGCCGATCGCGATCACCCAATCGCCAATGCGCGCCTTATCGCTGTCGCCAAAATGGGCGGCGGGAAGTGGGGTCTTAGCCGCAACTTTGAGGAGCGCCAAATCCGTCTTGTCATCGCGGCCAACAAGCTTGGCCGGAATCGTCGTGCCGTTGGCCAGCGTGACGGTGATCTGATCGGCGCCTTCGATCACATGGTTGTTGGTGACGATGAAGCCGCTTTTGTCGATGATGAAGCCCGAGCCGAGCGACGTGACATGACGCGGTACGGCCTTGTTGGGGCCGAGGAAATCCTTGAAGAGATCGGAGAGCGGCGAGCCGGGTGGCAGATCGGGCGCGCCAACATTGCCCCCGGGCGCGGCGTTCAGCGTCTGGCTCGTCGCGATGTTCACAACCGTCGGCAGCAACTGCGCGGTCAGATCGGCGAAGGAGTCCGGCGGCGCCTTCGCGTAGGACGACGCGGGCACAAGAGCGATGGCGGCAAGCAACGCGAAACGCAGAACCAATGACGAAAAACGCATTAAATACAGGCCTTCAGTGGTGCGGTGAGAACGCTTCGGCGGGCCGAAATGTCCCGCAGAATCGCCTCTAACATAGGCGAACCAGTATGGAACAAATAGGGCAAGCGCGGATCAACTCTCCGCGCTGTCGCCATTGAGGCTTGGCTAATTTCCCGCTGGGGCACTGCCGAAATATTTGAAGAAATCGCTCTTGGGCGAGAGGAAGACCGTCGTGTTGTTGGCCGGAAGCGCGTCGCGATAGGCCTGCATTGAGCGGTAGAAGGCGAAGAAGTTCGGGTCCTGACCATAGGCTGCGGCAAGGACGCGGGTTTTTTCGGCATCGCCCTGACCACGCAGGATTTCTGACTCCCGGGTTGCTTCGGCTTTAATGACAGTGACTTCACGTTCGGCGCGGGCGCGGATGCGCTGGGCGATTTCGTCGCCTTCGGCGCGGTATTCGCTGGCCTCGCGCTGACGCTCTTTCTTCATGCGCTGATAGATGGCGTCGCTGTTCGCCTGCGGCAGGTCGGCATGGCGGATGCGGACATCGACGATCTTCACGCCGAAGCCGGCGGCTTCCTGATTCACGTTGTCGCGAATGTCTTCCATCAGCTTGGCGCGCTGGGTTGAGAGCACGACGGAGAAATTCTGCGAGCCAAGCACGCGGCGGACGTTGGACGACAGGATCGGGACAAGACGGGCCTGTGCACCGTTCTCATCGGTCAGAACCTGATAGAATTTCAGCGGATCGACAATGCGATAGCGGGCGAAGGCATCGACGACGAGGCGCTTCTTGTCCTGCGCAATGACTTCTTCCGACGGCGCATCGATGATGAGAAGCCGCCGGTCGAAGAAGTAGACCTGCTGCGTCAGCGGCATCTTGAAGTGCAGACCCTGATCGGTGACCACCGCTTTGGGCGCGCCGAATTCGAGCACCAGCGCCTGATTGGTCGGATCGATAATGTAAACCGACGACAGGAGTACGATCAGCAGAATGACCGCGACGATGCCGGAGGCGAGAACAGTGACGCGGTTCATTGCGAAGCCTCCGGCACGTTCGGTTGCGTGGCTTCAGCAGAGCTGTTCACTTGCGGGATCGGTCCAACCGGGCCACCGCGCGTATTGGGCACCGGGAAGTAAGGGACGAAGCCTTTGGCCGCGCCCTCATCCACGATCACCTTGTTCATCGGGCCGAGCACGTTCGCCATGGTTTCAATGTACATGCGCCGGCGCGTGACGTCGGGCGCCTTCTTGTATTCGGCATAGATCGCATCGAAGCGTTTCGCCTCGCCGCTCGCTTCGGCGATCACCTGCTGCTTGTAGGCTTCGGCGTCCTGAATGATGTGGGCCGCGTCGCCGCGTGCCTGCGGGATGATGGTGTTGGAGTAGCCTTCGGCTTCGTTGCGCTTGCGCTCCTGATCGGCCCGTGCGGCCTGCACGTCGCGATAGGCGCTGATGACTTCGGACGGCGGATCGGCCTTCTGGATGGCCACTTGCGTGACTGCGACGCCGGCTTTGTACTCGTCAAGCGTCTTCTGCATCAGATCGCGCACCTGAACCTGCACGAGCTCGCGATCCTGGGTGAGGATCCGCTCGAACTGGCTCTGGCCGACGATTTCACGCATTGCGCTTTCAGCAACGGCGCGGATGGTGCTGGTGCCGCCACCGTCCTGATCGGTGAGTCGATCGACATTGAAGAGGAAATCGCTGGCGTTTTTGATCTGCCACTGCACTGTAAAGTTCACATCGATGATGTTCTCATCGCCGGTGAGCATCAGGCTTTCTTCCGGCACATCTTCGGTCTGGGCGCTGTCGCCCTCGCCGGTGATGCGATAGCCGATGGTGATCTGGTTCGATTGCGTGACGGATGGCGTGTACGCGGTCTCGATCGGCCACGGCAGGTGATAGTTGATGCCGGGCGACGTGCGGGCGACGTACTGACCGAAGCGCAATACCACGCCCTGTTCATGCGCGCCGACGATGTAGATGCCGGAGGCGAGCCAGACGATCAGAAGAATCAGGCCGACCACGGTGAGGCTGCCGGTTGTGAAGCCGGGGCCCGGGATAAGACGCCGCAGACGGTCCTGACTGCGGCGCAGCAATTCCTCAAGATCGGGAGGGGGATTTCCACCGCCGCCGCTGCCACCGCCGGGACCACGCCCCCATGGGCCGCGCCCGCTGCCGTTGCCGCCTGAGCCGCCGCCCGTCTGATTGGTCCAAGGCATTGCCGAGTCACCCCTTCCGCGACGACCTGAGAAATATGGCTGTTTTCTTGGTTTCCAAGGTTCGCGCGGTTATATGTGCATCCCCTTCAGGGCGCAAACAAAGGAACCGATCCCGGCGCGAAAGCGAATACGGGAGACACAGCATGGCCTCCGTGACTCGTGAGCAGGTACTCGCAGCCCTCGATCGCATTCCCGATCCGGTCAGCGGCAAGAGCGTGGTGGAAGCCGGGCTGATCGAAGGCGTCGTCGTGAAGAACGGCAATGTCGGCTTTGCGGTTGAGGTGCCCGCGGCGCGTGGGCGTGAGTCCGAGCCGCTGCGCAAGACATGCGAAGACGCGGTGCGGGCGCTGCCGGGCGTGTTGTCGGTGACGGCGGTGCTGACGGCACACCAGGAGCCCGCAAATGCGCGGCGGCCGCAACCGGGACATCCCGGTCACGCGCATGGTCCGGCGCAGCAACAGGCGGGTCAGCAACTCGGGATTCCGGGCGTTGCGAACATCATCGCGGTGGCGAGCGGCAAAGGTGGTGTCGGCAAATCCACGGTCGCAGTGAATCTGGCGGTTGGGCTATCGCGGCTGGGACTCAAGGTCGGGTTGATGGACGCCGACATTTATGGGCCAAGCGTGCCGAGACTTCTTTCGATCAAAGAAAAGCCGGGTTCGGCGGCGAACCGCAAAGTGCAACCGATCGAGAAGTTCGGCATCAAGGCGATGTCGTGGGGATTTCTCGTGCCGGAAGACGAGCCGATGATCTGGCGCGGACCGATGGTGCAGAACGCGCTGATCCAACTGACGAACGAAGTGGCGTGGGCGCCGCTCGATGTGCTGGTACTCGATATGCCGCCGGGCACCGGCGACGCGCAGCTTACCATCGCGCAGCGTGTGCCGCTGAAAGGCGCAGTGATCGTATCGACGCCGCAGGACATTGCGCTGATCGATGCGCGCAAAGGCCTTGCGATGTTTCAGAAGACGCAAGTACCCGTGCTCGGCATCGTCGAGAACATGAGCGTGTTCGTATGCCCGAATTGCGGGCATGAGACACATATTTTCGCACATGGCGGCGCGCGCGAAACCGCAACAAAGCTAGGCGTGCCATTTCTGGGCGAAATTCCGCTGGTGCCGGTCATTCGTGAAACATCCGACGCCGGAACGCCGATTGTTGCAGCAGCACCATCCAGTCCGGAGGCGCAAGCTTTTATGTCTGTTGCCAACATGATTGCCGACGCGCTAAAGGCCCCCCAGCGCCCCGCACCGAAGATCGTGATGGAATAACATTTAATGGCCACGCCGAAGCCGCAAGTCCGCAGTATGTTTGCGACGCCTGTGCTCGTGCATTTTTTGCCGATTGCACACGAGGCGAATACAGAACTGCGTCCACTCGTTCTGGAGAAGATGAACGGCGGCGCAGCTTCGCGCGGCAAAGGGTGGCGCTCCGCAAACGATTTCGAAACGTGGGGTGGCCTGCACGCCGAGACGCTCTATCGTGTCGTGCGTGAGCTAGCCGACAGCGCGACGTCGACACGCGCCGGCGCGCGCGTGAATCTGGATTGGAAGATCAGCGCGTGCGCGTCCGTGCGCGGGCAGGGCGAATATCGCGAGATCGCCGCGCGGCCGGGCGCATACTGGTCCGGCGTGTACTTCATCGACGACGGCTATCAGAAGTCGGATGACGAGGCGCTTGCGGGTGAGATCGAGATCGGCGATCCGCGCGGCGCGCTGCCGGCCATGGTGGCGCCAGGCCTCTCCTATCGGATTCCAGGCGGGCTTACGGCCGGTGGCATTGAAACCATCCGGCCGCAAACCGGCATGATCATCCTGCACCCATCATGGCTGCCGCGCGGCGAGCGCCGCTATGACGGCACCAGCCAGCGGGTGACGGTGGAGTTCGATCTGTCGGCGCCGTGAGTTAGCGGCCCGCTGTGATCGCGACCGTGATCTTCTGACCGCCGGGACCGGCTTCCGTCCAGGTATCGCCCGCGACGTGGGTGGGGCCGGAGAAGTCTTGGCAGCCATCGCCCATTTGCTTTTGTTGGTCGGCCGTCGGAGCAGGATCGGTTTGCACGAAGCAGGCGGTCGTCGAATTCCTCCATGTGTAGGTGCCCTTGGCGGTCGAGGCGCCCATTGTGCGCTGCCATGTGCCGTCGGCGTTCACATAAACGACAATCTTTGAGCCATCGGCCATCGTCTGCGTGACGGTGTTGCCATAGGCGCCGTCAAACGGATCGGCATACGCGACAGTCGACAGCAGTGCGCCGGCCGCAATGGCAGCCGCAAGAATTTTCTTCATAGAGATTCCCCAACAAATACCGCGGGAAGACCCCGCATAGGCGATATGGGAAGCGTTAATGACGACACAAGTGCGGCGGCCCACGAGATGTGAGCCGCCGCGCTAGTTTATTTTCGGACTACTACTGAATGCCCGCGACAAGCGATACGTCGGAGGTACGGCCGTTGAATGTGGCCTGCCAGCTGTCGCCAACCTTATGCGCAGTCCACGGGATGCAGAGCGGGTTCGGCATACCCGGCGGCAACGCACTGGCGTATGTCCGGCACAGTTCGCCCTTGTCGTTGATCGCCCACGTGCCGTTGGCCTTCATCGAGCCCATCATGGATGACAAATTGGTGTCGAACGTGTGATCGGCCTTGTAGTGCGTGTGGCTCTCGCCCATCGCGCTCTTGCCGATCACCGTGTTGCCATATGTGTTTGCCATGATGTCGTCGCCAGCAAATGCGGCGGTGGATATCAGAAGCGCTGCTGCTGAGACTGTCAGAATCAAACGCATGTGTTTTCTCTCCTTCGACTATTGAATGCCCGCGATGAGCGAGATGCTGCGGCCTTTTTCATCGGTCCATGTGTCGCCGACAGCATGCGTGCCGGGCGGGGCTGGATCACAATCGGGATTGGTGACGGTCGGCACTTCGGGATTGAAGGTGCGGCAGATCTTGCCGTCAGCCGTCAGCTCCCACGTACCCTGGTAGGGATAGTTGTACTCCGGCGCGACGCCGTTGAACGTGTGATCGGCGTTGTAATGCGTGTGCGACTCGGGCCCGCCACCTTTTACGACGATTGTATTGCCATAGGTCGCGGCCATCGGATCGCCAGTCGTAGTGACAGTGCTTGTTGTCGTTGTCGTAGTGCTTGTCGATGTTGCTGTGTCGGCGGGTGCGGGCGGTGGCGGTGCTGGCATGTCATCCGCAACAGCAAACGTCACCGACGCGAGCATCAGCGCGGCGCAATATACAAGAACTCTCATACTTCCTCCCTAAGCGGCGCTACCGCCGTCTTCGAATGCTACTGAATACCGGCAACCAGCGAGACGGTATATGGGCCTGCTGTCCATGTATCGCCAACCTTGTGAGCCGCGACCGGAACGCAGGTTGGATTTGGAACGTTCGGGATCGCCTGGGTGAAGGTCAGGCAGACGGTGCCGCCGTCAACCTTCCAGGTGCCCGCGCCACTGACGTCGCCCTGCTTCGCCGTGAAGGTTCCGTCGGCCTTGTAGTAGAGCTTGCTGGTGTTACCCGCAGCATCCTTGCTGATGGTCGTGTTGCCAAAGCGCGTCGCCATAACGTCATCGGCGAACGCAACCGTTGTTGTGAACGCGAACGCAACTACACCCCATAGAACAGCACGCATGATGCCCTCCCTCTTCGTTGGTTTTACGCGTTGTAGTTCAATCTGAGACCGGGCGAGCGCCATTCCATCGCCGCGAGTTTTCCGGTCGATGACATGGTGACGTAGGCCGTCTTCATATCCTTGCCACCCCAGCAGATGTTTGTGACAAGCAGATCGGGCAGCGGGGTGTGCTCGAACTTCTTACTGTCGGGCCAGAAGGTGGAGATGCCGCCCGCCAAAATTGTGGCAACGCAAACACCGCCGTCGGCCTGTACGCCAAGCGAGTCGAAATAAGCGAGGCCGGGGAAAGCGCCTTCGAAGGCCGCGGGTGTGAAGCCGACGGGGGCCGAAGCGACACCCGGGGCAGTCAGCGACAGACTCCACAGACGGCCAGGCATGGTCTCGGCGTAGTGCACCGTCTTCTGATCGGGCGAGAGCCCGATGCCGTTTGGCGACGTCAGTTCACGCAAGACGCGCGTTATCTTCGAGCCGTCGGCTTTTGCGTAGTACACCGCGCCGTGGGTGCGGTGCTGATGGTTGTTGCTGCCGTGATCGGTGAACCAGAAGCCGCCAGTGGTATCGAACACGATGTCGTTCGGCGCCTGAAGCTTTTCGCCATCGCAGGAGTCGTAGACGACTTCGACTTTGCCGGTGGAGATGTTCACGCGCTCGATGCGACCGCCCTTGTGCGAAGCCGGCGTGTGGCCGGGGATCATGAGACCGTCATCGCGCGGCGCGAATTCGAAATTGCCGCCATTGTTGCAGACATAGAGTGCGCCATCTGGTCCGATGGCGAGGCCGTTAGGGCCGCCGCCGGGTGTCGCGATATTGTGCTTTTTGCCGTCCGCGGTGCAGCGGGTGATGGCACCGGCCGCGATCTCCACCACGATGACTGAGCCGTCTTCCATCGCCACGGGGCCTTCCGGAAATTTCAGACCCGTCGTCATCTCGCGAATTTGCATGGACGCCTTCCCGATTATGTTCTTCTGTGCCGAACGCTATCGGAAGGCACGGCAAAGCAGAAGGGGATGGCGATGCGCGGAATTCTTGCAGCAGCGGCGATTGCTACGGCGCTCGGCACCATGGCAACGGCTGACACGCTCCCGACGCCCCACGGTATCCCTTGCCGCAGCGATATGCGGGGCCGCGCGCTGGATTTCTGGATCGGCTACTGGAAGGTCGTCGACGCGAAGGATGGCTCGCTGGCCGGGACCAATCTGGTTGAGCGAAAGCTGGACGGCTGTGCGGTGATTGAGAACTGGCACGGCGTGACAGCCGGCGACGACGGCATGAGCCTCTTCAGTTACAACGCGCGCGCGCATACATGGGAGCAGACTTGGGTGACACAGGACACCTCGCGGGCTGGCGGGCTGAAGCACAAGAAGATGATTGGCGTATTTTATGGCAACGCAGTGAAGTTTCAGGGTGCGATCGACCGCGGCAAAGGCCAGATCATTCTCGATCGCACAACGTTGACGCCCTATCGCGACGGCCGCGTGCGGCAGACGATCGAATGGTCGAAGGATAACGGGAAGACCTGGAAGGCCGTGTTCGATGCTTTCTATATCCGCAAAGGCACCAATCCCGATCTCGGCAACTCACCCAGCGGCGATCCGCACTAGCACTTTTCGAGCGTGACGTAGCTGTAGCTCAGGCCGTCTGGCGCGGTGTGCCCTTCGCGTGCGATTTCTTTCCAGACGGTGCGATCGAAGGCCGGGATTGTGACGTCGCCTTCGGGATGGACATGTACTTCGGTCAGGTGGATGCGCGTCGCATCGGCGAGGGAGGCGAGATAGATGTCGCGGCCACCGACGACGGAGATCTCCGTTGGATTTTCGGCGCGAGCTTGCGCCAGCGCATCCTCGAACGAGTGAACGACGACGGCGCCGTCGGCGCGCCAGTTGCGGTCACGCGTAATCACGATGTTGGTTCGGCCGGGGAGCGGCTTCTTCGGGAAGCTGTCCCAGGTCTTGCGACCCATGATGATGGGATGACCCATCGTGAGCGCCTTGAAGCGCTTCATGTCGTCCGGAATACGCCAGGGGATGCCGCCCTTGTTGCCAATGACGCCATTGTCGGCACGTGCGAGGACAAGCGAGATGACGGTCATGTCTTCGCCAACGTCTTCAGCGCATCGTCGGCGAGGCGATAGATGAACCAATCGTCCGGCTGGCGCGCGCCGATCAACTCGTAGAATTCGATCGAGGGCTTGTTCCAGGTCAGCACAGACCATTCGATGCGCGAGGCGCCAGCCTCGACGGCTGTGTGCGCGAGATGAGCGAGCAGCGCCTTGCCGTAGCCTTTGCCGCGCGTGGATTGGCGGACGTAGAGGTCTTCGAGGTAGAGGCCGCGGGTGGCGGCGAAGCTGGTGTAGGTCCAGTACCAGGTCATTACGCCGACTGGGCTGCCGTCCTCGAATGCCAGATCGCAGTTCAGCAGCGGTTGTGCACTCAGATAGTCACGGACAATGATCTCGCGCGTGACCTTGAACTTGTCGAGGAGCTTTTCGTAGTCCGCGAGTTCGTGCAGCAGCGTGAAGACGAGGTCTTCATCGCCCTTCCTCGCTTTTCGGATTTCTAGGGGCATCGGGGCTCTCAAAGTTCCATCGGAACATAGGTGGCGGAAAGGTTCCGGTAAACATCGTGGAACCAAGGCAGTGTCCACACGGTTGCCTCAGCCGAAAGGATTACGCCCATGAAAAAGCTTCTTATCTCAAGCGCCGCTGTCGCGCTTATGCTGGGCTCGGCTGCCGCGCAGCCGGGCGATGACAACAATCGCCACCGCGATATGCGTCAGATGCAGGGGCATCAGGACAACAATCGCGCGCCTGATCGTGCCGGCTTCCCACGCAACGACAGCCGCGGGCCGAGCAACTTCTCGAACACCAGTGATCAGAGCACGGGCGGCGCAATGACGGCCAACCAATCGGCGCAGGACAATAACGATCGTAGCGTGACGCGCGGCCATGTCGATGTGCCCCGGAACATGAATCGCGACATGAACCGGAGCGGGGACTTCAATCGAACGTCCAACGTAGATCGGAACGTAACCGTGAACCGCAATGTCACGGTCAATCGCAACGTTGACGTCAACCGCAACGTCACCGTGAACCGCACGAACCGCAACTTCAACATTGCGCAGTACCGCCGGAACATGCAGTCGCCGCGCCGCTTCCGCGTGGGGCACTACAACCCGCCCAGCGGCTTCACGTACCGGCGCTGGACATATGGTCAGCGTTTGCCGACGATTTTCTTCGCGCAGAACTACTGGCTGACGGACTACTACGCGTTCGATCTGCTGCCGCCGCCTCCGGGCTATGTCTGGGTGCGTTATGGCGATGATGCTCTGCTGGTGGATCGCTTCACCGGCGAGATCATCCAGGTCCGATACGACGTCTTCTGGTCGTAAGGTTCTGACCGCAATGCAAAAGGGCTCCGGTTCCGGAGCCCTTTTCATTTGGTCTTCGCGAGGCTGGTGAGCGCATCTCCCGTGAGACGAAAGATCGTCCATTCATCCATCGGAACGGCACCGAGCGATTTGTAAAACTCGATCGACGGCGTGTTCCAGTCGAGCACCGACCATTCGACACGCGCGCAATCGTTGGCGACGGCACGCTTCGCGAGATTGGCCAGCAGCGCTTTGCCGATTCCGTGACCGCGGAATTCCGGCTTCACGAACAGATCTTCGAGATAGACGCCGTGGCGGCCGCGAAAAGTGGAGAAATTGTAGAACCAGAGCGCGAAACCGGCCGGCGCGCCGTTCAACTCGGCGATGTCGCAGAATACGCGCGGGTTCGGGCCGAACAGCTTGGCGGCGATTTCCGCTTCGCTGGTCACGACGTCGCGCACGAGCTTTTCGTATTCGGCGAGCGCGTTAATGAATTCGAACACCAGCGCGGCATCGGTAGGCCGCGCTTCACGGAGGACGAGGTTCGTCATGAAGCCAAATCCAAAGTCCAGCCGAGTTCACTAAATAGTGCCTGAACATGTCTGGCAACGCGGCCACGCACAACTTCGTCGGTGACTGATTTCCCTCGAGCCCCGCCGTATCGCATTTGGTCCACGAACACCGCGAAGCCGACGCCCTTCGTTACCAACAGTTCGGTAGGGACTAGAACAACTTCCCTTCCCTCGACGTGTTTCAGACGCGGGGCTCGTGTGCCATCAGTAAATTCAAGCGTGTAGCCCTCATCGCTGATCCACTTGTTGCGAAGCCATTTCTTTCGAAAACGGGTCACAGTCAGACCGCGATCTCGGCCTTGATGGTCGGATGAGCCTGATAGTTCTCCAGGGTGAAGTCTTCGCGCTGGAAGGCGAATATGTCCTTCATCGCCGGATTGAGTTTCATCGTCGGCAGCGGATAGGGCTTGCGGGTGAGTTGCTCGCGCGCCTGATCGAGATGGTTCAGATAGAGATGCGCATCGCCCAGCGTGTGCACGAACTCGCCGGGTTTGAGGCCGGTCACCTGCGCCAGCATCATCGTCAGGAGCGCGTAGCTCGCGATGTTGAACGGCACGCCGAGGAAGATGTCGGCGGAACGCTGATAGAGCTGACAGCTGAGCTTGCCGTTGGCGACATAGAACTGGAACAGGCAATGGCATGGTGGCAGCGCCATCTTCGGCACGTCGACCGGATTCCACGCGGTGACGATGAGGCGGCGCGAGTCCGGATTGTTCTTGATGTCGCGCACGACGTTGGCGATCTGATCGATTGTCGTGCCGTCGGGCGCGGGCCAGGAGCGCCACTGCGAGCCATAGACGGGACCGAGATCGCCGTTCGCGTCGGCCCATTCGTCCCAGATGGTGACGCCGCGCTCCTGCAGCCAGCGCACATTGGTCTCGCCGCGCAGGAACCAGAGCAATTCGTAGATGATGCCTTTGAGAAACAGCTTCTTGGTCGTCATCAGCGGGAAGCCGTCGGCGAGATCGTAGCGCGACTGATGGCCGAAGACCGAGACCGTGCCGGTGCCGGTGCGGTCGCGCTTTTCGACGCCGCGCTTCAACACAAGTTCGAGGAGATCGTGGTACTGGCGCATTCGACTACAACGCAGGGCCTCAGAATCGGGCGCATTCTAGCGCCGGTTCCGGCGATTGGCGGCCTTCAAATTTTAACCCTCAAGGCTTATATCCAAGGGGTTCGGGCGACCGAACTACGGCGATAAACGGCTGCGTAATAAGCGGACTGGACCCGGGGGCGGTACCCGGCGCCTCCACCAAATGCCCATCTGGCTTCATCCTAGGCCAAGCCGGGTGGGTATCTGTGGGGGCGAAACAGGATCGACAGACGTGTAAAGGCTGACCTTTCGCTCGGTATGGTATCCGCCGTTATCGGGCTACTCGTACAGGTGCCAACGATAATGAAATGGCCCTCGCTGCCTAATAGGTAAGCGCGGTTCGGGGGACACCGGGCAACAGAAGTCCCCCACTTCTCTTTTTCCTCTATTCGGCCGGCGCGATTTCGAATGCGTTAGCGCGCCGATTGAAGAGCGCGATCACGGCCCCGAGGATCACGATGATGCCGCCGACGCTCACCGCGTTGGTGACACCCACTTTCGTTGCCAGCGTACCGAGGAAGAGCGCGCCCCATGGCATCATGCCCATGAAGCTTTGCGTGTAGTGCGAGATGACACGGCCGCGATAGTTCTCGTGCGCCACCATCTGGATGATGGTGTTGGTGGTGCCGCCGAGCAGCATGAGGCTTGCCGCGGTGGGGAGAAGCAGCAACAGCGATAGCCACACAATGTGTGAATGCGAGAACGCGATCAGGCTGAGGCCGAAGGTCATGCTTGAAATGATCGGGGCATAGACCAACTGGCGTTCCGTGATGCGTGAGAGGAAATAGGCACCGACGAGGGCGCCAGCACCGATGGCGCTCATCAGATAACCCTGGGTTTCCGCGCCGCTATGCAGGATGTCGCGGGCGAAGGCCGGCATCATGGTGAGATAGGCGGCACCGAACATCGTCGAGACCGCGACCAGCATTAGCGAGACGCGTATCTGCGGCGTGTTCCAGGAATAACTGTAGCCATCACGGATTTCCCGCAAAGGGTGCTGCGTGATGCGGGGTTCGCGCGGCGTGAAGCGCATAAGGATGAGGCTGGTCAGCACCGCTGCGAAAGAGGCGGCGTTGAGGGCGAAGCAGATGCCCTCGCCCACCAGCGCGACCAACGCACCGGCCAGCGTCGGGCCCACGATGCGCGCCATGTTGAACATCATCGAGTTGAGGGAGATCGCGTGACGCAAGTCCTCGCGGCCCACCATGTCGAGCGTCATCGATTGGCGTGCGGGAATGTCGAACGAATTGATGAGACCGAGGCACAGGGCTAGCGAGATGATCTCCCAGACCTGCACGACATGGGTCAGTGTGAGGATCGCGAGGATCGCAGCCTGAGTCATCGCAGCGCTCTGGGTGAAGAGCAGCAGGCGGCGGCGATCGACGCGGTCGGCGACCATACCGCCGAACGGCGTGATGAAGAACACCGTCACCGTGGCGCAGAACGACGTCATGCCGAGCCAGAAGGTCGAATGGGTGAGCGAATAGACGAGCCAGCTCTGCGCCAGATTCTGCATCCAGGTGCCCATCAACGAGAGCAACTGGCCGGTGAAGAAGAGGCGGTAGTTGCGATGGCGGAAGACGGTGAGGACCGCCAGCGCAGATGACGGCCGGACGATCTCCTTGATTTCCTGTTCGGACGGCGGCTCGTCAAATGGTGTCGCGACGACATCTTCGTCGGGCTTCAAATCGGTCATGCGCGCCACCCGCTTGTCAGCACGGCGCGCTTCATGCTCCGGTTCCCGGTATCGCTATTCCAGACGGACACTTCCATGACCAATACGGACGTACTCTTCCAGCCGTTCACGCTCAAGGGCGTGACCTACCCCAATCGCATCGCGATGGCGCCGATGACGCGCAGCAAATCGCCAAATCAGGTCCCGAATGACGAAGTTGCCGCATACTACCGCGCGCGGGCAGAGGGCGGCGTCGGCCTCATCATCACGGAAGGAACGTCGCCGGAGCACAAATCGGCGTCGAACGACGTGAACGTGCCGGGCTTCTTTGGTGAGGAGTCGCTGAAGGGCTGGGCGAAGGTGGTGAAAGAAGTGAAAGCGGCGGGTGGCCACATCATGCCGCAGCTTTGGCATCAGGGTGTGATCCGCCATCCGGGTTCGGGCCCGTATCCCGCCGAGCCGAGCATGTCGCCGTCCGGTCTTGCCGGCAAAGAGAAGAAAGTCGCCGAGCCGATGACCGACAGCCAGATCGCGGATGTGATCTCCGGCTTTGCCAAGAGCGCGGGTTACGCGAAGAAGCTCGGCTTCGATGGCGTCGAACTGCACGGCGCGCATGGTTATCTGATCGATCAGTTCTTCTGGGAGCACACAAACCAGCGTGACGATCATCATGGCGGTTCGATCGAGAGCCGCACAAAATTCGCATGCGATATCGTGAAGGCGGTCGAGGCGGAGGTTGGGCACGACTTCCCGATCTTGCTGCGCTTCTCGCAATGGAAGCAGCAGGACTTTGGCGTGCGGCTGGCGGAGACGCCGAAACAGCTCGAGCAATTCTTGCGGCCGCTCGTGGACGCCGGTGTCGACATGTTCCATTGCTCGACGCGCAGGTTCTGGGAGCCGGAGTTCGAAGGCTCGGACATGAACCTCGCCGGCTGGACGAAGAAGCTTTCCGGCGTGCCGACGATGAGCGTGGGCTCAGTGAGCCTCAATCAGGACTTCATCACATCTTTTCGCGGGACCGGCGCGGAGTCGGCTGGAATAGATCAGTTGATCGTTATGATGGAGCGCGGCGATTTCGACATGATCGCGGTTGGGCGTTCGCTGATCGTCAATCCGGATTGGGCAAACAAGGTGCGCGCCGGCAAGATCAACGAGCTGAAGCCGTACTCGGCGGCGGCGCTGGCGACGCTGGTTTAGTTATTCGACGATTTTGATGTTGATGCCGTCGGTGCGGCGAAGCGGCGTCACGACAATCTCTTCGTTGTGGCGCTCGATCTTGAGATCGATGCGCGAGTCTCTGATCGCGAGGCTGTGGATCGTCAGCTCGCTGAGGAATGCGGGGAGGATGGGGTGCTCGAACCGCACTTCATTCTTCTCGTAGTCGCAGCAGAGTCCGAGACAGGCTTCCAGCATCGCGAACGGCACCACGCTTGCCCAGGCCTGCGGCGAGCAGGCGACGGGATAGAGCGTCGGCGCGGTGTCGCGGCGGCGCGGGAAGCCGCAGAACAGCTCCGGCAGGCGCATGAGGTCCATGCGCGTCGCGACATCGAACATGCCTTCAAACAGAAGTGCTGCTTCGCGCTTCAGGCCATAGCGCGCGAAGCCGAGCGCTATTAAGGCGTTGTCGTGCGGCCAGATCGAACCGTTGTGGTACGACATCGGATTGTAGCGCGGCGCACCAGCAGCGAGCGTGCGGATGCCCCAGCCGGAAAATCCTTCGGGGCGCATGAGCGCATGCGCAACGTGCTTCGCGCGTTCCGGCGATGCGATGCCGGAATACAAAACCTGACCCGCATTGGAAGTTTGCACGTTGCACGGCTTGCCGTTGCCATCGAGCGCAATGGCATAGGTGCCGAGATCTGCGCTCCAGAACAACTGTTCAAAGCGCTCGCGCAACGCCTCGGCCTCGCGATCGAGCTTTGTGGCGCGGTCTTCGTAGCCGAGCTTGTGCGCGACGGCGGCCAAACCCTTTTTTGCTGCGTAGACGTAGCCCTGCACTTCGCAGAGCGCGATCGGACCGTCGGCCAGCGCGCCATCGCTGTGGAATACCGAGTCCTGCGAATCTTTCCAGCCCTGATTCACCAAACCGTGGCGAGCCATGCAGAAGTATTCCGTGAATCCTTTGCTGCGCGGATCGCCGTATTTGTCGATCCAGCCGAGTGCGGCTTCGACGTTCGGCCAGATATTGCGCAAGGTTTCGATATCGTTGGTGCGATCGAAATAGCGCGCAGCAAGCAGCACGAACAGTGGGGTGGAGTCGACGCTGCCGTAATATTGACCAAACGGCACTTCGCCGAGCGTCGCCATTTCGCCCTGCCGTGTTTCGTGCAGGATTTTTCCCGGTTGCGCGTCGGCTTTGGGGTTCACTTCTTTCGCCTGCGTGGCGGCGAGATAGGTAAGTACGCCCTGCGCGATGCTGGGATCGAGCCATAGCGTTTGCAGGGCGGTGATGATGCCGTCGCGGCCGAACGGTGTGCTGAACCATGGCGTGCCGGCATACGGATAGAGGCCGTGCGCGGTCTTCGAGATCAGCATGCGCAGGTCGGCGCTGGCGCGATGGAACATTTTCCGCGGCAGCTCGTCTGCGCATTCGATCTGCGCGCCGTTGCGCGCGTTCTCCACCGCTTCGCGGCGTGCAGCGCGATAGGGAATCGAGAACGGCTCTTTGCTGTTGGTGTGGTTCTCGCAGTGCACCTTGAAGATCATCGTCTCGACGGTGCAGGGCGCGAGATCGAGGCGATAGTCGACCCGGCGGTCCTTGAATGTGGTGGGCTCGCGTTCGAGGCAAATTCCGGTCGTGCGAGTTACGCCATCTTTGCCTTCGTAGCGAAAGACAAGATGGCCCTCGTTGTTGCGCTCATGGGTGAGGCTGCCACGTTGCTTACGCACCAGGCCGCGAATTTCAAACAGGTCGCGGAAGTCGGCATCGAACTCCAGGCTGATCCAGCAGCGGCGCGGTGCGACGTCGAAATTTCGCACGGCAATGCGCTCGTACATTGTGGAGCGCCATAGAAAGCGTGAGCGGCGGACGTGCAGCGTCTCGCGCGAGAACACCAGCGCGTTGTCGAGATAGAGATCGGGGTTGGAGACGTCGACATGAAAAACGACGTTGTCATCTTCGATCGCCGATGAGAGGAAGAGCGGCCGCTGGCCGTCGATCATCAGCTTGAGTTCGGAGAGGTGTCGCGTATCGCCGAGAAACAAACCGCCCGGCGTCAGATCCGGATTGACGATATCGCCGAGGCGATCGAACAGGCCGAACATGTCGCCATGCTTGAGCGTGCGCGGCCAGCGCTCCTGAATGGAAGCGGTCGCCTGAATATGGAATGACGGAATTTCCTCGGCACTGTCTGCGCGCGCTCGAAGATCGGCCTCCAATGCCGTTTTCAATTTGGCCATATAACCTCGCCGTCAGGCGGCTTTGACAGACCTTACCTGTGCCTGCATCAGCTTCTTGTAAATATCGACATAGTGTTTTGCCATAATAGGAGCCGTGAACCGTTCCTCAAAACGCCTGCGCACATCGAGTCGCGAAATCGAATCCACCTTGGCCACCGCCGCAACGGCGTCTTCGACACTCTCGACAATGAATCCCGTAACGCCATCGTCCATGATCTCGGGAACCGAACCGCACTGAAATGCGATAACCGGCGTTCCGCAGGCCATGGCTTCAATCATCACGAGGCCGAAAGGTTCCGGCCAATCGATTGGAAACAGCAGCGCCCGAGCGTTACCGAGGAACTCCTGTTTTTCCTTCTCACCGATTTCTCCGATGAATTCGATCAGCGGGTGATCCAGCAGCGGCTCGATTTCGCGTTTGAAATACTCGCGGTCGACAACATCGACCTTGGCGGCAATCTTTAGCGGGACGCCGGAAGCCTTTGCGATCGCGATGGCCCGGTCGGGTCGCTTCTCCGGCGAGATACGGCCGAGGAAGGCGAGATAGCCCTGGTGCGACGGCGACACTTTGAAAAGGTTGACCGGAAGACCGTGATAGACGGTGTTCATCCAGTTCACTGGCGGCATCGGCAGACGTTGGTGATTGGAAATCGACACCAGCGGCATGTGCGGGAAGGCTTTGTAGATCGGCTGGATGTCCGGCAGATCAAGCCGGCCGTGTAGGGTCGTCAGCGTGCGGTTCGGCACGTCGCGAAACATCGGGTAATGCATGAAGTCGATATGAAAGTGCAGGATGTCGAATTCGCGCGCGTGCTCGGCCACCTGATCCAGCATGATGAAATTGTAAGGCAGGCAATCGCGGACCCGATTGTCGAGGCGAAGCGCCCGTTCGACCACCGGCTGGAGCTTCGCCTGCGTGACCGAATCGCCACTGGCGAACAGGGTCACATCGTGACCTTGCGCGACGAGTTCTTCGGTCAGCCACGAAACGACGCGTTCGGTGCCGCCGTAAAGCGTCGGCGGAACGCTTTCAACCAACGGTGCGATTTGCGCGATCTTCATGAACTGGAACCTCCGACAGCGGCGATGCTGTGATAATGCCGTGACGCCCGCCGCCTAAGTTTCTAACGACGCAGCGTTTGTGTTGGTTCCGCGATGAACGCCGGTAACTTAGTCGCGTTTCTGCAATGTCATTTTCAACCCATTGCGTGGGCGCAAAGTGATACGCGCGACAGGTTCCACGATGTGACCGGGCTTGAGTTGCAAACGCCAATTTCTGGCAATCATCGCGAGAATGATCATTGCCTCCTGCATCGCAAAGCCCATGCCGATGCAGATGCGGGGACCGCCGCCGAAGGGCATGTAGGCGAAACGGTGCATCTTCTCCTTGCGCTCCGGCGTGAAGCGTTCGGGGACGAAAAGATCGGGCTCATCCCACAACTTGTGATGCCGATGGAGCAACCATGGCGAGATCATGATCTGCGAACCGGGGCGGATTTCGGTGCCGCAGAGATTGTCGGCGGCCACAGCCTGCCGTGCCATGAAGGGCGCCGGTGGATAGAGCCGCATCGTCTCTTCCAGCACCATGCGGGTGTAGATGAGCGCATCGAACTCATCGACTGACGGATTCTCGGGCAGTGACGCCAACTCTTCGACGAGCTTGGCATCGGCCCAAGGGAATTCACTCAGAAGATAGAAGGTCCAGCTGAGCGCATTGGCGGTCGTCTCGTGGCCGGCGCCGATGAAGGTGATGACGTTGTCGTAGATCTCGTCATCCGAGAGGCGCTGCCCGGTTTCCGGGTCTTCGGCGGCAATCAGCCGGGTCATCAGGTCGTCCGGCACACTGTCCGGATTCGCGGCGATCTGCTGGCGGCGCTTGGCCACCAGCGCACCGACCTGACTGCGGAAGAGTTGGAGGGTGGGAGCCACCCGCAGGCGCGCGGGCGTCGGAAACCACTTTGGCAGACCGAGGATGGACGCGATGTCGCCTCGGCCGATGGTGTCGAAATAGATCGCGATGGTGTCCGCCATCGTCTGGTGATCGAGCGCGACCTGATTGGAGAAAACTGTGCGAGAGATGATGTCGTAGGTGAGCCGCATCATCTCGATGGAGACATCGACCTCGGCGCCCTCCCCCTTTTGCTGCCAGCGCGCGAGCATCTCTTCCGTGGCGGCGATCATGGGTTCGGAGAACGACATCAGCCGCTTGTGCTGGAACATCGGCGAGGCGGTGCGGCGTTGGAAGCGCCAGCTCGCGCCTTCGGCGGTGAGAAGGCCGTTGCCGAGCGCGGGGCGCAACCGGATCTGCTGCTGGCGGCCCTTGGGATAATTCGCGGCATTGTCGAGCAGGACATGCTTGATCGCGGGCGGATCGCTGACGACGCAGAAGTCGCCGATGATTGTGCGCACCACAAAGATCGGCGCGTGGTAAGTGCCGACCGGCAATACGGTAACGGGGTTCTTTCGAACGGCTCTAAGAAAGCGTAGGCCGGTCAACACGTGTTCGGATGGCTGCGGTGCAGCGGGCCGACGCCGGTCGGAAATCGCTAAAGATGAGAATGCGGCATCGGTCATCGCTTAACCCTTTATGCCCCGCATTGACTCGAAGATGGGCGCGCATAATGTCTCTGGCAAGTCTAAACGGGCCCCCATGGCGAAAGACTTCATCGGATATGAGGCTTTGACCGACGCGGCGCGCCGCGGCGTGGTGCGCGAAGCCTTACGCAAGATCGAGAAGTCCGGGCTCATCGGGTCGCATCACTTTTATCTCACCTTCAGAACGAAGGCGCATGGCGTCGACATCCCTGATTTTTTGCATGAGCAATATCCTGACGAGATGACAATCATCCTCCAGCATCAGTTCTGGGGATTGAAGGTTCACGAGGATCATTTCGAAGTTACACTGACGTTCAAGAAGCTACCGGCAACGCTGACGGTGCCATTCGACGCGCTGACCGCGTTCTTCGATCCCGGTGTGCAGTTCGGGCTGCAGTTCAAGCTGCCGGATGGGACCGAGCGCACGGGCCCGGCGCAAATTTCGCCCCTACCGCAGGACATAAAGCCCGCGGCCGAACCTGCGAAAGCGCCGCCTGTGGCTAAGGCGCCGGCGGAAGAAAAGCCTGCGGCGCCCGCGGAAGTCGTCAGCCTCGACTCTTTCCGGAAGAAATAGGCCGTGCTAACCGCACGGGCTTAGAATCCTTCTATAATCGGCTCCATGAAAACCCGCACCGAAACCGACACGTTCGGACCCATCGACGTTGACGCCTCGAAATATTGGGGGGCGCAGGCTCAGCGCAGTCTGGGCAATTTCAAGATCGGCTGGGAGAAGCAGCCGGCGTCCATCGTGCGGGCGCTCGGCATCGTGAAGCGGGCGGCGGCTGAGACCAACATGTCGCTCGGCATTCTCGACAAGAAGCTTGGCGAGACGATCGTCAAGGCCGCACAGGAGGTGATCGAGGGCAAGCTCGATGCGCACTTCCCGCTGCCGGTCTGGCAGACCGGATCCGGCACGCAATCGAACATGAATGCGAACGAGGTGATCTCGAACCGCGCGATTGAGATGCTGGGCGGGGAAATGGGCTCGAAAAAACCCGTGCATCCGAACGACCACGTGAATATGAGCCAGTCGTCGAACGACACCTATCCGACGGCCATGCACATCGCCTGCGCGGAGGAGATCCATCACGCGCTGATCCCGGCGTTGCAGACGCTGCGCAATGCGCTGAACGACAAGGCTGAGGCGTGGAAGAACATCATCAAGATCGGCCGCACGCATACGCAGGACGCGACGCCGATCACACTGGGGCAGGAATTCTCCGGCTATGCGCAGCAGGTGCAGAACGGCATCGCGCGGATCGAGCAAACGATGCCGGCGCTGATGCAGCTGGCGCAGGGCGGCACGGCGGTCGGCACCGGCCTCAACGCGCCAGTCGGCTTCGACAAGATGGTGGCCGAGCGCATCGCCAGCATCACGCAGATGCCGTTCACCACAGCGCCCAACAAATTCGAGGCGCTGGCGGCGCACGACGCGATGGTGTTCAGCCATGGCGCGATCAACACGGTGGCGGCGTCACTGTTCAAGATCGCCAACGATATTCGCCTGCTGGGATCGGGGCCGCGGTCGGGACTTGGTGAATTGTCGCTGCCGGAGAACGAGCCGGGGTCGTCCATCATGCCGGGCAAGGTGAATCCGACACAGTGCGAGGCGGTGACGCAGGTCTGCACACGCATTTTCGGCAATCACGCGACGATCACGTTTGCCGGATCGCAGGGGCATTTCGAACTCAACGTCTATAATCCGGCGATGGCGTACAGCTTCCTGCAGTCGGTGAAGCTGATGGCCGACGCGGCGCTGTCGTTCACCGAGCATTGTGTCGTGGGTATCGAGCCGCGGCTCGACAACATCGCGGCGGGGTTGAACCGCTCGCTGATGCTGGTGACGGCGCTGGCGCCGAAGATTGGCTACGACAACGCGGCGAAGATTGCCAAGACCGCGCACAAGAACGGCACGACGCTGAAGGAAGAGGCGTTGAAGACCGGGCTTGTTACCGAGGCGGAGTTCGACGCGATCGTGCGCCCCGAAGACATGATCAATCCGAAGTAACTTGGCGACACTCAAGAAAAGGTCCTTCTCGCTCGCGCGACACCGAACATCCGTGGCGCTGGAGCCGGAGTTCTGGGTGTCGCTGGAGGCGGAGGCGCGCGATAAGGGCGAGAGCCTTGCCGCATTTGTCGCTGGGATAGACGCGCGGCGCGGGAGCCGGCCGCTGGCGAGTGCGCTGCGGGTGCATGCGCTTGCCGCCGCAAAACGCGCGCCCTAGCCTGCTGCTGACATGATGCTGGCAAGAGGCCAGCGCTAGAACGGCATTCGCAACCGAGGACGAAGCCTGTCACGCGGTTGTCGCAAATATGCAATTTGTCTAGCGTTCGCTCTCGAAGGAACATCTCATGCTGACCATCTATCACGCGCCGCGCTCACGTTCGTCCCGCATCATCTGGCTCGCCGAAGAATTGGGCTGCGAATACAAGATCGAACTGGTCTCAATCAAACGCGGCGACGGAACGGGCGAACCTGCTCCGGACAGTTATGCCAAAATCCATCCGCTCAAGAAGGTTCCTGCGATCAGCCTGAACGGCGAGATCGTGTATGAGAGCGCGGGAATCTGCCTCTACCTCACCGATGCGTTCCAGAAGCATTCGATGGGTCCGCTGCCGGGCCACAACAACCGCGCGGAATATGTGCGCTGGATGTTTTTCTATTCCGGCATCGTGGAGCCGGTGGCGACCGCGCGTTTCTCGGGTTGGGACAAGGCGGGTCCAACTCCGTTTGGCGATCTCGAAATCGTCGAGAAGACGATCGCCGACCAGCTTCAGAAGACGCCGTACATGTTGGGAGACGAGTTCTCGGCGGCCGATATCCTGTATGGATCGACGGTCGCCTTCTTCAAGGGTAACCTGTTCCCCGAGCGCAAGATCTACGACGAATATCTCGCGAAGATCACCGCGCGTCCTGCCTACGCCCGCGCGCAAGCGAGAGAGAATGGCTGAACTGATCAATCTTCGACGCGCGCGCAAAGCTAAAGCCCGCGTGGGCAAGGCCGCGGAAGCAGACGCGAGCCGGACAAAGCACGGTGTCTCGAAATCCGTGCGCGATCTGGCGAAGGCGCGGACAGCGAAAGAGCTTCGCGATATCGAGGCGCGGAAGCTCGAGCCGAAGGAATAGCTTGCTCTTTCGTTGACCTCACCCCGAAAATGCCGTTCGGCATTTTCGACCCTCCCTCAAGGGGAGGGTGAGGGGTATTGCGCATGACATCTTCACCAAAAGGTCCGCTGTCCGGCGTGCTCGTTGTCGATCTGACGCGGGTGCTGGCGGGGCCGTATGCGTCGCTGCTGCTGGCCGAGATGGGGGCGCGCGTCATCAAAGTTGAGACGCCAAAAGTTGGCGACGATGCGCGGCATGTTGGGCCGTTCATCAAGGCGCCGAATGGCAAGACCAAGTCCGGCTATTTCATGAGCATCAATCGCGGGAAGGAGTCCATCGCGCTGAACCTGAAAGCAGACGCGGACCGCAAGGTGTTCGAAGCATTGCTCTCGCGGGCCGATGTGCTCGTCGAGAACTATCGTGGCGGGACAATGGAGAAGCTTGGCTATGGCTATGAGGCGCTGAAGGAGAAATATCCGAAGCTGATCTATGCCGGCGTGTCGGGCTTCGGGCATTCGGGGCCGTATATGAAGCGGCCGGCGTACGACATGGTGGTGCAGGCGATGGGTGGCGTGATGAGCCTGACCGGCCATCCCGACGCGCCGCCGACGCGCGTTGGGACGTCCATCGGCGATCTCGGCGCCGGATTGTTCGCGACCATCGGCATCGTGACCGCGCTGTACGACCGCACGAAGACCGGACGCGGGCAGAAGGTCGATATCTCGATGCTAGATTCGCAGGTCGCGCTGCTGGAGAACGCGATCGCACGCTATGTGGCGACCGGTCAGGCGCCGGGGCGACTCGGCTCGCGGCATCCGTCGATTGCGCCGTTCGCGATCTTCGCAACGAAGGACAAGCACATAGCGATTGCGGCTGGTAACAACGATTTGTTCGCCAAGCTTTGCAGGGTGCTCGGGCGCGAGGACATGATCGCGGATGCACGGTTCACGTCGAACCCGCTGCGCATGGACAATCACGAACCGCTGCACGAAGAGATGGAAAGTGCGCTGTCGGCAAAGACGGCGGTCGAATGGCTCGCGTTGCTGGATGCGGCGGGGATTCCGTCGGGGCCGTTGAACGATGTGGCCGATGTGATGAGCGATCCGCAGGTCAAGCACCGCAACATGATTGTCCAGGCGAACGATGCAGACCTTGGTCCTGTGCGCATGCAGGGCAATCCGATCAAGCTGTCGGCTTATGAAGACGCAAAGACGCGGCCGCCAGCACCCGATCTCGATGCGGATCGTGCGAAGATTCTGAAAGAGCTGGGGCTCTCATAAACACCCATTGTCATCCCGGCTGCAGTGAAGTGAAGCGAAGCGCAACGGAGGGCCGGGATCCATTCCTCAACGAGGGCGACGAGGGCGGTATCAAAGAGCGGAGTGAAATGGAGAAATGGGTCCCGGCACTCACTTCGCTGCGCTCCGTTCGGCCGGGATGACAATTTGGTTTTTATAGGCGGAAATGGAGGGGTGATTGTCCTTCGCACCACAACCGCACCGCTCTAAAGTTCACCCTTTAGGAGACCCGCATGCTCGAGCTGCGCCCGAATTGCGAGTGCTGCGACAAGGACTTGCCCTCGGAGTCGAAGGACGCGCGCATCTGTACGTATGAGTGCACCTACTGCGCGGATTGTGCGGAGAATACGTTGAAAGGCGTTTGCCCGAACTGTGGTGGCAATCTGGTGGAGCGTCCTATCCGCCCGGCACATATGCTGGCGAAACATCCGGCATCGACCAAGCGCGTGCTGAAGGCCGGTGGCTGCGCGAAAGCGGCGTAGTAGCTCTGCGATCCCATCGTTCGATGGAAACCGAACCATTCGCGGGCAAGTAGGGATAAGGTTGCGGCGACCAATCCGATAGCTGACACGCGTGCTCCATCGAGTTCTCAGAACCATCGCATTTGTAGCGGCTCTGCTGCCCGGCGTGGCCGATGCGTCGGGACTCCAGACCGGTGTGGTGTTCGGCAGCGCATCGCCGCTGGCTGACAACGCCGAAATCGTGCGGCGCATGCTGGATCCCGTAACCGCCGCAAAGCTCGCGGGCGGACAATCGCTGCATGGTCAGGCAATCGATCTTCGGCAAGAGAAGTTCTCGCTCTATGTGCCTTCCGAGATGCCGCCTGGTGGTTATGGGCTGCTGGTGTTCGTGCCGCCCTGGGACGATATGCGATTGCCGTCCGGCTGGGCGCCGGTACTGGACGCGAATGGCGTGATCTTCGTCAGCGCCGAGCGGTCCGGCAATGACATGAACGATTTCAGCCGCCGCATTCCGCTGGCGTTGCTCGCGGTCGAGAATGTGAAGCAGCGCTATCGGATCGATCCGGACAAGATGGTGATCGGAGGCTTTTCCGGCGGTTCGCGTGTGGCGATGCGTCTCGCGCTCGCCTATCCAGATGTCTTTAGCGGCGCGTTGCTGGACGGGGGCGCCGATCCGATTGGAACCACGGAGGTTCCTCTACCGCCGGACGATCTGCTGCATCGCTTTCAGGAAAACACGCGCGTGTTGTTCCTCGCCGGTGAGCATGACGTGATTGCGCTCAACATGAGTACGGCGAGCCGCCATTCGCTGCGTGGGCACTGCGTTGCCAATACGCAAATGACCGTTGTTCCGTCCTTCGGCCACGAGATCATCGAAGCTTCCGTCTTCTCGCGCGCGCTCGGCGAGTTGCTCAAGCCGCCATCTGTCGATGAAACGCAACTTGCCGCTTGCCGAGCCAGCGAAGGGAAGTAGCCGCTCAATAACCCTGTGATTGCTGACAAATCTGAGCGGAATCCGAGCCGAAATATCTCCCCTTTGCCGGTACCCAGGCGGTACAATGCGGCATGCCCTTCGACTCAGTAATGTTTTCATGAGCGGTTCCGGCCGCCGCTATTCCGATCCTTTGGACGAAGCCTTCGGCGAAGAGGCTTCGGTGCAGCATGCTGTTTCCGAAGCGGCGCGGGCTGAGCCGCCCTATCTGCTTGGGCTCAATCCAGAGCAGCGCGAGGCGGTTCTGACGGTCGACGGACCGGTGCTGGTGCTGGCCGGCGCGGGCACCGGCAAGACGCGGGTGCTGACGACGCGCCTCGCCCACATTCTGGCGACACGGCGCGCCTGGCCGGGGCAGATCCTCTCCGTCACCTTCACCAACAAAGCCGCGCGCGAAATGAAAGAGCGCATCGGCGGGCTGATTGGTGGCGTGGTCGAGGGGATGCAGTGGCTCGGCACATTCCATTCGATCGGCGCCAAGATGCTGCGGCGGCACGCCGAGCTCGCCGGCCTCAAATCGAATTTCACGATCCTCGACACCGACGATCAGCTGCGGCTGATGAAGCAACTGCTTGATGCCGAGAATATCGACGAGAAACGCTGGCCGGCGCGCACGCTCGCGAACTTCATCGACCAGTGGAAGAACAAGGGGCTGCGACCGAAGGACGTGCCGGATGGCGAGGCGCATGCGTTCGCATTCGGCAAAGGGCGGCAGCTCTATCAGCAATATCAGGATCGTCTGAAGCAACTGAACGCTGCCGACTTTGGCGATCTGCTGCTGGAGGTGCTCACCATCCTGCGCGAGCACCCGGACATTCTCGGCAAGTATCGCGAGCGCTTCAAATACATGCTGGTGGACGAGTATCAGGACACCAATGTCGTGCAGTACCTCTGGCTGAAACTGCTGGCGAGTTCGCGCGGCAATATCTGCGTCGTCGGCGACGACGATCAGTCGATCTATGCCTGGCGCGGCGCGGAGGTGGAAAACATCCTGCGCTTCGAGCGCGACTTCCCGGGCGCGAAGGTAATCCGGCTGGAGCGCAATTATCGCTCGACGCCCGCGATCCTTGCGGCGGCGTCTGGGTTGATCGATGCGAACAAGGGGCGGCTCGGCAAGACGCTGTGGACCGAAGGCGATCCGGGCGAGCGCATCAAAGTGCAGGGCGTCTGGGATGCGGAAGAAGAAGCACGCAATGTTGCCGCCGATGCCGAAGATCTGAACCGGCACGGGCACAAATTCTCCGAGATGGCGGTGCTGGTGCGCGCGGCGTTCCAGATGCGCGAGTTTGAAGACCGCTTTCTGACGTTGGGCATTCCGTATCGCGTGATCGGTGGCCCGCGGTTTTATGAGCGTGCGGAAATTCGCGACGCGATGGCGTATCTGCGGCTGGTGGCGCAGGGCGATGACGACTTGGCGTTCGAGCGCATCGTCAACCGGCCGAAGCGCGGCATCGGCGATGCCAGCGTGCAGGCGCTGCATGTGTTCGCGCGCAAGCTCCACATCCCGCTGCTGCAGGCGGCGCGGGAGATTTCCGAGACCGACGAAGTGCCGCCGAAAGCACGCAAGGCGTTCGCCGAACTGTCTGCGAATTTTGCGCGCTGGACGGAAGTCGCCAAGCACATTCCGCATATCGAACTCGCCGAAATGGTGCTCGACGAGAGCGGCTATACCGACGCGCTGAAGAATGAGAAGTCAGCGGATGCGCCGGGGCGTCTCGACAACCTGAAAGAACTCGTGCGCTCGATGGAGCAGTTCGAGTCTCTCGCGGGATTCCTCGAGCACGTCTCGCTCGTCATGGAGTTGGAGCAGAACGAGAGCGAAGACCGCGTCAACCTGATGACGCTGCACGCCGCGAAGGGGCTCGAGTTCGACACGGTGTTCCTGCCGGGGTGGGAAGAAGGACTGTTTCCGTCACAGCGCACGATGGACGAAAGCGGCATGGCGGGGCTGGAGGAAGAGCGGCGGCTCGCCTATGTCGGCCTGACGCGCGCGAAGAAGCGCATCCGCATTTCCTTTGCCGCGAACCGGCGCGTGAAGGGCATGTGGCAGAGCTCGCTGCCGTCGCGCTTCATCAATGAGATTCCCGAAGAGCACGTCGAAACGACGGTCGATGAAGGATTTTACGGCGGCTATGTCGGCTTTCGCGACAACGCGCCGAATGCGGGCAATTTCGGCAGCACGTATGACTCGCCGGGCTGGCGGCGGGCGCAGGCGAACCGCGCGGCTTCCGGTGGTGTGCGGCCGCGGCCTCCGCTGATCGAGGCGCAGGCGTGGACGGTGCAGACATCCGATCCGGAGTCTTCGCAATACGCGAAGGGCGACCGGGTGTTTCACCAGAAATTCGGCTACGGCCGCGTGACGGCTGTGGAGGGAAACAAACTCACCGTGTCATTCGACAAGGCCGGTGAGAAGAAAGTGATCGATCAGTTTGTGACTAGGGCTTAACGCAAAGCACGGAACGATGACCCTAAGCGATGCGATAGCTCTTCTATCGAGCCTCGGTGCCTGCGTTGCGGCCATAGCTGCGTTCCTGACGATCAGAGAAATGGCGACGCAACGCCGTCTCTCCTACAGGCCCGAGATCATCCTATCGGGCACAACACTGGAAGCAACGACAGGCGCGCCCTACGCGCGAAACCTTCCAATCCGCTGGCTTTCAGATGCCAAGCAAACCGACGATCAAAGAACCCAAACAGAGCGAATGCGATTTGGAATTCCACTTGTGAATATTGGACCGGCAGCGGCCAAGAGAATTGAGATTCGGTGGTCATTCCCCATTGAAGAAACTACTACCAAGATCAACCGTATTTGTGAGCTCGCGGACATTCCTGATCGCATTGAATACAGGAATGGCAACGTATTCTGCCACTCGGAGCTGGCAGGGATATGGGGATCGATCTGGAGGAACCAAGAACATCAGGCGATCGATTTTGTCTTGCCGGCGGCGATTCAAGGAGAGCCCACACTTTTGCATTTGCCCGACGCCTACATCTCGCTGACTTCCGCGTTGGTGTATTTTTCGATGTCTTCAAAAGCTCAGGAGGTGCCCGACCTTCCTCTCCTCCAATGTCAACTGAGCTTCTCCGATATCGCTGATGAGCCACGCAGCCTTCGGTACACTATAAGTATTGAAATCGTGGCATGCAGTCCTCAAGCCGAGAGTATGTCGTTTCATGCAATCATTGACTGTATGAGGCAATTGTAAACGCATGCCCCAACCCCCTCTTTGGAAAGCCTTTGTTGTCGTCCGCAAGAGCGAAGCTGCGGATGCGGCGTCTCTGTTTGAACTCGCGCCGCCTGGGCCTCAGGCGGTTTTGATCAATGAGGAGCCGTTTGCCGACAAGGCGGTTGTCGAGGCGCTGTATTCGTCAATGCCGGATGGCGACTATCTCTCAAACCTCGCGGGACGCGAAGTCATCGTCGAGCTGCTGCCGGATGTCGACTGGACCAAGCTGAGCCAGGAAGGTTTGCCGCCGGTGCGGGCGGGGCGGTTTTTTGTTTATGGCGCACACGATCGCGGCAAGGTGCCGCCAGGTGTCATCCCGATCCGTATCGAAGCCGGCATGGCGTTCGGCACCGGACATCACGAGACGACAGCGCTGTGCCTGACAGCGATGAGCGATCTTTCCAAGCGGCGGCGGTTCGACAATGTGCTCGACCTCGGCACCGGTACGGGACTGCTCGCGATCGGCGCGGCGAAACTGTGGCGCAAGCGCGTGCTGGCGTCCGATATCGATCAGGTTGCCGTAGAGATCACGAAGGAGAATGCGCGGGCGAACGGCGAGGCGCCGCTGGTGCATGCGTTCACCGCCGACGGGCTGGTGCACCCTGCCCTTGCCGCGGCCGCGCCGTACGATCTGCTGATCGCCAACATCCTCGCTGCGCCGCTGACGTTCCTGGCGCCGCAGATCGCACGCAGTGTGACGGCGGGGAGCATGATCGTGCTGTCCGGCCTGCTGGTGTGGCAGGAAAATCTTGTACTCTCGTTCTACCGGCCTCACGGCATGGTGATGCGCCGGACCTATCGCAGAGGGCCGTGGAGCGCGCTGGTTCTTGAAAAAAGATGACGTCATCGCCCGGCTCGTCCGGGCGACCCAATTTTCTGTGCATTCCGAAAGATGGGTCACCCGGATCGCGCGAGAAAAGCGCGACCGGGTGATGACGGTTATTTGGGTTTAATCCAAGGTATTTGGGTTCAATCCCACCGGAAAAACCCGTAACTTCTTCCCATGGACAAAAACGGACCTTTCCAGACTTACGACGACCGTTCCGATGCCGCCCAATGTGAGCCGCGTCTGACCGCGTTGCGTGCCGAACTTGCGAAGCGCGGGCTTGACGGATTCGTCGTGCCGCATTCGGACGAGTATCAGAGCGAATATCTGCCGGAGAGCGGAGAGCGGCTGGCGTGGCTGACCGCGTTCACCGGATCGGCGGGCGCGGCGGTCGTGTTCAAGGACAAGGCGGCGGTGTTCGTCGACGGACGCTATACGCTGCAGATCAAGCAGCAGACCGACACCAAACTGTTCGAGCCGCGCGATCTCGTCGCTGAGGGCGCGGCGGGATGGATCGAGACCGCGGCGCCGAAGGGCGCGCGCATCGGCTATGACCCGTGGGTTCATACCGCGGCCGGTGTTGAAGGCCTGCGGCTGGCGGCCGAGCGCGCGGGCGCGACGCTGGTGGCGGTGGACGGCAATCCGATCGATGCCGTGTGGCACGACCGCCCTGCCCCGCCGACGGCGAAGGCGATTCCGCATCCGATGAACCTTGCAGGCGAAAGCGCGGAGAGCAAACGCACGCGCATTGCCGAGGATGTGAAGAAAGCCGGCGGCGATGCGGCGGTGATCACGCTGTCGGATTCGATTGCGTGGCTTTTGAACATGCGTGGCGGCGACACACCGCACACGCCATTTGTTTTGTCCTATGCGATCCAGAATGCGGACGGCTCGACCGATCTGTTTGTCGACGAACGCAAGACCTCGCCCGAGTTGCTGAAGCATTTCGGCAATGCGGTGCATGTGCGTAAGCCTGAGGACTTTGTCCCCGCGCTCGATGCGCTGAAGGGCAAGACGGTGCTGATCGATCCGAACACGGCACCAGCCGCGATTTCGGACCGGCTGACCAAAGCCGGTGCGAAGCTGAAGCGCGCGGCCGATCCTGTGCAGCTGCCGAAGGCATGCAAGAATCCGGTCGAGATCGAAGGCTCCCGCAAGGCGCATGTACGTGACGGTGCGGCGCTGACGAAGTTTTTGTGCTGGGCCGCACGCGAGGCGCCGAAGGGGCATCTGACGGAAATCGAAGCAGCGAAGACGCTGGAAGGTTATCGCAAAGCGACCGGCGCGCTGACCGATCTGTCGTTCGATTCCATTTCGGGCGCAGGTTCAAACGGCGCGGTGGTGCATTATCGCGTGACGAACTCCACCAACCGCACGATCCATAAAGACGAGATGTTCCTGATCGATAGCGGCGGACAATATCCCGACGGCACGACGGACGTGACGCGCACGATGATCGCGGGCACGCCAACGGCGGAGATGAAGGACCGCTTCACCCGCGTGCTGAAGGGGCACATCGCGCTTGCCACGGTGAAATTCCCGGAAGGGACGACCGGCGCAGCGCTGGATGCTTTTGCGCGACGGCCGTTGTGGGACGCGGGGCTCGACTACGATCACGGGACGGGACACGGCGTTGGATCGTATCTATCGGTGCATGAGGGGCCGCAGAACATCTCTAAGCGTCCGGTGTTGCAGCCGCTGAAACCGGGAATGATCTGCTCTAATGAGCCCGGCTACTACAAGACCGGCGAATACGGCATCCGCATCGAGAACCTGATTGTCGTCACCGAGGGCAAGGACGTGATCGGCGGTGAGCGAAAGATGATGGAGTTCGAGACCATCACGCTGGCGCCGATCGATCTCAATCTCGTCGAGGTGAAGCTGCTGAGCGACGAAGAGCGCGTGTGGCTGAACCAGTATCACGCGCGGGTGCGCGAGACGCTGTCGCCCCTGGTGGATGACGAGACACGCGACTGGCTCGAAACTGCGACGCGGAACGTCTGAGGTGAAGCGCGATCACTCCACGCCGTCCGGCACGGTTCATCGGCCGCGCGTCGAGAGCAAGGTTCTGGCCGGCAACATGCTCGGCGATCCGGTCGACCGCGAGGTTTCGGTGTATGTGCCGCATGGTCACGACGGGCGCGGCCTGCCGCTGCTCGTGGATGTCGTCGGCTTCACAGCGGGTGGGCCGGTGCATGTCAATTGGAAGAACTTCGGCGAGAATTTGCCGGAGCGGCTGGACCGGCTGATCGCGACGGGCGCGATGCCGCCTTGTGTGGTCGCGTTTCCCGATTGCATGACCAAGCTCGGCGGCAATCAGTATGTGAATTCGATTGCGGTCGGACGCTGGGACGATTTCCTGCGCGAAGAAGCGGTACCGTTCGTCGAGAAGCAGTTCGGCTGCGGCGGGTTCGGCAAGCGCGGCATCTTCGGCAAATCGAGCGGCGGCTATGGCGCGATGGTGCATGCGCTGCTGCATCCCGATTTCTGGAGCGCGGCGGCGGTGCATTCCGGCGATATGGGGTTCGAGCTTTTGTACCGGCATGAATTCGTGCGGGTGCTGCGGGCGCTGGCGAAGAACCCCGACATGGGCGAATGGGTCGACAAGTTCTGGCAGGCGCAGAAGACTAAGGACAGCGACGTCCACATCATCATGATTTTGGCGCAGGCGGCATTCTTCGATCCCGATCCGTCTGCGAAATACGGGTTGCGGCTGCCGGTGACGATGGACACGTGCGAGATCATTTCCGAGCGCTGGGCGAACTGGCTGAAATGGGATCCGCTGTCGCTGGTCGAAAAGCACGGCGAAGACCTGAAGAAGCTGAAGGCGCTCTACATCGATTGCGGCGATGTCGATCAGTACAATCTGGTGTACGGCGCGCGGCGCATGCACCGGCGGCTGAACGAACTGGGCGTGGCGCATACGTATGAGGAGTTTCCGGACAACCACTCGTCAGTGGATTACCGGATGGATGTGAGCCTGCCGATTTTGGCGAAGGCGTTGAGTTAACATCCTCCCAAACGTTCGTCATCGCCCGGCTTGTCCGGGCGACCCATTTTACTTTCGCGGATGGAAATTGGGTCACCCGGATCGCGAAAAGCGCGACCGGGTGATGACGGTTGGTGGGTCAGAAGCCCTTGATCATTTCGATCCATGCGTCTTCATCGATGACGGGGATGCCGAGTTTTTGCGCGTCGGCCAGTTTTGATCCTGCACCGGGTCCCGCGACGACGAGATCGGTTTTCTTTGAGACACTGCCCGCCGTCTTAGCGCCCAGCGACTCCGCTTTCGCTTTCGCTTCTTGTCTCGTCATCTTCTCAAGCGAGCCGGTGAAGACGACGGTTTTACCCGCAACCGGCGAGCCGCTCGTCTTCGGCTTTGGTAGCGGTTTGACTTTCACCTCTTTCAGGAGGTGATCGACGACCTTGCGGTTGTGCGGTTCGTCGAAGAAATCCTTGATCGCTTCGGCCAGCACTTCGCCGACGCCTTCGATCTCCTGCAGATCCTCGACGACGTTCTTGCCCTCCATCGCATCGACGAAAGCGTCGATGGAGTCGTAGTTGCGGGCGATCAGGCGGGCGTTGGTGTCGCCGACGTGGCGGATGCCCAGCGCGGTAATGAAGCGGTCCATCGCGATCTCGCGGCGCGCGTCGATGGCGGCGACGAGGTTGTCGACCAGCTTCGACTCTTCTTCGTCGTCTTTCTTGCTTTTCTTCGCATCTTCCTTGCCGGATGCGGCGCGGCGCTCGGCGGCCATTTCGGCGCGGCGTTCGGCGAGCGCGCGGTTGAGTTTTTCCGGCTGCTTGGCCAGGCGGAAGATGTCCGCCGGTTCTTTCAGCAGGCCCTTCTCGAACAGGGTTTCGATATAGACGCCGCCGAAGCCTTCGATGTCGAAGGCGGAGCGCGAGACGAAGAAGCGCAGCCGCTCGACGGCTTGCGCCGGACAGATGAGGCCGCCGGTGCAGCGGCGATCAACGTCCTCCTTGCCGGTCTTCTCATCGACTTCGCGCACCGCGTGGCTGCCGCAGGCGGGACATTTGTGCGGGAACTGATACGGCTTGGCGCCGCGCGGGCGTTTGTCTTCGACAACGCGAACGACCTGCGGAATCACATCGCCGGCGCGCTGGATCACCACCGTGTCGCCGATGCGGGCATCGAGGCGCGCGATCTCGTCTTCGTTATGCAGCGTCGCGTTCTCGACGACGACGCCGCCGACGGTGACGGGCTTCAGCCTCGCGACAGGCGCGAGCTTGCCGGTGCGCCCGACCTGGATGTCGATGTCCTGCAGCACGGTTTCGACCTGCTCTGCCGGGAATTTGTGTGCGATAGCCCAGCGCGGACTGCGCGAGACGAAACCGAGACGCTCCTGAAGATCGAGGCGATCAACTTTGTAGACGACACCGTCGATATCGTAGTCGAGCGAGGCGCGCTTCTTGCCGATGTCGGCGTAGAATTTGAGGACGTCCTTTATGCTTTCGCAGAGGCGCGTGAGCGGGTTGACCTTGAAGCCCCACTTCTCGAATTGCTGGAGCATGCCGTGCTGGGTCTTCGCCGGCATGTCGCTCATCTCGCCCCAGGTGTAGGCGAAGAAATGCAGATTGCGCGACGCGGTGATCGCGGGATCGAGCTGACGCACCGAACCGGCGGCGGAGTTGCGCGGGTTGGCGTAAGTCGGCTTGCCTTCCTTCTCCTGCCGCTTGTTGAGCGCCGCGAATTCTTTGTGGCTCATATAGACTTCGCCGCGCACCTCCACGACCTTCGAGGCCTTACCGGAGAGGCGCAGCGGAATGTCCTTGATGGTGCGCAAGTTCGCAGTGATGTCTTCGCCTTCGGTGCCGTCGCCACGCGTGGCGCCTTTCACGAAGACGCCGTTTTCGTAGCGCAGCGAGGCGGAGAGACCGTCGATCTTGGGCTCGGCGGTCATCGCGAGGTCGTCGTCTTCTTTCAGACCGAGGAAGCGGCGCACGCGGACCGCGAAGTCGTGTACATCTTCATCGGTGAAGGCGTTGTCGAGCGAGAGCATCGGCCGCGCGTGGATCACCTTGGCGAACTTCGCGGAGACCGCAGCACCAACGCGATGCGTGGGGCTATCCGGGCGGATCAGCTTCGGGAAGCGCGCTTCGATCTCATTGTTGCGACGGCGCAGCGCATCGTATTCGGCGTCGGAAATGGTCGGCGCGTCTTCACCGTGATAGCGGCGATCGTGTTCGGCGATTTCGCTCGCAAGTGCTTCCAGCTCCTTCGCCGCTTCCGAAGGTGTGAGTTTGTCGACCGGCTTCTTCATGCGCGCTTGCGCACTTTCTTCGGCGGCGTCTGCGCTTCCGCCATCAGGCGGCGCGCCGCGGCACGGGCTTCTTCGGTGACGCTGGCGCCGGAAAGCATGCGGGCAATTTCTTCGAGGCGGGCATCTTCGGACAGAAGGTCGATCTTGGTCTTGTCGCCGATGCGGGTGATGCGGAAGTGACGTTCGGCGCGGGCGGCCACTTGCGGCGAATGCGTGACGAGCAAGACCTGTGTGTCGCGCGCGAGGCGTTGCAGACGCTCACCGACCGCATCCGCAACCGCCCCGCCGACGCCGCGGTCGACTTCATCGAACACGAGCGCGGCCGGTGGATCGGTGCCGGCGAGCGCGACTTTCAAAGCGAGCGAGAAGCGGGCGAGTTCGCCGCCGGATGCGATCTTGGCGAGCGAACCGAACACGGCACCTTCGACGGTCGCGACTTCGAAGGCGATGCGCTCGAGACCCGAGGAGGAGTCCTCCTGCGGCTCCAGGACGACGCGGAATTTGGCGTGGCCGAGCTTGAGGGGCGCGAGTTCGGTGGCGACCGCGGCTTCCAGATCTTTCGCCGACTTCTTGCGCGCAGCAGTGAGCTTCTTTGCGACGTCGAGATAGGCGGCGCGGGCTTCGGCGACTTTGGCTTCGGCGCTTTTGAGCGACGTCCCGCTGCCGTCGATGGCGTCGCGCTTCATCTCGAACTCGGCACGGAGGCGCGGGAGTTCGGTCGTCGCGACGCCGTATTTGCGAGCGGCGGCGCGCAGATCGTGGATGCGGTCGTCCTTCTTCTCCAGCGCGGACGGATCGAGATCGAGACGCGAGAGGAAGCTTTCGAGTTCGCGCAATGCTTCATCGGCGTTGTTGAAGGCGAGATCCAGCGCGGCTTCGGCAGGTTTGAGTGCAGCGCGGGCTTCTTCCGGCATGCGCGAGAGGCGCTTGAGCGCCGTCGCGAGCGCGGGTTGTGCGCCGCGTTCGCCGGTGAGGAGTTCGACGGCAGCGGAGACATCCTCCGCGATCTTGCCGGCGTTTTGCAGCAACGCCCGTTCGGCCACGAGGCGTTCTTCCTCGCCCTCCTCTGCCGCGAGATCGGCCAGTTCTTCGGTCGCGTGACGAACGAATTCCGCATCGGCAGCAGCACTGGCGGCGGCCTGCTTCAGCGCGTCGAGCGCCGCGCGGGCTTCGGCGAGGGCGGCGTAGCGCGCGGCGACATCGCGGACGAGCGGTTCGTGGCCGCCGAAGGCATCGAGCAATGCGCGGTGGGTGTTGTTGTCGAACAGGCCGCGATCGTCGGCCTGGCCGTGCACTTCCAGCAGCGCGGCGCCGAGGTCGCGCAGTAAGGTTACGCCCACTGGCTCATCGTTCACGAAGGCGCGGGTGCGGCCGTCGGCAGCGATGGTGCGGCGTAGGATGATCTCGCCATCGGATGCCATCGCCAGTTCGGCAAGGAGCGCGCGGGCGCGATGCTTCTTGTCGGGATCGAACACCGCAATCGCGGCGCCCTGATTGGTGCCCGGACGAACACCGGCGCGGCCGTCGCTGCGGCCACCGGCCGCGAGGCCCAAGGCATCAAGCAGGATGGATTTGCCGGCGCCAGTTTCGCCCGTAAGCACGTTGAGGCCAGGCGCAAATTCGAGCGCCGCGCTCTCGATCAGAACGATGTCCTTGACCGTCAGCGCCGCCAGCATCGCGCCGCCTTCAGAGGATGCGTTTGAATGCCCGGGAAATCCACGACCCTTGATCCGCCTTTGGCGACAGATTGTGCGCCTTCAGCAGATTATATGAGTCTTGGTACCAGCGGCTGCCAGGATAGTTGGCGCCGAGCACCGCGGCGGCGGTTTGGGCTTCATTGGTGACGCCGAGCGCGTAATAGGCCTCGGTGAGTCGCTCTAGCGCCTCTGGCGTCTGGGAGGTCTGCTGATACTGCGTGACCACCACTTTGAAGCGGTTGATCGCGCCGATGTACTGGTTCTGCACCAGGTAGTAGCGGCCGACCGCCATTTCCTTGCCCGCGAGGTGATCCATCACGAGGTCGATCTTGAGATTGGCATCATGGGCGTAGTCGCTGTCTGGAAAGCGCTGCACGACGTCGTTCAGGGCTGAGAGCGCCGCCTCCGAATTCGATTGATCGCGGCCAACATCGACGATCTGCTCATAATGCGAGATCGCGCGAATGTAGAAGGCGTACGCGACTTCCTTACTTCCGGGATGCAGCGAGATGTAGTTCTCGGCAGTGGCAATGGCGTCGTCGTACTTGTTTGCCTGATACGAGCAATAGGCGCTGATCAGCAGCGCGCGGCGCGCCCAGATGGAATACGGGTGCTGGCGCTCGACCTCGTCGAACTGCTTGGCGGCGTTGGCCCAGTCGCCCTGACGGATTTTGCGCCAGGCGTCGTCATAGATCTTGTCGACGGGGCGTTCGACGTATTGGGCGGCGCCCTGATTGTCGTCGTCTGCGCTATGGCCGCCGAACCAGCCGCAGCCGGTGAGCGCCACGGCGCAGAGAGCAAACACAAGACCGCGCGCGGCGCGTGCCGGGGTCAGAACACCAGAGAAGAACATCAAGTCATCCGTTGCGCCTGGACGGGCGACAGCTCCGTGCCGAGGCAGGTTTTCATTTCGGGACGGGGACTTATGCCATTTCCCCAAGGCGGCGGTCCAGAGTGCCATCAGCGCATGATGAACGCCCGGATTGGCGGGATTTTCGCGTGATTTCGGCAGTGAAACTTCGGTCACGCGGCGTCCACGTAGCGGTAGTTGGCGGAATCGGCGAAGAGGGCCTTCAGCACCAGATTGTTAGTCGCATGGCCGGATTTGACGCCTTCGAAGCGGGCGATCAGCGGCGCGCCGGCCAGCGCCATGTCGCCGATGGCGTCGAGGATCTTGTGGCGCACGAATTCGTCCGGGAAGCGCATCAGGTTCTTGTTGAGGACGGTATCGCCGTCGATCGCCAGGGTGTTCTCGAGCGACGCGCCGTGGCCGCGATTGATCTTCTTCAGGTAGTCGAGCTCATGCACGAAGCCAAAGGTGCGCGCCGGCGCGATCTCGCGCGCGAAGGCGTCGGCGTTGAAGGTGAGCGCGTAGGTCTGTTTGCCGATGGCTTTGGTGTTGGAATAATCGAGCTCGTAGGAATACGACGGCGCGTCGGACGGTGAGAGCGTGATGCGGGCGTCTTTGACCGCGACTTCCACTGGCTTCAGTACCTTGATGGCGCGCTTCTCGCCGGGCTGGTCCTTGAAACCCGCGTCCTGCAACAATTTCAGGTAGGAGAGCGCGTCGCCATCGAGGATCGGCGGTTCGTCGCCATCGACCGCGACGCGCAGATCGTCAATCCCGGCGCCGGCAATGGCGGCCATCAGATGTTCGACCACACCGATCTTCGCGCCGCCGGGGCCGCTCAGCATCGTGCCTAGATTGGTGTCGGCGACGGCGTCGTAACGCGCAGGAATATCCTGACCGACATCGGTGCGATGGAAGACGACGCCGCTGCCGGAGGGCGCGGGCGAAAGCGTCATGCGCGCCTTCGTTCCGGCGTGGAGCGCGATGCCTTCAGCGGTGATTTCACGGGCGAGGGTTCTGCGAGTCATGGACGCCGTTCTAGCGGGTCCGGCGCGCGTGCGTCATCGGCCAAACGGCGCAGCGTGCGCATCGTATCGACGTCGGGTTCGATGCCAGTGTGGATGGCTTGCCATGTCAGGCGGATCAGCGCGCGGGACACGGCAATGTTGGTACGCATCGCCTGCTGATTCCTCTTGGCCTTCGCTGTGCTGCGGCCGTGCTTGAGGGCGTTCTGGTTGCCTCTAGGAGCACCACCCTTGGGGCTCCAGCTGGCTGGAGTGCCCAAGAACTTGGAGGTTGATTTCAAAAATCGAGGGGGTAACCCCTCCCCCACTTTCTCCGACTTCATATCCATCCATTAGAACTAAGACCTATAAATTGAGAACATAAGATATACACATGGACAATCATCGTCAAGGCTGGTGTTGGGCCGGAATCGGGTGGCAGAACGGCTGGGCGGTCTGGGAGCGCGACGCATGGAGACGAGACTTCTTCATATAGGGGACGTGCCGGTCAGCACCGGGCTGCCGCCCGCCGTGCTGCATCCGATCCATCCGGAATGGTTCGCCGGCTTGCATGAAGCGCAACTCGCCAAGCGCGTGGGCCTCACCCAGTTCGGCGTGAATGCCGTGACGCTCGATCCAGGCGCTGTGTCTTCGCTTCGCCATTGGCATGAGGAGGAAGACGAGTTCGTCTATGTGCTGTCGGGCACGCTGACGTTAGTCGACGAGAACGGCGCGCATGAAATGCAGGCGGGTTCGTTTGCGGGCTTTCCTGCGGGCGCCGCCAATGCGCATCATCTGAAAAATCTCAGCGACGCGCCGGCGACGTTTCTCGCGATCGGCACACGCAAGGTTGGGCAAGATACAATCCACTATCCCGACACGCCAGAGCGGCCGATCGGGAGACTGACACGGGATGCGAAGGGGAATCGAGTATGAAACTTCCGACAGCGGCGAAGCCGGAGGATGTGGGACTTTCTTCGGCGGGGCTCGATGGCGTCGATGCCGGGCTGCAGGCGCTGATCGACAAGGGTGAGCTGGCCGGTGCGGTGACCTTAGTGGCACGGCATGGGCGCGTGGCGCGGCGGCGGGTGCTGGGTCTCGATCATATCGAGAAGAAGACGCAGCTGAAGGAAGATACGATCTTTCGCATCTATTCGATGACCAAGCCGGTGACGGCGGTCGCGATGCTGATCCTTTACGATCAGGGTTTGTGGAAGCCGGAAGATCCGATCTCGAAATTGCTTCCGGCGTTTGGCGGCATGCGCGTGTTCGAGAGCCTCGATGCCGACGGCACGGCGAAGACGGTGCCGGCCGATCACGACCCGACGGTGCTGGAGTTGCTGACGCACACCGCGGGGCTCACCTATGGCAACACCGGTACCGATCTCGACAAGCTTTATCGCGCGGCGAACATCTGGCGCGCGGAAAACCTCGAGGATTTCGCGACGCGCATCGGGCGGCTGCCGCTCGCCTATCAGCCGGGGACGAAGTGGATCTACAGCCTTTCGATGGATGTGCAGGGCGCGATCATCGAGAAGCTGACCGGACAGAGCCTTGCCGACTTCATGCGCACGCGCATCTTCGAGCCGCTGGGCATGGTGGATACCGGCTTTTACGCGCCGGAGGAGAAGCATGCGCGGCTGGCGACGCTATACCGGACCCGCGACGGCGGGCTGGAAGCGCTCGACAAGCCGCCGCCGATGATGTCGACCGATAATCTGTCGCCGCCGAAAATCGACGGTGGCGGCGGCGGCCTGGTGTCGACGCTGGACGACTACGCGCGGTTCGCGCAGATGCTGCTGAACAAGGGTGAGCTCGACGGCAAGCGCATCGTTTCGGAAGACGCGATCAAGCTGATGAGCACCAATCATCTGCCGGAATGGATGCTGAAGGCCGGCTTCGGCGTGGGTGCGATGCAGATCCGCCCCGGCTTCGGCTATGGCTACAACTGCGCGGTATTCACCGATCCGGACGCGGCGGGATTGCCGGTTGGCAAAGGCACATTCGAATGGGACGGCGCAGCGGGGACGTGGTTCTGGGTCGATCCGGTCAATGATTTAATTTTCGTGGGGATGATCCAGCGCTTTCAACTCGATCCCAGTATGCAGAATGCGCAGCAATTGACGCAGAAATTGCTGGCCCCCGCCATCATGCGCTGAGAGCACCGAAGGCACGAAACGCGCGACGCGGGTTTTCGTTCCTGCCCATTCTCGGCCGCATTTGATGCATGCGTTTTCTAAACGCGGCGTTCATCGGCGGTTCAGTTAACAGACGGGAACATCCTCGCGACAGGGGCATTGTCACTGTGCATTTTCGCCCAAAGGAGCGAGACATGAAATCCATCACAAAACTTGCCGTCGCAGCGCTGATAGCGGGTGGTACTGCGCTTGGCGCGACGGCCCCCGCAAAAGCCGCCGTCGGCTTCTCGATCGGCATCGGTACCCCGTATTACGGCTACGACTACTACCGTCCGTGCCGCTGGTACTTCAATCATGACTACCCGGCGCCGCGCCGCTGCTATGACGACTACCGCGGCTACTACGGCCCGAGCGTGTACCTCTATAACGGGTTCGTGTTCCGGGATCGCGACAGCTACTACCGCCATTGGCGCGACCGCGACGACTTCCGCCGCTGGAGCACCCATGACTGGAGCCGCCACGACCGGGACCACGATGGGGATCGGTACCGCGACCGCGATCATGACCATGATCGCGACCACGATCACGATTACCACTGATCCTTCGGCGATCTAGCCGCTAGAACAGATCCCCGCCGCACCCTGCGGCGGGGATTTTGTTTTGTGCGCCGGGGCTACTACAAAGACGCCGGGAGTGGCGGTGTCTTTCGCAGAAAAATACGGGCCGTGGGCGGTGGTCGCCGGCGCGTCGGAGGGATTGGGCGCGGCGTTTGCAGCGGCGCTGGCGGCGCGCGGCGTGAACCTGTTGCTGCTCGCGCGACGTGTGAATCTGCTGGAGCGGGTGGCGCAGGATTTGCGGGCGGGACATGACATCGAGGTGCGGACCGAGGCTTGCGATGTAGCGCGGGCTGATTTTGCCGATGCGCTGGCTCGGCTGACCGCGGATATCGAGATCGGGCTTGGCGTTTACAACGCCGCGTTTGCACCTGTGGGTGAGATGCACACGCGGGCGCTCGACGATCTGCTGCGCGTGATCGACGTGAATGTGCGAGCGCCCCTTGTCTTCGCGCGAACCCTGGCGCCGAGGATGGTGGCGCAAGGGCGCGGCGGGATCGTGCTGATGTCGTCGCTTGCCGGATTCCAGGGCGCGCCGCGCATCGCGACCTATGCCGCGAGCAAGGCCTTCAACATCGTCTTGGGCGAAGGGCTGTGGGCGGAGCTGAAGCCGCATGGCGTCGATGTGCTGGTTGCTGCGGCGGGTGCGATCCGCACGCCGGGCTATGCAAAGGCGGCGAGCGGCGATGCGCCGGGGACTTTGGACGCACACGTCGTGGCGGAGCAGACGCTGGATGCACTCGGCAATGGGCCGCTTGTCGTTCCGGGCGGCGTCAATCGCGTGGCGCGGTTTGTATTGGGGCGGATGCTGCCGCGCCGCACGGCGATCGGCATCTTCGGGCGTTCGACGAAGGACCTCGCATGAGCCTCGCCGGATTTCTCGCGCCGCTTGGCGTGTATGCGGTGATCACGCTGTTGCATCTCGTACTGCCGGCGCGCACGGTCGATGGCTATGTGATCGATCCGGCGACGCGAAAGCCTTATCGCTACCGACTGAATGGGCTACTGGTTTATGTGGCGACGATTGCGTTGTGGGCGTTCGCTTGCTGGCGCGGCTGGCTCACTTGGGATTTTTTCTGGACCGTGCGGTGGGAAAGTTTGGCCGGCGCGTGTGCGCTAGGGTTGATCTTCACGTTTGCGGTTGTTTTGCCGGCGGCCGCGAGCGGCAAAGGTTGGCTGGCCGATCTCTATCTTGGGCGGATTGAGAATCCACAGTGGTTCGGGCGGCGCATCGACGCGAAGATGTGGCTCTATCTGATCGGCGCCACGATGCTGGGGCTCAATATCTATTCCTTTGCGATGCATCATTGGCTGACATTTGCGGGCGATGCGTCGCCTGGCGTTGCGCTTTACACCGCGCTCTTCACGTTTTTCCTCTGTGAGTATCTCTTCTTCGAACGCGTGCATCTCTACACCTATGACTTCTTCGCCGAGCGCGTCGGCTTCAAACTCGGCTGGGGGTGCTTTGTGTTCTATCCCTTCTTCTATTGTATCGGATTGTGGTCGGTCGCCGATCTGCCGAACGCGCATCCGCCGATATGGCTTCTCGTGCTGGCTGCCGTGCTGTTCTTCGCCGGGTGGACATTGGCGCGCGGTGCGAACATGCAGAAGTACAGCTTCAAGCGCGATCCAGACGCGAAGTTTCTCGGACTGATTGCGCCGATCGCGTTGAGCGAGGGCAACAAACAAGTGCTGGTCAGCGGGTTCTGGGGCGTGTCGCGGCATGTGAATTATCTCGGCGAGTTTCTGATGGCGACGGGGCTCGCGCTGTCACTCGGCTACCCGGCGCATATCGGGCCGTGGCTTTATCCGCTGTTCTACGTCGCGCTGCTGGTGCCGCGGCAGATCGACGATGACCGGCGCTGCGCCGAGAAATACGGCGCGCTGTGGAAGGCGTATGTCGCACGCGTGCCGTATCGCATCGTACCGGGGATTTATTAGCCGCGCAGGCCGAGCAGCGCTGCAACGCGATCCTGCACGAAGGTTTGCCACGCAGCATCGCCGATCTTTTCCGGCAGCAGCGTCTCCATGTGCATCATGCCGAGGACGAAGACCATCGTTGTGCTGGCGAGCATCCCGGCATCGAGCGCGCGATCGATGCGGCCGGCGGCCTGTGCGCTTTCGATGCCTGCTTTGATGCGTGCGATATCGTGCGCGATGCCCTGCTGAAGCAGCTTGCGCACCTTGGGATGCTTGGTTGAGGCGTGATGCATCTCGACGGAGAGTTTGCGCAGCAGCTTGAGGCGCTCGCTCGCGAACATGGCGACGGCGCGCGGCAAGGCCATCGCCTCGTCGAGGCTGACGTCGCCGGGGACTGGGACGGATTGGACCGTGCGGCGGATCACCTCGAAGAAGAGATCGTCCTTGCTGTCGAAGTGGCGGTAGATCGCACCTGCGGTGATGCCGCTGGCCTTGGCGATGGCCGGCATCGAGACGCCGCTGAAGCCGCGCTCTGCGAAGAGACGCTCGGCGGCGGTGAGAATGCGGGCGTGGGTGGAACTTGGGTTTTCCGCTGGTTCGGGCGTGGCCATGGCGCTTTATGCAGTGCCGCAGTTGACAAGTAAATGGCCATTTACTAGATGACGAGGACAAGTGAATGACCATTTACTTAGGTGGTGGCAGTGTTCGGGAAGAAGCGGACCTATGTGGTGACGGGCGCGGCGTCCGGGATCGGCGCAGCGACGGTGAAATACCTGGCCGAGCATGGCGCGCGGGTGATCACTTCCGCTTTCCAGCACATTGGGATCCTAAGCTTAGAATTCCACGTGGACAAGTTGTCG
>JADMIO012752718.1_pt1 | contig 108332 bp, 104 predicted proteins | sample 8958161 | NCBI WGS metagenome assembly JADMIO01 (sample SAMN16585339, study PRJNA669376) | soil metagenome | isolation source: Crop rotation soil | place: USA: Cullars Rotation, Alabama | collected 2011
GCCGCGACTTCAAGTCACGTGAATTCCAAGCTTCGGATCCCACTGTGCTGGAAAGGGTGGCGGGCTATTATCGCAAATTCCTGGCGCTGTGGCCCGATGTGACGGCGCTGGCGAGCGCTCGCCAAGATGACGTGCTCGCCGCCTGGGCCGGGCTCGGCTATTACGCCCGCGCCCGCAACCTGCATGCTGCCGCCAAAGTCGTGTCACAGCAGATGGGGGGCAGGTTTCCCGCCACCGCCGAAGGCCTGCGTGCCCTGCCGGGCGTAGGCGGCTATACCTCGGCTGCTATTGCCGCCATCGCCTATGACGAAAGACAGGCGGCGATGGATGCCAATGCCGAGCGCGTGATCGCGCGCGCCTTTGCCGTCAGGACGCCGCTGCCGCAGGCCAAGAAGGAACTGCATGCGCATTGCCAGGCGCTGGTGCCGGAACGGGCCGGGGATTTCGCCCAGGCGCTGATGGATCTGGGCAGCGCCATCTGCACGCCCAAGCGGCCGGCCTGTCCCAACTGTCCGTGGTCTGAGGGTTGTGAAGCGCGCAAGCTGGGCATCCAGGAACAGCTTCCGGTGAAAGCGCCCAAGATCGCGCGGCCCTTGAAGCGGGGCGCCGCTTTTGTGGTGCGCGATGCTTCCGGCGCGGTGCTGCTTGTGAAGCGGCCGGATAAGGGCTTGCTGGCTTCCATGCTGGAGCCGCCGCTTGGCCCCTGGAGCGAAGACTTTCCGTCAGGTGCAAAAGCGCTGCAGCAGGCGCCGTTCGAGGCCGCATGGAGAAAACGGCCAGGCATCGTCCGCCATGGCTTCACACACTTCGAGCTTGAAGTAGAGGTTTATGCCGCTGAGGTCGCGAAGCGACCAACGCATCTGTGTCATCCCCGGCCGAGCGAAGCGAAAGCTTCGCGAGGGGAAGGGGACCCAGGTGGCAACCACAAGCCCGGTGGCAACTACCTGGGTTCCAGTCCGGCCGCTCGCTCAGGCTCGCGGCGTTCGGCGCTCAAATCGGTCTGCCGGACCGATTTGCCGGCTTCGCCGGACACGCCTCACCCCTCGGCGCGCGGATCGCGCGCCTCGCCGGGAATGACATGGTGGGTTAAGCCCGAAGACTTGCGAAGCGTCGCCTTGCCCACCGTCATGCGCAAGATCGTCGAACATGGGCTGGAAGATGCGGGTCCGCTCTTCCGTTCAAGAAAGCCCTGAACGCAGCTGCTGGCGCAGCACATCGATCGGCACCAGGCTGCCGTTCATCTCGAACTGCCAGAAGGTCCAGCCATTGCAGGCATCCAGCCCCTGCACATGCGCGCCCATCTGATGGATCGAGCCGGAGGCATTGGCGGTCACCAGGGTGCCGTCGGCGCGGACCTTGGCGGTCTGGTGCTTGCGTTGACCTTGCAGCACCGTGCCCACCGGCAGCAGGCCGCGTTCCACCACCCAGCCGAAGGGAATGCGCGGCTCGGCGCGCTTGGATTTGGTGACTTCCAGAACCTCGCTCGCCGCCGGTTCGATCTCGGCGATACGGGCGCGGGCCACATCGGCATAGGTCTTTTCGCGCTCGATGCCGATGAAGCGCCGGCCCAGCCGCTTGGCCACGGCGCCAGTGGTGCCAGAACCGAAGAAGGGGTCCAGGATCACGTCGCCCGGCTTGGTGGAAGAGACGATCACCCGGTGCAGCAGGGCTTCCGGCTTCTGGGTGGAATGGGCCTTCTGGCCATCGGCGCCGCGGATACGCTCGCCGCCGGCGCAGATCGGCAAAGTCCAGTCCGAGCGCATCTGCAGTTCGTCATTCAGCGCCTTCATGGCTTCATAGTTGAAGGTGTATTTGGTTTCTTCGGTCTTGGCGGCCCAGATCAGGGTCTCGTGCGCGTTGGTGAAGCGCCGGCCCTTGAAGTTGGGCATGGGATTGGACTTGCGCCACACCACATCGTTCAGGATCCAGAAGCCCAGGTCCTGCAGGATGGCGCCGACGCGATAGATATTGTGATAGGAGCCGATCACCCACAGCGCGCCATTGTCCTTCAGGCAGTGCCGCGCGGCCGCCAGCCATTCGCGGGTGAAGCGGTCATAGTCCGAGAAGCTGCCGAACTGGTCCCAATGATCGTCGACCGCATCCACCTTGGACTGGTCGGGCCGGCGTAGCTCGCCGCGCAGCTGCATATTGTAGGGCGGATCGGCGAATATCAGGTCGGCACAGCCGGGCGGAAGCGTCTTCATGCGCTCCACGCAGTCGCCTTCGATCACGCAATCCAGCTTGAGAGATGCCATAGCCCCGCCCGAAAATATCAACAGCGGAACCACACTGATTCGGCCGGAGTCGCGGGTCAAGAGTCTTGTGGAATCAAAGCGTTAGAATTGAGTCCCCGGATTCAGGCACACACCACATCTTGTGGGTGCTTTGGGGATCATTCCCCGGCCAGCAAAACCTGTGGCACTTCCAGCGCCGGATCGATGCCGGCCAGCAGGTTGCGGATCGGCCCGAAGCTGCGGCGGTGATGGATGGTCACGCCATGCAGGCGCAGCCCGGCATAATGTTCGGGCGTGCCATAGCCCTTGTTGCTCTTCCAGTTATAGCCCGGATGCTCATCGTGCAGCTGCGCCATCAGCCGGTCGCGCGTCACCTTGGCGATGATCGAGGCCGCGGCGATGGAAACCGAGCGCGCATCGCCATCCACCAAGGTGTTGCATTTGCAGGGCAGGGCGGGTGCATCATTGCCGTCGACCAGGGCGAACTCTGCCGCCACGGCCAGCGCGCGCACCGCCCGCGCCATGGCCAGATGGGTAGCCTGGCGGATGTTGACCAGATCGATCTCGCCCACGCTAGCTTCGCCTACGCCAACGGCGAGCGCCGTTTCCATGATGCGGGGAAAAAGTTCCTCGCGCGTTTCTTCGGCCAGTTGCTTGGAGTCGTTCAGGCCCTTGGGGATGCGCTTGCGGTCCAGGATCACCGCCGCCGCCACCACAGGACCGGCCAGCGGCCCGCGTCCGGCCTCGTCCACGCCACAGATCCGCAATGGAGCCGGACCGGCATGGGCCTTCAGCAGGCGGGACTCATAGATGTAATGCGGCATCCCTCATGGTTAGAGGAGCGAAAGCTGATCGCCAAGCCGGGGCGGGCGCTTAAACCTGTGAGTGGCCAGCGGCGCCTGCGGCAAATTCAGCCCCAGCCGCTTCACCGCCATGTGGAACCTTCGCGCCATCATCTGGGCGTAAGGGCCGGTGCCGGTCATCCGCGTGTTCCAATTGCTGTCGTAATCTTTGCCGCCGCGCATGGAGCGCACCAGCGCCATCACATGCTTGGCGCGGTCGGGCGTGTTGGTTTCCAGCCATTCCCGGAACAAGTCCTTGATCTCCAGCGGCAGGCGCAGCAGCACATAGCCGGCGCTGCGCGCGCCATGATCGGCCGCGGCGGACAGCACGTTTTCCATCTCATGATCGTTCAGCGCGGGAATGGCCGGGGCGAACATCACGCCGGCAGGGATGCCCGCATCGGAAAGACCCTGTATGGCCTGAAGCCGCCGGCCTGGGGTGCCGGCACGCGGCTCCATCACCCGGGCGAGTTTGCGGTCCAGGGTGGTGACCGACAGCGCCGCCTTGGCCAGGCCCATCTTGGCCATCTCCGACAGGATATCGATGTCGCGCAGGATCAGCGGCGACTTGGTGACGATGGCCACCGGATGGCGAAAGTCGCGCAGCACTTCCAGGATGCTGCGCGTGATGCGCATCTTCTTTTCCAGCGGCTGATAGGGATCGGTGTTGGTGCCCATGGCGATCACGCGCGGCACATAGCCGGGCGCGCTCAGCTCCTTGGCCAGCAGCTCGGCGGCATTGGGCTTGGCGAACAGCCGGCTTTCGAAATCCACGCCCGGCGACATGCCGAGATAGGCGTGGGTGGGCCGGGCGAAGCAATAGATGCAGCCATGCTCGCAGCCCCGATAGGGATTGATGGACTGGTCGAAGGAAATGTCCGGCGATTTGTTGCTGGCGATGATGCTGCGGGTGGAGTCCTGGATCACCTCGGTGCGGATCGGGGGCGCCGCGCCATCCTCGCTGCGCCAGCCATCGTCCCAGCCGTCATCCAGCAGCACCCTTGTGTGCCGCTCGTAGCGGCCCACCGCATTGGAGACGGCGCCGCGGCCACGCAGGACCTCGGGGCGGATGGTGGTGTTAAGGACTATAGTCATAGGGCAGGACGATACGCCCATATAAGAACAAATCAAGTACAAAATGCCAGGTTCCCTGGCCGGCGCAAATCCGACTAGCCTCAATGCGGGCGGATTGTGGGGGCGGTCATGGAAGTCCATGCCAAGTCGGTTCATTCCTGGAAGGAATTGCTGAGCGAGATCGGCGTCATCGTCATTGGCGTGTTGATCGCGCTGGGCGCCGAGCAGGCAGTGGACGCCATCCACTGGAGCAACAAGGTCGCCGACGCCGAGGCCGCCATGGGCCAGGAGTTGAGCAACGACCTGGCCTATGCCGCCGGACAAGTGGCACTGAGAGACTGCGCCACCAAATATTTCGATCGCATGGAAGTGGCGATCCGCGACCATCGCCAGGATAGATTCCGCGCCCTGGCCGCGATGAACCCGCCCTTCGGGCCCCATCCCTGGGTGGCGGAAAGCTGGACGGCCGCCATCGGCAGCGAGATTCCCGATCATATCTCGCGCGATAAACTGGCAGCCTATGCCATCGCCTTCCGCCGGGTCCAAACCGAGCGCGATCTTCAATTCACCATGCTGGATCACTATGGCGAGGTCATGGGCGGACGCGCGATCGAAGCGCCGACGCCGGAAATCAGTTACGCCCTGCTTGCGGCGCTGAACAAGCTGAAGGCCGAGCATGACATCACCCTGGCGGTTGCCCGGGCCATGCTCGATGTTCAGGCCAAGGATCTCGGCATTACGCCGGACCCACAGATACTGGATGTGCAGACGGGCGCTGCTGCTGTTTGCGAGAAACAGCTCAAGGCCATTCCGCTCTGATAGCGGGCTGATTTATGCCAATTGGCCGACCGTGTTAAAACCGCCGCGAAAGCGCGATATATCGCGATATATAAGGGGAGAATTTCGATGAGACTGTTCGCCAGCGCCTTGATGCTTGCCGCTCTTGCCACGCCGGCTCTTGCGGCCGGGGATATCACCCTCGACGTACCGATGGCCTTCCCGGAAAGCATAACTTCCACCGCGAACGGCACCGTCTATATCGGCAGCCTCAACCTGGGTGCGGTCTATCGCGCCATGCCGGGTGAAAAGAACGCCAAGCTCTTCATCAGCAAGGATACGGGCCGTTTCGGAATGGTGCTGGGCGTCCTGGCAGACAGCCCCTCCGACACGTTGTGGGTTTGCGACAATGCCGGCAAGGCCGCCTCTCTCAAGAGCTTCTCGCTCAAGACCGGCATAGCGAAAAAGACCTATCCCTTTCCCCGCGGTGGTATCTGCAACGACATCGCGATGAAGGGCCGCAATGCCTATGTCACCGATACCAGGAGAGGCCGGGTGCTGAAGCTGGCCGCCGGCAGCGACACCTTGAGCGTCTGGTACGTCAACGATCCGAACGATCAGTCGCTGGATGGATTGGTGTGGCAGGGCGGCGCGCTTTACACCAACACCTATAACGGCAATCACGTCATCCGCATTCCGGTCAATCCCGACGGCACCGCCGGCAAGGGGGTGAACCTGAAGACCTCGATGGACATCTACCAGCCCGACGGCATGCGTCTTTCCAACGCTGGCAGGATTTTGATGATCGAAGGCCGCGGCCAGGACGGCGATGGCCGGCTGGATGAAGTCACGGTGAATGGCGATACCGCCACCATCAAGGTCATCAAGGACCATTACATGCTCCCCGCCGCTGTCACGGTGGTTGGCGATACCGCTTATGTGCTGGAAGCCAAGCTGAACTATCAGCGCGATCCGGCGTTGAAGGGCAAGGATCCGGCGCCGTTCAAGGCCTATGCGGTGCCGCTGAAATAGCAGGGAACTTTGCCATGAAAATGCAGATGATGATGGGCGCGGCGCTTGTGGCGTTGGCGCCTCTGGCGGCATTGGCGCAGGACGTCGCCAAGGAGCCGCAATATACCCAAGAAGCCATCGACGCCTCGCTGCACCGGTCGTTGTCGGAGATGCCGCTGACCGGTACGCCCAACGGCATTCCATTAATGAAAGGCAACAATTCCACCGACAAGCCGCCGCTGCAGATGATCGAGGGCAAGCCGGTGGATACCCGCCCCGGGGAGAAGAAGGACGATCACGACGTCTTCCCCGGCCAGTCGCATGCGCCCTATCACCACAGCGTCGATTACACCGTGACAACCGTCGTGGACGGGCTGAATTCGCCCTGGGCGGTGGCCTTCCTGCCCGACGACAGGATGCTGATCACCGAAAAACCCGGCACGCTTCTGATCGTGGACAAGACGGGCAAGAAGACACAAGTCGCCAATGTGCCCAAGGTCTTCTATCTGGGCCAGGTCGGGCTTCTGGACGTGGTGCTGGACAACAAGTTCGCCGCCAATCACCGCATCTTCTTCTCCTATTCGGAAGAAGTGGGCGACAAGAGCAACATCGTCATCGCCAGCGCCACCCTGGACGAGAAGGGCGCCGCCCTGAAAGATGTGAAGGTGATCTATCGCGTCGCGCCGGCGCTGGACAAGCATGTGCAGATGGCCAATGAGGGCGGGCGGCTTGCGGTGGCCAGGGATGGCACCATCTTCGCCATCATCGGCGATCGCTCCAAGTCACCGCCCTGGCTGGTGGCGCAGCGCCTCGACACCGCGCTCGGCAAGATGATCCATATCAATCCCGATGGTTCGGCCGCGGCCAATGGACCGTTCACCGGCAGACCCGGCGCGCTGCCGGAGATCTATTCCATCGGTCACCGCAGCGAGGAGGGCATCGCCTTCGACAACAAGGGCCAGCTCTGGGAAGTGGAGGACGGTCCGCGCGGCGGCGACGAGCTCAACGTGATCCTGCCGGGTCGTAATTATGGCTGGCCGGTGATCGTGCATGGCATCGACTATCCCGGCGAGACCATCGGCGACGGCCTGGTCGCCAAGGCTGGCATGGAGCAACCGGTCTATTACTGGGACCCGGTGATCGCCCCGTCCGGCCTTGCCTTCTACAAGGGCAATCTCTTCCCGCAATGGAAGAACAGCGTCTTCGTCGGTGGCCTGCGCGGTATCGCGCTTTACCGGCTGGAGCTGGACGGCCACAAGGTGAAGGCGGAAGAGCCGCTGCTGGCCGACATGCATTTGCGCATCCGTGATGTGCGCGTGGGGCCGGATGGCGCGGTCTATGTGCTGAGCGACGGCCCTGGCGCCAGGCTGATGAAATTGACGCCAAAAAAATAGGGCGCGGAAAAATGGGCACTGAAATTACAGGCGCTTAACGCGCAGCGCCAAAGCGCCGCGGATCGCACTTCACGCTGCGACGGGATTATCTTTTGATCGGCGCCACATATGCGTCATGATGATGGTATGGTTTCTGTCATCATCCCGACGCTCAATGCCGAGCATCTGCTGCCGCGCTGTTTCGACGGCCTGATTCCGGCCGCCGTCCGCGGCGTGGTGCGCGAGGTGATTGTTGCCGATGGCGGCTCCAGCGACGCCACCCTGGCAATCGCGGACGCGGCTGGCGCTCATATCGTTCATTGCCGGGCCAACCGTGGCGTGCAGATGGCCGATGGTGCACGCACCGCGAAAAGCGACTGGCTGCTATTTCTGCGGCCCGAGACGGCTTTGGAGACCGGCTGGGATGTGGAAGCGGAATCCTTTCTGTCCCAGGCCGTGATGGAGCGGCCACGCGCCGCGGTGTTCCGCTTCGCGCTGGACGATTTCGGCGGCGAGGCCCGCCGTGCCGAGGCCCTCGCCAATCTGCGCGCGGCGGTGATGGCCCTGCCGTACGGCGATCAGGGTCTTCTGATCCCCAAGCGGCTCTATCAGAAGCTGGGCGGCTATCGCGCCCTGTCCGACATGGAAGATGCCGACCTGGTGCGCCGCATCGGCCGCCGCCGGCTGATTTCCCTGCGCGCCCGCGCCGTCAATGTCGCGCGACCCCGGCAAAGCATGCTGCGCGGATTTGCCCTCACGCTGCTGCACACGCTGCGTGTGCCGTCGCGGCTGCTGGCCAACCTATAACTACGGCTTGGCGTTGATCTTCAGGCCATAGGCGCTGGACACACCGCCGCCGACCGCGGTCACGCGATGGGGCGGATGATAGATTGGCCATTGGCCCGCGGAGATCTCGTCCAGGCTGTGTGCATCCTGACCGAAGCGGCGGCGATAGAGCCAGTGATAGAGCATCAGCCGCCGCACATAGGAGCGGGTCTCCGCCACCGGAATGCTCTCCAGGAACAGCAATGGATCGTCGCCGCCTGCCTTGGTGGTGCGCCAGCGGCCCACAGCCTGCGGCCCGGCATTATAGGCGCCGCCCAGTTCCAGCAGATTGCCGTCCAGCCGGTCGAGCAGCTGCTCGATATAGCGCTGACCCACCGCTAGCGAGGTCGAAGGTGTGTAAAGCGTGTCTGGATCACTGACGCCCAGCAGTGAAGCGGTATGCGGCATCAGCTGCATCAGGCCGCGTGCGCCGACGGGCGAGGTGGCGCCGGTCTGGAACCGGCTCTCGATGCGGGCGAAGGCCAGCACCAGCGAGGAATCCAGGCGGTAGCCGTCATCGGGATTGTAAGGCGGCACCGGGAACAGGCCGGTCAGCATGATGCCGCGCGCCGCGCTGGCCTCACTGGCCCGCAGCTCGACATTGGGCACGCCGATAGCGCGTGCCAACGCCGCCATGGCCGGATCCAGCCGCTCATTGTTGTTGACGAAAGCGCGGTTGAGTTCCGGGCCCACGAATTCATTTTCGCCGATCTGCCACAGGGCCACGGCACGGCGCGCCGAGGGCGCCGCCATCAGGTCGTTGAAATCGGCCTGGTTGAGGATGGCGTCGGCAAAACCGGTCTGGGTATCGATGCCCAGGATGCGCTCGGAGACCAGGCCATAGAAGCTGGGTTCTTTCTCGGCGGCGAAGTTGAGCAGGGTTACGACTTTCTGTGGATCGCCGGACTGCATATGCGCCCGCGCGGCCCAGAACGCTCCCTGCGCCCGCAGGCTGTTCTGCGCTTCGGGTGTCTCCGCCAGCTTTTCCAGCTGGACTTTGGCGTTGGCCCAGTCGCCCAGGCGATAGGCGGCAAAGCCGGCATCCCACATCAACTGTGGTACGGACCGGTCGGAAATCGAGGTCGCAAGTCTGTAGGCGTCGGCGTCGCGGCTTTCCGCGCGATAGGAGGCCGCGATGCGATGGGCAAGCACCGCCACATCGGCGCTCGGGCAACTGGCCTGCACCGATTGCATCAGCGCCAGCGCCTGATCGGGCTGGCCCGCCTTGATGGCCGCCAGGATTGCCGGCATCACCTGCTTGGCGGCATCGGAGTATGGCACCGGTTCCGGGAGTTCCAGATCCTCATAGCCGCCGGTGCGCGTACCCACGCCACTGGGCGCAGGGATATGGGTCACCACCGCGATGGTGATGGTCTTGTGATGCCGCCGGACTTTTCTGGTCGAATAGGAAACGGCGAGGCGATAGATGCGGTCGGCGACGGCAAGGTCGCGATACTTCTCCAGCCATTCCACCAGCGGTTTGGCGGACTGCTTTCTGGGCGAGAGCGAAAGAAAATACTGCGCCTCGGCATAGCCGGTGAGAGACGTGTCGCTGACCTGGGCGAGCAGAGCCTTGGCCTTGCCGGTCTCGCCGGCACGTTCCGCCGCCATGATCTGCTTGTAGAGCGCGACATCGCCGGGGCTGAGCACCTGCGGAGCGGCGGGCATGGGTGCGGCAGGAGCGGGCGCGGGAGGCGGTGAGAGCGGTGCGACAGGCTCGGCCATGACGGCGCCGGCAAGGAGCAGGCCCGCACAGGCGATGCCATTTCGGACAACGGCCCTTAAGCTAATGAAACCGCGAATGTTTTTAAGCCCTTCGAACCAGCCCGCCTTAGTTACTCCCCGGTCCTGGTTCCCACAAGAGACTTCCGGTTAATGCGTCTCCGGAAGGTTAAGAACCGCCATCCGGTCACGGACCGACTGCAGGTCCCGCCAGGCCAGCTTCTTGTGAGCGGGCTGGCGCAGCAGATAGGCGGGATGAAGCGTTGGCATCAGCGGCACCATCTGATCGCCGACGCGATACTCCATCCAGCGGCCGCGCAATTTCATGATGCCGTCGGAAACGCCGACCACATGGCGCGCTGCCACGGCGCCCAGAAGAATGATCACCTTCGGTTGCGCCAGCTCGATATGCCGGCGCAGGAAGGGAAGGCAGGCAGCGGCTTCTTCCGGCGAAGGATCGCGATTGTCCGGCGGGCGCCAGTTGATGACATTGGTGATGTAGGCGTTCTTGTGCCGGTCGAGCCCGATCGAAGCCAGCATCTTGTCCAGGAGTTGCCCGGCGCGGCCGACAAACGGCTTGCCGATGCGGTCCTCGTCGCGGCCGGGCGCTTCGCCGATCAGCATCACGCGGCCTTCGGCCACGCCATCGGCAAAGACGGTGTTGTTGGCGGTGCGCTTGAGGGCGCAGCCCTCGAAAGCCTCCATCGCCGCTTTAAGTTCCGCGAGCGAGTTTGCAGCGCCCGCGGCCGCCATGGCGCCACCAATGGCATCGCCCTCCAACGGCAAGGGTGCGGGTTGGGCACGGCGCGACTGAGCCGGCTGCGCTGGTTGCGCCGGTCGCGCCGTCGCCGCGGGCGCCGGTGCCTGTTTGGCCGTGACCAAACGGTTCACCGGGTGGTCGGCGATGGCCTCGTCGGCGCCGGCTTCCACAAGCCAGTTCAGGGTCGCGAGCGTGTCATTCATCTCATTGCGATCTTAGGCTTTCAGGCCGCTCCGCCGCCAGTTAGAAAAGGACCCGACAACAAGGCGAGCCATGCCCGATCCCCAGGAAGATGCCCCCCAGGACAACAGCGCGGCCGCGCGCGAAAGCATGGACTACGACCTGGTGATCGTGGGCGGCGGGCCGGCGGGGCTTTCCGCCGCCATCCGCTTCAAGCAGCTGCTGCCGGAAGGCTCTGTTTGTATCCTGGAAAAAGGCTCGGAGATTGGGGCTCACATTCTTTCCGGCGCTGTGCTCGATCCGCGTGCCCTGAACGAGCTTATCCCGGACTGGAAGACCAAGGGGGCGCCGCTGGACACCGAAGTGACGGATGACCGCTTCTGTTTCTTCACCAGGGCGGGCGCGATCACCCTTCCGCACATCATCTTTCCGCCGCTGATGAGCAACAAGGGCAACTACATCATCAGCCTCTCCAACTTCTGCAAATGGCTGGGCCAGCAAGCCGAAACCCTGGGTGTGGAAATCTATCCGGGTTTTCCGGCCCATGATCTTCTGATCGAAGACGGTGTGGTCAAGGGTGTTATCACCGGCGATCTGGGTGTCGCCAAGGATGGCCATCACAAGGACAGCTACACGCCGGGCATGGAGCTGCGTGGCAAATACACGCTGTTCGCGGAAGGCGCGCGCGGCTCGCTGTCAAAACAGCTTGGCGCAATCTTCAAGCTGCATGAAGGACGCGAGCCCCAGAAATTCGGCATCGGCCTGAAGGAATTGTGGGAGCTGCCACCTGGCCAGCACAGACGCGGCCTGGTGCTGCATGGCATGGGCTGGCCGCTCAGCAATGATACGGGCGGCGGATTGTTCGTCTATCACTGGGGCGAGAATTTCTGCTCCATCGGTTTTGTCGTTCACCTCAATTATCGCAATCCCTGGCTCGATCCCTTTCTGGAATTCCAGCGCGCCAAGACCCATCCGGCCATCGCCAGGATGCTGGCGGGGGCCAAGCGCATCGGCTATGGCGCGCGCGCCATCACGGAGGGCGGCACCCAGTCGGTACCGCGCTTGAGCTTTCCCGGCGGCGCATTGGTCGGCTGCAGCGCGGGCTTCGTGAACCTTCCGCGCATCAAGGGCAGCCACAACGCCATGAAGACCGGCATGCTGGGCGCGGAAGCCGTGGCGGGGGCCTTGAAGGCGGGAAGGGCGAACGACACGCTTGAGGCCTATGACACAGCCTATGCCAGGAGCTGGGTGGCGGAGGATCTTCGCCTGGTGCGCAACGCCAAGCCGCTCTGGTCCCGGCTGGGGTCTGTGCTGGCGCTGCCTTTCATCGGCCTGGATCTCTGGATGAACCAGTTGTTCGGCCTGTCCCCGTTTGGAACCTTGAGCCATGGCAAGCCGGATTTTGCCTGTCTGGACAAGGCGGCCGAGGCTCAAAAGATTGTTTACCCAAAGCCTGACGGAAAACTTACTTTTGACCGGCTATCCAGTGTGTTTCTCTCCAATACCAACCATGAGGAGGACCAGCCGGTCCATCTGGTGTTGCGCGATCCTGCGGTTCCCATTTCGGTGAATTTGCCCGAATATGCGGAACCGGCGCAGCGTTACTGCCCGGCGGGGGTGTATGAAGTCGTCGAAGAGGGGGCTGACCTTAAGTTCCAGATCAATGCCCAGAACTGCGTACATTGTAAAACCTGCGATATAAAGGACCCGTCGCAGAACATCACCTGGGTTACGCCGGAAGGCGGCGGTGGCCCCAACTATGTGAACATGTAGGAGAAGTATGCGCCGCTTCCTGCCCCTGACCGTCCTGGTCCCGATCGCCTGCTTGATGGCGGGTTGTGCCGCGCAGCCGGAGAGTGCGGCGCGCCCCACAGGCGACAAGACCTCCCAGGCCTTCTCGACCTATCTGTCGGCGCGCTTTGCCGCCGGCGAGCATGATCTGTCCCAGGCAGCACATTATTACGGCCAGTCGCTGAGCAACGATCCCGGCAATCCGTCGCTGCTGGCGCTGTCTTTCTTCTATTCCACCACGCTTGGCGATTTCGAGGCCGCCGGCAAATATGCCCAGGCCGTGGTGGCCGCGACCCCGGACGACCGCGCCGCGCGCCTGGCGCTGGCGGTGGTCGGCTTCAAGCACAAGGATTATGCCGATGTGCGCAAGCAATTGTCGCTTTCGGCCAAGGGGCCCTTCACCGTCCTGACCTTGTCGCTGTTCGATGCCTGGGCGGCGGCGGCCCAGCATGATGGTCCCGGCGTGGAAAAGGATCTGGCTGCGCTGGCTTCCCAGAAGGGCGCCGAAAGCATGGCGGTCTTCCATACCGCCCTGATCGAGGATTATTCCGGCAACAGCGCGCTGGCCGACGCCGCCTACAAGAAGGCGCTGGCTTCGGCAGCCTCCACGCCGCGTGTGCTGGAAGCTTATGGCCGCTTCCTGGAGCGTCAGGGCAGGGGCACGGAAGCCGCCAAGCTCTATCAGGCCCATATCAACGAAGCGGGTCTTGCCAATGTGGTGCGCCCGGGTCTGGCCCGTATCGCCGCCGGCCAGAAGCCGGAGCCGCTGATCCGCAACCCGGCCGATGGCGCCGCCGAGGCGCTGTTCGGCATCGCCGCCTCGCTGACCGACGCCCAGAGCGCCGATGTCTCCATCCTTTATCTGCGCATGGCGCTTTATCTGCGCTCCGATCTTGGCCTGGCGCAGATCCTGCTGGCCGACCGCTTCGAGTCCCTGCAGAAATATGACGAGGCGATCGCCATCTATCACGCGATCGAGCCGGCATCGCCTTATTTCCGCATGGCGCAGATCCAGGCGGCACTGGACGAGCAGCGCGGCGGCAAGACGGATGCGGCCATTGCCGATCTCAAGAAACTGGTGGCCGCGCAGCCCACCGATGGCGAAGCCTGGGTGGCCTTGGGCGACAGTTACCGCGCCGCCGAGAAATTCTCCGAGGCGGTGGATGCTTACGACCATGCCGAAAAGGTGAACGGCAAACCCACGCGGCGCGACTGGCCCATGTACTATGCCCGCGCCATGGCGAAGGAACGGCTGAAGAAGCTGGATGAATCCGAAGCCGACATCCAGACGGCGCTGAAACTGTCGCCGGAACAGCCCGAGCTGCTCAACTATCTGGGCTATAGCTGGGTGGATCGGGGCCGCAATATCCCCGAGGCCCTGACCATGCTGGAAAAGGCCCGCGCCTTGCGTCCCTATGACGGTTATATCGTAGACAGTGTGGGCTGGGCCTATTACCAACTCGGCCGCTATGACGATGCCGCCAAGACCCTGGAGGCGGCGGTCTTGCTGGTGCCTGGCGATCCCACCATCAATGATCACCTGGGCGATGCCCTGTGGCGGTCGGGCCGGCGCATCGACGCGCGCTTCCAGTGGAACCACGCCATCACCTTCAGCGACAATGAGAGCGACAAGGCGACGATCGAGCGCAAGCTGAAGAGCGGCCTGAGTGAAAAGCCGGCATAAGTGGTTTCAGAGCGCGCTTCTGCGAAGATAAATCTGTTTCTTCACGTCGGCGAGCGCCGCGCGGATGGTTTTCATCCGCTGCAGAGCCTGGCCGTCTTCACCGACATGGGCGATGTGCTTTCGGTCGAGCCGGCGCCGCAACTTTCTCTGACGGTCGATGGCCCTTTTGCCCGCGGCCTTGAGGGGGAAAACGACAACCTGGTATTGCGCGCCGCGCGCGCCCTTGGAGGGGCCGGCGCCAGACTTGCGCTGAGCAAAAACCTGCCAGTGGCCTCCGGCATCGGTGGCGGCTCGGCCGATGCGGCCGCGGCGCTGCGCGGTCTCAATCAGGTGTGGGGCGCGGGAAAAGATGCGAGCGGGCTGTGCGAGATCGCGGCCGGCCTGGGTTCGGACATTCCGGTCTGCGTCCTTTCCATCGCCTCCTTCATGGAGGGCCGCGGCGAGATTCTACGCCAGCCGCAATCCATGCCCCGCATCCCCATGCTGCTGGTCAATCCGGGGGTGGGGGTGCCGACAAAGGATGTGTTCGCAAGCCTGAAGGACCGCAGCGGCGTGGGAATGGCGTTGCCGCATGGCCGCTTCGGCGACACCGCCGACCTGCTGCGTTTTCTGGATACGACCCGCAACGATCTGGAGGCGCCCGCGGTGGCGTTGCAGCCTGTCATTGCCGAGGTGCTGGCTGCGATGCGCGCTTTGCCGGGCGCTCTCTTGGTCCGCATGTCGGGAAGCGGGGCGACCTGCTTCGGCATCTTTGCCGATGACGATGCCTGTGCGAGGGCGGCGGAGATATTGAAAGGTGTCGCGCCAGGCTGGTGGGTGGCCGCGACGTTCATACCGGAAACCGGCATCGTCCATGAAGGTGTTGGCCAGGACATCGGTCCGACCGACCGCGGTCTTTAGTAGGCTCTTTCCACGCAGAAATCGGCGATATCCGCCAGCGCGCGCTTGATCTCGCTGTCTGGCATCACCGTCAGCGCTGCCTTGGCCTTGTCGGCATAGGCGCGGGCCCGGCTCATGGTTTCCTGCATGGCGCCGGTCTGCTCGATCAGGGTGATGGCGCGGTCCAGGTCGCTCTCGGTCTGGTTGCCGGTTTCGATGACGCGTTTCCAGAAAGGCTTGTCGTTTTCCGCCGCCCGGGCATGGGCCAGGATGATGGGCAGGGTCATCTTGGCTTCGCGGAAATCATCGCCCACCGTCTTGCCCATCAGGGCCTGGCGGCCGGAATAGTCCAGCGCATCGTCCACCAGCTGGAAGGCGATGCCGAGATTGTCGCCATAGGCGCGCAGGCCGGCGACGAAATCCTGGCCTTGTCCCGACAGCAGGGCGCCGGATTCGGCTGCTGCCGCGAACAGGGCCGCTGTCTTGGCCGAAACCACTTCGAGATAATGCGCTTCCGTCACCGACAGGTTGTTGGTGGACTTGAGCTGCATCACTTCGCCTTCGGCGATAATGGCAGAAGCGCCGGCCAGAATATCCAGCACGGCCATGTTCTCGGTCTCGACCATCAGCTGGAAGGCTCTGGAGAAGAGGAAGTCGCCCACCAGCACCGAGGGCTTGTTGCCCCACATCAGGTTGGCCGAGACCTTGCCGCGGCGCAGCGCGCTTTCGTCCACCACATCGTCGTGCAAGAGGGTGGCGGTATGGATGAACTCCACCGCCGCGGCCAGGCGCACATGATGGTCACCGGCATAGCCGCCGGCCTGGGCCGCGGCCAGGGTGAGCATGGGCCGCAGGCGCTTGCCCCCGGAATCGATCAGGTGGCGGGCAAGGTCGGGGATCAGTGCCACGCCCGATGTCATCCGGGCATGGATCAGCCGGTCGGTGGCGGTCATGTCCGCCGCCACCAATGCATGCAGGCGCTCGACCGGCGAAATCGCCGTGTCGGCCGTGCGGACCGCTGTCCGGTCCTGTGTCATCTGCCCACCCATGTTGGGCGAGAGAATACCGGACCGGTTCGGGCACGGGCAAGCGGCGGACGAACCCCCGGCGGGCGCCCAATGGCGACAGAAGGGCGCGGCTTGACTTATAAAGAACCATGCGCGCCGTACTCAAAACCGTCGATCCGGTCCTATTGAACTATGCGGTGAACCTTCTGGAACAGGAAGGCATTGAAGCGGTGGTATTCGACACCCATGCCAGTGTCATGGACGGCAGCATGGGCTTTCTGCCGCGCCGGCTGATGGTGCTGAATCAGGATTTCGACCGCGCCCAGAAGCTGCTGCGCCAGGCTGTGCCCGATGCCATGCCCGGACCCGGACAAGAGGCTTTGTGACGGAAACCTTCCTCGATGGGCGGCTAAAGATCGCGCAGCCTGACACGGGATTCCGCTCCGGTCTGGACGCGGTGATGCTGGCGGCGGCCGTTCCTGCTCGGGCAGGACAGACGGCACTGGAATTGGGCGCGGGCGCCGGCACCGCCAGCCTGTGCCTGCTGGCGCGCGTGCCGCGCCTCACCTTGACCGGGGTGGAGATCGGCAAAAGCCTCACCGTGCTCGCCCGGGACAATGCCGCCGCCAATGCCATGCGGGCAGAGTTTGTCTGTGCCGACATTTTTGCCCTGCCGCCCGAACTGAAGCGCGATTTCGATCAGGTCTTTTGCAACCCGCCTTTTCATGGCGAAGGCCTGGCCTCGCCCGATCAGGCGCGTGCCACCGCCCTGATGGATCGGGGCCGGCTGGACGACTGGTTGCGTACCGGGTTTCAGCGCACGATCTCGGGCGGCTTTTTCACCACCATCCTGCGGGCCGATCGGCTCGGCCAGGCGCTGGCGGCGTTGCCGGAAAAAGGTGTCGCCGTCTTTCCCCTCTGGCCCAAGGCCGGCGAGGCGGCCAGGCGGGTGATCGTGCAGGCGCGCAAGGGTTCCAACGCGCCGGTTACCGTGCTGTCTGGCCTGGTCTTGCACCAAGTGAATGGCGGCTGGACGCCGGAGGCCGACGACGTGTTGCGGCGCGGCAATCCGCTTGCCCTCTCGGGGGGCCGCCTATAGGTTCCGGGCAACCCCCCGGATGCGAGAATCGTGGCCAAAGCCGCTACCTTTCAGGACCTTATCCTCACCCTGCAGAACTATTGGGCGGCGCAGGGCTGCCTGATCCTCCAGCCTTATGACGACCAGATGGGAGCGGGCACCTTCCACCCCGCCACAACCTTGCGGGCGCTGGGGCCGCGGCCCTGGAATGCCGCTTTCGTGCAGCCCAGCCGGCGGCCATCCGATGGCCGCTATGGCGAGAACCCCAACCGGCTGCAGCATTATTACCAGTATCAGGTGATCCTGAAGCCGGCGCCGGAGAATGTGCAGGAGCTTTACCTCGGCTCCATCCGCGCCATCGGTCTCGATCCGGACGTGCACGACATCCGCTTTGTCGAGGATGATTGGGAAAGCCCCACCCTGGGCGCCGCCGGCCTTGGTTGGGAAGTGTGGTGCGACGGGATGGAGATCACTCAGTTCACTTACTTCCAGCAGGTGGGCGGTTTCGACTGCGATCCGGTCTGCGCCGAGATCACCTACGGCCTCGAGCGCCTGGCCATGTATGTGCAGGATGTCGAATTCGTCTACGACCTGAAGTTCAACGAGCAGTTCCGTTACGGCGAGGTGTTCCACCAGGCCGAAAAGGAATTCTCGGCCTACAATTTTGAGCGCGCCGACACCGAGATCCTGTTCCAGCATTTCAAGGATGCCGAGAAACAGTGCCGGGAATTGCTGGCGGGGCCTGAGAACAACAACAAGCCCAAGCTGGTGCTGCCGGCCTATGACCAGTGCATCAAGGCCAGCCACAATTTCAACCTGCTGGATGCGCGCGGTGTGATTTCCGTCACCGAGCGCGCCGCCTATATCGGCCGGGTGCGGGCGCTGGCCCAGGCCTGCTGCCAGGCCTGGCTGGAGAGCGAGCAGGGCGCCTACAAGCCCCGCTTCGCAGACAAAGAGGTCGGCTGATGCCGGACCTGCTGCTCGAACTATTCAGCGAGGAAATCCCAGCCCGCATGCAGGCGGGCGCGGCGCGCGATCTTGAAAGACTGATGGTCGGGGCGCTGACCGATCGCGGCTACCTGTTCGAAGGCATCAAGGCCTTTGCCGGGCCGCGGCGCTTGACCCTGGCGATCACCGGTCTGCCCGCCAAGCAGAAGGACGTGCGCGAGGAACTGAAAGGCCCCAAGACCGACGCGCCTGAGGCTGCGCTGGCAGGCTTTCTGAAAAAGACCGGCCTCTCACGCGACCAGCTCAAGGTCGAGAAGACCCCCAAGGGCGATGTCTATATGGCGGTGATCGAGCGGGCCGGCCGCGAGACCCCGCATGTCCTGGCCGAGATCATTCCCGAGGTGATGGCCAAGCTGCCCTGGCCCAAATCCATGCGCTGGAAGCCGGGCCTGTCGGTGCGCTGGGTGCGCCCGCTCCACTCCATTCTCTGCACTTTTGACGGCGAGTTGGTGCCGTTCAGCTTCGCCGGCATCTCGAGCGGGCTGCACACGCGCGGCCACCGCTTCCTGTCGCAAGGCAAGATCGAGGCCAAACGCTTCGACGATTACGCCCAGAAGCTGAAGGCTGCCCATGTGGTGCTGGAAGCCGAGGAGCGCGCCGCCATTATCTTCGAGGGCGTCAAGCAGGCGGCCTTTGTGCATCAGCTTGAGATGATCCCAGATGAGGGGTTGCTGGCGGAAGTCTCGGGCCTGGCGGAATGGCCGGTGGTCTATATCGGCACCATCCAGAACGAGTTCATGGATGTGCCGGCGGAGATCCTGCAGACCTCCATGCGCACGCATCAGAAATACTTCTCCTTGCGCGATCCACGCACCGGCAAGATGGCCAACCGCTTCGCGCTGGTCGCCAACATGATCGCCTCCGATGGCGGCAAGGAGATCGTGGCCGGCAACGAACGGGTTTTGCGCGCCCGCCTGTCGGATGCCAAGTTTTTCTGGGACGAGGACCGCAAGACCAAGTTGATTGACCGGGTTGAAAAGCTCCAGGGCATCGTCTTTCACGCCAAGCTGGGCACCCAGTTTGAGCGGGTCGAGCGCATTGAAGCTTTGGCCAGCGAGATCGCGGCCAAGATTGGTGCTGATGTCAAGAAGGCCAAGCGCGCTGCACGTCTCGCCAAGGCCGACCTGACGTCGGGCGTGGTTGGCGAATTCCCCGAGTTGCAAGGCGTGATGGGCCGTTACTATGCCCTGCACGACAAGGAAGATGCCGCCGTCGCCGACGCCATTCGCGATCATTACAAGCCGGTGGGGCCGTCCGACGCCGCGCCCATCGGCAAGGTCGCCATCGCGGTCGCGCTAGCCGACAAGCTGGATGCCTTAATGGGTTTCTTTGCTGCCGGCGAGAAGCCGACCGGTTCCGGCGATCCTTTTGCGCTGCGCCGCGCTGCGTTGGGCGTGATCCGTATTATTCTCGAAAACAAGCTGCGCTTTCCGCTTAATGTTGCTGACGAGTTGCTGACTTTCTTCGCAGACCGTTTGAAGGTGGCGTTGAAGGAAAAGGGTACCCGTCACGACCTGGTCGATGCCGTGTTCAGCCTGGGCCATGAGGACGATCTGGTACGGCTGGTGGCGCAGGTAGAGGCGCTGCAAAGCTTCCTCAAAAGCGATGACGGCGCCAATCTGCTGGCCGGCTACAAGCGCGCCGCCAACATTCTCAAGATGGAAGAGAAGAAGGACGCCAAGACCTATATCAGCGAGGTCAGCGAGACGCTGCTCTCCGAGCCAGCCGAGAAGGCATTGTTCGCCGCCCTGGCCAAGGCGCGTGCCGCCATCACGCCGGCGCTGGAAAAGGAAGACTTTGCCGCAGCCATGCAACAGATGGCGGCGCTGCGCGTTCCGGTGGACGCTTTCTTCGATGCCGTGAAGGTCAATGCCGACGATAAACAGGTGCGCGAGAACCGGCTGAATCTTCTGGCGTCACTGCGGGCGACGCTGCATCAGGTGGCGGATTTTTCCAGAATCGAGGGGTGAGCCGCGTCATACGAAGGATGTGAGCAGGTCCAGTGGACCTGTGAAAGCGGTGAACGCCGCGAGCTAAAGCGAGCGGCAGGCGGTTGAAATGGATGGCCGGACCAGTCCGGCCATGACAAGTGGGACATAGGTCGACGATGACGAAATGGGTCTACACGTTCGGTGACGGCAAGGCCGAGGGCAAAGCCGATATGCGCAACCTGCTGGGCGGCAAGGGCGCCAACCTGGCGGAGATGAGCAATCTGGGCCTGCCGGTGCCGCCCGGCCTCACCGTCACCACCGAGGTCTGCACCTACTACTACGCCCACAACCATTCCTATCCGCCTGAACTGAAAGCCGAGGTAGATGCCGCCGTGGCCCAGATCGGCAGGATCGCCGGCGGCACATTGGGCGATCCGGCGCGGCCGTTGCTGCTGTCGGTGCGTTCTGGCGCGCGGGTCTCCATGCCCGGCATGATGGACACGGTGTTGAACCTGGGGCTAAACGCGCAGACCACCGAGGGCCTGGCCAAGCTCACGGGCGATGCGCGTTTTGCCTATGACAGCTATCGCCGTTTCATCCAGATGTATTCCGACGTGGTGCTGGGCATGGATCATGCCGCGTTCGAGGAAATCCTGGACGAAGAAAAGGACCAGAAAGGTGTCGAGCTGGACACCGATCTGGATGCCGATGACCTCAAGCGCATCGCCGAAGCCTATCGCAAGCGGGTGCAGCAAGACCTGGGCAGGCCCTTCCCGGAAGATGTGCAGGAGCAACTCTGGGGTGCCATCGGGGCGGTGTTCGGAAGCTGGCATAGCTCCCGCGCCAATACCTATCGCAAGCTCAACAACATCCCGGAGGACTGGGGCACGGCCGTCAGCGTCCAGGCCATGGTGTTCGGCAATCGGGGCAATACTTCTGCCACCGGGGTTGCCTTCACCCGCGATCCCGCCACCGGCGAGAAGCTGCTCTACGGCGAATTCCTGATCAATGCGCAGGGCGAAGACGTGGTCGCCGGTATCCGTACGCCTCAGCCTATCTCGAAGATCGTGCGCGAGCGGCAAGCCAGCAAGAAGCCCAGCATGGAAGAGGCGATGCCTGCCGCCTATGCCGAGCTGAAAGCCATCGGCGAGCGGCTGGAGCAGCATTATCGCGACATGCAGGACGTGGAATTCACGGTGCAGGAAGGCAAGCTCTTCATGCTCCAGACCCGCGCCGGCAAGCGCACCGCCGAAGCTGCCCTCAAGGCGGCGGTGGACATGGTGGGTGAAAAGCTGATCGACAAGGCGGTCGCGGTGACGCGGGTGGAGCCGGAAGCATTGAACCAGCTGCTTCATCCCACCCTCGATCCCGAGGCGCCCAAGGAGCAGATCGCGGTGGGCCTGGGCGCATCGCCTGGCGCTGCCACCGGCGAAGTCGCCTTCACCGCCGAGGAAGCCGAGAAACTGGCGGCGGAAAATCGCGACGTCATCCTGGTGCGCACCGAAACCAGCCCGGAAGACATTCACGGCATGCATGCGGCGCGCGGCATTCTCACGGCCCGTGGCGGCATGACCAGCCACGCCGCCGTGGTGGCGCGCGGCATGGGTCGGCCTTGTGTTTCCGGTGCCGGCACCCTGAAGATCGATCCGGTACGCGGCGAGATGGTGGCGGGCAATGTCACCATCGCCCGCGGCGAGGTCATCACCATCGATGGCGGCTCCGGTCAGGTCTTCAAGGGCAAGGTCGGCTTGCGTCAGCCCGAACTGACGGGCGATTTCGGCACCTTGATGAGCTGGGCGGACGAAGTGCGCCGCCTGAAGGTGCGCACCAATGCCGACACGCCCACCGACGCCGCCACCGCGCGCCGGTTCGGCGCCGAAGGGATCGGCCTGTGCCGCACCGAGCACATGTTCTTCGAGGCCGACCGCATTGTTGCGGTGCGCCAGATGATCCTGGCCGACGCCGAGGAGGAGCGCAAAGCCGCCCTGGCCAAACTGCTGCCCATGCAGCGCAGCGACTTCGAAGCCATCTTCCAGGCGATGGCGGGCCTTCCAGTCACCATCCGCCTGCTCGACCCGCCTTTGCACGAGTTCCTTCCCCAGAAAGAGGAGGAATTTGAGGAGGTTGCGGCGGCCGCCGGCACCAATGCCAGGAAGCTGCGGGCCCGCGCCATCGCCCTGCATGAGGCCAATCCCATGCTGGGCCACCGTGGCTGCCGGCTGGGGATCACCTATCCCGAGATCTACGAGATGCAGGCCCGGGCCATCCTGGAGGCGGCGCTGGCGGTGGAGGAGGCTGGCGGGGCCCCGGTCCAGCTGGAAATCATGATCCCGCTGGTCGCCTTCAAGGCCGAGCTGGACATGCTGGCTGGCCGGATCGCCGGGGTGGCCGAGGCGATCAAAAAAGAACGCGGCAAGGTCCCGGCCTACATGATCGGCACCATGATCGAGCTGCCGCGCGCGGCGCTGCGCGCCGGAGAAATTGCTCAGACTGCGGAGTTCTTTTCTTTCGGCACGAATGATCTGACGCAAACCACACTGGGTCTGTCGCGTGACGATGCCGGCATGTTCCTCAACGAATATCTTTCCAAGGGTGTGATCGCGCGCGATCCATTCGTCTCGCTCGACATCGACGGTGTTGGTGAATTGGTGAAGATCGCGGCGGAGCGTGGACGCAAGACGCGTGAAAAACTCAAGCTCGGCATCTGCGGCGAGCATGGCGGCGATCCGGATTCGGTGCGTTTCTGCCACGACTCGGGACTGGATTACGTTTCCTGTTCACCATTCCGCGTGCCCGTTGCGCGGCTTGCCGCGGCGCAGGCGGCATTGAAAAAGAGTCGCAGCGACGTGTGACACGTACACGGACGATGCAGGAAAAACCTGGGTTTTTTGCACCTCGGTGACGCCCAGTCACCAAGACGAAAAAATTTATTTGACGATTCGTTTTTGGGGCGGGCATAACCGCCGCTCCACGGAGCTGGGAACTATTCGGAACTTTTTTTCGAGGGACACGCGGGAATCGAGACAGCCTGTTTGAAGTAGCAACTGCGATAGTGACGCCGAAGGGGCTAAGCAAAACGCAAGGGGCGAAATAGACCAAGCCTAATTGACCAAGCGAAACCTTTTACCGAACGAGTTACAGTCAATGCCGATAAAAACGAACGACGCGATTTCGCGTTCCGACCGCGTGCTTGTGGCCGCGCTCGGCATCATCCTGGCGACGGCCAGCGCCGCGATCGGCGCCTCGCTGACCTATCATCCGTCTACGGACAAAGTCGTGCTGCCGAAGCCGGCGGTCCATGTGGTCGAGGCCGCGCCCACCCCTGTCACCGACGCGGTGATGAGCCAGCTCCTGGCCGAGCATAAATGCCTCTCCGAAGTGTTGTATTACGAGGCCCGGGGCGAGGGCCTCAGCGGCCAGAAGGCCATTGCCGAGGTGGTCTTTCACCGCATGAATCACGGCGATTACGGCCATTCCATCTGCGCCGTGGTCTATGAGGGCAAGGACAAGCCCGGCTGCCAGTTCTCCTTCACCTGCAACGGCGACATGCGCCGACCCAAGCAGCGGGCCGCCTGGCACCAGTCGGAGAAGCTGGCCGCGGCCATCCTGACCGGCCAGGTACCGCTCAAGAACGCTACCGGCGGGGCGCTGAACTTCCATGCCATCTCGGTGCAGCCCGACTGGGCCGATACGCTGGAAAAGACCACGCAGATCGGCAACCACATCTTCTATCGCAACGCGCCGCGCGCGCGGGATTCTTGATTGATCGCAGGCTGGTGGGCGGCCCCTTTGCGTTGCTCCGGGTCCGCCGCTCCTAGAAATCCAAACCTATATCCAGGTTGGGCGCCGAGTGCGTGATCGCGCCGGAGCTGATGTAGTCCACGCCTGTCTCGGCAATGGCGCGCACGCTTGAAAGCGTGACATTGCCGGATGCTTCCAGCACCGCTTTGCCTTTCGCCAGCGCCACGGCGCGGCGCAAATTCTCCAGGCTCATATTGTCCAGAAGGATGGTGTCAACGCCTTCGCGAAGCGCTTCCTCGAGCTGCTCCAGGCTGTCCACTTCCACCTCGACCTTGACCATATGCCCCAGGCCGGCGCGCAGCCGCTTCACCGCCGCGGCGATACCGCCGGCAGCCTGGACATGGTTGTCCTTGATCATCACGGCATCATCCAGCCCGAAACGGTGATTGAAGCCGCCGCCGCAGCGCACCGCGTATTTCTGCAAGGTCCGAAGGCCGGGCAGGGTCTTGCGGGTGCAGGCAATGCGGGCTCCGGTGCCTTCCACCGCCTTGACCAGGGCAGCCGTGGCCGTGGCCGTGCCGGAGAGGGGCCCCAGGAAGTTCAGGGCCACCCGCTCGGCCGTCAGCAGGCTGCGGGCCGGCCCTGAGACGGTGGCCAGGACGGCTCCTGCGGGCGCCTCCGAGCCGTCCGGCAGGGCGACCTGGAAGGTTACCAGCGGGTCAATCAGCTGGAAGGCGGTCTGGGCACAGATCAGGCCGGCAATATGTCCGCTCCTGCGGGCCACAAGGCGGGCCGTGGCGGCCTGGTCGGCGGGGATGGTGAGTTCACTGGTAACATCACCGGCCCGGCCCAGATCCTCCTCCAGGGCCGCGCGAACGATCGGCTCGACCAGCAGCGGCGCCGGTGGCCGGGTGAACGGCAAGGCAAGCATCATTTGTTGGCGCGGTGGGGCAGGGCTTCCACACTGGCCGCGATGCGGTCGGCGTCGGCCAGGGTCATGAAGGTGCGCGCGCCCGCCTTGCGTGTCCGTGGATAGTCGCTGCGCCAATGCCCGCCGCGGGATTCATGGCGCGCCAATGCCGCCGTCGTCACCAGCTTGGCGGCCGCGGTCATGTTGAGCAGCGCCGGCTCGGAACTGGTGGTCTGAAGCCGTGCGATCACCGCCAGCGCGGCGCGCAGGCCTTCCGCATTGCGCTCTAGGGCGACATCGCGGCTCATGGCGCTGCGCAGCACATGCGGCGGAGCAGGCGAGGCGAAGCGTTGCGGCGCGGGCGGGGCGCCGCGCGAGGGCCCCTGTGCAAGCTGGTCGCGAACATCCTCGGCAACGCGGGCGCCGAACACCAGACCCTCGAGCAGAGAATTGGAGGCCAGGCGGTTGGCGCCATGAAGCCCGGTGGCGGCGCATTCACCCGCCACCCAAAGACCGGACAGGGATGAGCGGCCATGTTCATCGGATGCGATACCGCCCATATGGTAGTGCGCCGCCGGCGCCACCGGAATCGGCTGGATAGCCGGATCGATGCCGGCGGCCTGACAGGCGGCGAACACGGTGGGGAAATGATTGGCGAAATCCGCGCCGATCGCTTCGCGGCAATCCAGAAACACGGGCTGGCCCGAAACGATCTGGCGATGGATGGCGCGCGCCACGATATCGCGCGGCGCCAGCTCGGCATCCTTGTGGATCGCTGTCATGAAGCGTTCGCCGCGCGTGTTCACCAGCACCGCGCCTTCACCGCGCAGCGCTTCGGTGGCCAGCGGCGCCGGATCGCGGCCCACGGCGATGGCGGTGGGATGGAACTGCACGAATTCCGGATCGGCGATCATGGCGCCGGCGCGCGCCGCCATGCCAAGGCCTTCGCCACGCGCTTCCAGCGGGTTGGTGGTGACGGCATAGAGCGCGCCAAGGCCGCCCGTGGCCAGCACCACGGCCCGGGCGCGGAACAGGATCAGGCGGGCATCGGGACCCAGACCGGCGCGCGCGAAAATACCGGTGACCCGGCCGGCCTCCATTGCCAGCTCCACGGCATGGAAGCCTTCGAGCAAGGTGATGTTCTTGGCCTCATGCGCCCGCGCGGCCAAGGTGGCGGAAATCGCCGCGCCCGCGCCATCGCCCTTCACATGCACGATGCGGGGCAGGGAATGGGCGGCCTCACGGCCCAGGGCCAGCGAGCCGTCGGATTTGCGGTCGAAGGGCGCGCCAAAGCCGATCAGGTCCTGGATGCGGTCCGGCGCTTCGCGCGCCACCAGTTCGACGATCGCCCGATCGCACAGCCCTGCGCCGGCCGTGATGGTGTCGGCCGCGTGGCTCTGCCAGCTGTCATCCTCGCCGAGGGCGGCGGCGATGCCGCCCTGCGCCCAGGCGCTGGAGCCCGACATTCCCGGCCGCGTCCCCGCCAGCACGATGCAGGGCATGGGCACAAGCTTCAGGGCGGTGAACAGGCCCGCAATCCCTGCGCCCAATATGAGCGCGCCATCGGTTTCGACGATGTTGTCGATGTGGGTCATTTTACCGCCAGCATCCGGTCAATGGGTTTCCTGGCACGGGCCGCGACATCGGCCGGCACGATCACTTCGTGGCTCAGTGTCTGGAGGCTGTGCAGGATGCCGTCCAGGGTGATGCGCTTCATGTGCGGGCAGAGATTGCAGGGTCGCACGAAGTTCACATCCGGATGTTCCACCGCGACATTGTCGCTCATCGAGCATTCGGTGATCATCACCACCCGCTGCGGCTTGTGATCGCCCACATAGTTGATCATGGCGGCGGTCGAACCGGCGAAATCGGCTTCGGCGACCACGTCCGGCGGGCATTCCGGGTGCGCCAGCACGACGATACCGGGATGGCTGGCGCGATAATCGCGGATTTGTTCGGCGGTGAAGCGCTCATGGACCTCGCAGGCGCCTTCCCAGGTGATGACTTTGACGCCGGTCTTGGCCGCAACGTTGCGGGCCAGATATTTGTCCGGGATCATGATCACCGTGTCTGTGCCGAAATCGCGGGCGATGGTCTCCACCACTTTCACGGCATTGCCGCTGGTGCAGCAGATATCGCTTTCCGCCTTCACCTCGGCGGAGGTGTTCACATAGGTCACCACCGGCAGGCCCGGATATTTCTGCTTGAGCAGGCGCACATCGGCGCCGGTGATGGAGGAGGCGAGCGAACAGCCTGCCTCGGTGGAAGGAATCAGCACGGTCTTGTCCGGCGACAGGATCTTGGAGGTCTCGGCCATGAAATGCACGCCGGCCTGGACGATCACCTTGGCGGAGGTCTTGGCCGCCTCGCGGGCAAGAGCGAGGGAGTCGCCCATGAAATCGCCGACACAATGGAAGATTTCCGGGGTCATGTAGTTGTGCGCCAGGATGACCGCATCCTTCTCACGCTTGAGGCGGTTGATCTCGGCAATGACCGGGGCATAGGCCAGCCATTCGGCACGGGGGATGAAACCCGAAACCTTGGCGTAAAGCGGATCAGTCGCGCGTGCGACCGCATCGGTATAGGCCAGCTCGACACCCATCTCGTCCTCCTGCCCGTTTAATACTCACTTAGAGTATATATCTGGGGCAAAAAACCCGGCCTTCAAGGAGCCGGTTCGAGGTTTATGCTACACCCGAGCATTAAAGGGTCAAGAGTCGGAAGCGCGCGAACCAGCTTTGCGTTGCGCGCGTATGACAGTTTGCCGCGCGATACCAAGACATTAGCCGAGTCGCATTTATGACGGGCGGGCCCGCCGCGCCCCCAGCCGGACCCCGGGCGCGGGGCGCTCGCGCAGCACTTCCCGGCGAAAGCGGAACAATTCGGCTGGCCGTCCCCGGGCAGGAGCGGAGAATCGGCCGGTGCCTTCGACGAGTCCCTGTTCAGCCACCAGGCGGCGGAAATTCTGCTTGTGCAGGCGAAGACCGGCCAGCGCTTCCACGGCGCGCTGCAGCTCCAGCAGAGTGAACGCCGGCGCCATCAGCTCGAACACCACCGGCCGGTATTTCAGCTTGCCGCGCAATCGGGCGATGGCGGTGGCGAGGATACGGCGATGATCGAACAGCATTGGCGTGCCCAGACCGGGCGCTTTCGGTGGCTTGCCGCTGTCGCGATAGAATTCCTCGACCAGGCCCGCTTCATAAAGCAGCTCGTAGCGCTCCAGCACGCGTTCCTCGTCCCAGCCTTCGCCGAAACAGAGATTGACCCGTTCGCGGCGCAGTTCGCCAAGTCCGGCCGGCGCCTCCTTCACAAATTTTTTCAGCGCCGGCAGGATCACACTGTCGATCATGGCCGGCTTCTGGTCGCGCCAATCCTCCCAGGGAAAATACTGGTACCAGCCGCGCCATTGGGTATCGGCGGTTTCCTGCGGCGCCTCGCTGCTGTCCTGACGGGTCAGCGCCAGATAGCCGACGGAAACCACGCGCCCGCCGGCGCCGGATGAAAGATGTCGGCCCTTATCGCCGAATGTGTAGAGTTGCTCGGTATAGCCGAGTTCGAAGCCGGTCTGCTCGCCCACCCATTGCCGCAATCCGGACTCCAAAGTGCGATGCTGCACCGGATCGAAAGGACCGAAGGGCAGGGCATCGGCCACGCTGTCATGGACGACCGCCAGCACCGATGGGCGCTCGCCTCCCACCGCCAGGATGGCGGCGGAGAGGCCGATGGAGACATTCTCTTTCTGCGCGCTCACAGATCCACCAGCGGAAAAAGCGTGGTGACGCCTTCTTCCAGCACCAGCGGCGGTCCCATGGCTTCGACGGCACTCAGCATTGCGCCGCCGCGCCCCAACGCTTCATCGGCATGGCGCACCAGAAGGCGATTGGGCTGGGCGTGGGGGGCGCGCCGCCGCATGGCCTGGGCGATCTCGATCTCCCGTCCCGGTCCCAGCCGGTCGCACAGGATGGTGAAAGCCGAGGCCATGGAGCGCGAGATGCCCGCCCAGCAATGAATCAGGAAAGGTCGTTCGCCATCCCAATCCCGCGAAAATTCCAGCAGCACATCCACATGCGCGCGTCCGGGCGGCGCAAGTCCGGGGGCGGGATCGGAGATGTCGTTGATGCCCAGCTTCAGATGCGCGCCCACGGGAAAGCCCGCGGGAGTTTCGATCATATGCTCGGGCGACAAAAGGCTGACCAGGTGCGAGGGCGCATGCTCAGCCAGGGCGCCGGGCAGGGCGGAAAGCGGGGTGACCAGAAGCGGCGACATACACGGCTTTTAGCAGGGATTAATGGCCGCTGTCGTAAAGGCGCCGGAAACGGCCGAGGAACTGGTTCTGCGCCTCCGCCGTGCTGAGCGGAATGAGGCGGGGCGCCTTGCCAGCCTTGAGCGGGGCGCCGAACAGCCGGCGCGCCTCCTTTTCCTCAAAACCGGCTAGCTGGGTGGCTTCATGGTAGGCCGAGAGGTGGTCCGCCCGCTTGAACAGGATCTTGAGATCGGCCGGGACGTCGGCGGGCAGGCCGAACCGCAGATGAATTGCCATCTGAAGTCTTTCTTCCAAGGCCTTGTAATTAATACCAACTGCTGCCTTGAAGGGGCTGATCAGATCTCCCACCACATATTCGGGCGCGTCATGCAGCAGCGCCATCAGCCGGGCCGGCCGGGACAGGCGCGGCTCCAGCTCGGCCACCAGCCGCTCCACCACCACACAATGCTGGGCGACGGAGAAAGCGTGCGCTCCCTTGGTCTGGCCGTTCCAGCGCGCGACACGGGCCAGGCCATGGGCGATGTCCTCGATCTCGATATCCAGCGGACTGGGCTCGAGCAGGTCCAGCCGCCGGCCGCTGAGCATACGCTGCCAGGCGCGGGCGGGGACTTTCTTGCGGGCGATGTCAGGCACTCAGCAGCCTGAGCGAAACAAGAATCAGGGTCAGGGCCAGGACATAACGCAGCACCGCGTCGGGCATGCGCGGCGCGAACTGGCTGGAAAGCACGATACCGGGCAGCGACCCGCACAACAGCGACACCAGCACGGTGAGATTCATGCTGCCGCTCATCAGATGGCCCAGTCCCGCCACCAGAGTCAGCGGCACGGCGTGGGCGATGTCCGAGCCGGCGATCTTCACGATGGGAAGCTCCGGATAAAGCAGCAACAGCGCCGTGACGCCAAGCGCGCCGGCGCCCACCGAGGAAATGGTCACCAGGACGCCAAGCACCAGACCGACGATGATGGTGTAAAGGCGAGTCTGTGACTCGGTAAGAACACCGACGCGTCTGGAATAGGTGGCCAGCAGCCGGCGGCGGAAAATCAGCGCCATCGAGGTCAGGATCAGGGACACACCCAGCACCTTGGTGACCAGGGTGCTGTAGGACGCCGGGTCCACCTTCAGCAGCGACAGCACCAGCATGGTGAGAAGCGAGGCGGGAATGCTGCCCGAAGCCAGCCGCCTTACCACGCGCCAGTCTATGGTGCGGTTGAGGCCATGAACCAGGCTGCCGCCGGTCTTGGTGACGCTGGCATAGATCAGGTCGGTGCCCACCGCGGTCACCGGATGGATGTGAAACAGCAGAATCAGCAGCGGCGTCATCAGCGAGCCGCCGCCGACCCCGGTCATTCCCACCAGGAAGCCCACGGCAAAGCCGGAGAGCACGAAAAGGGGCTGTATGGTCTCGAACAGGGCCATTCTTGGTTGCACAAAATTTTGGCTGGGCCCGCAATCAAACACAAAGCCCGCTTTGGGACAATGCGCAGCTTTTGCTCCGTGCCCGGACGGCAAAATGGCGGTATTTCCCGGATGTCAGTCGGGTTTTCCATTCCGCGTTAACAGCATTTCCAGCAAGATTGACAAGGAATGAACAAGACCGGCCATTTTGCGCGCGATCCGCAGCGGTAAGTTCAACGGCACATTTAGGTTTTTCCGCTAACAATGCCGGTGGAACAGCAGCATTGCCGGCCTTTTCATGCCTCCCTTGATTGATCCTCTCCTCGCGGGCCGCGGAAGAGGACCAGGTCTCGCCGCCGCCATGGCCTTGTTCGTCGCCGGCCTGGTGGTGGGATTGGGGCTTTCGGCCAATCTGGGCCGTGAGTTCATGGCCGGTCTGGTCATCCTGGGCGTGTTGTGCGCCATCCTCGCCCTTCTGCAACGTGTGGCCGCCAATAGCCGCCGGCGCCTGACCGCGGGCGAAGCCAGTTACCGCGCCTTTTTCGATCATGCGGTGGACGGCATCTTTCGCACCACACCGGATGGCCGCTATCTCGCCGTCAATCAGGCGCTGTGCGACATCTATGGCTACCGTGATCCCGAAGAGCTGATCTCGGGTCTGACCGACATCGGGGGCCAGCTCTATCTTCATCCCGGCCGGCGCGATGAATTCCGCGCCCTGATGCAGGCCAATGACGTGGTGTCCCATTTCGTTTCCGAAATCCGCCATCGTTCCGGTCGCCGCCTCTGGATCTCGGAAAACGCCCGCGCGATACGCGACTGGGCAGGAGAATTGATCTGCTACGAAGGCACGGTAGAGGACGTCACCGAGAAATTCGAGCAGGAGCGCGCCTTGCGTGCCGCCTTGCGCCAGGCCGAGATCGCCAACCGCATGAAGGCGAGCTTCCTGGCTGCCATGAGTCACGAGCTGAAGACGCCGTTGAACGCTGTGCTCGGCTTCTCCGAGATCATCCGCGACGAAGTGCTGGGACCGGCTGGTGTGCCGGCCTATCGCGACTATGCGGGCGACATCCACAAGAGCGGCACGCGTCTTTTGACCGTCATCAATGATGTGCTGGATGCATCGCGCCTCGAAGGTGGGCTGCTGACCATCGAGATGCGGCCGGAGAATGTGCTGGATGTGGCGGAGGTCGCCATCAAGCTGGCGCGCGGCGCCACCAGCGAGAAGCGCGCCGTGGAGATCGATGTGCCCCTTGGCATGCCGTCGCTCCACGTCGATCCGCGCCGCCTTGCGCAGGCGCTGGGCAACCTTCTGGCCAATGCCCTGAAATTCACACCCGAAGGCGGCAAGGTGCGTTTTGCCGCCCGCCCCATGCCCGATGGCGGCGTGCATCTGATTGTCGAGGATACCGGCATCGGCATGGCCCAGGAAACCATCGCGGCGGCGCTGGAGCCGTTCCGCCAGCTTGACGGCAGCCTTGCCCGGCGCTTCGAGGGGGCGGGGCTGGGGCTCTCGATCGCGAAGGCGCTGGTGGAGCTGCATGGGGGCGCCTTGAGTCTGAAAAGCGCAATCGGTGCGGGCACGACTGTCACGATTGCGCTGCCGTCCGCCTGCGTGGTGCGCATGGCCGGTTCCGCCAAGGTCGCTTGATTTTCTGTTTTCGCGGCTGCCGCTCCGCGCTACACAGCCGCCATGACAAACTCCGCCCTGGTGTTATTTTCCGGCGGCCAGGATTCCACCACCTGCCTGGCCTGGGCGCTGGCCCGTTTTTCGCGCGTGGAGACGGTGGGCTTCGACTATGGCCAGCGTCATGCCGCCGAATTGGCGGCGCGGCCCCGCATCCTGGCGCAGTTGAAAGCGGACTTTCCGGATTGGGCCGGCAGGCTGGGCGAGGATCATCTCCTGCCATTGGATTTGCTGAAAGCGATCGGCGGGAGCGCCCTGACCGATGACATGAAGATCGAGATGGGGGCGGAGGGCCTGCCCACCAGCTTCGTGCCGGGCCGCAATATCCTGTTCCTGACGGCTGCGGCCGCGCTGGGCTATCGCCGCGGCATTGCCGATCTGGTCGGCGGCATGTGCGAGACCGATTTTTCCGGCTATCCGGATTGCCGCGACGAGACCATCCAGACGACGGCGCGGGCTCTGTCATTGGGGCTGGACCGGACAATAACGGTGCATACGCCGCTGATGTGGATCGACAAGGCCGCCACCTGGCGCATGGCCGAAGAGCTTGGCGGCGACAAGCTGCTGCGGATCATCGTGGAAGAGACGGTCACCTGTTATGAAGGCGATCGGGTGCATCGTTACGACTGGGGCTATGGCTGCGGCCAGTGCCCGGCCTGCGAACTGCGGGCGGGCGGTTATGGCAGGTACAAAGCCGCATGACCTATTCGATCAAGGAGATTTATTACACCTTGCAAGGGGAGGGCGCCCAAGCCGGCCGCGCCGCGGTCTTTCTGCGCTTTGCCGGCTGCAATCTGTGGAGCGGGCTAGAGCGCGATCGCACCGAGGCGACCTGTCGCTTCTGTGACACCGATTTTGTGGGGACCGACGGCCCTGGCGGCGGCAAATTCGCCGATGCGCAGGCGGTGGCGAAGGCGGTCGCCGCCCAATGGCCCGCAGGTGCAGCCGGAAAGCCCTATGTGGTCTGTACGGGTGGCGAGCCTTTGTTGCAGCTGGATGCCCCCCTGATCGGGGCGCTGCATGCCATAGGCTTCGAGATCGGCATCGAGACCAACGGCACCTTGTTGCCGCCGGCGGGTATCGACTGGATCTGTGTCAGCCCCAAGGCCGAGGCAGAGCAAAAGTTGACGCGCGGCGACGAACTTAAGCTGATCTATCCGCAGGACGGCGCGCCGCCCGAGCGCTATGCCGGCCAGGACTTTCAGAACTTCTTCCTGCAGCCCATGGACAATGAAAACCGCACCGCCAACACGGAAGGCGCGACCCGCTATTGTCTTGAGCATCCCCAGTGGCGGCTGTCGCTGCAAACGCATAAGCTGATCGGCATTCGCTGATTTCCGTTCATCGCGCCGCCTTCAAAAACAAGGATCGAGGCCCGTGAAAAAAGCCATTGTTCTTTTCTCGTCCGCGGCCCTCGCGCTTACCTTCGGTGCGCCGGCGCGGGCTGAGGCCCAGCGCTCCAATCTTGCCCCCATCCCCACCTACGAGGTGCATCGCGCCCAAATCGCGCCGCGCATCGACGGCAAGCTCGACGATGCCGTCTGGCAAGCGGCCAAACCCGTGACGTTCGTCTTCCCCTGGCCCGACCAGACCGGCAAGAAGCAGAAGACTGTGGTGCGGCTGGCCTGGGACAAAGACAACCTCTATGTCGCTTACGACTGTGAGGATAGCGATGTCACCGCGGTCTATACCAAGCACGACGATCCCACCTACAAGGACGATGCCGTCGAAATCTTCATTGCGCCGCCTGGCGTCAAGAATCTGTATCTGGGCATGGAAATGAATGCCCGCGGCGTCCTGTATGATTATCTCTATCCGTTTCCTCAGCGCATCATAAAGAACTACAACCTGCCGGGCGTGCGGCTGGCGACCTCGATCAGGGGCACGCTCAACAATTCCAAGGATCAGGACCAGGGCTGGAGCCTTGAAGTGGCGATCCCCTGGAGCTCGTTTGCCGATCTGACGGACAACCCTGTCCCCAAGGTTGGCGACCGCTGGATCGCGAACATGAACCGCTGGGACGGGACAGAGCCCAACCGCCGGCTTTCGCAATGGTCGGATTCAGGGTTGGTGAAGCCGGATCCGCACTATCCCGACCGCTTTGGCCACTTGGTATTTGTAGAATAGAACCAAAGCGGAGCAGGGTTGCGTTTCGCGCAGATTGAAGAACCTGCCGGAAGCGCCATTTCAGGCGCTGTTCGGAGGGTTCCATGGATTCCTGGCCTATTGCTTTGTCCAGTGCGGCGGTTGCCGCGGCGCTTTTTGCCTACGGTTTTTTGATCGCGGTTTAGAAAACCGTCACGATCTTCTCCATGTCGGGGCGGGGCCGTTCTTCCAATTCTTCCTTGGCGGTGCCGATATAGACGAAGCCGGCGATGCGCTCGCCGGCCTTCAGGCCCAGCCGCTCCTTGACCACCGGATGATAAGCATACCATTCGGTAACCCATTGGGCGACGAAGCCTGAGGCTGTGGCGGCGATCAGCATGTTCTGGCATACCGCGCCCGCCGACAGTTCCTGCTCCCACACCGGAATCTTGTGTTGTTCGCGCGCGGCCGAGATGACCGCCACGACCACCGGCGCGCGCGCAAAGCGGTCACGCTCTTCCTCCACCTGCTTTGCACGTTCACCTTCGGCTTCCATCACGTCGGCCAGGATATCGCCGGCGCGCTGGCGCCCCTTGCCTTCGATGATGAGGAAGCGCCAGGGAAACAACTTGCCGTGGTCGGGGGCCCGTGCGGCCGCTTTCAGGATGTCGGCGAGCTGCTTTTTGGAGGGGCCGGGTTCCTTCATCGCCTTGGCGGAGCCGGAGCGGCGGCTGAGCAAGAGGTCCAGCGCCCTCGGGGCGGGATGATTGAAATCGCCATGCTTCTTGCCAGCATTTTTATCAGTGGACATAGGGGCCTTGGGAGAGGAGGAGGAAGCGCCCATCTTAAGGGCTGGGTCTCTGGGAATTTAAGGAAAAAAGCCAGGCTCGGCGCGTTTTGAAATTCTACAAACTTTCATGGTACAAGCACCGCTATAAGGAACGTCATGGCCGCCCCCCGCGAAAAAGTCTCATCCGTCGATCCGATCTGGACGGCGCTCCGCCAACAGGCTGAAGCCATGGCAGGACGTGAACCCAGCCTCGCAGGTTTCGTTCACGCCACCATTCTGCAACACGACCAGCTGGAGCAGGCGCTATCCTATCATTTGGCGCACAAGCTGGGCGGCGACGATCTGAGCCCATTGGCCATCCGCGAGATGTTCGACGATCTGGTCGCCGCCGAGGACGGCTTCGGCCAGGCGGTGCGCGCCGACCTGTCGGCCGTGTTCGAGCGCGATCCGGCCTGCCATTCCTATCTCGACGCTTTTCTCTTCTACAAAGGCTTCCATGCCCTGGAAAGCTGGCGCGTCTCCCACTGGCTCTGGCATCAGGGCCGCAAGGCCATGGCGCTGTTCCTGCAGAGCCGCATCTCCCAGCTTTTCGCGGTGGATGTGCATCCGGCGGCGCAGGTCGGCCGCGGCATCATGTTCGACCATGCCACCGGTATCGTGATCGGCGAGACGGCGGTGGTGGAAGACGATGTTTCCATCATGCAGGACGTGACCCTGGGCGGCACCGGCAAGGAAAGCGGCGACCGCCATCCCAAGATCCGCCGCGGCGTGCTTCTGTCGCTGGGCGCCAAGGTTCTGGGCAATATCGAGGTGGGCGAATATAGCCGCATCGGCGCCGGCTCGGTGGTGCTCAAGCCGGTGCCGCCGCACTGCACGGCGGTGGGCGTGCCGGCCAAGCTGGTCAATTGCGATTGCGGCGAAAATCCGTCGCAGCAGATGAATCATTACATCGAGGAATTGCCCGACAACACGGGCTGACAGCCTGCTGCTGACGCTTGACGGGTTAAGCCCGGCATGCGAGTTCAACCGCCGCAAACCACGAGGACCCGGCCTTGACCCGCAGCGAAATCTGGCGCCTGGAAAAATATCTGCGGAACCTGTTCCGCCTCGATACCATCACCATTGTCGAGCGCCCCAAGCAGCCGGACTCGGTGGAAGTGCAGGTCAATGGCGAGTTCGTCGGTGTGCTGTTCAAGGACGAGGAAGACGGCGAGATCTCCTACGCTTTCAACATGGCGATCCTTGAAATGGATCTGCCGGAAGCGCCCGCCAGCCGCGCCTAGCCGGTCTTCCTGAACCGCGCGATCAGCGCGTCGACGCCGCCCGATACTTCGCGCCAGCGCGCCAGCCAGGCCCGTTTGAAGCGGAAGGAATAGCTGTCGCCATCGGCCAGCGGCCGCTCCGTGGCCTGGCAGTTGGGACTGGGCAGGTCTGGGGCTGGCTGCTCGCAGAGAAAAAGCACCAGACCCTTGCCGCTTCCCCCCACGAACAGATCGTTCTGCTCGTAACCGGAATTGTCCGCAAACCTGTACTGATGCAGCCCGAATGGACCGGCGATACCGTCCGGCGCCGCCAGATTGGGCCCATAGATGCGCGCCAGTCGTGTGGCGGCATCCATGGCATTGGGATCGCGATGGATCAGCACGCGCACCACGGCGGAATCGGGCGCATTGCCCTGGAAACGGCGCGCCAGGTCCGCCGAATAGCCCTGCCAGGATGGAAACAGGGCTGTCAGCGAAAGCGTGGCCTGCGAGCCGCCGGCGCGTTCGTCGGGGTTCTGCATAAAGTTTGCCGGCACCAGCAATCGGAGATCGCCCAGGGTGACTGGCACCAATTCGGACTGGCCGGTCAAGGCAGCGGGCAGCTTGACGCCCGGGCGCAGATACCAGCCCAGCAGAAGCCCGGACAGCAGCATGATGGCGAAGACAAAGCCCGCCGGAAGCAGCCAGCCTGAATGCTGGTGAATCCTCTCTTTTTGCTCGCGCGGCGTCATTTCGGTCCCCCGGCGGCCTTTTACACCGGCGCGGGCGCCTGCGGGCCGGATGAGCGGAGAATTAGCCCAATTCTTGCGAGGCGTGACGGGGAAACATCAATCCGCGCCATTTCGGCACATGTCACATATGGTCAATGCCCGGGCGGCTCTCGCCCTCTCCAACGGCCTCCTGCCGTCTGGTTCCCATTGGCACACCGGTGGGAAAGGCTGACGCCGCCATGCGCAATATCGTCCTGCTGATGTTCGCGGTGGCGGCCGGACTGACCCTGTCGGGCATCGCGGCCAATATCTATCGCATGGTGGCGAAAAAACCGTCAGGCGCCATCGCCACCTATACCCATTACGCCGTGATGATACTGGCCGGACCTAGCATCCTGTTCGAGAACGCCACGCGCTCCTTCCGCAAAAAGGAATGCAGCCACGCCGCCTATGGTTTTGCGCTTGGCTTGGCCCTTTACTGGGCTTTCATGCTGGGCGCCATCGTCATTCACATGGCGCTTTAGCCCCTCCGGACTTCGCAACTTTGCTTGACGCCTTTGCTGTTCGCAAAGGCGTCTGCGCGTTGCCGGAGCTTTTGTCAGAGCACCGTCAGCATGGACGCCACCAGCGGATGGCGGACAATGTCGGCTTCCGCCAGGCGCACCACCGGAATGTCCGGCAGTTTCTCCAGGCGTTCGGCGATGTCGGCCAGGCCCGAGATGCCGGGCAGCAGATCGGTCTGGTCCGGATCGCCGGTCAGCACCATGGTCGAGCGCCAGCCCAGCCGCGTCAGCAGCATCTTGATCTGGGTGTAGGTGCAGTTCTGCGCCTCATCGATCACCACAAAACATTCGCTCAGGGTGCGGCCGCGCATATAGGCGACCGGCGCGATCTCGATGATGCCGTCGGCCAGCATCTGCTTGAGGCGCTTGGTGCCCAGCCTCTCGGTCAGCGCGTCGTAGAGCGGGCGCAGATAGGGCGCCAGCTTCTCGGTGAGATCGCCCGGCAGGAACCCCAGACTTTCGCCCGCTTCCACGGCGGGACGCGACAGCACGATGCGCTGCACCTTGCCGGCCTCCAGCGCTTCTACGGCCTTGGCGATGGCCAGATAGGTCTTGCCGGTTCCCGCCGGGCCCAAGGCCAGTACGACACTCTGGCTATCGATCGCGTCCATGAAGCGCTGCTGGGCCGGGCTCATGGCCCGGACGTTTTTTACATATTTGCGATCCCGGAATTGGCCATCAGGATCGTGCGGCGTCCAGCTCTTGTTTTGATGGTTTGGACGGCCGGGGAAAAGCGGATGCACATTCTCTTCGGCATAGGCAAGGTCACGTGACTTCGAACGCATGGAGCGTTTGGCCATGAAGACTCCCGATAGGTGCTGATGGGTGAGTGCGAGGGGAGGGGTGTCCGGCGGACCGGCCCTGTATTTCGTGGCGAACGCAGTGCCAGATGCACCAGTGCCCTTACCCCCAATTTCAGACGAATCACTTCGCCTGTCTTCAGGGTATCTTTTTTTGCGAAGGGGTGTGTGAAATTCTCGCGACGTGAAAAGTTAAGAGGTGACGCGTGCCGATTTACGCACTCGAGGGAGTCACGCCGCAAATAGCGGAAGGTTGCTGGATCGCACCGGACGCGGTGCTGATCGGAAAGGTGCGTCTCTTGGCGGGCGCGAGTGTCTGGTTCGGCGCGGTACTGCGCGGCGACAATGAATGGATCACGGTTGGCGAGGATTCCAATGTCCAGGATCACAGCGTGATCCATGCCGACCCCGGCCAGCCGGTGACGATCGGCAAGGGCGTGACCATCGGTCATCGCGTCATCGTGCATTCGGCGGTTGTCGGTGATGGCGCGCTGATCGGCATGGGCGCGGTCCTGCTCAACCGGGCCAGCATCGGGGCGCGCTCGCTGGTGGGCGCCGGCGCGCTCGTCACCGAAGGCAAGAGTTTCGAAGAGGGAAAGATGGTCCTGGGCTCGCCGGCGCGCATCATGCGCGATCTTGCCCCCGAAGAGATCGCGGGACTTGCGCGATCGGCGGCAATCTATGTCGCCAATGCGCGCCGGTACGCCGGCGGTCTCAAGCTCGCCTGACGCCGGGCCTCTCGGTGCCGCTGAACTCCGCCGCCTTGCTCCATATCTTGCGGATTCTGGTATCGGCTTCGGGCCCGAAGTTGAACCAGGCGGCCTTGTCGCGACCGGCATCAACGATGAACAGCGTGTCGAGCTTGCCCAGTTTCCGCACCAGCGCATTGCGCACGATATTGATCGAGGCCTCGCTGGCCAGGACCCAGGCCTGAGGACTGCAGCGCTGGGCTTGGCCCAGCTTGGAGATTTCGTCATCAAGGCCGGCGATGGAGCCCGACTTCATGTCGGCCACGATCACAAAATGGCCTGGCCCGCCATGGTCCGCTTCGGCCTCGGGGCGCGCGCCAAAACGGTGCGGCTGTGTCGGCGCGCTGCCGGGAGCGGTTTCTGCCTCGTCCGGCTGTCTCGCGCCAAAGAGCGCGGCCAGCACCGGATCTGCGCTGGCGGGATGGAATTGCTCATCGCCGGCGCGCGCGACCAGAGAGTGGTCCGCAAGCCGGTTTTCGGCCTGGAAGGCCTGCATCTGTTCGAGCGTATAGGGACCGTAAACGCGGCCGCCCACGCTGATAGTCCAAGTCTCGGCCATGGCGCTTCGGCTGGTAACTTCTCGCCCCAAGTCTAGGCCGCAATGGTTACTCAAAGCTTGCCGCAAGAGGCACGGAGGACTGAAAAGCCTGCAATCCGTACGGTTTGTGTCTAACTATCGGCGGTGCGACGCCGAAGATTACCGCCTTACATGAACTCCCATTCGCCGTTTCTGCGGCGGCAGGCCGTCCCATCGCGATCGAATTCCCGGCCACGGCGGTAAACCACCTGCGTGAAATCGCGGCAGAGGCGTCGGCCGCGATAATATTCGCGATTGGTGACGATGTAGCCGTGATTGGGACCGCGGTGCCATTCATAGCGGCGGCCAACCGGACCGTGGAAACTGTCTTCGTAGGAACGCACCGCATAGGGGCGGTCTTCGCAGTCCATATCGCGCGAAATGGCGTTCCCGGCCAAGCCGCCCAGAAGGGCGCCACCGATGACCGCGCCGCCATTGCCATGGCTGACCGCTCCGCCCAGCACGCCGCCGGCAATGGCGCCGAGAATCGTGCCGCCGGTGTGATCGCGGCCGCTGCAGGCATCCGCGAGCGCACTGCCTGAACCAAGTGCCAGCACAGCACAGGTGGTGGCGGCAATTAGGATCGGCTTCATGCAAGTCTCCATTTCCAGTCCGGATCGGTACGAAAAGCGGAACACGCGAGGGATACGGATGGTTCCTGCGGTACTTTAGCGGTGCGTCCGGCGGGAACAAGAGGGCGGCTCCGGCGCCAGAAGCGCGGGAGCCGCCCGTTCGTCAGTCAAACCGCCAATGGCCCGTGCCGATGTCCCGGCAGGCCGAGCCGGTGCGGGTGAAGCTTTGTCCGCGACGATGGGTGGTCTCGGTGAAATCGCGGCAGACCATGCCGCCACGGCGATACTCCCGCACCGACGTGAAGGTGCCGCGGTTGCCGCGATTGCTCCATTCATAGGGCCGGCCGATATCGCCGTTCAGGCTTTGGCCGTAAACCCGGAAGGCCACGGGCTGGTCTTCGCAATCGATATCCCGGCCGATCACGTTGCCCAGCAATCCCCCCAGCACCACGCCCCCAACCACGGCGCCGCCATTGCCTCTGGAAGCCGCGCCGCCGATCAGCCCGCCAGCCAGCGCACCGAAGATCGTGCCCGCGGTCGCGTTGCCGCGTCGGCAATCGGCCTCATAGCGGCCCTGTTCATAGTATGTCGCCGGTGCCGGCGGCGGAGGTGGCGGCGGGGGGCCATAATCGCGATCACGCTCGAAGCGGCCCATGCCGCGGAGGCGGTGATAGCGGCCGTCCCGGCCGTAATAGCCGTTATGGTCATTGTCGCTGTAATAGCCGTCGGGATCGTTGCCCGGGGGCACCCAGCCGGGCTGCGCCCAGACCTGACCCGTAAAAAGCGTCGCGGCCGCTGCCGTGGCCAGCACGATATGTCTCAAGCGCATCTGTTCCTCCCTGTCGTTCGGCGCTCCAGCCGATGATCCAGCCTCATGCTGGCGACCTGAATGTCATCTGAACAGAATGCGGCGTTTCGTTGGCAAACCGGCCGGTGCCGGTTAGTTGATCGCATAATCCGTCACCGACCAGCCGCCATTTTCAAAGGCCAGGGTGACAGTCTCCACGGCCTGGGCCTTGCGCGCGAAGGCCGTGTCGTAGCGGATCACCGCCACATTGGTGCGGCCAAGATCGATGGACTTGAGATCGCGGCTGGCGACCGCGCCCAGGGATTCGCGCTTGGCCCCGATGGCGGCTGCCCAGGCATCGGCTTTTTGGCGGGCCTGGAAGGTCTTTCCGGCGTCGCTCCAGCTCTGCGCATAGTTCTTGTCATCCACCAGGATCAACCATTGCCGGGCCCGGTCATCGGGCGTTGGGGTGGCGGCCGTGACCGTGGATTTTTTGGCCGGCGCGACCGTGGCGCCCGGCTTGGCCTTCTGGTCCATCGCCTGGGCAAAAGTAGGCGCCGCCGCGGCGCACAGCAGGGAAAGGGCAACGATCAGGGAGCGGAAAATCATCTGGACCTCAAATGCGCATAATCAATCGGTAGAGAAAACGCGCGAGGGCCCGGCTGGTTCTAGACCCTAATAAGTCCGCGCCTTGGGCGGAATATATTCGACGTCGTTGGTCAGGGTGTAGGTGTGGACCGGACGGTAATCGATTCGCACCCGGCCGGTCTGGGTATCGAGCCAGGCTAACGTGTGTTTCATCCAGTTGGCGTCGTCGCGCGTCGGATAATCCTCGCGGGCATGGGCGCCGCGGCTTTCCAGGCGATTGACCGCGCCGGCCACCGTCACCACCGCCTGCTGGATCAGATTGTCGAATTCCAGGGTCTCCACCAGATCGGTGTTCCAGATCATGGAACGGTCCTTGATGCCGATATCGCTGCGCTGGGCATAGATTTCCTCTATGCGCTTGAGGCCCTGCGCCAGAGAATCTCCGGTGCGGAAGACGGCAGCGTCCTCCTGCATGGCCTTCTGCATGGCCAGACGCATCATCGCCGTCGGGGTCGAGCCATTGGCGTTGCGGAAATGGTCCAGCCGGGCGATGGCTTCATCACCGGCATTCTTCGGCAACTCGGCATGGGCGCGCACGCCTTCCAGTGCCTTGGCCGCTTCCACGCCGGCTGCCTTGCCGAACACCACCAGATCGATCAGGGAATTGGAGCCCAGGCGATTGGCGCCATGCACGCTGACGCAGGCCGCTTCCCCCACCGCCATCAGGCCCGGTACCACCGTGTCGGGATTGCCGCCCGACAAGGTCAGTGCCTCGCCGGTATAGGCGCACGGAACACCACCCATATTGTAATGCACGGTGGGTAGCACCGGGATCGGCTCCTTGGTCACGTCCACGCCGGCGAAGATGCGCGCCGACTCCGAGATGCCGGGCAGGCGCTCATGGATGATCTTGGGATCGAGGTGCGACAGATGCAGATGGATATGATCCTTGTTGGGGCCGACACCGCGGCCTTCGCGCACTTCCATGGTCATCGCGCGAGCAACCACGTCGCGTGAGGCCAGATCCTTGGCGTTGGGGGCATAGCGCTCCATGAAGCGCTCGCCTTCCGAATTGGTCAGATAGCCGCCTTCACCACGCACGCCTTCGGTGATCAGGACGCCGGCGCCGAAGATGCCGGTGGGATGGAATTGCACGAACTCCATGTCCTGCAGCGGCAAGCCGGCGCGCAGCACCATGGCGTTGCCGTCGCCTGTCTGGGTATGGGCGCCGGTGCAGGAAAGATAGGCGCGGCCATAGCCGCCGGTGGCCAGGATCACCTTGTGGGCACGGAAACGATGGATGGCGCCATCATCCAGATTCCAGGCCATGACGCCGCGGCAGGCGCCGTCTTCCATGATCAGGTCGAGGGCGAAATATTCGATGAAGAAGTTGACTTCGTGCTTCACGCACTGGCCGTAAAGCGTGTGGAGCATGGCATGGCCGGTGCGGTCGGCGGCGGCACAGGTGCGCTGGACGATGCCCTTGCCGTAATTGCTGGTCATGCCGCCAAAGGCGCGCTGGTAGATCTTGCCTTCTTCGGTGCGGCTGAAGGGCATGCCGAAATGCTCGAGCTCGTACACGGCATCGGGCGCGTTGCGGCAGAGATATTCGATCGCATCCTGATCGCCCAGCCAGTCCGACCCCTTCACGGTGTCGTACATGTGCCAGCGCCAGTTATCTTCTCCCATGTTGCCCAGGCTGGCGGCAACGCCGCCCTGGGCCGCCACCGTGTGGCTGCGGGTGGGAAAGACCTTGGTGATGCAGGCGGTCTTCAGGCCCCGCTGGGCGCATTCCAGGGTGGCGCGCAGGCCGGCGCCGCCCGCGCCGACCACGACGACATCGAAGGTATGGTCCGTAATGGAATAGGCGGGCATGGAAAAGTCCTATAGGGCGGCAATGCGCACGATGGCGAAGATGCTGGTGGCACCCACGGCAATGACGGAAAAACGGATCACCAGCATCAGGAAAATCTTCATGCCGGCGGTGTGGATGTAATCGTCTATCACCACCTGCAAACCGAGATAGGCATGCCAGAGGGAGAAGGCGACAAAAGCCCCCATCAGGATGGCGTTCCAGGGATGGGCCAGAAACTGCAGCGCGGTGACCTCGCTGGTGCCCGAAAGGCCCAGCATCACATAGAGAAACCAGAGCGACAGCGGGATCAGCGCCACCGCCGTGACGCGCTCATGCCAGAAATGGCCGGTACCGGAATGGGCCGCGCCCAGGCCCTGCACCTTGTGCAGCGGGGTCTGTGCCGTGCTCATCTCAGATAGCCTCCATGTCCGGTCCAGGTGGCGCCGAAGATCACCACCGCGCCGATCACGGAGAGCGCGAAGATGATCACACTGTTGCGTTCGGCGACTTTCTTCTCGAAGCCATAGCCCAGGTCCCAGCCCAGGTGCCGGATGCCGTTGAGGAAGTGATAGACCAGCGACCAGGTCAGACCCAGCAGCACCAGGGCCCCGATCGGGGTGTCGGAGATGGCATGGAAATTCTGCCAGCCCTCCGGTCCGTTGGAGATGGAGACCAGCCACCAGGCCAGGATGATCGCTCCCAGCGACAGGCCGACGCCCGTCGCCCGATGGGTGATCGAGGTCATCATGGTGACTGGCCAGCGATAGACGGTGAGATGGGGAGAAAGCGGGCGCGTGGTCGCCGCGGAGCGCTGCGGATTGTCCGCCATTGAGGGAAGGCCTTTTTCGGAAACTCGAAACGGTGGGCGAGTTTAGGGGTGGAAACCTTTCAGTCAACCGCGGTTCCTGAAGGCCTGCTATCGCTTTAGTCCGCGGCTTGCGGCAAATTCCCGCGCGGTGGGGCAAATGCGCGAATCACGGGCAGTGACAGGACTTTGGGCGCTTCCCGCCACGCCCGTCCGGGGCGCGGCGGCGGTGGCGGCCGGGCTGGCCATCCTCAGCCTCATGTTCCTGTCGGTGGCCGTCTGGAACGGCTTTCCCCTGATTTTTTACGATACCGGCGCCTATATCCTGGAGGGACTGGGCCACATCTTCCTGGTCGAGCGCGCGCCGGTCTATGCCGACCTGCTGTTCCTGGCCGGCGGCGACTTCAGCCTTTGGCCCATCGTGATTCTGCAGGCGCTGATGATCAGCTACCTGATCCTGGAAGTGGCGCGCGCAGAAGTGCCGGACCTCGATCTCCTGGGGCTGGGCATGATCGGGGCAGGGCTCTCGCTCTTCACCGGCATCGCCTGGTATGCCGGCCAGGTCGAGCCCGACATCTTTACCCCGGTGGTGGTCCTGGGATGTTGGCTGCTTCTGTTTCGCAGCGACCGGCTCAGCAAGGCGAGTGTGCGCTGGGTGATGGGGCTGACGGCCCTGGCGGTTGCAGCCCATCCTTCGCATCTGGGCCTGCAGGGCGGCCTTTTGATCGCTGCGGCTCTCTTCAAGCTGGTGCGGCGCCGGTATCGGCACCTGCCGCGGCCCGACCTGAAGCGGGGCGTGGTGGGCCTGATATCCGCGCTGGCCTTGATCGTGGCCGGCAACTTCGTGCTCACCGGCAATCTCTTCATCAGCAAGTCGGGCTCGGTCTTCCTGTTCGCGCGCCTGATGCAGGATGGTATCGTGCAGCGGCTGTTGCGTGACACTTGTCCGCCCGCGGGCGATGCCAAGTGGCGGCTTTGTGCCTACAAGAACCGGCTGCCGCACAATGCCAATGCCTGGCTGTGGGGCGAGCGCAGCGGTTTTCATGCCCTGGGCGGCTTCGCCAGCAAGGCTCAGCAGGAAGAAGATGCGCGGATGATCGGGGAAAGTCTCCGCCGCTATCCGGTGATGCATCTGCGCACGGCGATCACGGATTCGGTGCTGCAGTTTTTTCAGTTCAAGACCGGCGATGGCATCGAGCCGCAGCTCTCCATCCAGGAACCGAATTTCCGCCGCATGATTCCAGCGCAGCTGCCGGCCTATCTGGAGGCGCGCCAGCAACGCGGCCTGGTCCGGTTCAAGACATTGAATCTGATTCATGTGCCGGTCGGGACCATGTCATTGCTGGGTCTTCTTCTGCTGCTTCAGCGAGGCGCGGTGCGGCGGACCTGGGATGAAACCAGCCTGCCGGCCCTGGTGCTGCTGGGGCTGATCGGCAATGCCGTGATTTGCGGCACTTTTTCGAACCCCCATGATCGCTACCAATCCCGGGTGATCTGGCTGCCGACTCTGGTCGTGTTATTGGCGGTTTCCCGGGACCGCCGGGCATTGCAGCCGGTGCCAGAATCCGGCACTTAACGACATGGCCAAGCCCGTTCTGATCGCGCCTTCGATTCTTTCCGCCGACTTCTCCAAATTGGGGGCGGAAATCGAGGCTATCGAGGCCGCCGGCGCCGACTGGATACATGTCGACGTGATGGATGGCCATTTCGTGCCCAATATCACCATCGGTCCGCAGGTGGTGAAGGCGCTGCGCCCGCATGCGAAGAAGCCGTTCGATGTCCATCTGATGATCGCGCCGGTGGACCCCTATCTGGAGGCCTTTGCCGAGGCTGGCGCCGATGGCCTGACAGTGCACCCGGAGGCCGGTCCCCATATCCATCGTACCCTTCAGCACATTCGCAAGCTGGGCAAACGTCCCGGCGTGGTGCTGAATCCCGGTACACCGATCGATGCGCTCGACAATCTGATGGATCTGGTGGACCTGATCCTGATCATGAGCGTCAATCCGGGCTTCGGCGGCCAGACCTTCATCGAAAGCCAGCTCAAGAAGATCGAGGCGGCGCGCAAACGCATCGATGCGCAGAAAAAGATAGATGGCCGCGACATCGCCCTGGAAGTGGATGGCGGCATTACGCCGGAAACGGCCAAGCGCGCCATCGCCGCCGGCGCCACGGTGCTGGTGGCAGGCACCTCGGTGTTCCAGGGCGGTCCGTCGAAATACGCTGCGAATATCCAGTCCTTGAGAGGCTGACATGCGGGGCGAGCTGCTGCCGCTGCTGCAGGATATGGGCCGGGTGGTTTTGCGCCGCGCCCTGGCGCCCGCACGCGTTCGATGGCGCAGCAACTGGTTCTATCGCCGCCTGCTGAAAGGGCCGCTGGCAGACCGTCTGCTCTTTGAGCCCTGGGATGGAACGTCCCGGCGGTTGGAGGAAGCCGACAGCCTGCTGCGCGGCCGCTTCCGTTTTCAGGGCGCCCAGCTCGATGTGCCCGAAGGCACCTCGGTCTTCGATCAGCCGCCACCCACGCCGGCCTGGGAGGAGGCGCTGCACAGCTTTGCCTGGCTGCCGGCCCTCTCCAATGCGGGCGGAGACAATGCGCGGCGCCTGGCCACCGATCTGATCGGCCAGTGGATGCAGCGCCACCGCGTCTATTCCGAGCCGGCCTGGCTGCCTCATATCATGGCCGCCAGGTTGGTCACCATTTTCAGCCATGCGCGTCTGGTGATCCTCAATTCCGAGATGACATGGCGCTCGCGCCTGTTCGTGTCGCTGCGCGAGCAATCCCGGATGCTGGAGCGCATCGCGCGCGAGGCGCCCGAGGGTCTGCCGCGGCTTCAAACCGCCGCGGTGCTGGCGCTGTCCGGCATCTGCCTGGACGACAGCCCCAGGCGGCGTGATGGCGGCCTCACGCGCCTGGAAGAGGAGATCGAGCGCCAGATCCTGCCCGACGGCGGTCACGTCAGTCGTTCGCCAGAGGCCCTGCTGTCTTGCTATCGCCATCTGCTGATGGTGCTGGAAGCGCTGAGCGCGACCAACGAAGAACCGCCACACGCCTTGCGCAATGCCCATGACCGCATGGCGCCCATGCTGCGGTTCTTCCGCCATGGCGATGGGGCGCTCGCGCTGTTCAATGGCGGTGCCGAAGGCGACCCGCGTATGATCGCGGGGCTGTTGGCGCGCGATGATATCCGCGGCCAGCCTTTCCATCACGCCCGCCATAGCGGCTATCAGCGTCTGACGGCGGGACGCAGCTTGCTGGTCCTGGATTGCGGCAAGACGCCGGAAGGCCCCTTTTCCCTGGAGGCGCAGGCCGGCGCCGGCGCATTCGAATTCTCCTCCGGCGCCGATCGGATCATCGTCAATTGCGGCGTGGCCGGTGCGGCCAACCAGGCCTGGAGTGGGGCGCTGCGCGCCACCGCCGCCCATTCCACGCTGACGCTGGCGGATACCTCCAGCGCGCGCATCCTGCCAGCCGGCCTGATGCGCGACCTTTTGGGGCCGCGGCTGCTGGATGGACCGGTGGCGCCTGTCTCGCGGCGGGTGGAAACGGCACAGGGCTGGAGCGTGGAGGCCATGCATGACGGCTACCTGAAGGCTTTCGGTCTTTGGCACGAACGTCAGATCACCCTGTCGCCGCAGGGCCTGATGGTGACGGGGCGCGACCGGCTGGTGCCGGACACCGGGCGCCCGCTGGCCAAGGGCCTGTCTTATACCGTGCGTTTTCACATTCATCCCGATGTGCGTGTCTCGCGTCTCGATGGCGGCGGCATCCTGCTTAAGCTGCCCAGCGGCGAGGGCTGGCGGTTCCGCGCCGGCGGCGGCCATCTGGAGCTGGAGGAAAGCGTCTATCTGGGCGGCCCGACCGTACGGCGGACCGAACAGCTGGTGGTCAGTGCTGTCACCAAGGATGCGCCGGCCGAAGTCGCCTGGGTGTTCGAGCATGTCGCCTGAGCCCGTGCCTTGGGCGCAAATCTGGGCGGCCATTTGCAGGGTTGTTGACGCCCCTCACGCTGGCTATGGTCCGGGGAAATAGCGCAAATCACTTCGGTTTATCACCGGGGTTTCAGGAGTTTTCATGGTCGAATTCACGCTGCCCAGGAACAGCCGGGTGAAGAAGGGCAAGGTCTGGCCTGCGGAAAAGGCGGCCAACGGCAAGAAGCCCAAGCGCACCAAGGAATTCAAAGTCTACCGCTACAGCCCGGAGGAGGGCGCCAATCCGACGGTGGACACCTATACGGTGGACCTGGACAGCTGTGGTCCGATGGTTCTGGACGCGCTGATCAAGATCAAGAACGAGATCGATCCGACTCTGGCCTTCCGCCGTTCCTGCCGCGAAGGCGTTTGCGGCTCATGCGCCATGAATATCGCCGGCGGCAATACGCTGGCCTGCACCAAGGCGATCAACGATTGTTCGGGCGCCGTCAGCATCTATCCCCTGCCGCACATGCCGGTGGTGAAGGATCTGGTGCCGGACCTGACCAATTTCTATGCGCAATACTCCTTCATTCAACCCTTCCTGAAGACCAAGACAGCCGAACCGGAAAAGGAATGGAAACAGTCACCGGAAGACCGCGCCAAGCTGGACGGTCTTTATGAGTGCATCCTCTGCGCCTCTTGCTCGACTTCGTGCCCCAGCTACTGGTGGAATCAGGATCGTTATCTGGGTCCCGCAGCACTGCTGCAGGCCTATCGCTGGCTGGCCGACAGCCGTGATGAAGATACCGGCGAGCGACTGGACGATCTGGAAGACCCGTTCCGCCTGTATCGCTGCCACACCATCATGAACTGCACCAACACCTGCCCCAAGGGCCTCAACCCCGCGGCGGCGATTGGCGAGATCAAGCAGATGATGGTGAAGCGGAAGGCTTGAGTTCACGCTCCCCACCCTTCGACGGGCTCAGGGTGAGGAATTGAGAAGTCCTCATGCTGAGCTTGTCGAAGCATGAGGTAGCTCTGATGCACGGAGAGGCATGTTTCCCGAACGGTTGACCAAAGGCTACCGCGCTTTCCTGGAAGGACGGTTTGTGGTGGAGCGCGGCCGCTATCAGGGCCTGGCTTCGTCCGGCCAGCGGCCGTCCATTATGGTGATCGGCTGCGTCGACAGCCGGGTGTCGCCGGAGGTGATTTTCGATGCCGCGCCGGGCGAGATTCTGGTGGCGCGCAATGTCGCCAACCTGGTGCCGCGCTACGAGCCGCCCACCACGCCCGAGAACGATATCAGCCACCAGCACGGCACCAGCGCCGCGCTGGAATTTGCCGTGCGGGCCTTGCGGGTCCGGCACATCGTGGTGCTGGGCCATGCCTTCTGCGGCGGCATCAAGGCCTTTGCCAGCGACGGCGAGCCCTTGACCGCCAGCGATTTCATCGGCCGCTGGATGAGCCAGATTGCGCCGGCCGCCGAGGCGATCGGACCCCGTGATGGTGAAGGCGAGGAGGGCTATCTGCGCAAGCTGGAATTCGCCTCCGTCGAGCTCAGCCTCAAGAACCTGATGAGTTTTCCCTTCGTGCGCGCCGCGGTGGAAGCCGGTGAACTGGAACTGCACGGCGCCTATTTCGGCGTCGCCTCCGGGAGGATGCTGGTCCGCAATCCGAGAAGCGGGCAGTTCGAACCGGTCGATTAGGCTGACCGCGTTTCCAAGCGCCGCCAGAGCAGGGCGCCGGCCAGCCGGGCCAGCCAGCCATGGGGATTGGCGCCCAGGGCCTTCACCACCATCTGCACCAGCCTGTCGATATGTTTGCGGTGGTAGGCCGCCATGCTGGCCTTGCTGGCGAGCTGGGAGAATTTCTTGCGATCGTAAGGGGTTGCGGCTTCCTGCTCAGGTGGCACGTTAGCGCAATAATAGGAAAAGGCGAGCTCGTCATCGTCGCTTTCCCGAACCCGGCCGACGGCAATCCGAAGCTTCCGCCAGAAGCCCAGCTCGGGCTCCGGCTGGGCGTGCTGGATGTCGTAGAAAAGCTTGTAGTGACGGTATTCGTCGGCGGCGATGCGGCCGGCGATCTCCTGCAGGACAGGCTCTTCGCTCGCGTCGCGGATCGCCGAGTAATAGGAGGAGGTGCCGGACTCCACGACGCAGCGCGCGATCATCTCGCCCCGGCGGGACCCGCGCACGGACGCCTCTCCCAGGTCGTTGAAATGGTCCGGCGTATAGCCCTTGCGGAAACGGGCAAAGGCTTCTTCCAGCTTGAAACCGGGATCGGCCATCTCGGCCCAGCGGCCCAGGGCGCGGCCGTGCTGGGCTTCTTCGCGGCCCCATTGCTCGATGTCGGCGATGGTTTTGGGATTTGTGTTGGCGAAAACACGCTTCAAGTAACTGACATAATCGGGTGCGTTATATTCCACCAAGGCCGCAGCCTTGACCGTGGCCAGCAGCGCGGGATCGACCTTGGAGGGGTCGAACAGCGACCAATGGACGTCGTCCATGGTCCAGCCCTGCTTGTAGACGGGTGCAACCGTCATGATGGTCGTGGCTCCGAAGCGGACCGATATATAGCAAATGCGGAACCGGCCGCCAAAGAGGCAGTTGTTCCCGCGATTTAGCCGTGAGGCTGCCTAAAAGGCGGCCCGGACCAGTTTGAGGTCGTCGACCAGCTGGGCGGCCTTGAGCCGGTCCTCGTCGGTCTTGGCGGCGATCTCGTCGTCCTGGGCATCGGCGATGCGCTGATCCAGCACCGCCAGGTCCAGCTCCGTCATGGGGATGGCCTCCTCAGCCAGCACCGTGATCTTGGCGGGGCCGATCTCGGCAAAGCCGCCGCGAATGAAATAGCGGTCATCCTTGCCGTCCACATTCACGTCGATCATGCCGGCGCGCAGGGTGGAGACGAGGGGAGCATGGCCCGCCATCACGCCCATATAGCCTTCCGTGCCGGGCACGGTGACCATGTCGGCGCTGGCCGACAGCAAGAGCCGCTCCGGCGAGACCAGATCGAAGGCGATCTTCGCGGCCATGATCAGGCGGCCTTGGCGCTGGTCTCGGCGGCCATCTTCTGGGCCTTGGCGGCGACTTCCTCGATGGCGCCGACCATGTAGAAGGCCTGCTCCGGATACTGGTCGCACTCCCCGTCCACGATCGCCTTGAAGCTGCGGATGGTATCAGCCAGCTCCACGAACTTGCCGGGCGAGTTGGTGAACTGCTCGGCAACGTGGAAAGGCTGGGAAAGGAAGCGCTGGATCTTGCGGGCACGGGCCACGACCAGCTTGTCCTCTTCCGACAGTTCATCCATGCCCAGGATGGCGATGATGTCCTTCAGGGCCTTGTACTGCTGCAGCACTTCCTGCACGCGGCGGGCCACCGTGTAGTGCTCATCGCCGATCACCTGCGGATCCAGAATGCGCGAGGTGGAGTCCAGCGGATCCACCGCCGGGAAGATGCCGAGGCTGGCGATATCGCGCGACAGCACGGTGGTGGCGTCCAGATGCGCGAACGACGTCGCCGGCGCCGGGTCGGTCAGGTCGTCGGCCGGCACGTAAATCGCCTGCACCGAGGTGATCGAACCCTTGTTGGTGGAGGTGATGCGCTCCTGCAGATTGCCCATCTCGGTGGCGAGCGTCGGCTGATAACCGACGGCGCTGGGGATACGGCCCAGCAGCGCCGACACTTCCGAACCGGCCTGGGTGAAGCGGAAGATGTTGTCGATGAAGAGCAGCACATCCTTGCCCTCCTGGTCACGGAAATATTCCGCGACGGAAAGGCCGGTCAGCGCCACGCGCGCGCGCGCGCCCGGCGGCTCATTCATCTGGCCATAGACCAGGGCGCACTTGGAGCCCGCCGCCGAACCCGCCTTCTTGGGGTCGATGTTCACGTTGGACTCGATCATCTCGTGATAGAGGTCGTTGCCCTCGCGGGTGCGCTCGCCCACACCGGCCAGCACGGAATAACCGCCATAGGCCTTGGCGATGTTGTTGATCAGCTCCTGCATGGTCACGGTCTTGCCCACGCCGGCGCCGCCGAAGAGGCCGATCTTGCCGCCCTTGGTGTAGGGGCAGAGCAGGTCGATGACCTTGATGCCGGTGACCAGCACTTCCGCCGTGCCCGCCTGTTCCGCAAAGCTGGGGGCTTCGCGATGGATGGAGGCGACATGATCCTGGCTGATCGGGCCGGCTTCGTCGATCGGCTCGCCGATCACGTTCATGATACGGCCCAGGGTGGCGGGGCCGACGGGGACACGGATGGGGGCGCCCGTGTCGCTCACCTCCTGGCCGCGGACCAGGCCTTCGGTGGTGTCCATGGCGATGGCGCGCACGGCGTTTTCGCCCAGATGCTGGGCCACTTCGAACACCAGGCGGAACGGTTTGCCGGTCTTGGCGTCGGTGTTGGTGGTCTCCAGCGCGTTCAGGATCGCCGGCAGCTCGCCTTCGAACTCGACGTCCACGACGGCGCCGATGACCTGGATCAGTTTGCCTTTGGACTTGGTGGATGAGGGGGCCATGATGGTCTCTCTTTCTAGCTCTTAGACCGCGGAAGCGCCGGAGATGATTTCAATCAGCTCCTTGGTGATCTGCGCCTGGCGGGTACGGTTCATCTGGATGGTGAGGTGGTTGATCAGGTCGCCCGCATTGCGGGTGGCATTGTCCATCGCCGTCATCTGGGAGGCGAAGAAACCGGCCTGGTTCTCGAGCAGCGCGGTGAGGAGCTGCACCGAGATATTCTGCGGCAGCAGGGCGCGCAGGATCGTGTCTTCGTCCGGCTCATAATCATAGAAGGGGGCCGGGCCGGCGCCGGCCGCGGCTTCGACTTGGGCCGGGATCAGCTGCAACACGCGCGGTGTCTGCGTCACCACCGACTTGAAGGCGCTGTGTACCAGGGTCACCACGTCGAACTGGCCGCCCAGATAGGCGTCGAGCACCTTCTGGGCGATGGGTTTCACCAGCGCGAAGCTGGGCGCCTTGATCCCCACTTCATAGCTCTCGATGATGCGGCCGCCATGCAGGCGACGCAGGCCATCACGGGCCTTGCGGCCGATGGTGATGATCTTGACGTCCTTGCCGTCAGCCAGGAGCGCGGCGATCTTCTCACGCGCGGCGCGGATGATGCTGGAGTTGAAGCCGCCGGCCAGACCGCGATCCGATGTCGCCACGATGATGAGCTGGCGCTTGTCGCTGCCTGTGCCCGCCAGCAGCGGCGGCGCGGAAGGGCCCGAGACGCCGGCCGCCAGATTGGCGATGACGTTGGCCATGCCGCGCGCATAGGGGCGGGCGGCTTCGGCCGCGTGCTGGGCGCGGCGCAGCTTGGCCGCTGCCACCATCTGCAGCGCCTTGGTGATCTTCTGCGTGGACTTCACGCTTCCGATCCGGGTGCGCATTTCCTTGACGGACGCCATGGGCGCTGAGCTTCCTTAGGCGAACGACTTGGACGTTTCGTCCAGCGCCTTCTTGAGGGTTGCTTCCAGATCGGGCGTCAGCGCCTTCTCCTTGCGGATGCCTTCCAGGAACTGCGGATAGGTCGAGCGCAGCTTGGACAGCAGCGCATCCTGGAACGCCTGCACCTTGTTGGTGGGGAAGGGATCCAGGTAACCGCGGGTGCCGGCATAAATGGCGGCAACCTGTTCTTCCACGGCGAAAGGCTTGTACTGGGGCTGCTTCAGAAGCTCGGTCAGGCGTTCGCCGCGGGCCAGCATCTTCTGGGTGGCGGCGTCGAGGTCGGAGCCGAACTTGGCGAAGGCCGCCATCTCGCGATACTGGGCCAGTTCGCCCTTGATCGGACCGGCGACGGTCTTCATTGCCTTGATCTGGGCCGACGAGCCCACACGCGACACCGAGATACCGACGTTCACGGCGGGGCGAATGCCCTGATAGAACAGGTCGGTTTCCAGGAAGATCTGGCCGTCGGTGATCGAGATCACGTTGGTCGGGATATAGGCTGAGACGTCGTTGGCCTGGGTCTCGATGATCGGCAGGGCGGTCAGCGAGCCGGCGCCATTGTCTTCGTTCAGCTTCGCCGCGCGCTCGAGCAGGCGGCTATGCAGATAGAAGACGTCGCCCGGATAGGCTTCGCGGCCCGGCGGGCGGCGCAGCAACAGCGACATCTGGCGATAGGCGACGGCCTGCTTGGACAGATCATCATAGATGATCAGGGCATGCATGCCATTGTCGCGGAACCATTCGCCCATGGCGCAGCCGGCGAAGGGCGCCAGGAACTGCAACGGGGCGGGCTCCGACGCGGTGGCGGAGACGACGATCGTGTAGTCGAGGGCACCGGCATCAGCGAGCGTCTTGACGATCTGGGCCACGGTCGAGCGCTTCTGCCCGATGGCGACATAAATGCAGTAGAGCTTGGCCTTCTCATCGGTGCCGGCGTTGACGGCCTTCTGGTTGATGATGGTGTCGATCGCCACCGCGGTCTTGCCGGTCTGGCGGTCGCCGATGATCAGTTCGCGCTGGCCGCGGCCGATCGGGATCAGGGTGTCGATCGCCTTCAGGCCCGTCTGCACCGGTTCATGCACCGATTTGCGCGGGATGATGCCGGGGGCCTTCACGTCGACGCGGCGGCGCTCGGCCACACCGGTGAGATCGCCCTTGCCGTCGATCGGGTTGCCCAGGGGATCGACCACGCGGCCCAACAGGCCCTTGCCCACCGGCACTTCCACGATGGCGCCGGTGCGCTTGACCGTATCGCCTTCCTTGATGGTGGCGTCGGAACCGAAGATCACCACGCCGACATTGTCGCTTTCCAGATTCAGCGCCATGCCCTTGATGCCGCCGGGGAATTCGACCATCTCGCCGGCCTGCACATTGTCCAGGCCATGGACGCGGGCGATGCCGTCGCCGACGCTCAGCACTTCGCCGACTTCGCTGACCTGGGCCTCGGCACCGAAATTCTGGATCTCGCGCTTCAGGATGGCAGAGATTTCCGCGGGTTGGATATCCATTGGTTAGTGTCCTTTCATGGCCTGACGCAGGCCATCCAGCTTGGTGCGAAGAGAGGAATCGATCATGCGCGAGCCGACCTTGACGATCAGGCCGCCGAGCAGAGTGGGGTCAATCCTGGAATGAAGGCGCGGCTCCTTGCCCAGCTTGGCCTTGAGCGCGGCGCGCAGTTCATTGATTTCGGCATCGGAAAGAGCGCGGGCGGCGGTGACCTCCGCTTCGGTTTCGCCGCGCGATCTGGCGACCAGATGCTCATACTGCTTGATGATCTGGGTCAGCACGAACAGCCGGCGCTTGTGCGCGAGCAGCAGCACGAATTTGATGGTCAGCGCATGCGCGCCCATTTTTTCCAGGACGGCTTTCAGGGCCTTGGCCTGGTCCTCGGCGCCGAACACGGGCGAGCGCACCAGGCGCGCGAGATCGGGGCTGGTTTCCATCGCCCGGCGCAGGGAGGCGAGGTCGCCGCTGACCGCGTCCACTGCCTTTTCATCCAGGGCCAGTTCAAACACGGCATTGGCATAACGCCCTGCCAGTCCGCCTTCTGCCGCTTCGCTCGCCACTCGTGATCCTCGGGTTGCGTGGTTGCGCAAATGGTTGCGCCACCGGTCGCAGATGTTTGAATTAAGCTATTGAATTAGCTGCATTTTTCTGCGCGGACGCGAGTCACCCCACGCGCGCGGACGCCAGTTAGCATGGGGGGTGACAACGACGCAATAATGACGGTCGAAACCAAGTGCCGCAGGCGTTTAGCCGGGACTGTGGCCTCTAGATGAGACGGAAAAATCGGGACGCACGAATCTGGCCCAGCCAGGTCCAGACGGCGTGGGCGTTGAGGTAGTCATAGGACCCCAGCATCAGATCGGCCCGCGCCACCAGATTCTCCGCCGGCACGAATCCGACGCCGCCTTCGTCAGGCGAAACCCGGCTGTCGGAGGAATTGTCCCGGTTGTCGCCCATGGCGAAGATGTGGCCCGCGGGAACCACAAAGACCGGCGTATCGTCCAACGGCCCGTCCCAGCGGACCTTGAAAATAAGATGTTTGACGCCGCCCGGCAGGGTTTCGACGAAGCGCCCGACCTCATCGCGATGGCCATCGGCCTGTTCGACCTTGCCGGTGCCCGCTGCTGCAAGCGGGACCAGCGTGCCGTTAATCATGAGCCGTCCGTGAACCATCTGGACCCGGTCGCCCGGCAAGCCGATCACCCGTTTGATCAAGGTCTCATCGGGATTGCGCGGAAGCTTGAAAATAACGACGTCGCCGCGCTTGGGCAGCTTGCCCAAGAGGCGGGTTTGCGACACAGGGCCGAAGCCGAAGGGCAGGGAATAGCGGCTATAGCCGTAGGCGAACTTGCTGCCCAGGAGTGCATCGCCGATCTGCAAGGTCGGCTCCATCGAGCCGGACGGGATATAAAAGGGCTGGGCGATGGCGGTCGTGGCGCAGACAACCAGGGCCATGGTCAGCACCGGCTCCAGAAGCCAGCGAAACAGGTCACGGGGGAGAAGGGGTTTCCTCATGGGGCCATTCTGGCTGGTCTTTGTGCCCTGACAATAGGCGCACCTTTAATCCTGGGCGTTAATCCTTGACCCGCAGGGCTCAAAGCCCGATATGCCGGCCTTGAGCGGCGAGTTCACCGCTCAAGGCTTTATGTGTTTGGTCTATCGCTTCGCACCTTGAGACCGGAATGATCGAGATCAGCCAGGAATTCGGCTTTGACGCCGCCCATTATCTGGGTAATGGCGCGGCAGAAAACCGCCGCCTGCACGGCCATTCCTTTTATGCCGAAGTCACCTTGCGGGGCGAAGCCGATCCAGCCACCGGGTTCCTGCGCGATTTCGGCGAGGTGGACCGGACGCTCAAGGCGATCCGCGACGAACTGGACCATAGGCTGCTGAATGAGATCGAGGCTTTGGGCATCCCTACGCTCGAGAATCTGGCGCGCTATATATTCACGCGCGCCAAACAGGCTCTGCCGGAAGTGGCGCGGGTGAAACTGCGCCGGCCGTCTTACGGTCAGACCTGCACATATGAAGGCTGACATGGCGAAGAAAAAGACTCTCCAGCTTGGCCGCGCCGTGACGCTTCCGTCCTCCCCGGAAGAGGCGGTGCTGGACGCCGTGCCCAATCCGCACAAGGGCAGCGACTATGTGGTGCGCTTCACCGTGCCGGAGTTCACCACGCTGTGTCCCATCACCGGCCAGCCGGACTTCGCCCATTTCGTGATCGACTATGTGCCGGCGGGCAAGATCGTGGAATCCAAGTCGCTGAAGCTGTTCCTGGCGAGTTTTCGCAACGCCAGCGGTTTTCATGAAGACTCCACCCTCAAGATAGGCAAGCGTATACAGCAGGCCATAAAGCCGAAATTCATCCGCGTCGCCGGTTACTGGTATCCGCGGGGTGGTATGCCGATCGACGTGTTCTGGCAGGCTGGCAAGCTTCCGGCCGCAACATGGCTGCCGGATACGGGCGTTCCGCCATACAGAGGCCGCGGTTAGCCGCGCGATTCGTGCCAAACTGTACGTGTGGGGTCTGTCGCTCTACAACCAGTGTGTTAGCGTCCGATTCAAGACGGGGCCGCGGCTCCAAGTCGCCAGGGCTCCGGGGGGACCATGTCGCAACACGATCTGTATTTGCTCGCCATCGCGCTTGTCGTGATCCTGGCGGTGGTGGTGGCGATTGCGCGCTTTCGCGTGCATCCCTTCCCCGCGCTGGTGATCGGGGCTCTGGTTCTGGGCCTGTGGTCGGGCGCCCCCGCCGAGCAGGTGCTGAAAAGCTTTCGCGTCGGTTTCGGTGATACCCTGGCCAATGTCGGCGTGCTGCTGGCGCTGGGCGCGATGTTCGGCGAGCTTTTGGCCAGCTCTGGCGGCGCCGAACAGATCTCGTCCGCGCTCCTCAAAGTTGGCGGCATCCGCATGGTGCCCTGGACCATGTGTGCGGTGTCCATGATCCTGGGCCTGCCGCTCTTCTTCGAGGCGGGTGTGGTGCTGATGATGCCCATCATCTTGAATGTGGGCACACGCCTGGCCGAGGATCCTCAGGGCCTCAAGGGAAATCCCTATCTGCTGGCGGGCCTGCCGGTGTTCGCCGGCATCTCGGTGCTGCACGCGCTCGTGCCGCCCCATCCCGGTCCCATGGTGGCGATCGACGCCCTGAAGGCTGATCTTGGCGCCACCCTGGTGCTGGGAATCCTGATGTCCTTGCCGATCGCGGTGGTTGCGGGGCCGCTCTACACGCTCTGGATCGCGCGGCGCGCCAGCGCGGCGCCGCCGGTGGATCTGGTGGGCCGGCTCACCCATACCGATCAGCGCTATCGTCCGCCCGGCATCGCCATCACCCTGTTCACCATTCTCTTTCCCATCGTCCTGATGCTGGGTAAGGCCGGCGCCGATCTGGTGCTGCCGGACGGTCTGGCGCACCGGATTTTCGATTTCGTCGGCAATCCGATCGTCGCGCTGCTGCTGGCCGTGGTGCTTTCGATGTTCACCTTCGGCCTCTGGATCGGCAAGGACAGCCGCGGCGTGGGCAAGTCGCTGGGCGATGCGCTGCCGCCCATTGCCTCCATCATGCTGATCATCGGGGCGGGTGGCGCCCTCAAGCAGATGCTGATCGATGTCGGGCTCGGCGCGGTGATCGCCCATGCCTCGCAGATGGTCAGCCTGTCGCCGTTGCTGCTGGCTTGGTTCACCGCAGTGATCCTGAGACTGGCCACCGGCTCGGCCACGGTCGCGATCGTCACCGCCTCCGGCCTGATGGCGGCCACCGTCACGGTCAATCCCCAGCTCAGTCCCGCGTTGCTGGCGCTGTCGATCGGGTCAGGATCGCTGTTCTTCTCTCACATCAACGATGCGGGCTTCTGGCTGGTGAAGGAATATATGGGCATGAACCTGCCCAACATGTTCAAGACCTGGTCGGTGGTGGAGACCATCATCTCGGTGATGGGTTTGGTCCTGTGTATGGGAATGTCCTTGGTTATTTGACCGGACAGACCTTCATCAGCGTATCGCGCTGGGCGGCGAGGTCGCCGAAGGTGAAAGCGTCATCGCCGGTATGGCCATCGACGCCGACAAAGTGCGCCGTCACATGGTGGGCATTCGCCAGCGCACGCTGGACGCGCGCATTGTCGTGCAGGGTCACCACATCGGTGGTGTCGTCGCCGAAGGCATCGCCGGTCAGCGCCACCGGCTTGGCACCATCAACAGTCAGGGTGATCTGGCTGGGACCTTCCGGCATCAGGTTGCGATGGGGCATGAACATGACCCGAAAACCGGTTTCGGTGTCGCAATAAAGCTCCATGCGGGCGGGACCTTTATCGGCATCGGCCCAGGCTTCCATCATCACCCGGTCCACGAAGCGGTCCGCCTGGTGAGTCACCTGCCAGTCCTGATGTGGGGCAGCCGAGGCAGCGGCGCACCAAAACACTGTTGTTGTCGCCGCAAGGCGCGGGAGAAATCGCATCAGGCCGCTCTTGTAGCGCGCTGGCGGTGGAGCGCATAGTCCCGGGCCGGGGAGATAACCGCATGACCAGATCGGGCCTGCCGCGCCGCAATGTTCTCAAGCTGATGGGTGCCGCGCCGGTGGCCATACCGGTGGTTTCACCGGCCTGGGCGCAGGGCGGCGAGGTTTGCCTGTTGCGCGAAAGCAGCGGACCGGCAGCCGCGCCCGCGGTAGCGCTGGCGGTGGGAAAATTGGAGGCGGCGCTGACCGCGCATGGCGCCAGGCTTACGCATATTTCAGATGCCGGCCGCGCCAAGGGCCTGACCATCATCGCCGCATCGCCACTCTCGCCGCTGGTTGCCAAGTTTGCACCCGCGGCCACCGGCTGGGGCGCGCCCGATGCGCTCAGGCTGGTGCCGGGCGAAGGTGATCGCCTGTTGCTGTCGGCGGCCGATACGCGCGGCTTCGTCTATGGCTTCAACGAGCTAGCCGAGCGGGTGGCCTTCGGCGGGTCGGCGGCGCTGGCGCTGAAGGATCATGTCGAGGAAACCCCACCCAACCGGGTGCGCAGCGTGGCGCGCCCCTTCCTCAGCGAGATCGAGGACAAGGCCTGGTTCTATGACCGCCAGGGCTGGCGCGATTATCTCGACATGCTGGTGGCGGCGCGGTTCAATCGTTTCAATTTCGCGCTGGGCTTCGGTTACGACTTTCCCAAGGGCGTCACCGGCGACTATCTGCATTTCCCCTATCCCTATCTTCTGGACGTGCCGGGCTATCGCGTCACCATCACACCGCCGCTTGCCGCCGGTGAGCGGCAGAAGAACCTCGATACCCTCAAATTCATCGCCGCCGAGACCGGCGCGCGGGGCCTGGATTTCCAGCTGGGCCTTTGGACGCACGCCTGGCAATGGACCGACAGTCCCCATTCCGATCATGTGATCGGCGGATTGAATGGCGCGGACGGAAAGGCCGACTGGAAACTGGGCGCACGCTACAGCCGTGACGCGCTGGCGATGCTTTTGAAGGAATGTCCGCAGATCAACGGCATCACCCTGCGGGTGCATGGCGAAAGCGGCGTGCCGGAAGGCACCTATGACTTCTGGCAGACCCTGTTCGAGGCCATCGCCCAGGCCGGCCGCAAAGTCGAAATCGAGATGCATGCCAAGGGCATCAATCAGATCATGATCGACATGGCGGTGAAGACCGGCCAGCCGGTGAAGGTGGGGCCTAAATTCTCCGCCGAACACCAGAGCCTGGCCTATCACCAGGCCGATATTCGGGAGCTGGAAATCCCCACGCCCGGGCGCATGGAGCAGGGCGTGTTCAATGTCTCCAATGGGGAGCGGCGTTTCACCCGCTATGGCTATGCCGACCTTTATCAGGAAGGCCGCGCCTTCGACATCATGTACCGGCTGTGGCCCGGCACGCAGAAGCATCTGCTCTCGGCCGATCCGGCCTGGGCGGCGGGATTGGGGCGGGCCGCGCATTTCTGCAACGCAGCGGGCCTGGAAATCTGCGAGCCGTTGACCTTCAAGGGGCGCGAAGGTTCCGGCCATCCCGGCGGCCGCAATGCCTATCTGGGCGCCGATGAGGCGAAGGACTGGCGCAAATTCGCGGAGAGTTACCGGCTGTGGGGCCGCATGCTCTACAATCCCGATGCCACACCGGATGTCTGGCGCCGTTCGTTGTCGCGGCAGTTCGGCGACAAGGCTGGCGCGGCAGAGCGGGCGCTGTCGGCCGCCAGCCGCGCGCTGCCGCTGGTGACCAGTGCGCATCTGCCCTCGGCGTCCAACCACTCGCTCTGGTTCGAGGTCTATACCAACCAGCCGATCGTCGAAGGCGGCGCGCCTTATCCCTACAGCGACACGCCCCAGCCGCGCGTCTTCGGTTATACCAGCCCGCTGGACCCGCAGCTTTTCTCCACCATCGCCGAGCATGCCGTCGATCTTCTGACGGACCGCGCCAATCCCAAATATACCCCCGCCGAAGTCGCAGCCTGGCTGGATGGGCTCGCGACGGAAGCGGAAGCGGGACTTGGCGAGCTGGGCGCTCCGCGCGATGGGCGCGCGCGGCGTCTGGTCGAAGACGTCGCCATCCTGATCGGTCTTGCCCGTTTCTTTGCCGCCAAGCTGCGTGCCGGATTGCTCTATGCGCTGTGGCAGAAGAACAGCGACCCGGCGCTGGGGACCGAGGCGCTGGAACAGTACCGCTCCGCGCGCGCCGTATGGGCGGCGATGGCGGCGCGGGCGCAGACTGTCTACGCCAAGGACATCTCCTATGGTGAAATCCCGCAGCGGCGCGGCCATTGGTCCGACCGGCTGGCCGCCATCGATATGGATCTCGCGGCCATGGCAAAGGCGGTGGCCCTGACCAAGGCGGCCGCTACGACATCCGGCAACCTTGGCCAGTTGGTCAAGCAGCCGCCGGCGCGGCCCCCGGCGAGCGGCCGGCATCTGGCGCCGGAGCGTTTCACACCGGGCGCAGATCTGCCGCTGGTGCTGAGCGGCACAGGCGACGTCGCGGGCCAGCTTTTCTATCGCCACGTCAATCATGGCGAGCGCTGGCAATCGATGGTCATGAGCCAGGAAGGCGATAGCCTGCGCGCCGCGATCCCGGGCGGCTACACGCGCTCGCCTTATCCGCTGCAATATTATTTTGCCCTATCGCGCGGCGGGCAGGCCTGGATGTTCCCGGGCTTCAACGCCAGCCTCTCCAACCAGCCTTATTTCGCGGTGTGGAAGCGCGGCTAATGTTGCGATGCGCCGGCGGCGCTTTTGATGTCGCTGACAAGCTGGTCGGTGCAATCCGACAGTTTGTGCTCATTGCAGCCTTCCGCGCTCTGGCCCAAGGATGAGCCATCGCGGTGGAACGCGACGGTGAAGCTCCAGGTCGTGCCGCTGACCCGGCCACGGTCCACGTCGATCTTGTCCGGGATGCTGACGATCAGGACGCCGGGACCGGGCTTGAGGGCCTGGACAAGACCGGGGCCCGACAGCGCCACGGCGATGGCATCGTTCAGCTGCTGATCCTTGCAGGGCTCGAAATAAACGGTGATCGGCTTGTCCTGGGCAAATACAGGGCCGGCGGCCAGGATTGCCACGGAAGTGATGATGGAACGAAACATGAGATTCGGTTTGCGCATCCCGCGAGCTTCAATGGACAAGGCATTGCCTGTCCAATGAACAAGCTGCAAGACATTTCTCAGCGCCCAGCCAGTTTCTTCAATATCGGCAACAGGGGCCGCTTCGCCTTGTCATAGCTCTTCCAGGCCGCGCTTTTGGCGATCAGCCCCGGCGCTGTGCGCACCGTGAAGCGTTTGGGATCGAGACCCTTCTTCACCTGGCTCCATTCCAGCGGCATGGAGACCGTTGCGCCTTCCCGCGCGCGCGGGGAAAGTGGCGCCACCGCCGTGGCCATGCGGTCGTTGCGCAGATAGTCGAGGAAGATTTTTCCGCGCCGCTTGGCCTTGGACATGTTGACCAGATATTTGTCCGGGCTGTCGGCCGCCATGCGCACGCAGATCTCCCGCGCCATGGCCTTTGCTTGCGGCCAGCCGATGCCTTTGCCGGCCTGGAAGGGCGTGACCACATGCAGGCCCTTGCCGCCGGTGGTCTTGGCGAAGGTGACGAAGCCCAGTTCTTCCAGCCGCTCTTTCATTTCCTTGGCCGCGGCGATGCAATCCTCGAAATCCAGTCCTTCGGACGGATCGAGATCGAAGACAAAGCGTCCGGGCACTTCCGGGTGGCCGGGCTCGCAATTCCAGGGATGGAGCTCGAGGCCGCCGGCTTGCGCCACCGCCGCCAGCGCTTCCACCCGGTCGATCTGCAGATAGGGTTTGTGATCGCCGAAGACCTTGACCTCGGTAAAGAGGCTCGACTGGCCCTTGCCGGCATGGCGCTGGAAGAAACGCTCCTTGCTTTGGATGCCGTCGGGCGCGCGCACCAGCGAGCAGGGCCGCCCCTTGATGTGCGGCAGCATCCAGTCGCCGATCTCTTCGTAATAGCGGGCCAGGTCCAGCTTCGTCACCGGTTCGCCGTCACCGGCATCCGGCCAGAGCGGCTTGTCGGGATTGGAGATGGGAATGTTCATCACCACGCCGCCGACTTTCGCTTTCTTGGCTTTCGGCTCCGCAAGTTTTTGGTTCTTCACCGGCTTCTCGGCTTTCACATCCTCGGCGGGTTTGTCGGCACGCAGGCCCTTGAAGGCAGCCTGACGCACCATGCCGTCGCCGGTCCAACCGGCGAATTCGATTTCGGCCACCAGCTCTGGCTTGACCCAATGAACGCCGCGCCCGGCCCTCGGCGCATTCTGGCCGGTAAAGGGGCTGTTGCCGGTCTCCAGCTCTTTCAGCCGCGGCACCAGCCGCTTGGTCTTGTCGGCGGAATAGCCGGTGCCGACCCGACCGACATAGATCAGGTGCTCGCCACGATGCACCCCAACCAGGAGGGAGCGGAAGTTGCCTTCGGTGGTGCTCCAGCCGCCGATGACGACTTCATGGCCGGCCCGGCATTTGGACTTGACCCAGCTGTCGCCGCGTCCGCCATTATAGGGATCACGGGCGCGCTTGGAGATGATACCTTCCAGATTCATCCGGCAGGCTGACTGCAGCACCGCATCGCCGCCGCTGGTGAAGTGCTCGACAAAGCGGATCTGGTTGCCGGTCTTGCTGCCTTTCAGCAATCCGGCCAGCCGCGCCTTGCGGGTGGTAAGGGGCAGGGGCCGCAGGTCTTCACCGTCCACGAACAGAAGATCGAAGACGAAAAAGGCCAGTGCGTCCGATTTGCCGTCCGAGAGCGCAGCCTGCAGTGCCGCGAAGTCTGGGGCGCCGTTATGGTCCAGGGCGCAGACTTCCCCATCGATGATGCAGTCGGACAGTTTGGCGGCGGCCTTGGCAACAGCCGCGAACTTTTCGGTCCAGTCCAGGCCCTTGCGGGTGAAGAGCTTTGCTTTCCCATTCTCGACCCGCAGCTGCATGCGGTAGCCATCGAACTTGACCTCATGCACCCAGTCGCTGCCGGATGGCGGCTGTTCGACCAGGCGGGCGAGCTGGGGTTCGACAAAGCGTGGCAGTGACTTGACGCTTTTACCTTTGGGCGGGGCTGCTGGTTTCTTCACCGGTTCAGGCTCTTCGTCGCTGTCGCCATGTTTGCGGCTTTTCGACTGCCAGACAGCGTTGGCGCGAAAAGCGCGGGCACGGATGAAAGGCCTGGGCTTGGCGCCTTTGCCCTCGGCAATCTGCTCCATGGCGCGGCCCGACGCCACCGAATGGTCTTTCTTGAGAATGGCCTCGCCATTTTCGTCCTTCGCATATTTGTCATGATGCTTGATCAGCAGCCAGTTGGTGCGCTTGCCGCCGAACTTGTCGCCGCGCATCCGCACCAGCACCCAACCGCCATGGAGCTTGTCGCCGCCCAGGGTGAATTTGAGGTCGCCCTTGGCCAGCATACGGTCGGCATCGCCGTCCGGCTCCCAATAGCCGCGGTCCCACAGCATCACCGTGCCCCCGCCATATTGACCTTTTGGGATGGTGCCTTCGAAATCGCCATAGTCGAGCGGATGGTCTTCCACCTCCACCGCCAGCCGCTTGTCGGAGGGATTGAGGGAGGGGCCCCGCGTCACCGCCCAGCTTTTGAAGGTGCCGTTCAGTTCCAGCCGGAAGTCATAGTGCAGGCGCGTGGCTTCGTGTTTCTGGATCACATAGCGCAGGCGCTTGGCAGCGGCGACCGGACGGTGGCCACTGGGCTCGGCCGTCAGCGCGAAGTCCCGCATGGACTGGTATTTTTTGAGGGCTTTCTTGGCGATGGCCGCAACACCCTTGCGGGCTTTTTTCGCAGGCCTCGCGGTCTTGCGGCTGGCGGGTTTGCGTGCGGTTTTCTTTTTGGCTGCCATGGGCTTCACTCCCCTTGGAAACATAGTTCCCTGACGGCGTTTCCGTTCCGGTTTCCCACGGATTTAAAGCCGACACGCGAAGGAAATTTGCCATGGCCACCCGCAAGAAAGCCAAAGCGTCCCAAAGCCGCGCCAAGACCCGCCATCGCAAGGCGGCTACGCACAAAGCAGCCCAGGCCCACGGCCATCACAAGCCCGCGAACTCCAATGAGCCACATTTATCATCCCGGCCGATGTGGCAGGGCAATCTGCGCCTGTCCCTGGTTTCCTGTCCGGTGGCGCTCTACAACGCCACCAGCCGCACCGGCGATATCTCGTTCCATCTTCTCAATCCCGAAACCAACAACCGCATCCGGATGATCCCCACCGATCCGGACACCGGGCCGGTGCAACGCTCCGACCTGGTCAAGGGCTATGAGATCTCCAAGAACCATTATGTGATCCTGAGTAACGAGGAGTTGGATGCAGTCCGGCTGGAGACCACGCGCACCATCGAGATCGAGCGCTTCGTGGATGAGAACGAGATCGACCGCCTCTACTGGAACGCGCCTTATTATCTGCTGCCCAACGAGAAGGCCGGGGTGGAAGCCTATACCGTGATCCGGGAAGCGCTGGCCGAGACGGGCCGCATCGCGCTGGGCCGGGTGGTGATGCATACCCGTGAACGGCTGGTGGCGCTGGAACCGCGCGACAAGGGCATCATCGTCTATACCCTGCGCATGGGCGATGAGGTCATCAGCCCCAAGCAAGCCTTCGACGAAATTCCTGCAAGCCATCCCAACAAGGAGATGATCGAGATCGCCCGCAAGATCATCGAGCAGAAGGAAGGCGACTTCGAGCCGGAGAAGTTCGAGGACCGCTACGAGAATGCCCTGCGCGATCTGATCCGCCGCAAGGAGAAGGGCGAAAAGCTGGTCACCGCCGAGCCGGTGGAAGAAGACAATGTCATCGATCTGATGGATGCCCTGAAGAAAAGCCTCAAGGCCAAGGGCGGCAACGGCCATTCCCGCAAGCGTGCCCGGAGCTGATTACTCGCCCGGAACCCGCTGGCCGTCGCTGACCTTTATCTCCGCCGCACCGCGCGCTCCGGCCGGTGAAAGCCTTAAGGTGCTCAAGCCCGCACCGACCAGGGCCATTCCTGCGCCCAGCACCAGCGCCACTTCGGTTCCCCGCAGGGCGTAACGGGCCAGCAGCAGCGCCACCAGGGCCGCGCCGGTCGTTTGTCCCAGAAGGCGCGCGGTGCCCAGCATGCCGCTAGCCCCGCCCGCGCGCTCGCGCGGCGCAGCCGCCACCATGGTGCGATTGTTGGGCGATTGGAACAGGCCGAAACCGGCGCCGGAAAGCGCCATGCGCCAAGCCACATCGCCGGTATGGGGATGGGCCGGCAGCAACGCCAATGAGGCCAGGCCTATGGAAAACACCACAAGCCCAATGCCGCCCAGCAGGCCGGCCGGGTAGCGTTCCACCAGCCGGCCGGCCAGGGGGGCCATGATGGAAATGGCCAGCGGCCAGGGCGTGATCAGAAGGCCGATCTGCACCGCGCTGAAACCGCGCTCGTGCAGGAAAAAGGGCAGGGCGGTAAAGGCCAGCATCTGAGCGCAGAAGGAAACCACCGAGGTCGAGATCGACAAGGTGAAGATGGGAATGCGCAGCAGGTCTACCGGCAGCAGCGGCGCGGGCGCGTCTTTCTGCAAGGCGATCAAAAGATAGCCGGCGATCAGGGCGATGATGGCCTCCGATCCATACATCGCCAGGACTTCGCCGTGGCCAAAGCTGTCGATGGCGGCGATGCCGACGCCGAAGGTGATGGCGCTGGCGATGGCGCTTTTCCAGTCGAAGGCATGGATCGCCCGCGGCACATGCGGCAGGCAATTCCAGCCGATCGCCAGGGCCGCCAGGCCGAAGGGAATGTTGATGGCAAAAAGATAAGGCCAGCGGCCCACCGCCAGGATGCCCGCCGCCAGGGTCGGCCCGATGGCCGCCGCGATTGCCACGACAAAGGCGTTCAAGCCGATGCCGCGTCCCAGCAGGCGATGGGGATAGGTGAAGCGCACCAGCGCCGCGTTCACGCTCATGATGCCGGCGGCGCCGAAACCCTGGATCACGCGCGCGGCGGTCAAAAGCACAAGCGTGTGCGCCAGCGCACAGAACAGCGAGGCGATGGTGAAGAGCGCCAGGCCCGCCATGTAGACACGCCGATAGCCGATGATCTCGCCCAGCGAGGCCAGCGGCAGCAGCGAGATCGTCACCGCAAGCTGATAGCCGTTGACGATCCAGATGGAGAAGGACGGGCTTGCCTTCAGGTCTTCGGCGATGGTGGGCAGCGCGACATTGGCGATGGCTCCGTCCATCACCGCCATCACCAGACCAAGCGCGATGGTCAGAATCGCCCAATAGCGCTGCGGCAGGGCAAGACCATCGGAAGCAGTCGGGTTCATGATGCGCCGCGACCATGCCTTGCGAGCGCTATCAACCGCAATGCGCGGAGCTTCACGTTGTTTTGCGAAAGGTTTCCTGTGCGATTCGCAGAAACCGCCATCGGAAGACAACGCGTGGCGCCTTCACAGTGCCGCCAGGCCGTTCCCGCGCGGCTCCGTGCCGTTCTGCAACCCAGGGCCGCGTCCCGCGCCTGGACGCGGTTCTGTGCCGCAGCGGAGCACCCCCGCCCATCTGGTCAAAATCCAGATATTTCATCACACTGTGCCCGGTTTGGCGGCGGAGGCGCCGGGCCAGGCGTAACAAAAAGAACAAGAACGGGGATTATGCAGGACCAGGAAAATTCGGGCGCCGAGACCGCCCTTCAGGACGTTTCCGATCTCAGGGTGTGGGATCTGCCGGTCCGGCTGATGCACTGGGGGCTGGTGATCGCCCTGGGCGTCTGCTGGTGGAGCGGCGTCAACAACGAACTCGAATATCATCTCTATAGCGGCTATGCCGCGCTCTGGATCGTCCTGATGCGCGTCTATTGGGGCCTGGTGGGCTCCGATACGGCCCGCTTCACCAGCTTTGTGCGCGGACCCGGCGCGGTGCTGGACTATGCCCGCAAGTTGCACCGCCGCGATGCCAGCCACAGCCATGGGCACAATCCGCTGGGCGCCATCAGCGTCGTGCTGATGCTGGGCTTTGTTCTGACGGTGGTGTGCCTGGGCCTGTTCGCGGTGGATGTGGACGGGCTCTATTCCGGGCCGCTCTCCCTTTACGTCAGCTTCAAGGAAGGCCGGCATCTGGCACGGCTGCATTATCGCTGGTTCACCTATTTGGAGTGGCTGGTCGCCCTGCATCTGGTGGCGGTGGGGTTCTATTTCGCCTACAAGCGCGAAAATCTGATCCGGGCGATGATCACCGGCAAGCGGCGCGGGAGCTCCGGCGGGGCGCAGATGCAGCATGCGCCCTGGTGGCGTTTTGTGGTGGGCGCGGTGATTGTTTCAGTGATTGTGTACGGGGTCTCAACCAGTTTCTATTTCTGATGGGTGTGTCCCGCAAAGAGGACACCCTGGGAGGCGAAGGACGACAATGAAATACGCTATGGGTTTGAGTTTGGGTCTGGCGCTGGCGTTGGCCACACCTTTATGTGCGGCTCCGGTGCCGCCTTCCGAGGCCGCATCGCAGAGCGTGGATGCCGCCGCTTCCGGCGCGCCGCCCACCGTGGCGCCGGCGGCCCCGGGCGTCTTCACCGCGCAGAAGAAAGGCGCCAACCGTTTTCATCTGGTGATCAAGGGCCACAAATTCACCAGCCGGCGCGACATCGAGCTCTACATGGCCTATCGCGCCTCGGAGATCACCCAGGACCAGAAAGGCAACTGGTTCACCTTCGTGGAAGACCGCGCCAAGGGCGACACCGCACCGCCCAGCAAGCGCGATCCCGCCGGCCTGCGTTACAGCTTCCGGATGGACTATTTCCGTCCCCTCTGGCGCTTCAAGACCGGCGCCGGTCCCGAAAAGCGGTGGAGTCCTTTTTCCGGCGCCGCGTTTCCGGATGCCGAGGCCAAGGCCAGCAGCAGCTATGAGGTGAGCGCCGACATCGTCATCCACAAGGGCCCGATGGACGATGCCGATCCGCTGGCCTTCGAGGCGGGCGCGGTCAACGACTTCCTGGTGAACCAGGTCTCGCCGCCGCAATAGGGCTCCGGCCGCGAACTCCACCGTCAGGCGAAAAGGGGGAGGGGATATGGACCAGGCAGTTGGCGGCGCCGACCAGGCACTCGGCCGTGGCACCATCCGCACCGTGATCTGGCATCTGATGCCGCTGCTGTTGGTGGCCTATTTCGTCAACTATCTGGATCGCATCAATATCGGCTTTGCCGGTGTCGCCCTTCGTCATGATCTCAGCCTGACCGCGACCATGTTCGCGACCGGCGCGGGCCTGTTCTTCGTCGGTTACTTCCTGTTCGAGGTGCCCAGCAATCTGATGCTGGAGCGGGTCGGCGGCCGCCGCTGGATCGCGCGCATCATGGTGAGCTGGGGCATCCTGTCGGTGGCGATGATCTTCGTCCGCGGCCCTGCGAGCTTCTACGGCCTGCGTTTCCTTCTGGGTGTGGCGGAAGCGGGTTTCTTTCCCGGTATCCTCTTCTATCTCGTCTGCTGGTTTCCGGCCGTGTATCGCGCCCGGATGATGGGGCTGTTCACCCTGGGCATTCCGCTCTCCACCGTGATCGGCGCGCCGCTTTCGGGCATTTTTCTCGGCATGTCGGGCGTCATGGGTCTGCCGGGCTGGCAGTGGATGTTCCTGCTGGAGGGCCTGCCGGCGGTGATCCTGGGCGTGGTGATCTTTTTCCATCTGCCGGACAAGCCCGCCGATGCTGGATGGTTGACGCCGGCGCAGAAAGAATGGCTGCAGGCCGCGCTGGCCGCCGATCCCAGCCAGCCCAGGCGCTCGCATCTGCTCGAGACCTTTCACGCCTTCCATGATCCGCGTGTGCTCGCCATGTGCTTCATCTATCTCTGCAACATCTCCGCGAACCTGTCCTTGGCCGTCTTCCTGCCCTCGATCGTGGCGACCATGGGTTTCGGTCCGGTCACGACCGGCCTGATCGTCGCCATTCCCTCGGCGGTGGGCGTCGTCGGACTTCTGGTCATTGGCTGGCTGTCGGACCATCTCGCCAATCACCGCGCGCTGCTGATCGCGACCCTGCTGATCATGGCTGTCGGCCTGGCGGTGGCGGCGGCCTTCGGTGCCTCCGGGGCCTCGGTGATCGGCATCGCCGCTTTGTGTTTTGCCGGCGTCGGCATCCACGGCATGAAAGCGCCCTTCTGGGCATTGGCGCCGTTGACCTTGGCCTCGTCCGCTGCCGCCGGCGGCATCGCCTGGATCAACTCGGTGGGAAATCTGGGAGGCTTTTTCGGGCCCTTCGTCCTGGGCTGGCTCAAGGATCATTTTGGCGGCTATCAGGCCGGCATATACGTCCTGGCGGGCCTGCAACTGGCCGGGTTCCTGGCCGCCCTTGCATTGCGTCCGCGGGCAGAGAACAAGAGGGCATGAAAAAAGGTCTCGCCAACGGTCTGACCAATTATGGCGACCGGGAATTCGCATTGTTTCTGCGCCGCTCCTTCGCCCGTTCCATGGGGCAATCGGAACAGCTGCTGGATGCGCCGGTCGTGGGCATCGCGGCGACCGGCTCCGGCTTCAACAATTGCCATCGCGCCATGCCCGAGCTGGTGGAGGCGGTGTCGCGCGGTGTGCTGGCCGAAGGCGGGATGCCGCGGATCTTTCCCACCATTTCGCTGGGCGAGGTTTTCCTCAATCCCACCAGCATGAAATTCCGCAACCTCATGGCGATGGACACCGAAGAGATGATCCGCGCCCAGCCCATGGATGCGGTGGTGCTGATCGGCGGCTGCGACAAGACGGTGCCGGCCCAGCTCATGGGCGCGCTTTCGGCGGATATTCCGGCCGTGCAGGTCGTCACCGGACCCATGTCCACCGGCCGTCACAAGGGCGAAAGGCTGGGTGCCTGCACCGATTGCCGCCGCTTCTGGGCCCGCTTCCGCGGGGGTGACATCGATTCCGACGAGATCGAGACGGTGGAAGGACGCCTGGCCACGACGGCAGGTACCTGCGCGGTGATGGGCACGGCCTCCAGCATGGCCTGCATTGCTGAAACTCTCGGCATTGCGCTGCCGGGTTCGGCTGCCATTCCCGCGGTGCATTCCGAGCGCCTGGTGATGGCGGAAGCCAGCGGGCGCCTGGCCATGGCGCTGACCAGAAATCCCATCCGCCCCAGCCAGATCATCACGGAAAAAGCGGTGGAGAATGCGCTGCGCGTGCTGATGGCGATCGGCGGCTCGACCAATGCCATCATCCATCTCACCGCCATTGCCGGCCGCGCCGGGATCAAGGTCTCCTACGACAGGCTGAACGCGATCTCCGACGAAACGCCCGTGCTGGTGGATCTCAAGCCCGTGGGTGAGGGCTACATGGAAGACCTCTATGCCGCGGGCGGTGTTGAGGCGGTGCTGCGCGAATTGAAACCGTTGCTGCATCTGGACGCGCTGACGGTTGAGGGCGGCACCCTGGGCGAGCGGCTGGCCGGGGAAGGCACGTGGGTGGACCGCCGCATCGTCCACGAATTCGCCAAGCCCATATCCGGCAATGGCGGGCTGATCGCGCTTCGGGGTTCGCTGGCGCCCGATGGCGCCATCTTCAAGCGCGCCGCCGCCACGATGAGCCTGTTCGAGCATGAAGGCCGCGCCGTGGTGTTCGAAAGCCTGGAGGATATGGCCGCCCGCATCGACGATCCCGCGCTGGATGTGACGGCCGACGATATCCTGGTGCTGAAGAATGCGGGCCCCAAGGCCGCCGGCATGCCGGAAGCAGGCTATCTGCCAATCCCGCGCAAGCTGGCGCAGCAGGGCATCAAGGACATGGTGCGGATTTCCGATGCCCGCATGTCGGGCACCGCATTCGGCACCGTGGTGTTGCATGTGGCGCCGGAAGCGGCGGTTGGCGGTCCCTTGGCGGCTGTGCGCAACGGCGATCGCATTCGCCTGTCGGTCAGGGACAAGCGCATCGACCTGCTGGTGGCGCCGGAGGAAATCGCCCGGCGCCTCGCTGGCCTTGCGCCGCTGGAGATGCCGCGGCGCGGCTATGCCGCGCTCTATCAGCGCAGCGTCACCCAGGCGCCGCAGGGCTGCGATTTCGACTTTCTCGCGGGCGGGTGATCAGCCGCCGACCGCCCGATTCTGCAGAGAGAAACGGGCGGCTATGGCGGCCAATTTACGCTGCGGCGACCCGCTTGCGCTTGGCGCGCATCGTGCAGCCGATGGCGCCGAAGCCGATAAGCATCATTGCCCAGGTGGCCGGTTCCGGTACGCCAGGCATAAAGGAAACCCCGCTCGCATTCGCCCATACCGTATTGGTATCGAGAATCTGGCCGGCGCCATCCTTCACGTCGATCGTAAACCGATAAACATCCGGTGCATTCTCGTCATAGAAGGCCGCCAGCGGGAAATCGCCAAAGATCGGGTTCTCCGAATTCTGCGCGATGAACGAGGTGGTATCGAGCAGATTGCTTTTTGCCATCCCGTTCCAGGTGGCATCGTCCAGCCAGTTCAGCATGCTGACGGTGTTCGTATGCCCGCTCGTAAGATCGGTCACGGTCATCGTCGAAAAGCCCAGCAGGGCGGTCAAATTCCCGCCCGGGCAGCTGCCCGAGTCACAGCCGATGTTGAATTCATAGTTCCACGCCGCGTGCGAGGGCGACGTTGGCTGTGGACCGGTAGGAACGTCATAGACCCCGTTTGATGAATGAATGACCAGTGGATCTTGCCGGAGCTTCACCCGCTGGGCGCTGGTTATACCGTTGTTGGTGGTGACGGTGAATCCGCCGTTCGGATTGCCTGAACCATCGAACCAGCCAGGACTCGCCAGGTTCTGGTCGAAGAGCGTGGCGGCTTGCGCGCCCGCGCCCGATGTCAGGCCGATCGCAGCGGCGGCAACGAAAATATGTAATTTCATTGGATATCCCTCCAGAGAAAATACAAGACAACTCCGCCGGAGAAATTGCTGCCGGCGGTTGCTGGAGCATCCAATGTCATCGCGCACGCCAGTGCCCGAATCAGGCCCAAGCAACGCGAAAAGCGTTACGCAGCCACGAGTCTGGTGACAACCAAATAAATCTGTTGCAGCTGGATCTGGTCTGCTTGCGAAAGTGATTCGGAAGCGCGCGCGTACGGTCCGGCTTGTCTGCTGAGCGACGCGAACGGCGTCGGATCGAGCCGCCGTTGTCGGCTGCCTCGCAGCGGCGGCTATTTCTCGTACGGCAGGATGTGCCAGACGCCGCCTTCGCCATCGCCCATGGGCTTGGCGGGTGCGTCATGGAACAGGGAATAGACCGGCTTGCCGCGATAGGCCCATTGATGGGTGCCGTCGTCGCGCCGGATCACGGTCCAATCGCCCATGGCCTTGGCATTGGCGGGCGCCAAGATCGGCGGACGCGCGCTGGCGCAGCTGTCATTGCAGGCCGAACGGCCGGCGGGATCGAGGTCGTAGGTATAGAGCCGCTGGTTGCCGGGGAAACGGCGATAGATATAGCCGTCCTTTTCCTGCGACAGCGCCACCTCGGTGGGATAGGGCAGATTGGCATCGAAGGGCGCAGCCTGGGCCACGCCACCTGTCCCGATCAGAACAAGCAGAAAGAGCGCGGAGCGTCTTTGCCCGGCCATGGCTTTCTCCCTGAGCGGCTTCATTTCCATTGGCAGGATAACGCTACAAGTCTTTGAAAGAAAAGGCTCCCATTCCTAGCCGATATGGAAGCCCGTGCGATCAGGCTTTCAGATACTTGTTGAACCAGTCCAGGGTGCGCTGCCAGGCCTGTTTGGCGGCCGCTTCGTCGTAGCGGGGCGTGGTGTCGTTGTGAAAGCCGTGGTTCGCGCCCGGATAGACATGGCCCTCATGGGGCACGCCGGCCTTGGTCAGGGCGGCGTCATAGGCCGGCCAGCCCGAGGTCAGGCGCGTGTCCAGTTCGGCATATTGGGCATTCACCGGCGCCTTGATCTTGGCGACGTCGTCGGCTGCCGGCTGGGCGCCATAGAAAGGCACCGCCGCGGCCAGGTCCGGCCCCAGCCGTACCGCAAGATAGTTCACTACCCCGCCGCCGAAGCAGAAGCCGACCGCGCCCAGCTTGCCGGTCGAGTCCGGCCGGTTCTTCAGATACAGCGCCGCCTGATAGAAGTCCTCGCGCATCTTTGTGCCGTCCACCTGCTGGAACAGCTTGGCGCCATTCTCGTCATCGCCGGAATAGCCCCCGACCGATGTCAGGCCATCGGGCGCCATCGCCATATAGCCGGCCTTGGCCAGGCGCCGCGCCACGTCCTTCACATACGGATTGAGGCCGCGATTTTCGTGCACCACCAGTACCGCCGGCAGCTTGCCGCGCGCATCGGCGGGCCGCACCAGATAGCAGTCGATATGGCCGTTGCCGTTGGGCGAGGGCACCGTGACCTTTTCGGCCTTGATGGCCTTGTCGTCTTCCGGCACCTGGATGGCCCAGGCGTAATTGGGCTTCAGCATCTCCACCAGCGCCGCGGCGCTGACGGCGCCGGTGGCATAGGTTTGCGCCCGCGCCATGAATTCGCGCCGGCCGATCACGCCATGGACATAGGAATCCAGCAGGTCCAGCAGGCCTTGCGGAAATTCCGATGCCTTTTTGCGCTCCAGCCGCGCTTGTTCGATCGTATCCATGTCCGCCTCCCTTGGTCTTGTTTTCGTGACGTGAACCCTAGCATGACGTCGCGCCATGCGCCCGCAACAGAAAATCACGATGGCCATTTGCAGCGGTTGCCGGGGGCTTCCCGGGCAGCACGTGCGGGAGGCTGGACAGGTGCGGCCTATCGACGATCGGATCGGATGGCCGAACCGCGATGGGCATCAGGGCAGGCCGTGATCCGGCGGCGCGGGAGGCTAGTCATTTTGGCTATTCCCAGAAATCCGCAACAAGCGCCGCATGGCGGCAGCGGTCCCGGCTCGATCTGGAAGAAATGGCTCCCCGGGCAAGATTCGAACTTGCGACCAACCGGTTAACAGCGAAATTTGACGGTCAGATACTAGCCGACATGGCACGATAATGCATGCGCAGAAGCCCATGAACAGCTTGCGTTTTTCTTGGCACGGTCCGACATTGCCCGACATGGAAAATCACGGACAGACGGCCAAAACTGCTGCCACGGTGCTGCCACCGCAGAAAATCAAGCTTACAAGCCGGTTCGTCGAAAGCCGGAAAGCTGCCACCGCTGCAATTGACCACTATCACGACAGTCTAGTTCCCGGCTTGGCGCTCAGGGTCACCGATACCGGCGCCAAAAGCTTTGTCCTGTTGGGCCGGTTTCCCGCAAACCCCAAGATATTCACCAGACTCAGTCTGGGTCGGTTCCCAGGCGTGACGCTCGACCAGGCCCGCAACAAGGCCAGGAGGTGGCAGGCCTTGGTGGAACGGGGCGTGGATCCCCGCCACGAAGAAGAACGGGAGCGCCTCCAGGCGCTGCGCCAGGCCGGCGTTACGATTGAGGTGGTGTTTAAGGACTTTGCCCGAGAGAAACTCTCGCAGGAGCGCAGGGGGGCCGATGTGGCAAGGGAGATCCGGAAGGACATCCTTCCGGCCATCGGTGGTCGCCCGATCGCCGAGGTTGAGCGAATCGAAATCCGCGAAATCATCAAGACCAAGCGCCGGACGGCGCCGGCCCAGGCGCGCAATCTGCTGGGGTATGCCAAGCGGCTCTTTTCCTGGGCCGTCGATCAGGAGATCTATGGCCTGAAAGCGTCCCCCTGCAGCGACATCCGTGCTGCGGAAATCATCGGCGTTAAGGCCCGCGGCGAGCGCATCCTGTCGGACGATGAATTGTTCGCGCTTTGGCGCGCGACGAAGCGGGAGCCATACCCGTATCGCCAGGTCTACCAGTTACTGATCTTGAACGCCTTGCGGCTCAATGAGGTCGCCGACGCGTCAGAAGGGGAGTTCGAATTCGGAAAACGCGACTGGACCGTCCCCGCGGCCCGCATGAAAGGTCGCAATGGCCAGGCCCGCCCGCACTTGGTGCCGCTGACCGCCTGGTCGCTGCAGATCATCGGCGAGCTGCCGCAGCTGCAGGAGGGCAAATTCCTGTTCTCCTGCAGCTTGGGCGAAAGGCCCGTTTGGCTGGGCACCAAGGTCAAGCGCCGCATCGACGCGCGCATGCTTCGGACTTTGCGGGCCATGGCGCGCAGATCCGGCAAAGATCCTGAACAGGTTACGTTGGAGGATTGGACCAATCACGATATCCGACGCACCGTTCGGACTAGTCTGTCATCGCTGCGCACGGCAACCGGTCACCGCATTCCAGACGAAGTCAAGGAATCGGTGATCGCGCATGTCAGACCAGGAATTAAGGGCGTCTACGACAAGTATGAATATTCCGACGAGAAATTCGAGGCGCTGGAGTTGTGGGCCGATCGCCTGCGCGAGATTGTGGGAGGGCGACCATGAAAAAATTGATCGCCGATGGTGCGTTCTTCGAGGGCGAAACGGCAGAACAAATCATCTCCATTGGCCAGGCATGTCGCATCGAATTCGCTGGCGCATACGCTGATGAGATGAGGATTATCCTGGAGCGTTATGACCGGCGTACGAATGGCGCGGCGCCTGTCACGGACGTAAAAGCCAAATTGGAGAAGTTCGCAAAAGATACGCGGCAGGTTCAGTCGATCATGCGTGATTGGGCGAGCAACGCACCGGCTGCCGAGATCGCCAGAAGCAGGGTTGGCCAAGGACTGCAGGCCGATCCTGGGCTGCAACAAATGGTCGCCCGCACCACCGATTTCCGGCGATTGGAAAGTGTCTTTCGGCGCCTTGCAGATGCCGCGGAGGTGGCCATCAAAAAGCTACCGGCAAACACAAAGGGGCGGGAAGGCAATGAAGCGATCGGCGATCTGCTCGCCGATGGCTATAGGATATTCATCGCTGCCGGTGGTAAGCCAAAATTGCGGCGAGCGTTCGAAGCGGCGATCCGCAAGGCGGTAGGATGGCGCAAGGATAACACGGCGGTAGAGCGTCTCGCGGATAGGGCGGCGCGCCGGCGGAAAAAGACACAGCCCGCAAGCTGATGGGTCATCCCGGTTTCACATGAAACAAAATTCGGCCGATTTTACCCCGCGCCAAGGCCTAAATCGTCCGTAGGGAATTAGCGCAAATCAGTTCACCAAATCGCTCCATGCTGCTCAATGGAGTCGACAAATGCGCGTAATCTCCCGCGACGGCCTCAAGGGTAAGGGTGTCCATTACACGGCGGATCATCTGCGCCGGATGGAAGCAAAAGGCCAATTTCCCAAATCCTTTCAAATGGGCCCTGGTCGCGTCGTCTACGATGAAGCCGAAATCGATGAGTGGCTGGAACAGAAAAAGCGCGCATCGCGCGCTGGCATCACGGTGTCGGCTTCACCTCAGATCGCCTGAGTGCGAAAATGGCGCGCATTCGGACTTTAAAGCCCGAATTTTGGACAAACGAGCCGCTCAGCGAGCAACGCGAGCCCACGCACATGTTGGCGGCGCAATTGCTCAACTATGCGGATGATGAAGGCTACTTCAACGCCAACGCGAAACTGATCCAAGCGGAAGTTTCGCCACTCCGTGAGCCGTCAGTGAGCATACCTGACAGCCTCATTGCTTTAGCCAGGATAAATTACCTGCAGCTAGGAACGGGCCCGCAAGGTCGTCGTTATGGGCGGATCGTAAATTTCAATAGGCATCAACGAATTAACCGGCCAACGCCGAGCAAAATCAGCGCCCTCGAAATCTCATGGGATGCCTCACTGAGCGATCAGTGCACAGGCATTGAACCCTCAGCCAAGGAAGGGAAGGGAAGGGAAGGGAACAAGGAAGGGAAGATTGGCGGGGTGGAAGGTGGTGAGCCTAAGGGAACAAGTGGCTTTGAGGAATTCTACGCGGCGTTTCCGAAACAAGTCGCCAAGCCTCTGGCCCAAAAGGCTTGGGAAAATGCGATTACGAAGGCCAGGCCGTCCGACATCATCGACGGCGCTAAGCGGTATGCCTCCGATCAGGCCGGCAAGGATCCCAGGTTCACGAAACATCCAGAGAACTGGCTGAAAGAAGAACGCTGGCTCGACGACCAGCATAAGGCGCCAGTGGAGCTAATCGCGCCGCCCGGGTGGGGCGACGCTGCCTTGAGCGTCAGCGCCGAAATTGGCATTGAGCGCTTCAATGCATATTTTGGTGAAAGCGAAATTGTTCCTGGGCCGCCTTGCACGATCCGAGTCTTTAACAAAGGAATTCCAGGGATCGTTTCTGATAACTCAGATGTGCAGCGCGCCATCGCTCTTCACCTTGGAAAAGAAACTACTGTCCAGTATGTGCCGAAGGTGGCAGCATGAGCCGCTTCCGGGAGACGCTGATCATTGCCGGCGCTGCCGCGGCAAACCCGAATAGCGCAACACATCGAGCAATTGCGTGTCGCGACGTTGACCGCTTGGGCCGTGGATGGACCGGCGATCTGCCGAACGCCAAGGCTCAGCTCGCCGAAGCAATCATTTCGACTATCCATGCCTTGGCCGCCGCACCGACTCCCGAACATCGGCTACCAATTGCCACCGCTTTGCGCGATCTAGTGGCTGCCGGGCGCGTGCCAATGCCGCGGTCTTTGGCGCCCATGCGCCATGAGCCGCGTCGCTGGTGGTTGGAGGAGGATCGGTGATGTTGCTAATTCGGAACCTTCTGCAAATTTGCAGAAGGTTCCGGTCACTGCAAATTTTTGTTGGGGGGCTCGATCGAGTGGTAACCACCAGGGGGTGGGTAAATCTCTACGGCGCCAGCACGGCCAACCGCATTTGGGCCCATGCATAGATTTTTTTGTTCCTGATAAAGCGCATTTGTTCAGAGAAGTTCAGTCATGCCGAGAGGCGGAGCCAGGCCCGGATCAGGGCCCAAAAAGGGGACGAAATATCGCAAGCGGCTGCGGCTGACGGCGCAGGCCGTCGATGCGCCACGCAAACAAACGCAGGCTCAGCGCATGGCGGAGCTTCGGCGCCAGGTTGCGCTTTGGACGGCGGGCGACATGAAGCCCGGCGAAATTGCTGCTGTCCTGGGATTGGATCTCGAAAAGCTCAAGACGCTATTCGCCAGAGAATTGGCCCACGGCCGAGCCCTTACGAGGGCCAGCCTGCTCGCGAGATTGGACGGAGCCGGAAACGTTTCGGCGGATAAGCGCCTGCTCGATGAGATTGCACCCGCCATTCTCGAACCGCCCAACGACGGCGTTGGCGGGAATCAAAATCAGAATAGCTTGCTCACCGCCGATCGGCCGCGCGGTGTGGGCAAAAAAGAATGGGCGCGAATGCAAGCCTCCGAGCCTGACGCGTGGGCCAACACTCCATGGGAAAGTCTCTTTAGCGATACACCGAGTAAGCCTCAATGATTGACGCGCGCGAGCTTTTCAGCGGCGCCGAGCTCGCGGGTTTGCGGCAGCAGGTAGTTGCGCTCTGGACAGAGTGCATGGGGTTGCCGAAATCAGAAATTGCGTTCCGCTTAAATCTTTCCATTGATCAGCTGGAATACATTTTCGCTGCCCAGCTTGATCATGCGCCATGCAAGGACGCAGGCGCATTTATCTCGATGTACTATCGTGCGCGGAGCGGTGATGGCGACATGCTCCTGCTCATCCTCGCCGCGACAATGTGGGACCAAAGCCCTTTCGCCGAAATGTTGATGATGCCTGAAGGGGTGCATTGGTCGTGAAATCGCGCCACCACAGGTCCATGCGAACCCGGGCGCTTGACGCGGCCCGTCAACGCCGCCAACGAGCGCGGAACAGGGAGGACCTTTTCATCTTGAAAATCCCATTTCCCCACCGCGGGATGAACCGCTTGGTGGATAAAATGGTCGACACTCACATTCTCGCAGAGGCCGATTCCAAAAACGACGAGCGAATTGCTGCCGCGATCGCGGCGTACCTGCTCCAAAAATAAATCACGCGTGACGGGACGCCGCTCTTTGGCGCCGATACCCTTGAGCGCGAATCGAGTCGGGATCTCAAGATGCTCTCAGTTGCCAGGACAGGCGCCAAAGATGCCAACGCGCCGACCATTTGTGAAATCGCACGCGCGGTGCCCAGAGGGTCCACGTTGCAGCTGGGAGAGAACGCACTTGAGACATTGCGCAAACAGCGAGATGACATTGGCGCCGAATTGAACGCTGTATGCGCAGCCGTTCGCGATCCTCGCGGCGCTGGCAATAAGGCGGCGATTCCAGTGCTGCAGGCCCAACTTGCGCCCCTCGAAGAAAAGATTGCAACGACGCGGGCAAAGGTAATGGAGTTGCGCAGGGAGCGGGCCAAACGAGTTGCTGTCGCGCTTGCCTCTAGGGAACTTGATGCTGCCGAGCGCCTTGTCGCTGCCGGCGAACTATTAACGAAGGCCTATTCCGAATTGCGCGACATCTGCGAAGAAATTCGACGGGCCGGTGATCCGGAGCAACCACATTTCTTTGCGCCCGCTATCGGCCTGGTGGCGGAGCATGCGCACCGGATAATTAGGTTGTCGAAATGACATCGAAAGCTCTGCGGGCGCTTAGCGGTCCGCCCAACAACGGAAAGCCTCGCTCCCTGCGCATCGGGGTCAAGCTTGGTACGATCGCGAGCATCAGCCGGCGCAGCCTTTCCGCCGGTCAAGGGCTCAACGCGGCCGGCGGGGACAATTGGCCCGCCGGCCGGCCTGCTAGAGGGCGCCATGGCTAACATCGTCCCGGTGACAGAAAGGCCAAATAGGGAAAGAGCGGATGTGATCCTGCAGCGGGTCAAACATCCCCGCTGCGAACTTCCTGCAAGGGGAGACCATTTGCCCACTTCGGGAACTACAAATGAAACAGCCGGAACATTTGGCGGGTCCTTCGCGCCCGCGATTGCCTCAACGACGGCGGCAGCAGTGCGGGAGGCCATCGCTGCTGTGGCCCCATACAGCTCGCAGGGCGCCATTTTAGATGCCGAGCTGGAAGTGCAGCACCGGGATGAAAGCGGCGCCCAGACCATCGCTCGCGTCAAATTCACCTATGGCAGGTCGAAATGAGCAGAACTCCAAATCGCGATCGCGCGCTTCGAATTTTGGCAGAAAGCGGCGCGCTTCGCCCGAAGATCGGTAGGCGGATTGCGAATTCCCTCCACCTGGATCTTCGCGGACCGCTGCGATTTACGGGTGATCGTCGCGCCGGCATCGATGCGCCGGCCGTCGTGGCGGCTCTTAAAGAGCACCGCACAGCCAGCCGCATCTATATCACCATCAACAGCGAAGGCGGTTCCCTCGACGCTGCACGATCGATATATGCCGCTTTGCGCCAGCATCCCGGCTTTAAAGTCACGAATGCCGAAGAGATATGCGCATCTGCGGCGACCATAATGTTCTTGGCCGGCGATTTTCGGACATGTGAGCCGAATACGCGGTTCCTATTACACGCGCCCGAAGCTCTGATCGATAAAGAAGAGCGGTGGACCGCAGCAAAGCACGCGCGCGCCGCCAAGCAATTGAAAAGCGCGACCGACATGCTAATTAATCTCTATGCTGAAAGGACAGGGCGCGACGCGAGATGCTTCTCGCAAGAGATTCTGCATGAGGATGTCTTTGGCGTTTCGCGGGCCAAACGCCTTGGGTTGATCCAATGCCTCACTGGTGAAGAGCGGTGGATTAACGGTCGGCCCTACTACTTTCCAGATGGGTCGAGCGGGGTAACCGCTTCGCAAATACAAGCCTTCACGCCACGCGAATTGCGTTCCATCGCGCTTCGCTCGCCTCAAACCTGGCGCGGCACGCCCATCGAGTATTTGGCTTTTGCGGCACCTGGTCGAGGGTGAATTTATTCGGCATTCATGACTTCCGGAGGGCCAGCGAGCACTACAGAGACAACGCCTCAATCGTCCACGCTTCCCGGCGGGACCTTAAACACCGATGGTCAGGCCATCAGGATCAAAGCATCTGGAACACTTGCTGCGACGACAAGGATGCGCAATGTTCGTCTATATTTCAGATCGACCGTCATTGCCTGGTGGCTCAACCTCACAATGAACACCGCTATCGCGTGGGAGTTCGATATTGTTGTTCTCCGCTTGGGCGCAGCCACACAGATGGCATCTGGCTATGTGTGGGGCTTAACCGGCAACGGATTTGGGCGAACGGCCTGCACGGAACCCATATCAGGAAATGTCCTCATCAAGCTTACCGGGCAATCGTCCGGAAGCGCGGTGGCCAATGACGTGACGTATGATTTTCTTCTGATTGAACTTTGACCTTGATCATATAGGCACCCGATGACCAATATCCTCTTGACGGGCGCTGATCGAACTGCTGCCGTCTAGATTGATCGGCCGCGTCAACTGCCAAAATTTTCGGATAGTCCGAATATTTACGCTCTTCGAAGCGTCCAAGCCTGATTTCTCGCAGGCTTTTGGTCTAGATCGAATTCGGTTCTTCCGTCATGACTTTTTCGTCTCCGCAGAACAAAATCGAGTTTTGCAGAGAAAGGAACAATGACAATGGCGCATGACGACGAAGATATGGCTTGCTTGGCGATAGAGGTGCGCGAGGGTTTCGACCGGCGGCGCCGTGTGGCGGGCGAATTGCGCCGCGAAAGCGAGGGTGACGCCGCGACCGACAATCTGGCAACCTATCTTGAAAAAACAGCGGCGCAGGGCGAGGCCAAGTTCGAAGGGTTTTTAGAGGTAAATAGGAGGCTGCCGACCTTCGCTGGCGGCATCCTGCACCGACGGTGACGCCGAGCGCCGCCGACGTGGAGGCCTTTCGTCGAGCACGCCACCGAGGCCGCGATTTTCGACCGTTAAACTGCTCGGCTCGCGCAGGCGTAAAGAAGTGCCAGGCGCAAATCGAAGATAAATTATTGGGCTTCACTCGCTGGAAGTGGAAGCCTTCTTATGCCGCTTTGGCAGTGGCTCTGCCTGCCGGCTTTCGATTGTTCCCCCAAGAAGATCCTTGAAGTTTACATCGCATCTTTTTATGGCGGGATTGCCGGTGTGCATTGTCTTGAACGGACTGGTTTGCCCCGGCAAGATCGGATTGTATGCGATGATCGCATCTGATGAAGTGATAAACCCGCCGTCCTTGTCATAATAGCCAGCGACCGCTTCAACGTTCTTAAGCGGCTCGTTAGAGATATTTGTAACCGCCCCCTCCGAAATTATGTAATCGTATTCGGTATAGCATCGGGAAGCTCTTAGCTCGAGTTTGGCTTCACTTGCGGGAGGCGCGGGCGGGGGCGCACCCGCGCTCGCCGCCGAGGGGCTAGGCGAACTGTCTATTGTCGACGTCGAATTCTTCGATGGGCCGAGCGAAGCAATAATTATGATTGCTGCAATTACGAGGGACACTGCATAGATGCAGCCGGTCCCTTTGTTTTTTGCTCTCGCGTCCGACACCTTTGCCGCTGCTTCAGCCAGCGAGGCAGCTTTCGCGATAGGATGCCCACACTGGGGGCAACTAACGGCCGCTGATGAAACTTCGTTTTTGCACTCAGGACAATTGATGAGCACCGCTTCCCCCGAAACGTTGCACGGCCGGACGTGCACCTTCTAGTCGCAATCTATGCGCGCAATCAAATGCTATGCGGGCGCGTGGTTAATATGGCGGCTCGGTCAGGTTATCTCGATCGCTGAGTTCGTTGCTAGTTGCGCGGCATGGTTCAACTTTCTGTGTCCGGAACAAGGATCAGTTTCTTCCCGGCAATACGTCGAGTAGTGAAGTGCTGGCTCTCCGAGGCACGAAGTCCAAATAACGGCCAATCATATGAGGCCACAACATCAATCTTAAGAGCGGCGATGTTCAGAATGTTGTTGAACATGGAGTTCGCAGCGCAATCTCTTGTTTCAGCTCGACCGGATCGCAAAACGGCGACATCGCCTTGCCCAGAAACAGTACCCGCTAGATCGCTCACAACATTTCCCTGCAAAAATATTTTGCGGCGGTTGTCGGTCATTTGGCATCGGAAGCTAATGTTGCTGACGCTGACGCGACCTATGTTTGTGACCCGGAACAGCGTCGCCATTGGGTCACTTTCGTCGAATGTGACTGCATCTATGGAAAGCCTTGGGGAATAATCATATGCGGCCTCGGCCAGCGCGATTAACCCCATTAGTACCGCCCACCAAAGTGATACTTGCTTTGTTATCACTTTTAGCCATGCCGATTTCTCTTTGTCTGGTGGCTGGGACTGTGTGTTTGGCTCGTCTGTAGCCGCGGATTGTCTATGGCTTGCTGTAGTGTCCCGCCTTCTCCGCCTTTTTCCATTGCGATTGTTCATTCTTCGCCCCCGGTCGGAGTTTTCCTTTCCAACTTTTTCACCCCCGCGCATCGGCGTGGACACGAGCCGTTAACAGCGCGCAGCAAACAGGCTTGGGCAGACGAGACGCGATCGATTAGGACGCTCGAGTTAATCGCCTCTTTTGCGATCGGAGCATAAGTCCGATGCACCCGAAACCCATCAGCAGCATCGCCCAGGTGGAAGGCTCTGGCACTGAACTGATCGTCACAAAACCGTCGACAACGTACGCGCTGTACTGGAATCCGAGTCCAGGAAAGGTGGCAATCGGACCGGAGTTGCCCCCTTCAATCGCAACGACGTTGAACACCAACGGGCTGATGTAAGACCCACCACCACCGCCGGCGCCACAGGTGTCGTTAAAGGGATTGCTGCCGGTAGCTCCGCCGCCGCCTGAATACCCACCACCGCCGCCTCCACAGCTGTAACCGCCACCACCGCCTCCGCCGTAGCCGCCGGGGGCTCCAGGACCTGGGACACCTGGGAACGGTGCATCTCCGCCCAAATATCCGTCGCCACCCGCCCATGTGGGGCCGGAATGTCCACCACCACCAAATAGCTCCGACGCGGGGACGCCCGAGCCGCCATCACTGAACCAGCCGGCACCACCGCCTGGACCAGGGGCACCTTGGCCGTTCGTTCCGGGATTTATTCCTCCACCGGCGGTGCCGATCTGCCCCGCACCTCCGATTCCGGAAAACCAGTAGCTACCGCCCCCGCCTCCTGCGACGATCAGAGGGGCTGTCCCGATGGCTACGAAGCTCATTCCACCGCCTGAGCCGCCACTGCCTCCGTCGCCGCCCTGTTGGCTGCCAGCACCTCCGGCAAGATAGGAAAGTACGGTGCCGGCATACAGATAGACGTCGCCGGAAATCAGAGCACCAGGCCCACCGATTGTGGGGTTGCCCACGTTGTATCCGCCTTGAGCTCCGGCAACCGTCAGAGCGTAAGTCCCGGTATTAGTGATTTCGTAGGTTGAGACGTCGCCCAAAGGCACCGCCGCTTCCGAGGGGGCGCAGCCCAAAATCGTCAGCATGGCCGAGGCCATGATCCATGTCGTTTTCATTACTTATGCCTTCCGTAACGGTTGCCCGAATACACGTTCCGGTAGTGACCGCCACGGTGAGAAGATCCAGAGCCACCCAAATAGGACCCGCCATGGCTGTAGGTGTGGTGCCCGCCGCCGTAATAGGGCCGGCTTGAGTGGGAGCTGTAGCCGCGCGAACCTCGTGCTTCCGCGCTTGTTCCAAGCGCGAGCAGCGCGGCAAGCGCCAATCGTAACATCCGCATCGTAGCTCCCTCTTTTGGGGGGATGCTGACCCTAATTCACCAACGAGTCCAAAGAAGAATGGTGAGGCTGACCGCCTTTGCCGTTGCGCAAATCGGGCGGCACATGTGAAATGTATCGCCCCTCTACTCCCCCCGGAGAAAAGGGCTTTGGGCCCGGAAGTCTCTCTACTCGGCTTGCGGGCCTTTTTTCTCACTGATACGTGCCGCACCAGCAGGTCCACTCGGCCGCACGCCGGCCGCTATGCCATAATGGACCTTGAGGCTATCATCCGACCAATGAGCCGGGAGATTCTGCAGGGCAAGGAGAGTCTGGCCGCGGTCTTAGCTGCTACACTGGGGCTCGCAGGCTGTGGCGCCAGTGCGGACCAGGTGGGGTCATCACCAGTCCTAAGGACCGAAAACTTCAAGGTGGCGCCGGCACCGCTCTCCATATGCTTTCAGTCCGCCTACGCCAGCCAGTATCCCGAAAGGGTGTCGTTCGAGCGGCGGAAATCTGGTGATGGAATAAATCTTTACGCCTTGCAATTTGGCACCGCGGATGACCTTGTTCTTCCCAAGCGTTACTGGTGGTTGCTCACATTCGAACCGAGACCAGCGGGCGCCTCGGTCGCGCTGCGCAGCCTGGGCGATTGGGCGGGCATAGACCACGCTGGCCTAGAAATTTGGACGGTTCTTGAATCATGCGGCTGACGTCGTACGCATTGCGCAGCGCCACGCGTCCGAATGGCGAGAGACCAGAGACACTGGCGGCCATTGTGCGGCGCTGGCCCTAACTACCGCTGATGACGGCACCAGCGGAGGAGGCTTTGGCGTTGCAAATGGCCGCGCCAGATGGGACGCTCAAGGTGGTTGCTACCGGAGCGAGGCAGGACTAACACCGATGCGGCTGGGCACAAATGGGGCGAAACGTCTAGTCATAACGACGATAACTGCATTGGGTCTGGCGAATGCCTCTGGCATCGCATCGGCACAGGGCGAAGCTGCGGAGTGCCGCACGCCGTTACATACCGTAGTCCCAATCATGGCCACGCACCTAATTCCGCCTTACCCGACCATATCGCAGCAACTCGGTGAGGCCGGTGTTACGTTGCTAAAAGTACAGGTCGGTCCTGACGGCATTCCAACCAGTGTCGCTACTTCCCAAACAAGCGGCTCCCCGCGCCTCGATGAGGCCGCAGAAAAATACGTGAAGAAGTTCTATCGCTGGCAACCGCCAGACGCTGTGTGCCCCGACGGCGTTTCCACCGGTGTCCAGATAAATTGGCACCTTAATCCAGTCTCCGGTATCAACCCCAAAATCTTGGTGGTGCGCGCCACGCCTGACGATTTCCCGCCTGATGCCAAAGCACATGGAGAGGAAGGAATTGTCCAATTTTCACTGTGGGTGGATGACAACGGTACAGTACTACAAACGAATATGGTCCAGGGCAGCGGCTACCTTGATCTTGACAACAAGGCCGTTCAGATGGTGACGGGATATACGTTCACGCCGGCTCGAATAAACGGCAAACCAACTGCTGCCTTAATGGGCCTGAACATTGCCTTCCTGCGAGAGGGCGCGGGCAAGTAAGCAGCAATGTCCTGATTTTCTGAAGGCATCGAAGCGTGGGTGATCGTCCTGAATTTTCAGGTCGCAAAGACGCCGAAAGGCAGTTTGAGTTGGAATTGCGATTTCGGACCTTGGAGGTTCACATCGCGCGTCAACAACGCACGATCAAGGACCTTGAAGCAGCTAAGCAAGTGTCCGAGCCCGGCAGCGGCGTTCGCCTCATTGCAGCTAAAGCGGTCTTAGGCCTTATGGAGAAGGAGCTAGCAGTCATTATTGAAGACTTGGGCTACAACCCACGAGTGAACTGAACTGTCCGGAATTTTGTGCGTTAGCGTTCATTGGGACGGGTAGCCCCATGGACGCGCTGAAACGCATTGAGTTGTATTTGGCCAGGGCAAAAGAGGCGGAAGAAGAAGCCTTTCGCTCCAAAGACCCAGGAGCCAAGCAGGCTTGGGAGGCCATAGCGGCGGGTTATCGCGAACTGGCTCGGCGTAACGGCCATCGGTGAATGGCGACACGCTGAACAAGCTGGTACAACGGACTTCTCGCATTTCCGGCGGGATTGATTGTTATTTGCAAGGACATTTGATGACGATGGGGAACAGTCCCAACCACGACGGTTCTAGCTCCCCCCGCCAAGCAGAATTAGAGGACCGCTTGCGGTCTCTGGACCAAGACATCGCGCTTCAGAAGCGCATTATCAAAGACCTTGAACAGAATGGGCAGCCATCCGTGGCAGCTACCACACTGCTATCCGCGGAGAAAAGTTGAGAGAGATCGCTGGCGACTTCGGCGACTATCTTCAAAGCCGCTCGACCTTGACCTTGCAAGCCGAACAGTGAATTTCGAAACCGAACTCATGTGCTCTATTAGGAAGCGTCTCAAACCCTGGCGAAAGGTACTCGACCTCGGTTGCGGTATTCCCTTTCACAAATGACCACCCATCCTCCTGAGACAAGTCCGCGCGCCCCGATGACTCGCAGTTTGGGCATCTGAATTGTCGCCTGAAATTATCGCGAGACACCAAAAACCTCCTTTAGACCACTGGCAAATTAGCGAGCCTAACCGATTCCGCCGTCATCGCCGGAAAGGTCAAAGTCATGATCGATATCAGATCTTCTCGAATTTAGCTTCGAATCTCGGACCCCAGCGCTTTAAGCGGTCGGCCAAAGCGTCTGACGGATCATCGCTAAATAATTGCCGGTAACCGCTTTGCATTGCGACTGCGGTGAGAGTGTGCGGTCGGTCCCGTTCGAAACGCGCATAATCGAACAGATGTCCTGCACGCATGTAAACCTCGACCGCATCTATAATGTACTGCTCAAGTTCTGCGGCAATCAAACAGGGGTCGTGGCCGGTGCCGTCATTCCATTCCTGAACGCTATCAAGGCGGGCACGCTGCGTTTGTATCTGTAATAATAATGTGGCCACAGCTTCGCCAATATCCACTGGGCCGTATTCCACCAACGTTCGAAATTCGGTGATGGCTTGAGCTGGGAATTGCGGGAACGGCCCAAGGCTTGGCACTTTCTCTAGAATGGCACCTGACCTCGTGGCGTAGATCTCCTCAAGCTTTCTCGCGCAATTCTTTGCATAGGAAGTGACGTGGCTGAGCGTTAAGGACATTGTTGCCCTAGCTGCCAAGAATTTCTGCGCGCGGTCGCGTTCAGCCTGACGCTTTGAAGCGTTGGTTTGCATAAGGATAAACGACCCACCTGCAAGGGCTGCGCCGACTGCGAGCAGGCTGCCGACTGGGTCGGCCCATTTAAGGTTGAATAGTGCGGCGAGAAATAGCAGGGTCACCGCCGCAAGCAAAACGATGACCGCGCCGATCAATGCGCGATCCGTCGTGCGCTCTTCGCTGACTGCCATCAGGCGTTCCTCGTCGCCGTCATTCTGTGCCAACCCTCATTTGCAAGCCAAAGCGGCGAACGAGTTCAACAACCAACATAGCCAAAGCTCGCTGCTCTTGGGACACTCTCCTGATATCCGCAGGCGTCATGACATCACAGACCTAGCCATAGGTTCGAAGGCGAGCGCTAATCCGGGGAAACGCCGGGTGTTTTGCAATGCGCGCCAAGTCGCCCGGCTTGAATAAACGATCTGCTTGCTTGCCAGTGATCGCAAGCTTGGCTGGATCATCTGCAGCAAATGTAATTATCGCAAAGGACCTTCGGAACGATGCGAATGTCATCGTCATGTCTCCATCTTCCGCGCTCAAAACCTTGTATCGGAATTGTTCGTCGGCAGTGAATGAGCCTTGCCGCAAAGTGTCTGGCGCTCCTAGCAGTTCAAATATCTCGGGCGGAATTCGGCCCTGCAGCATGTCTACATTTGATCGGATCAGTACCGCAACGGCTCCGCCCGCGGGCACTGGTGCGCCCTTGGCATGAAAATGCAAAGCGAATCCCAATTTGGCGGCGAATGCCTCCAGGTGCGTCATGGCGATCGGACCGCTGACCGTCAAAAAAGCATCCTCCGCGAGGCCAAGCTTTTTCGCGAGCAATTTCGACCGCCCTCGCGGCGTCTTCATCTCCTCCAGGAGACCAGGGATATGCGTGCTGATTTTCTTCAGGAGATACCCGAACTCCGACTCGATCGCAGGCGCGCCCGGCTCGGTAGAAGCTCGCGAAATGAGAGCTGCCACCAATTCTGCTCGGCGTACGCCCTCGTTACACGCCTTGCAGCTGGGAAACTCCAAACCCTTTGGACGCGCGCGCTTGTCGAACAGCGCGCGCGCCGGCACGTGGTCGACCTCGGTGGCCGGGGTTACGCCGCCGCAGTAGATGCACCAGGGGTAGTCGAAGACCTTTTTGTGCCGTTTCCTTGCCAGGTCCGCCCCCAAAAGACGAGTGCAGAGTGCCACTGTGGGGCGGAGCGCCACCTAAGCGCTACAAATTTCCTATCCATTTGATTTTGAAGGACGATTGGCCATGATTTTTACATTGTGCATCCGGAGGTCGGTGGCGGGTAAACGTGTGCAATAGATTCTAATATTGATTTGTGGACTGACCATGACTGATCCAGCCGAACATCATCAAAAGCGCGCCGAAGATATGGGCGATACGATACGGCGATACCTTATCGGCATTAACGCAGGTGGTGTCGGCGTTTTAGCCGCGATCGCGCGAGGCGATTCCAGCCCGCGGCATTTGTGGTTCCCAATTCTTTCTTTCGTGATCGGACTTGGAGTTACAGGTCTTAGTTTGTTCATCCAGAAGCACAAGGCATTGAAACGGCGCGATGCTGCGCGGACGGGCCAGCCAGAGCCAGACTTCAACAAGTTTTGGTCGGCGAACGAAACCTACGATCTCATCTCTTTTGCTTGCTTTGTGACTGCCGTGTTTTCGTATTTCTATATTTAGAGTTCATCGCACCCAAACTGCGGAGCGCTCACGAAACGAAGCGCAAATGCACCGACCTGGCCGAATCTATGGCGAATTGCAAAGGGGCGACCGAGCAACAGCCGCATCGAATCGGTAGTAGGCCAAATTAGGCTGATGCTGCCAGGAATGCTGCCATAGGCTGCGATATCGCCACGATAGGCGAGCGTTACCCCTCTAAACCATTGAAATAAATGGCTCCCCGGGCAAGATTCGAACTTGCGACCAACCGGTTAACAGCCGGTTGCTCTACCACTGAGCTACCGAGGAACGCGGCGGGCGTCTTAGCGCGTCCCGCCCCCTAAACCAAGCGGCAAATTGGCCTTTTTGGCTAGCCATCCCGCGGCGCCCACAAAGAAAAATGAGGCCGGGAGTGATCCCGGCCCCAAGGCGTTGGGTAATGGTGGGGTGTCTTCAAGGAAGACGGCCGGGAGGATGCACCCGAGAGGGTTAACAAGCCCTTAACCGTATTCACCGTCCCCCACAAAAGTTCCTTCGGGAGGGAAGGGCCTATTTGGGCATGGGGATCGAGATCGCTTTGCCGGTGCCGCGCTCGGCGATCCACAGCACGTCGCCGGCCGGTTCGACCGCAGTCGGGGTGTTCAGGCCATCCTTCAGCACCGTGATGTGGGCCTTGTCGCCATCGATGGTGAGCTCATCGATCTTGCCGGCGCCGTTCTCGGCATGGAACAGCTTGCCGCCGGCGGCGCGCATGCCGTCAGGTCCCTTCACGGGCGCATCCATCCAGATCTCGACCGGGGTGCCCGGCTTGCCCTGCGCGTCCACCGGCACGCGATAGAGATTGTTGAAGAAGACGCTGTTGTAATAGAGCACCCCGTTCAGGAAGGTGATGCCGTCGATGCCGGTGACGCTGCGGTTCTCCAGCCACAGTTCGGCGCTCTGGGCGCCGGGCGCCAGGCGATAGATACGGGCATTGGCGGTATCGGAGATATAGAGCGCCTTGTCGGGGCCCACCGCGAAGTCATTGCAGGTGCTGTTGTCGCCCGGCAGGGTCCAGCGCAGCTTGCGCGCGCCGGTCTTGAGGTCGGTGCCGATCAGCGAGGTGTGGCGGGTGACCGGCTTGCTGCCGGCATTGGGCGTCAGCATGCAGCTCCACACCGTGTCGCCGTCCACCAGCTGGCCGAAGAAGAAGGTGCCCGGGCCCTCGGCGCTGGCATCGATGAAGACTTCCGGCGTCGTGGTGCCGGGCTTGATCTTGTAGACGTAAGGGGTGGAGGCGCTGCCCACGATCAGGGTGCCGTCGGGCGCGTGCGCCAGGCTTTCGGGCTGGGACTTGGCATCTTTGATCAGGATTTCGGCGGCGGAGGCGGGCGCGACGGCGAACAGCAGGGTGGCGGCACAAGCGGCAGTGGCAAAACGGAACAAATCGATTCTCCCCAATGGTTTTCAAAAGGCTATAGCCCGGATTTGGCGAAAATATGTGATTCGCAGCGCCGCAGTTGTCCGCTGTTGTCCCGGGCTGCGCCGGTCTGCTATAGCCGCCAGCCGCCTTGCCTGACCCATGGTCGGGCATTCTTTTGATGAGGCCACGTGGCGGAGTGGTGACGCAGCGGACTGCAAATCCGCGTACCCCGGTTCAATTCCGGGCGTGGCCTCCACCTTCCCGGTATCCGCCCGCCGCCCAAAAAGCCACGTTGTCGGGACGAGGCCGGAACGCCTATAAGCGGGGCGCTTTTCACGGGGTTTCTCGATGTCCGAATCTGCGCGCTTCAACATGGTGGAGACCCAGATCCGCCCCGCCGATGTCACTGATCCGCGGGTGCTGGCGGTCATGAATGTGGTGCCGCGGGAGCGTTTCGTGCCCCGTGCCGCTGTGGCTCTGGCCTATGCCGATGTGCCGGTGGCGATCGCGCCCGGCCGTTATCTGCTGGACCCCCGCAGTTTCGCCAAGCTGCTGCAATTGGCCGAGATCGGTCCGGAGGACCGGGTCCTGGATGTGGGCTGCGGCACGGGCTATTCGGCTGCGGTCCTGGCGCGCCTGGCGGGTGAGGTTGTGGCGCTGGAGCAGGATGCCGATTTGGTACGTGTTGCCAGTCAGTTGCTGGCAGATGTTGTGGGCAAGGTTGAAGTGGTGCAAGGCGGGCTGGTGGAAGGCGTCAAGGGCCAGGCGCCTTATGATGTTATCTTTGTCAACGGCGCGGTCGAGCACGTGCCCGAAAGCCTGCTCAGTCAGCTTGCGGAAGGCGGCCGGCTGGTCACCTTCCTCAAGGATGGGCAGTGTCGGGCCTGGTTGTTCCTGAAGGAGAAGGGCCAGGTGGGCAAGCGCCCCGATTTCGATGCCGATGTCCCAGTCCTGGCAGGATTTCGCAAAGCGGTCGGCTTCGTCTTCTAGCCTTCCCAGGGCGGGCCATGATCCTTAACGCTATCTTTGCGCCCGCTCCCCCACTATCCTTAACCTGATGATATCCGCCCCCCGGGCCAGGGTGGGCCATTTGCGGAGCTGCGATGTCAAATCCCCAGCATGAGCCGACGATGGAGGAAATCCTTGCCTCTATCCGCAAGATAATTTCCGAAGACGGCCCGGAAAACCCGCCCCCGGCCGAGGCCGCCGCCTCACCGCCACCCGCCTCCGCCGAGCCGGCTCCGGCCCCCTTTGCCGTGCACGAACCAGTGCATGACGATGTCCTGGAACTGACCCAGGAGATCGAGCCGGTGCCCCCGTCACCGCCGCCGGCTCCTGCGGCCGAGGACCTGGTGTTCGAAAGCGTCGCGCCGGCGCCGGCGCCGGCTCCGGCCTCGGAGGCGCATTCCGCCATATTTTCGGACCATACCCGCCGGGCGATGGAAGACACGTTCAACAGCATCCCGGACGAGGAGGCGCCAGCGCCAGCGCGCAATGCCGCGCCGATCGCCCCGGTGGATGGTTCGACCGTGGAGAGCGTGTTCGAGCGGGCGGTGCGTGAAAGTTTCGAGCCGGTGCTGCAGAAATATCTGTCCGACAACTCCGCCGCGGTGATCGAGCGCATGACGCCGGCGATCCGGGAATGGATGGACGAACACTTCCCGGCCCTGCTGGAAGGGGCGGTACGAGCGGAAGTGGAACGAGTCGTAAAGGCTCGCGGGACAAAACGCTAACCGGACCAAAGTGAGGGCCGGCGCTGTGAGCCCCGCGGTGCGCGGCACGCGCATGAGCAGGTCCGGTGGACCTGCGAAAGCGACGAACGCCGCGAGCTTAAGCGAGCGGCAGACCCCGGCTTGACCTAGCAGCCAAAAAGCCCGAAAGCCTCGGCCAAATTCCAGGTTTTCCATGCTCGACAAGACTTTCAATCCCCAGGACGTGGAACGGCGCATCTCGGCCGTGTGGGAGGCGTCCGGCGCTTTCCGGTGCGGCAACCGCCCCAACGCGGAGCCTTTCTCCATCGTCATTCCCCCGCCCAATGTCACGGGCCGGCTGCATATCGGTCACGCCCTCAACAACAGCCTGCAGGACATCCTGGCGCGCTTTGAGCGCATGCGCGGCAAGGATGTGCTTTGGCAGCCGGGCACCGACCATGCCGGCATTGCCACCCAGCTGATTGTCGAGCGCCAGCTGGCGGAACGGCAAATGTCACGCGTGGGCCTGGGCCGCGAGAAATTCCTGGAAGAAGTGTGGAAGTGGAAGACCGAATCCGGCGGCGCCATTGTCGAGCAGCAGCATCGCCTGGGCGCGTCCGCCGACTGGAGCCGCGAGCGCTTCACCATGGACGAGGGGCTCTCCAAGGCCGTCACCAAGGTGTTCGTGGAGCTGTACGCCCAAGGCCTGATCTACAAGGACAAGCGTCTGGTCAACTGGGACCCGCGGCTGCAGACGGCGGTCTCCGATCTCGAAGTCGAAAACATCGAGATGAAGGGCCATCTCTGGCACATCAAATATCCCGTCGAGGACAGCGACCAGTTCATCACCGTCGCCACCACCCGGCCCGAAACCATGCTGGGCGACACCGCGGTGGCGGTGCATCCCGACGATGCGCGCTACACGGCGCTGGTGGGCCGCCAGGCGGTGCTGCCACTGACGGGGCGGCTGGTGCCGATCGTGGCCGACGACTATTCCGATCCGGAAAAAGGCACCGGCGCGGTCAAGATCACGCCCGGCCATGACTTCAACGACTTCGAGGTCGGCAAGCGCCACAAGCTAGCGCTGATCAACATTCTCAACAAGGACGGCACCCTGAACGATGAGGTGCCGGCGCCCTATCGTGGCCTGAGCCGCGAGGCGGCGCGCAAGAAGGTTCTGGCCGATCTGGAAGCCCTCGGCCTGATGGACAAAGTCGAGCCCATCACCCATGCGGTGCCGCATGACGAAAAGACCAAGACGGTGGTGCTGGAGCCGTTCCTGACCGAGCAATGGTACCTGAATGTCCAGCCGCTGGCGGACAAGGCCATTGCCGCGGTGGAAAAGGGCGAGACCAAATTCGTTCCGGAGAACTGGGCCAATGTCTATTTCGGCTGGCTGAAGAACATCCGGCCCTGGTGCATTTCCCGCCAGCTCTGGTGGGGCCACCAGATTCCGGTCTGGTATGACGCGGACGGGAAGATCTATTGCGCCGAAACCGAAGACGGGGCGAAGGCCCAGGCCGGCGGCAAGACATTGACTCGCGACGACGACGTGCTGGACACTTGGTTTTCCTCGGCGCTGTGGCCCTTCTCGACCCTGGGCTGGCCGGAAAAGACACCGGAGCTGACACGCTTCTATCCCACCAGCGTGCTGGTGACCGGCTTCGACATCATCTTCTTCTGGGTCGCCCGCATGATGATGATGGGCATCCATTTCCTGGGCGAAGTGCCGTTCCGGACGGTGTTCATTCACAACCGCGTGCTGGACGAGCAGGGCGCCAAGATGTCCAAGACCAAGGGCAATGTGGTGGACCCCATCACCCTGATCGACGCGTTCGGCGCCGATGCCTTGCGCTTTACTCTGGCGCTGGCGGCGGGCCAGAGCCGCGACATGCGCATCGGCCCCACGCGCGTGGAAACCAACCGCAACTTCGCCACCAAGCTGTGGAATACCTCGCGTTTCTGCGAAATGAACGGTTGTGTCACGGTGCCGGGCTTCGATCCGGCCGGCGTGACCCAGACCGCGAACAAGTGGATCGTGGCGGAAACGGCGCAGGCCGTGGCCGACGTCACGGCGGCCATCGAGGCCCTGCGCTTCAACGATGCCGCCAGCGCCGCCTATCATTTCGTCTATGACATCTTCTGCGACTGGTACATCGAGATCACCAAGCCGGTGTTTCAGACCGGCAGCGAAGAGGCCAAGGTCGAAACGCGCGCGACCACCGCCTGGGCCCGCGACCAGATCCTTAAGCTGCTGCACCCTTTCATGCCTTTCATCACCGAGGAGCTGTGGGAGAAGACCGCGCCGACACCGCGTGAAAGCCTACTGTTGGTGACGGAGTGGCCGAAGGTCGCCGTGCCGTACGGCGCCGATGCCGCCGCGGCGGAAATGCATTGGGTGATCGACCTGATCAAGGGTGTGCGTTCCGTGCGCGCCGAGATGAATGTGCCGGCGGCGGCGAAAATCCCGATGGTGCTGACCAGTGCGTCGGAGACCAGCGCGGCGCGGCTGGCCAAGCATATCGACGTGATCGCCACCCTGGGGCGGCTGTCGGCGGCGGAGGCCGCTCCCGTCCTTCCCAAGGGCTCGGCCCAGTTTGTGTTGGGCGAGGCGGTGGTGGCGCTGCCGCTGGGCGATGTCATCGACTTCGCCAAGGAACGGGCGCGGCTGGAAAAGGACCTGAAGAAAGCGCGGGACGAAATCGCCCGCTTCGACGCCAAGCTGTCGAACGAGCAGTTTGTCGCCAAGGCGCCAGAAGACGTACTGACCGAGCAGCGGGAAAAGCGCGCCGAAGCGGCAGCCCTCGCAACGCGGCTGACGGACGCCATCGCCCGCCTGATCTAAGGAACAAGACATGTTGCGTTTGACACTGCCGGTGGCGGCCTTGCTGATATCCGCGCCCGCATTTGCGGCGCCGCTGGGACCGAATGCCGGCGCCCTCAGTATCGCCGGCACCGCTAACGATCATGACGGGAACAAAGGCAGCTTCTCCATCCAGGCTGTCCTGAAGGACGGCAATTTCACCGGCACCGGCCATTTCGCCGTGGGAAAAACCACGGTGGATGGCCCTCTCAATCCCAAGCTGAGCTATTTTGAGAACGGCAAGTGCCATTTCCGCTGGGAAGCGGGCCGCGCCCGCGCCGCTGTCAGCGGCGCCTGTGACAGTGCCGCCTTCACCGCGGGCCGGCTGGAAAGTTTTTCGCCGGATGACGGGTCCAAGAATGGCGAGGCCGAAGGCAAGGTCACGATCGCAGGTGGCGGCACTACGGCCAAACCGGCCGCAGCGGGCATTCTTCCCACCACCAAGCTCACCTGCGCCTATACCGACCGGCGGATCGGCGTGGCCGGCGCCAGCACCCAGTACAGCCTGGCCTTCTCAAACATGGCCAGTCTTACCCTGACTCCCGATGGCAGCTATCGCACGGCCAACGGCGCCGGCAAGTTCAGCCGCAGCGGCGATAAAATTCACCTCGCAGGCGGTCCCTTCAACGGCGCTATCGGCACGCTGGAGGCCGACCGATCCGGCGCGCCGGCGGTGGTTTTCCATATTGAAGAGAATCGCAGGCCTGATGGCGTGCATGTCGTCGATCCCTACACGACCCGCTGCACCCAGGCCCGCTAGAGAAACCACGTCGCCGTCGCGGTTGCAGGTCCGGGAGAGGCTGCCTAACTCTGCCTGGTATCTGTCGAAGGTTTTCTCATGCCCACCCTGTTCGATCCCCTGAAACTGGGCGCCCTGGATCTGCCCAACCGCATCGTCATGGCGCCACTGACGCGCAGCCGGGCTACGCCCGATGGCCGTGTGCCGACCGATCTGCAGGTGGATTATTACCGCCAGCGCGCCAGCGCCGGGCTGATCATTTCCGAGGCGACCTCGGTCACGGCGATGGGCGTGGGCTATGCCGCCACGCCCGGCATCTGGTCGGACGAGCAGACCGAAGGCTGGCAGAAGGTCACCGGTGCGGTGCATGAGGCTGGCGGCCGCATGGTGCTGCAGCTTTGGCATGTCGGCCGCATCTCCCACCCGCTGTTTCTGGACGGCGCCCAACCGGAAGCACCCAGCGCGGTCAGGCCCAAAGGGTTCGTTTCGCTGGTGCGGCCGCAAAAGGAATATGTCACCCCGCGCGCATTGGACCTGGATGAAATTCCGCGCATCATCGCCGAATTCAAGCGTGGCGCGGAAAATGCGTTGGAGGCCGGATTCGATGGCGTCCATATCCACGGCGCCAACGGCTATCTGCTGGACCAGTTCCTTCAGGATTCCACCAATCAGCGCACCGACGATTATGGCGGGCCTGTCGAGAATCGGGCGCGGTTGATGCTGGAGGTGGCCGATGCCTGCATTGGCGTCTGGGGCGCGAGCCGTGTCGGCATGCATCTGGCGCCCCGCATGGACAGCCACGACATGGGCGACAGCGACCGGCTGGGCACCTTCAGCTATGTCGCGCGCGAACTGGGTAAACGCAAGCTGGGCTGGATCGCGGCGCGCGAAGCGGTGATCGGCCCTGACACCCAATTGGTCGACAGCCAGGGCCGGCCCAAGCCGATCGCCCATGCCGACAGCATCGGACCGGCCCTGAAAAAGCTGTTCGGCGGGCCCTTCATCGCCAATGAAGGCTTCGACCAGCAAGGTGCGGAGACACTGCTGGCGGAGGACAAGGCAGACGCGGTCGCCTTCGGCAAGCTGTTCATCGCCAATCCCGATTTGGTACGGCGCTTCCGCGAAAGAACACCGCTCAATGCCTGGGACACGGCGACCTTCTATGCCGGCGGAGAGCGGGGCTACACCGATTACCCTGCGATCGGGTCACAAACTGCCGCAATCATGCCTTCTTCCTGACGGGAACCAACATTAAGCAAGGTACGTTTTCGGTCAGGTAATGGGGGGACGGCCTGCCAAGGGCCAAATCCCCCACAAACAGGAGATTCACAATGAAGCGTTTGGCAAAGATCGCCGCCGCCGCCGTGATTGCGCTGGGCGCCGGCACCGTTTCCGCCATGGCGGCCTGCAATGGCGACGCCTCCACGGAAACCGTATTGGGGGCGGGCTCAGGCGCGCTGGTGGGCGGCTTGGCCTCTCACTCGATCGTGGGTGCCGCTGTCGGCGGCGTCGCCGGTGGCCTGATCGGCAACTCGATCGGCCATTCCAACAACCGCGCCGATTGCCGGCGCGCGGCGGCGCGCCATCGGGCGCACCGTGAGCATGATGCCTATTACATCGACCGCGACGGTCACCGTCACTATTATTGATTGAAGCGATTTAAACAGAGGAGCCCCGGACCGCGAAAGCAGTCCGGGGTTTCTTTTTTGGGTAAGCGCTGCCCCAGGCTAAGCTTTCATATCCGGAAGACGATCTTGCGCCGGTAGAGCCACAGCGCCACCAGCCAGCACAGCAGCATGTAGAAGATCGCGGTCAGCAGCGATCCGTTCGGTCCGGGCGCCAGGGCCTGCATCGCATGCTGCCCGAACCAGCTCCATAGGCCGGCACCGTCGATACGGATCAGATTCAGGGCCATCTGGATAAGGATGGCGACGACATAGAGCAGGATGGGGTTGCGGCCGAAGATTTCAAAAAAGCGCACGCCGAATTTGCGGCCGCCGATGTCGATCCATGCCATCAACCCCGCCAGAAGGATCAAGGCGATGCCGACTGTGAAGAGGACGAAACTCGACGTCCATAATTTCTTGCCGATGGGAAATACCGTGCCCCACAACAGTGCCAACACGATGAGGGCCGCACCGATCGCCAGAAATCGCATCACGGTCTGCACATTCGCGCCCGTGCGCCGGATGTACAGTCCCGCCAGATAGCCCAGGATCACATTGACCGTGGCGGGCAGGGTGCCCAGCAATCCTTCCGGCTCGAAGCCTTCGTCCTTGCGGTACATGTGCGCCTGGCCGATGACGGCCAGGTCGATCTTGTTGCCGATATTTCCCGTTTTGCTGAGCGCGGTGGCAGCGTCGGGCGCGCCCGCCAGCAGGATGCTCCAATATCCCAGAAGCAATGCCGCCGACAGCGCCAGCAATCCCTTCACGCCCAGATAGCGCGCGGCGACGGCGGCGATGAAATAGCACAGCCCGATGCGTTGCAGGACGCCGGGAAACCGCGTCTCGGAAAAGGGACGGTACACCCATCCATGATCGGTAAGACGAAAAAAGGGAAACCAATAGGTGAGCACGCCCAAGGCGATGATGATCGCCGTGCGCCGAACCGTCTTGCGCCAGAATTCTGCTTCACTGGTCTTGGTGCCGGCACCGAACGCCATCGCATTGCCCACCGCGAACAGGAAGGAAGGAAAAACGGCATCCGCGAGCGTGAAGCCGAACCATTCGGCATGATCCAGGATAGGGTAGGGGTGCGAGCCTGCGCCCGGGGTGTTGACGACGATCATCAGGCACAACGCCATGCCCCGAAATACGTCCAGCGACAAAAAGCGCGTTCGCTCCATCTGCCCCCCAGTTTCAACCGAGCCTCACGTAATGCCCCGCGCCTTGCAAGCGCAGGGTTCTGCCCGCAGTGCAGCAGAGCGGTCCGGAATGGCAGCCATGCGGTCACAGGCACTGGCTTTTTCTTTGCCAGCCCGTCCCCCGTCCATTAGAACCGGCCGGCATTCCGCGCCAGGTTTCCCATGTCATCTGACAAGTCCAAATTCGACAAGTCCAGGCTGCCGTCCCGCCACGTCACGGAGGGTCCGGAGCGGGCGCCGCACCGCTCCTATCTCTATGCCATGGGGCTGACCGAGGAGCAGATCCACCAGCCGTTGGTTGGTGTCGCCACGGCCTGGAACGAGGCCGCACCTTGCAATATCTCCCTGATGCGCCAGGCCCAGGCGGTGAAAAAGGGTGTCGCCGCTGCCCGCGGTACCCCGCGCGAATTCTGCACCATCACGGTGACCGACGGCATCGCCATGGGCCATGCCGGCATGAAATCCTCACTCGCCAGCCGTGACGTGATCGCCGATTCCGTCGAGCTCACCATGCGCGGCCATTCCTATGATGCGCTGGTGGCGATGGCCGGCTGCGACAAGTCGCTGCCGGGCATGATGATGGCGATGATCCGCCTCAATGTGCCGTCGATCTTCATCTATGGCGGCTCGATCCTGCCGGGTAAATTCCGCGGCCGCGACGTGGTGGTGCAGGACCTGTTCGAGGCCGTCGGCCTGCATTCGGTGGGCAAGATGGATGACGCGACCCTGGACGAGCTGGAGCGCGTGGCTTGCCCGTCGGCCGGCTCCTGCGGCGGCCAGTACACGGCCAACACCATGGCCATGGTGGGCGAGGCGATCGGCCTGGCACTGCCCTATAGCTGCGGCGCGCCGGCGCCCTATGAGATCCGCGATGCGCTCTGCTCCGCGGCCGGTGAGCAGGTGATGAACCTGCTGGCCAAGAACCTGCGCCCGCGCGATATCGTCACCCGCAAGGCCTTCGAGAATGCCGCCATGACGGTGGCCGCCACCGGCGGCTCGACCAATGCGGCGCTGCATCTGCCGGCCATGGCGCATGAGGCGGGCATCGATTTCGACCTGTTCGATGTCGGTGAGATCTTCCGCAAGACGCCATACATCGGCGACCTCAAGCCCGCCGGCAAATATGTCGCCAAGGACCTGTTCGAGGCCGGCGGCATCCCGCTGGTGATGAAGGCGCTGTTGGACGGCGGCTATCTGCATGGCGACGCCATGACCGTGACCGGGAAGACCGTGGCCGAGAATCTCAAGAATGTGAAGTTCAATGCGCACCAGGATGTGATCCGCCCGACCTCCAATCCGATCTCGTCCACCGGCGGAGTGGTCTCGCTCAAGGGCAACCTGGCACCCGATGGCGCCATCGTGAAGATCGCGGGCCTCAAGGAGCTGCGCTTCGTCGGCCCGGCGCGGGTGTTCGACAATGAGGAAGCCTGCTTCGCATGCGTCGAGAATCGCAAATACAAGGAAGGCGAGGTGCTGGTGATCCGCTATGAGGGGCCCAAGGGCGGCCCCGGCATGCGCGAGATGCTGTCGACCACCGCCGCGCTCTATGGCCAGGGCATGGGCGACAAGGTGGCGCTGATCACCGATGGGCGTTTCAGTGGCGCCACACGCGGCTTCTGCATCGGCCATGTCGGGCCGGAAGCGGCGGTCGGCGGTCCCATCGCCCACATCAAGGATGGCGACATCATCACCCTGGACGCCACCACGGGCGAGATTTCCGTGGATGTCAGCGAGGCGAAAATGGCCGAGCGGGCCAAAAGCTGGAAGCCGCGCGAGACCGAATATGGCTCGGGCGCGATCTGGAAATATGCCCAACTGGTCGGGCCCGCCCGCTATGGCGCGCTGACCGCGCCCGGCGCGGAAAAAGAAAAGAGCTGCTACGCGGATATTTGATCCCTTCCCGGTTGGCTGCAATGACCGACCCCAAGACCTTGTTTTCGGCTCTCTTGCGATACCGCGAGCCGGACCAGCCACGCGCTCTGCTCGAACTGGGTATCACGCTCTTGGCGCTGGTATCGCTTTGGGTCCTGATGTGGCTATCGCTGGATGTCGGCTATTGGCTGACACTTCTGCTTGCCATACCGGCGGCGGGATTTCTGGTGCGCCTGTTCCTGATCCAGCATGACTGCGGGCATGGTGCTTTTTTCCGCGGGCGTGCGGTGAATGACTGGGTGGGACGCGTGCTGGGCGTTCTGACCTTGACGCCTTACGATTATTGGAAGCGCAATCACGCGGTTCATCATGCGACCTCGAGCAATCTGGACCGACGGGGCATTGGCGATATCGAGACGCTGACGGTAGAAGAATATTGCGCGCGACCTCTGTCGGGACGCATCCTCTATCGCTTCTATCGCAACGCCATCGTCATGTTCGGTCTAGGCGCCGCCTATGTGTTTTTCCTGAAGCACCGGCTGCCCTTTTACCAGATGCGCGCCGGCTGGCGCCCGTGGCTCAGCACCATGGCGACCAATGCCGCAATCGCATTGGTGGTGGCGGCAATGATGTGGCTGGTGGGAACTGGTTCGTTTTTGCGTGTGCATCTGCCGATCATGCTGCTCGCGGCGTCCATGGGGGTTTGGCTGTTCTACGTGCAACACCAGTTCGAAGACGTGGTGTGGACGCGAGAAGGTGGTTGGGTTCAGCAGGAGGCGGCGCTTTTGGGCAGCTCCTATTACGATCTGCCGGGCGTGTTGCGCTGGTTCACGGCCAATATCGGCATTCATCACGTTCATCATCTGAATAGCCGGATTCCTTATTACCGGCTGCCGCAGGTCCTGCGTGATCATCCTGAACTGAAAAAGGTCGGCAGGTTGACCCTTCTGGAAAGTTTGCGCGCTGTCCGGCTCACCTTATGGTGCGAAAGCCGCAGGAAGCTGGTTTCTTTCGCAGACCTGCATCGATAGGCATGCTGTGCTAGCGCGCTCCTAGCCATGCTCGACCATGCGCTCGATGCGTTTGTCCGGCACCAGCCAGGTCAGCGCCACGGCCGCATAGCACAACAGCGCCGCCCAGGCAGCGACAAAGCTGAGCGCAATGCCAGTGGCATAAATCACGGTCGAGATCAGACCTTTCGCGTCGTTGCCGACATAGGCCTTCATGGGCGAGCCGGGGCCTTCGTTGCGGATGACGACGCCCTGCAGGATGCGCCAGGCCAGCGCCGGCATCAGCAGTGATACCCCATAGACGGCGGTGGGCATGGGGGCAAAGGCATGCTCGCCCATCCAGCCGGTGGCGAAGGGCACCAGCGAGAGCCAGAACAGCAGGTTGAAATTGGCCCACATCACCGGGCCGTTCACTTTCCGCACCAGATGGAAATAGTGGTGATGGTTGTTCCAGTAGATGGCGACATAGATGAAGCTCAGGGCATAGGAGAGGAATATCGGCCAGGCATGCAGCAGCGCCTCCGGCGAGTCGCCCTCCGGCACCTTCAACTCCAGCACCATGATGGTGATGATGATGGCGATCACGCCATCGGTCATGGCGAGCAGGCGATCGGTATCCATGGTGTGTCTCCCCTTGATCGCGCCAATCTATCAAAATGGCAGGCGCGGCGTCAGGTCCGGAGCATCGGCCAGGCGCGCGAAGTGGTCCGTAGCAACCGCGCGCGGACGCAGGCCGTGCGACCATCAAGTTTTGCGGGCCTCGTGGGCGGCCTTCAGCACCCGCAGTGCGTTCCCGCCCCAGAAGTTGGCCAGCTGGCTTTCGGTATAGCCGAGCTTGACCAGCCGTTCGGTGATTTTCTTTCCAGCACATTGGGATCCTAAGCTTAGAATTCCACGTGGACAAGTTGTCGCGGCCGCTTCTATAGTGTCACCTAAATACTAGTGACTCCAGCGTAACTGGACTGGCCACAGTTAGGCCGCAAATGTAATCACACTGGCTCACCTTCGGGTGGGCCTTTCTGCGTTCGCGAGTGGACCCGATAAGCTCATGGAGCGGCGTAACCGTCGCACAGGAAGGACAGAGAAAGCGCGGATCTGGGAAGTGACGGACAGAACGGTCAGGACCTGGATTGGGGAGGCGGTTGCCGCCGCTGCTGCTGACGGTGTGACGTTCTCTGTTCCGGTCACACCACATACGTTCCGCCATTCCTATGCGATGCACATGCTGTATGCCGGTATACCGCTGAAAGTTCTGCAAAGCCTGATGGGACATAAGTCCATCAGTTCAACGGAAGTCTACACGAAGGTTTTTGCGCTGGATGTGGCTGCCCGGCACCGGGTGCAGTTTGCGATGCCGGAGTCTGATGCGGTTGCGATGCTGAAACAATTATCCTGAGAATAAATGCCTTGGCCTTTATATGGAAATGTGGAACTGAGTGGATATGCTGTTTTTGTCTGTTAAACAGAGAAGCTGGCTGTTATCCACTGAGAAGCGAACGAAACAGTCGGGAAAATCTCCCATTATCGTAGAGATCCGCATTATTAATCTCAGGAGCCTGTGTAGCGTTTATAGGAAGTAGTGTTCTGTCATGATGCCTGCAAGCGGTAACGAAAACGATTTGAATATGCCTTCAGGAACAATAGAAATCTTCGTGCGGTGTTACGTTGAAGTGGAGCGGATTATGTCAGCAATGGACAGAACAACCTAATGAACACAGAACCATGATGTGGTCTGTCCTTTTACAGCCAGTAGTGCTCGCCGCAGTCGAGCGACAGGGCGAAGCCCTCGGCTGGTTGCCCTCGCCGCTGGGCTGGCGGCCGTCTATGGCCCTGCAAACGCGCCAGAAACGCCGTCGAAGCCGTGTGCGAGACACCGCGGCCGGCCGCCGGCGTTGTGGATACCTCGCGGAAAACTTGGCCCTCACTGACAGATGAGGGGCGGACGTTGACACTTGAGGGGCCGACTCACCCGGCGCGGCGTTGACAGATGAGGGGCAGGCTCGATTTCGGCCGGCGACGTGGAGCTGGCCAGCCTCGCAAATCGGCGAAAACGCCTGATTTTACGCGAGTTTCCCACAGATGATGTGGACAAGCCTGGGGATAAGTGCCCTGCGGTATTGACACTTGAGGGGCGCGACTACTGACAGATGAGGGGCGCGATCCTTGACACTTGAGGGGCAGAGTGCTGACAGATGAGGGGCGCACCTATTGACATTTGAGGGGCTGTCCACAGGCAGAAAATCCAGCATTTGCAAGGGTTTCCGCCCGTTTTTCGGCCACCGCTAACCTGTCTTTTAACCTGCTTTTAAACCAATATTTATAAACCTTGTTTTTAACCAGGGCTGCGCCCTGTGCGCGTGACCGCGCACGCCGAAGGGGGGTGCCCCCCCTTCTCGAACCCTCCCGGTCGAGTGAGCGAGGAAGCACCAGGGAACAGCACTTATATATTCTGCTTACACACGATGCCTGAAAAAACTTCCCTTGGGGTTATCCACTTATCCACGGGGATATTTTTATAATTATTTTTTTTATAGTTTTTAGATCTTCTTTTTTAGAGCGCCTTGTAGGCCTTTATCCATGCTGGTTCTAGAGAAGGTGTTGTGACAAATTGCCCTTTCAGTGTGACAAATCACCCTCAAATGACAGTCCTGTCTGTGACAAATTGCCCTTAACCCTGTGACAAATTGCCCTCAGAAGAAGCTGTTTTTTCACAAAGTTATCCCTGCTTATTGACTCTTTTTTATTTAGTGTGACAATCTAAAAACTTGTCACACTTCACATGGATCTGTCATGGCGGAAACAGCGGTTATCAATCACAAGAAACGTAAAAATAGCCCGCGAATCGTCCAGTCAAACGACCTCACTGAGGCGGCATATAGTCTCTCCCGGGATCAAAAACGTATGCTGTATCTGTTCGTTGACCAGATCAGAAAATCTGATGGCACCCTACAGGAACATGACGGTATCTGCGAGATCCATGTTGCTAAATATGCTGAAATATTCGGATTGACCTCTGCGGAAGCCAGTAAGGATATACGGCAGGCATTGAAGAGTTTCGCGGGGAAGGAAGTGGTTTTTTATCGCCCTGAAGAGGATGCCGGCGATGAAAAAGGCTATGAATCTTTTCCTTGGTTTATCAAACGTGCGCACAGTCCATCCAGAGGGCTTTACAGTGTACATATCAACCCATATCTCATTCCCTTCTTTATCGGGTTACAGAACCGGTTTACGCAGTTTCGGCTTAGTGAAACAAAAGAAATCACCAATCCGTATGCCATGCGTTTATACGAATCCCTGTGTCAGTATCGTAAGCCGGATGGCTCAGGCATCGTCTCTCTGAAAATCGACTGGATCATAGAGCGTTACCAGCTGCCTCAAAGTTACCAGCGTATGCCTGACTTCCGCCGCCGCTTCCTGCAGGTCTGTGTTAATGAGATCAACAGCAGAACTCCAATGCGCCTCTCATACATTGAGAAAAAGAAAGGCCGCCAGACGACTCATATCGTATTTTCCTTCCGCGATATCACTTCCATGACGACAGGATAGTCTGAGGGTTATCTGTCACAGATTTGAGGGTGGTTCGTCACATTTGTTCTGACCTACTGAGGGTAATTTGTCACAGTTTTGCTGTTTCCTTCAGCCTGCATGGATTTTCTCATACTTTTTGAACTGTAATTTTTAAGGAAGCCAAATTTGAGGGCAGTTTGTCACAGTTGATTTCCTTCTCTTTCCCTTCGTCATGTGACTTGATATCGGGGGTTAGTTCGTCATCATTGATGAGGGTTGATTATCACAGTTTATTACTCTGAATTGGCTATCCGCGTGTGTACCTCTACCTGGAGTTTTTCCCACGGTGGATATTTCTTCTTGCGCTGAGCGTAAGAGCTATCTGACAGAACAGTTCTTCTTTGCTTCCTCGCCAGTTCGCTCGCTATGCTCGGTTACACGGCTGCGGCGAGCGCTAGTGATAATAAGTGACTGAGGTATGTGCTCTTCTTATCTCCTTTTGTAGTGTTGCTCTTATTTTAAACAACTTTGCGGTTTTTTGATGACTTTGCGATTTTGTTGTTGCTTTGCAGTAAATTGCAAGATTTAATAAAAAAACGCAAAGCAATGATTAAAGGATGTTCAGAATGAAACTCATGGAAACACTTAACCAGTGCATAAACGCTGGTCATGAAATGACGAAGGCTATCGCCATTGCACAGTTTAATGATGACAGCCCGGAAGCGAGGAAAATAACCCGGCGCTGGAGAATAGGTGAAGCAGCGGATTTAGTTGGGGTTTCTTCTCAGGCTATCAGAGATGCCGAGAAAGCAGGGCGACTACCGCACCCGGATATGGAAATTCGAGGACGGGTTGAGCAACGTGTTGGTTATACAATTGAACAAATTAATCATATGCGTGATGTGTTTGGTACGCGATTGCGACGTGCTGAAGACGTATTTCCACCGGTGATCGGGGTTGCTGCCCATAAAGGAGGCGTTTACAAAACCTCAGTTTCTGTTCATCTTGCTCAGGATCTGGCTCTGAAGGGGCTACGTGTTTTGCTCGTGGAAGGTAACGACCCCCAGGGAACAGCCTCAATGTATCACGGATGGGTACCAGATCTTCATATTCATGCAGAAGACACTCTCCTGCCTTTCTATCTTGGGGAAAAGGACGATGTCACTTATGCAATAAAGCCCACTTGCTGGCCGGGGCTTGACATTATTCCTTCCTGTCTGGCTCTGCACCGTATTGAAACTGAGTTAATGGGCAAATTTGATGAAGGTAAACTGCCCACCGATCCACACCTGATGCTCCGACTGGCCATTGAAACTGTTGCTCATGACTATGATGTCATAGTTATTGACAGCGCGCCTAACCTGGGTATCGGCACGATTAATGTCGTATGTGCTGGGGAAAG